>Ga0070675_100002329_pt1 | contig 14126 bp, 11 predicted proteins | sample KBSM43metaG_FD_65343 | JGI IMG/M metagenome (GOLD analysis project Ga0070675, IMG submission 65343) | Miscanthus rhizosphere microbial communities from Kellogg Biological Station, Michigan, USA - KBS M4-3 metaG | ecosystem: Host-associated > Plants > Roots > Rhizosphere > Soil ...
CTGCGGATCATCCGCAACGGCGTGCTCGATCCGACGCCGATCGCCGGCACCCCCACGCCGCACGTGGCCGCGCTCTCGGGGCTGCTCGAGATCGCGCTGCACCCGCGCTTCGCCGAGAACCGCGTCGTCTACCTCACCTATTCGAAGGGCCGCGCCGAGGACAAGCGCTCGACGACGGCGCTCGCGCGCGCCACCTTCGACGGCAAGGCGCTCGTCGGGCTGAAGGACATCTTCGTGGCCAACACGTGGAGCGTGTCGAACACGAACTACGGCGGCCGCATTGCGTTCGATCGCGCGGGGTTCCTCTTTCTCACCGTCGGCGAGCGGCAGGAGCAGGATCGCGCGCAGAAACCCGAGGAGCACGCCGGCAAGGTGCTGCGCCTGCGCGACGACGGCACCGCGCCGCCCGACAATCCGTTCGCCGGCAAGCCGGGCTATCTGCCGGAGATCTACACCACCGGCCATCGCAGCCCGCAGGGGCTCGCGCTCAACCCCGAGACCGGCGAACTGTGGGAGAACGAGCACGGACCGCTCGGCGGCGACGAGCTCAACATCCTCAAGCCGGGCGCCAACTACGGATGGCCGCTCGTGACCTACGGCACCGACTACGACGGCACGAAGATCAGCGACCTCACCACGCGCCCTGATCTCGAGTCGCCGTTCATGTACTGGGTGCCGTCGATCGCCGTCTCGGGCATCACGTTCTATACCGGCGACCGCTTTCCGCAGTGGAAGGGCAACGTCTTCGTGGGCTCGATGTTCGCCGGGCGCACGCGCGCCACCGGGCACCTGGTGCGCATCACCTTCAACAAGGGGCGCCCCATCCAGCGCGAGCCGATCATCGCGGAGCTGAAGCAGCGCATCCGCGACGTCCGCCAGGGTCCCGACGGCCTGCTCTACGTGCTGACCGACGAGCCGAACGGCGCGCTGCTCAAAATCGAGCCGGCTTCATGAAGAGGCTGGCCGCCGCGGCCATCGTGACGGGGCTCGCGTGGGGTCCCGCCGGCGCTCAGGCGCCGTCGCCCTCGCTGGCCTCGCCCAACGCGACCGGCGTCTCGATGGGCCACCTGCACTACCGGGTGCGCGACGTGGCGGCGAACCGCCGTTTCTGGATGGCGCTCGGGGGGCAGCCAGTGACGACGTCGCGGTTTGCCGCCCCTGGGCGGGAGATCCTGCGCTTCCAGGACGTGCTCGTGGTGCTCGATCGCGGTGAGACAACGGGCGGGACCGAGGGCTCGGTGGTGAACCATGTCGCCTTCCGCCTTCCGTCGCTGGCGCCGGTGGAGGCGGCAGGGCTCGTGCCCGCCCGGCTGGCCCAGTTTCCAGGCGTTTCGTCGGTGATGTCGCCCGAGAACGAGCGCATCGAGCTGTTCGAGAACACGGCCACCAATCTGACCTTCGTGCCGGATGGGGGCGCCCGCGACGCCGCGGCCGAACGGCACAACCGGCCGCTGACGGTGCCGATCGCGTTTCATCACGTGCACCTCTACCTGCCGGACTCGGCGGCCGCATCGGACGCCAAGGCCTGGTACGCCAAGGTGTTTGGCGGCGTCCCGGGAAAGCGGGCACAATACGACGCCACGGACGTGCCGGGCATCAACCTCAACTTCTCGGCGGCACCTCGTCCGGCGGGCAGGTCGTCAGACCTGCCCCAGGCTGGCACTGCGCCGACGAAGGGCCGTATGCTCGATCACATCGGCTTCGAAGTCGTGCGGCTACGGGACTTCTGCCGGCGGCTCGAGAGCATGGGCATCGTGTTCGACGAGCTGTACGTCGAGGGGCGCGATGGCGTCGGGCGCGCGCGGCTCACGGACCCGTGGGGCACGTCGATCGAGTTGACCGAAGGATTATCGTAAGGCACAGCGTCAGATCAGGAGCAGGCCGTGAAGATTTCCAGCAACGTGATCACACGAGCGGTCGTGGTTCTCTGTGCCGCAGGTCTGACGACAGCTGCGGTGTGGGCAGGCCAGCGCGGCCAGGGGGCAGGCGCCGCCGGTGCACCTGCCGCCGAGGGCGGCCGCCGCGGGGCGCCGTTGCCGCCGGCCGGACCGGTGCCGCGCCTCTCGAACGGCAAGCCCGATTTGAGCGGCCACTGGGCGAATCCCTACACGCCCAACATGGCGCTGCGCGCCGTCGATCCGGCCACGAAGCAGCCGCTGAAGTTCGCCCGCATGGGCGAGGCGCTGCCGGATGCCATCGCCCCGGCCTCGGGCACCGCGGCACGCACGTTCGATCTGCCGTACACCGAGTGGGGTCTCAAACAGTGGAGGACCTACGACCCGGTGGGCAAGGGCGACTATGCCGGTAACTGCCTGCCGTTTGGCACCTCGCGCAACATGAACGCGCCGCACGGCACGCAGATCCTTCACCACCCCGACGCCATCGCGTTCCTGTTCGAGCAGAACACCTGGCACCACTGGGTGCCGATGGGGGCCAACTTCAAGTGGCCGACCGACATCCCCGAAACCTGGAACGGTGTCTCGACGGCCCGGTGGGACGGGGATACGCTGGTGATGGAGACGCAGGGCTTCAACGGCTACACCAAGCTCGACACGAGCGGGCACCCGCACAGCAAGGAAATGAAGATGACCAACACCTTCCTGCGGACCGACTCGAACACCATCCAGCACACGGTGACGGTGCACGACCCGAAGGCCTACACGCAGGACTGGATGAACGTGCGCACGTGGCGGCTCAAGCCGGCCAGCGACGTGCTCATGGAGTACTCGTGCGAGGAGAACAACCTCCAGAACATCGTGGACGGCGCGATCAAGCTCTGGAAGCCCGACGCCGAAGAGAACTAGTCGAGAAGCCTCGTGAAGAGATGGTTAGGCTTCTCGACTAGTTCTCCTATTTTTCTGGGCGCGCTTCGCGCGCCTGGTCATGCGGCCACTCGAGGGTTCGGCCGCATGACAACTGCAAGGAGAAGCACATGAGGACGACCGTCATCGGCGCACTGGTAGCCCTGGCGATTGCCGCGCCCGCGGGCGCGCACCATTCGATCTCCGCCGAGTTCGACCAGAACCGGCCGGTGACGTTCACCGGCGTGGTCACCAAGATCGAGTGGACCAACCCGCACATCTATACCCACGTCGAGGTCAAGGAACCCGACGGCAAGGTGGTGGAGTACCGGGTCGAAGGCGGTCCGCCGAACGCCCTCTACCGCGCCGGCTGGCGCAAGGACACGCTCAAGCCCGGCGATACCGTCACGGTGAGCGGCCTGCGCGCCAAGATCGCGACGTCGACGAACATCGGCGTCGCCAACATCACGACCGCCGACGGCAAGCGGGTGTTCGCCAACGGCGGCGGTGGCGCTCCGGCCGCCGCCAACCAGTAACAAGCGTGTAACGGCAGGGAGCTGCTGTGCTCCCTGCTCCTTCCTCTCTCTTCTTCCTGCGGCGAGTTCTCTCTCGCACGGAAATTTCGTGTGCAGTACGCTTGTCGCGCGCGCTCGAATACGCGAACATTTCTTCTCGCAAGCTCGTCCTTGCTGACTGACTGACTGACTTTCCGTAAGGTACCTGTGGCGAACGACTCCCCGTCCGGTGTTCCTCCTTCGGCGGAGTTGCTGGCCAAGGCCAAGGCCGGCGATTCGCGCGCGATGAGCCTGCTGTTCCAGCGGCACGGGCCGGAACTGCGGCACTGGGCGCGCGGCCGTCTGCCGCGCTGGGCGCGCAGCGTGGCCGATACCACCGACGTCGTCCAGGATGTGCTGCTGCGAACCTTCAAGCGCATCGAGACGTTCGAGGATCGCGGTAAGGGCGCGCTGCGCGGCTACCTGCGGCGCAGCGTCATGAACCGTATTCACGACGAGATGCGCAAGGTGGTGCGCCGGCCCACGGGCGAGCTCGAGGAGCGCCTCCTCAATCTGCCCGGCGAACAGGCCACGCCGTACCAGTCCGCCGTGGATGGCGAGCGCGCGCGCCACTACAAGACCGCCCTTGCCACCCTGACCGACGAGGAGCGGATGCTCGTCGTCGGGCGCATCGAGCTCGGGTTCAACTACGACCAGCTCGCCTTGATCTCGGGGCGGGTCACTCCAGAAGCCGCGCGGCAGGCCGTGCGGCGCACGGTGAAGAAGCTGGCGGAGAGGATGCCTCGTGCCCGAGGACCTCGATGACCTTGTCGGGGCTCTCGCCGACGGCGACGACATCGACTGGCAGGCCGCGCAAGCGCGGCTGACCTCGCCCGACTCCCGCAGCGTCGCCGAAGGCCTCGAATCCATCTCCCATCTCAGCGCGCTGGCGCCGGCGCGGGCGCGGCCGCCTCGCCGTCTCCCGCTGCTGCTCGAAGCGGCGCGCCTCCTGGCGATGGCGTATTGCATCGTCGGACTGGCCGGCTTCGCGATCCGCCATGAGCAGCGCGACGCCGTGATTCTCGGCATTCTCTGCACCTTCGCCGCCGCCGCGGTGTTTCTCGACATCGGCGGCCGCGACCGCCGCGCCCGCGCGCTGGCCGCGTGTTTCTGGCTCACGGCCGCCGCGTTTGCCTCGCGAGGCGTGGCAAGGTTTCCGGGCGCCTGGCCGGCGGTGCCGCGAGTGCTGCTGTCGCTGCGGCCCGACGCCTTCTTCGCGCTGGCGGTGTGGCAGTTCGCGCGGGACTTTCCCAGCGTCACGCGCTTCGGATCCGTTGACATGCTGTGCGCGTGGGGCGTGCGTGCGACTGCGGTCATCGGCTCGATTCTCTTTGCCGCCGGTGCTCTGACCCTGGTGTTTCCGGAGTCGAGTCTGGTGCGGGCCCTTGCCCCCGGACGAGGAGTCGGTTCCGGAGAGTTGGCGTTCGCCTTCCTCGTCTTCGGCGCGGCGCTGGCCGCCCTGGCGGTGATCGCGCGCCGCAGCCGCCTGGCGGAAGGCAGCGAGCGTCTGCGTGTCCGCGTGTTCCTGTACTCGGTCGTCGTGTCGTTCGGGCCGATGCTGACCGTCATCGTCGCGGCGATTGCGTCGCCGGCGCTGCTCCGGCTGGTGCAGACACCCGCGGGATTCTTCTGGGCGTCCTGGATGGTGTATCCGCCCATGTTCCTGCTGCCGGTGGCCACGGCGTACGCCGTGGCGGCGCGCGACGTTTTGAACGTCAGGCTGGTCATTCAGCGGGGCCTCCGCTATTTGCTGGCGCGCTGGCTACTCCTCTGGGGTGCCCTCGTGCCGCTGGGGCTGCTGCTCGGCCACCTGTACCGCCAGGCGGACCTGACGTTGGGGCAGGCGCTGAGCAGCGAGCCGGCCCCGATTCTGTTGTGGTTCGCGGGCGTGGGAGCGATTGTGCTGGCGTTCAGAGGAACGTTGATTCGCGCCCTCGACCAGTGGGCGCTGCCCGGCGTGGAAGAACCGGCCGTCGCGCTGGCCGCCATGACCGAGCGCATGAAACAGGCGCGCACGCCCCTCGAGGTGGCCGTCACCCTGGCGGACGCCATCGAGCGCGCGATGCAAGCGCCCGCCACCCCGTACCTCTTCATCGGCGGCACGATCGTGCCGGCCGAGGGCGGACACCCGACGCTGCCGATGGAATCGGCCATTCCCGCGCTGCTGGAAGGCGCGCGCGAGCCGGCCATCGTGTCGCCCACCCATCGCCGCAGCTATTACACGCTGCTGCTCTCCAGCGACCGCCAGTGGATCGATCGGAAGCAGGTCGAACTGATCGTGCCGCTGCTGCCGGGGCGGCCGGGTAGCGGGCTGCTCGGCCTCGTGACGCTGAGCCTCCGCCGCAACGCGCTCGGCTTCTCCGAGAACGACATCCGCTTCGTGCGCGTGGCGGCCGCGGCCGCCAGCCTGGCCTGCGATGCCATCGGGTCCGAGGGACGACGCGCGGACGTCGCTGCGGAGCGGGCGATCGAGGAGGTCGCGCTGCAGTGCCTGCGCTGCGGCCGCATCGAAGACCGCAACGCCGGTCTGGCACAGTGCCCGTGCGGCGGAGCCTGGGAGCCGGCCGCGTTGCCGAAGCGCGTGCTCGGGCGCTTCGAGCTCCTCGAGTGGCTCGGCTCGGGCGGCATGGGCGTGGTGTATCGCGCCTCGGATCTCACGCTGGCGCGCAACGTGGCGCTGAAGACGCTGCCGGCGCTGTCGCACGCGGCCGCCGAGCGCCTGATGGCCGAGGCACGCACGATGGCCAGCCTGTCGTACGAAGACGTGGCCGTCGTCTACGGAGTGGAGCAGTGGCGCGGCACGCCGCTGCTGGCGATGGAGTACCTGCCCGGGGGCACGCTGGCCGCGCAGCTGCAGCGAGGCCGGCTGTCGGAAGCCGAAGTCGTCGCTCTGATGCGGCAACTGGCGCGATCCCTCGCGCGCGTGCACGGGCGCGGCCTGTACCACGGCGATATCAAGCCAAGCAACATCGGCTTTGCGGACGGCGGCGCGCCGAAGCTGCTCGACTTCGGTCTGGCGCGCGCGCTGTCGCTCAACGGCCGGACAGAGCACGAGCCCGACGCCGCCACGGCACGGGTACCGCTCGGCGGTACGTGGGCGTACCTGCCGCTGGAAGTGCGCGACGGCGCCGCGCCGGGTCCTGGTCTCGACCTGTGGGCGCTCGGCGTCGTGCTGTGCGAGGCGCTGCTCGGCGCGCACCCGTTTCCCCGCGCCCGCACGCGTTACGAGATGACCGCCGCTCTGCTGGCCGCACGGGCCCGTCTGCGGGAGGAGCGATCGCCGTTGCACGAGCGAGTCGTCGCGTCGATGCTCGCGATCGAGCCCGCCGATCGCCCGGCCACGGCTGCGGCGTTCGAGCGGCTCCTGGTCGAACTGTCGTAGGCGCGACCCGCGCCTCGGCTCGTCGCCGCGGTGTCGAACTTCATCTTCTGCTCGTAGGCAGCGGCTCGCTGTTCGGCTCGGGGGCGACGCCGAAGGTGTTGAGGCTCATCGACACCATGCGGTAGCCGCCGGCCGTGATCAGCACGTCGAGCAGCTGCTTGCGATCGAACCGCGTGGCCAGCCTGGCCCAGGTGTCCGGCGCCACGCGGTCGTCGGTGAACATGTCGTCGACGGCCTGGAGCACCGCGGCGTCGTCGGCGCTCCACCCGGCGGCGGGACCTGCCGCGATCCGCGCGATTTCGTCGGCGGTGAGACCCGCCCCGCGTCCCGCGCGCGCGTGCGCCGCCCACTCGTAAGCGGACTGGCACAGGTAGCCGATCCGCAGGATCAGCATCTCGCGGATGCGCGGCGGCAGCGTCGAGCCCGTGCGGATGTATTCGGAGAGGAGCTGCCGCGGCGCGTAGAGCGCCGGATGCTGGGCGTAGGTGCGGTAGACGTTGGCCACCGGCCGGCCGTTGCCCGAGGGGTCGAGCATCGTGCGGATCGCGGGGGTCCATTCGGGCGGGTCGAGTGTGGGCACGCGCGGCGCGCTGAGCGGCTGGTGGTCTCGCGAGCCTGGCGTGCGAAGCGCGGACGGCATCGACACGGCGGCTGTGCCCGCCGGCGTGCCGATGGTGTTCAACGTCATCGCCCACATCGAGTAGTGCGCGACGGTGAAGACCGCATCCATCAGCTGCTGGCGAGTGTAGCGCTCGGCGAGCGCGGCCCACGCGGCGTCGCTGACGAACGACTGCGCGTGGAGTTCGTCGGCCGCGCGCAAGAGGCCCCCGTCGAAGCCGCTCCACCCCCGGGCGTCGGGTTCGCCGCCCGCCCGCGCCACGTCGGTGCTGGTCAGTCCGGCGGCGCGCGCGATCGGCACGTGCGTGTTCCACACGGTGGCCGAGCGGCTGAGCGCGGCGACGCGGAGGATCAGGACTTCGCGATCGCGGGCGGGCAGCGACGACTCGCCGGTGATGTAGCGGTGAAATGGCCCAACGCCTGCGACGAGTGCGGGGTGATCGCCGAGGGCGTCGAGATCCGGCGCGGATTGGGCGCCTGCGCCCGCTCCGGCGATGACGAGGACGGCGGCCAAGAGTGCGCGCATGGCAGAGATTCTACGTGTTCGTCGGCGTGGATTCACTGGTTCACCACCCGAACTGGCGAGCCCTTGAGAAAGGCGGCGACGTCCTCGGCGGCCTCGCCGTAATACACGCGGTAACTGGCCTCGGTGACGTACCCCAGATGCGGCGTGGCCAGCACGGTGGGCAGGCGGCGGAACGGCGAGTCGTGCCGTGGAGGCTCGACGTCGAACACGTCGAGGCCGGCGCCGGCGATCCACCCCTGCGTGAGCGCCTCGATGAGTGCGTCTTCCTCGACAATCGGCCCGCGCGACGTGTTGATCAGGTACGCCGCCGGTTTCATCCTTCGCAGATCCTCGCGCCCGAGCAGGCCCCACGTGCGCCCACTCAACACGAGATGAATCGAGACGAAGTCGCTGGTTTCCAGGAGCGCCGCTTTCGACGGCGCCAGCCGCACGCCGACGGCGTCAGCGCGCTCCTGCGTGAGGTTGTGGCTCCAGGCGACGACCTCCATGCCGAAGGCCAGGCCCACCGCGGCCACCCGGCTGCCGATCTTCCCAAGTCCGAGCAGTCCAAGTTGCCGCCCCTGGAGATCGGTCCCCACCGTGCTCTGCCACGGGCCGCTGGCGCGGAAGGCCGTGCTCTCGACCACGAGGTGCCTGGCGAGCCCGAGCAGCAGGGTCCAGGTGATCTCGGCGGGAGGGTGAGGCAGGCTCGCGGTGCCGCACACGGTGACGCCGCGGGTGCGCGCGGCCTCCATGTCGATCGCGGCGTTGCGCATGCCGGTCGTCACGAGCAGGCGCAGACGGGGTAGTCGCGCGAACGTCGAAGCCGGGAACGGCGTTCGCTCACGCATCGCCACGACGAACTCGCAGTCGGCGGTCGCGGCCACGAGTGCATCCTCGTTCGCGAACGGCTCGCGGAAGACTCGGAGTTCCGCCTCACGTTCCACCGCCGACCAGTCGGCCATGGTCAGGGCCACGCCCTGGTAGTCGTCGAGGAGGGCACATACCGGTTTGGGCATAGGTCTCGTCGCAGCGTCCGGTATACCTTATGTCCTTGCCTTCGAGCACGACCCCGTCGCTGGCCGCGACGCCGCCGGTGGCCGTCGATGCCCGCCTCGCGGCCGAGCGGCAGGTGTTCGCCAAGATCGGCTGGCGCCTGATGCCGGTGCTGACGACGGCCTACGTCCTCAACTACCTCGATCGGACCAACGTGGGCTTTGCCGCGCTCACGATGAACCAGGCGATCGGCCTCACGGCCACGCAGTTCGGCCTCGGTTCGGGCCTGTTCTTCTTCCTCGGCTACTGCTTTCTCGAAGTGCCGAGCAACGTCGCGCTCTTCCGCTTCGGCGCCCGCCGCTGGCTGTCGCGCATCATGATCAGCTGGGGCCTGGTGTCGGCGGCGATGGCCCTCGCGACAGGTCCCAACAGTTTCTACTCGCTGAGGCTGCTGCTGGGCGCTGCCGAGGCCGGCTTCTTCCCGGGCGTGGCGTTCTATCTCGCCACCTGGTTCCCCGGCGAGTACCGCACGCGGATCATCGCCTGGTTCATGGTGGCGATTCCGATCTCCTCCGTCATTGGCGGCCCGGTCTCCGGCTATCTGCTCGGCCTCGACGGTCAGTTCGGCATCGCAGGCTGGCAGTGGCTCTTCCTGGTCGAGGGCCTTCCCGCGGCGATCGCCGGCATCGTGCTTCTGTTCACGCTGCCCGATCGCCCGGAAGACGCGACGTGGCTCACCGACGACGAGCGACGCATCGTCCGCGAACGGCTCGAAGCCGAACGGCGGCCGAAGGAGATCAAGAACATCTGGATGGCGTTCCGCGACCCGCGCGTCCTGATCCTGGGCGGCGTGCAGTTCGGGTTCCTCGTCGGGTCGTACGGCATCGGCCTGTTCCTGCCTCAGATCCTCGACACCGGAAAGCTCACCGATCTCGAGATCGGGTTCGTCACCAGCGCCGCCTACGCGGTGGCCAGCGTCACGATGATCCTCTGGGCCGGACACGTCGATCGGCACGGCAACAAAGTGGGCAACCTCGCGTTGGCGTGCGCGCTCGCGGCCATTGGCTTCGTGGGGTCCATCCTGTTTGCTGGGACGTCGTTCTGGCTGGCGGTCCTGTGGATGACCGTGGCGGTGAGCGGCGTCAACGCGGCGCGCGCGCTGTTCTGGACGATTCCGTCGCGCTTCCTGAGCGGCCTCGCGGCCGCGGGTGGTCTGGCCTTCATCAACTCGATCGGGACGATGGGCGGCTTCGTCGGCCCCACGATCATCGGCTTCCTGCGCGATCACACCGGCAGCTTCGCCGTCGGCCAGATCGTGCTCGGCGGGTTCCTGCTCGCGGCGGCGCTCCTGGCGTGGTCGCTGAAGCGTTTCGAAGCGGAGTAGCTTGGTGAGTCAGTCGGATACAGCGGGCACGCCGCTCGCCAGCGAGGTTGCGTCCTGGGTGGCCGGCCTCGGCTTCGCAGATCTTCCCGCAGACGTCATCGCCACCACGAAGCTCCGCGTCCTCGACGTGATCGGCCTGTCGCTGGCGGGTTCCACGACGGCACTCGGACGTTCCGTGCGCGCCGGTGTTCACGCGATGGCGCCGCAGGGACCCTGCCGGGTGTGGGGCTCGGCCGATCGCACGGCGGCGCCGTTTGCCGCCTTCGCCAATGCCTCGTTCGCACAGGCGCTCGAGTTCGACGATACGCACAACGAGTCGATCGTCCACATGAGCAGCCCGTCGGTGGCCGCGGCGCTGGCGCTGGCCGAGACCCGCCGGATCAGCGGCCGCGACCTGCTGGTGGCGGTCGCGGTCGGCAACGAGATCGCCTGCCGCATCGGGTCGGTGGCGCCAGGCACCTTCCACCGCCGCGGCTTTCATCCCACCGGACTGTTCTCGCCCTTCGGCATCGCCTACGCGGCCGGGAAGCTGCTCGGTCTCGAGCCGCCCGCAATGGCCTGGGCCGCGGGCATATCGGGCAGTACCGCCGCCGGGCTGCTCGAGTGCTGGGTCGACGGCACGCAGTCGAAGTTCCTGCACTCGGGGTTTGCGGCACAGAACGGCATGGCCGCGGCGATGCTCGCGGGGGCCGGCGCCTCGGGCCCGCCGAAGATCTTCGAGGGGCGCTTCGGGCTGTTCGCGTCGCACCTGCAGGACCCCGCGGTAGTGAAAAACTTCTCGCGCATCACCGACGGCCTCGGCACGCGGTGGGACAGCCGCAACTCGTCGTTCAAGCCGTTCCCGGCCGCGCACGTGCTGCATCCTTACATCGATCTCCTGTTGCGGCTGCGCGCGCGGCATGGCATCCAGCCGGCCGATGTGGTGTCGATCGAATGCCCGGTGGCCGAGTTCAACGTCTCGATCGTGTGCGAGCCGGTGGCGGAGAAAACAGCGCCGGCCACCGAAGCGCATTGCCGCGTCTGCCTGCAGTACACGCTGGCCGAGGCGCTCGTCCGTGGTGAGCTCGGTCGCACGGCCTACGGGGAGGCGAACCGCACCGATCCGGAGATTCTGGCGCTCGCGAAGCGCGTGACCTATCGCGTCGACCCGGACTTCCCGCCGCCGGGCCGCTTCAAGGGCGCCCTGACGATGACGCTCGCGGACGGCCGCGTGTTCACCGAGGTCGAGGAGTACAACCGCGGCTCGGCGGAGAACCCGATGACGGCGGAGGAGCTGCAGGCGAAGTTCGACGACAACGCCGGCAGCGTGCTCGACGCCGCGGCGCGCGCGCGGTTGGCCGCCGCCGTTTCGGTCCTCGAGGCCAGCGACGACGCTGGAATGCTCGCGGTGCTCGCCACTCGTACGTAGCTGCGGGTCTTCAGACCCGCCATTGCTAGAATAGCGGCGTATGAACCGGCGGCTGACGGTCGGCGCGGGGCTCCTGGCGGCGATGCTCGGTTCGGCGCTGCTGCACGCGCAGGCGCGCGGTGCGTACGCGCCGCCACGCACGCCCTGGGGCGATCCCGACCTGCAGGGCGATTTCACCAACAGCGATGAAAGCCTGATCCCGATGGAGCGGCCCGAGTCGCTTGCCGGCCGAAAGCTCGAAGACGTCACACCGGCGGAGCTGGCCCGGCTCAACGATCAGCGCAACGAAGCGCGCGACGAGGCGGATCGCCAGCGCTGGGAGCTGCGCAGCCCGCTGCACTGGTTCGAGAACATCAAGCCGAAGAACAGCCGCGCCTGGCTGGTGGTGGATCCACCCGACGGCCGCATTCCGCCCCTCACCGCCGAGGCCCGCGCGCGCAACGCCGCGCGCGCCGAGATGCGCAAAGGGCGCGGCGAGGCCGACTCTTGGGAAGATCGCAGCCTCTACGATCGCTGCATCACCCGCGGCATCCCCGGCTCGATGATGCCGGCGATCTACGGCAACTCGTATCGTATCGTGCAGGGCCCCGGCGTCGTCGCCATCGGCTATGAGATGGTGAACGAGACACGCGTGATACCCATCACGCGCCCGCACCTCCCGTCGTCGATGCGCGCCTACATGGGCGACGGGCGGGCGCGCTTCGAAGGCACGTCGCTGGTCGTCGAGACCACCAACTTCACCGACAAGACGCCGTACCGGGGGTCGAGCGAGCGCTTGAGGCTGGTGGAGCGCTTCACGCCGACGGACGACACGCACGTCGAGTGGGCGGTGACCTTCGACGATCCGGCCACCTGGGCGCGTCCGTGGACCTTCGCGATGACGCTCACCAAGGTGGGACCCGATCAGGCCCCCTTCGAGTACGCCTGCCACGAGGGCAACTACGCCATGCGCAACCTGCTCAGCATCGCGAGGGCCGAAGACGCGGCGGCGACCAAGGGGCGATGACCACCCGCGGCGCCACGCGCCTTTCGCGCACCACGCTCTTCGTCCCCGCGTCGCGGCCCGACATGATTCCCAAGGCGGCGGCGAGCGCCGCCGACGCGGTGTGCATCGACCTTGAGGATGCGGTGGCGCCCAACGAGAAAGCCGCCAGCCGTGCCCACGTCGTCCAGGCGCTGCGGACGCTGGAGTTCGGGGCACGCACGCGCATCGTCCGCATCAACGGCACCGACACGCCCTACGCCTATCGCGACCTGGTGGACGTGGTCGAGGCCGCCGGCGATCGCATCGATCTCGTGATGTTGCCCAAGACAGGTGGCGCGCGCGATGTGATGTTCGTGGACATGCTGCTGACGCAGATTGAGGCGCACCGCGGGCTGCCGGCGCCGATCGGCATCGAGGCGCAGATCGAGAGCGCGGCGGGTTTCGTCTACGTGCGCGAGATCGCGTCGGCGTCGCCGCGACTCGAGGCGCTGATCCTCGGGGCCGGCGATTACGCCGCGTCGCTGAAGATGCCGTCTTCGGGTATCGGCGAGCTGGACGCGAACGACGAGCTGTATCCTGGCCATCGCTGGCACGCGGTGATGCACGGCATCGTGGCGGCGGCGCGCGCGCATGGCCTGCGCTGCATGGACGGGCCGTACTCGGCCTACCAGGATGCCGCCGGCTACGAGCGCGCCTGCCGCATTGCGCGCGCAATGGGGTTCGACGGCAAGCAGTGTATCCACCCGGGGCAGATCGCGGCCGCCAACACCGTCTTCTCGCCGAGCGACGCGGAGATCGCCGCGGCCGCGGCGCTCGTGCAGGCGTTCGACGCCGCCGTGGCGGCGGGGCAGGGCGCCGCTACGCACGACGGACGGATGATCGATGCTGCCAGCCTGCGGATGGCCCGGACGATTCTCGATCGAGTGCGAGCCGCCAGTACGTAGAGGCGGACCTTCAGGTCCGCCTGACGAGGGCGGTCCAAAGACCGTGACAGGGGCGGTCTAAAGACCGCCCTCTACATCAAGAGCCATGAGCGACCCTGTCATCCGTGTGTCCGGTATCCGCAAGGCCTACGGGCCGGTGGTGGCGGTGGACGACGTGTCGTTCGACGTCCGGCGCGGCGAGATCTTCGGCCTGGTCGGCCCGAACGGCGCCGGCAAGACCACCACGATGGAGTGCCTCGAGGGGCTGCGCGCCCCCGACCGCGGCGCCATCTCCGTGCTCGGCCTCGATCCGTTCCGCGCCGGCACCGCGTTGAAGGTCAGGATCGGCGTGCAGCTGCAGGAGGCCCAGCTCCAGAAGCGGATCAAAGTCGGCGAGGCCGTAAGGTTCTGGGCGTCGCTCTACCCCGCACCGGTCGACGCCGGTGTGCTCCTCGAGCAGCTCGGCCTGCGCGAGAAGCGCAACGCCTGGTTCATGACGCTCTCCGGAGGCCAGAAGCAGCGCCTCTTCATCGCGCTGGCGCTCATCAACGACCCCGAGGTCGTCTTCCT
>Ga0070675_100002330_pt1 | contig 14125 bp, 9 predicted proteins | sample KBSM43metaG_FD_65343 | JGI IMG/M metagenome (GOLD analysis project Ga0070675, IMG submission 65343) | Miscanthus rhizosphere microbial communities from Kellogg Biological Station, Michigan, USA - KBS M4-3 metaG | ecosystem: Host-associated > Plants > Roots > Rhizosphere > Soil ...
CCGAGCACCGCTCCGCGGTGCTAACGAGAACAAAATTCTCGCTAGAACCCGAATAACGGGCTAACCCAACCCCGGAGCTCCCACACGTGCATCTTGGCTCGTCCTCCGATAGTGGGGTACGATGCGGCACTGTATGAACGAATTTGCGATCGTCGTCAACCCTGTCGACAACGTTGCCGTCGTCAAGAAGGCTGTCGCGTCAGGTACAAGCGTCACGCTCGAGGACGGACGAAGCCTGAAAGTGAACGCCACAATCAACGTTGGCAACCGGTTCGCGACTAAAGCCATCCCGGCAGGAGAATTCGTCCGCCAGTACGGGCAGCCCATCGGTACCTCGCTGGGCATCAACCCAGGGGACATGATCTCGCACGCCAACATGTCCGACGAGGTGCCTATTGTTCGAACGCTTCCCGACAACCTGGTAACCCGGGCTCCCGACTACTTCCCAACGGGTGCGAGCGCTTCTTTTTTGGGCTTCCGCAGACGCGACGGGCGCGTTGGCACTCGCAATTTCATCCTCGTTGTGCCCACGAGCATGTGCTCCAGCCATGAAGCGCAGCAAATCGCAACAACGGCGGAATTCACGATCTGCAATCGCGACAACTACCCCAACGTCGATGGAGTCGTTGCGATCCCTCACAACAAGGGTTGCGGCTGCCCGGACGGCTCGAATGTCGAAGTGCTGTTGCGCGTGCTTTCCAACTACGCCGGCCATCCGAACGTCGGAGGCGTTGTTCTTCTGGAACTCGGTTGTGAAAAGACAAACCTTTCCGTTGTGGAAGACTATCTCGGGCGCTCGCAGCGCACGATCAATAAGCCGCTGGTTCGCATTGGCGTGCAGGAAGTTGGCGGAACGCAGGCCGCCATCCAGCGCGGCCTCGACGCCGTGCGGGACATGCTGCCCGTCGTCAACGAAGCGCGTCGCGAGTCTTTCTCGATGGGTGAACTGGTGCTTGGCGTGAAGTGCGGCGCATCCGATGCTTTCTCCGGCATCTCGGCGAACCCGTCACTGGGGCGAGCGGCGGACTCGATCGTCCGGTCGCGCGGCACCGTCCTGATCACGGAGGTTCCCGAGTTCTGCGGTGCCGAGCACGTTCTCGCCCATCGCGCGAAGGACGCCGATACCGGCCGCGCTGTCTATCGCATGGTGGACTGGTATCGGGAGTACGCAAAAAAATTCGGGACGGCGGTTGCCGAGAATCCAAGTCCCGGCAATATCGCAGGCGGGCTGCTGAACATTACGATCAAGTCCCTTGGGGCGATCGCGAAAGCGGGCTCGAGCCGGGTTGAGGGCGTTGTCGAGTATGGCGAAGCGCCGAATGGCCGCGGTCTTTACCTCATGCAGGGACCGGGGTACGACCAGGAGTCGACGCCGGCGCTGGTTGCGGCAGGTGCGACGGTCGTTGTCTTCACGACCGGGCGCGGCAGCACCATGGGAAACGCGATCGCTCCCGTCATCAAGCTCACCTCGAACACAGCGGTCTTTGAGCGTATGCGGGGCGATATGGACCTTTCGGCGGGCGGCATCATCGACGGAACCGAGACCATCGACAGCGTTGCGGGACGGCTGCTCGATTACATTCGGCAAGTCGCCAGCGGCGAGATCCAATCCAAAGCCGAAGCGGTGAAACACCGCGAGTTTCAGGTCTGGGGAGAGCAGGCCGTTTCGCTATAGTGCCCTACTTCACGGTCAATACTGCGGCATCGCTCGTTGCGCGGCCCGATGCATTCGCGACGGTAACGGTATAGCGCGCCGCGTCACTCGCTTTCACGCTGTTCAGCGTGAATATGCCCTGCGTCGCGCCCGCGACGGGAGTGCCATTTTTCAACCACTGGTAGGTCGCCTCGGGGATCGCGGCCACTTTCACGGCAAGGGTCGCGGACTGGCCTGTCGCAGCGGTCACGCCTTCCGGGTGCTCCAGAAACAGAGGGGCCATTGCCGGCGACCATCCGAGCACATAAGCAGGATCGCTGTAGTTGGCGATGACTTCGGCATCCTTCGGCATGACCAGTTGCCTTGATTCGGGCTTCCGCTGGCTGACGTCGACGGGCTTGCCGTCGCTTGCGTTCGTGCTGTTGTATTCCCAGTAGTGCATGTTGGACGTGTCGCCGCCCATCGCGCCCCATCCCACCGGGCTGATACCTTCGAGGACGCAGTTGATGAGCACTGCTTCCGCGTTGGGATAGGCCCGGCCGTTGTTGATCGGCGCACGCGCGATCTCCGTAGTTCCGGTCCCTCGCTTCCGGAAGGTGGAATTCAGGAAGACATTGCCATGATTCGCAGCCGTGTTGCGGATCCACATAAACACGCCGTTCGACTGCAGCTCCGTGCGATTGAAGAATCCGGGGCCGCGGCCCAGAATCGTGTCTCCATCGCCGACGATAAGGCTGTCGGTCAGATAAACGGGACCATTGATCTGGAGAGCATCGCCAGAGCCCACCACGGTGACGTGACTGACAATGTTCCTTTCGCCCATCATCAACAACCCCTCCGCCTGCCCGCGCGTCGTGTTCCTGATTGAGAAATTGACGAGGTGGATGTCGCTCGAGTTGTCTCCCATGAACGCCGCGCGCCGCGAAGGGAACGTGCCCGGCCATTCGTTGGTGCTGATATTCGAGGGATGCGGGTTGAAGACTTCGTTGTTGGCGTAGAACACCACGACCTTATCGCGGTCTTCACCGAGGAATGTCACATTCGTTTTGTTGCGAAAATAGACGATCTCTTCGTAATTGCCGTTCCGGATGAAGATCGTCACGCGCCGTGGATTTCTGTCGGGCACGAAATCGATCGCGCCCTGTACGGTGTTGAAGTCTCCGGTTCCGTCGCCAGAGACCACGAGGCGTGCCGAATTCGCCGGAGGTGGATTTCGCTTCGTCGTGAAGGTCCAGTCCTTGCCGCTGATCCCTTTGAAGCTCCCGTCGGCCAGGGTCAGCGCTCCCGTATCGATCTGCACATAGTACGTCTTGAGATGCTCCAGCAGATTGTTGTGCGGGTAAATCGTCGCGACATTGTCGTGAATGATCACCGGATAGAAATGGAACGCATCGGTGAATCCGCCAATGATCGTGAGCTGATAGTTCGGAGATGTGGGGACGGCGCCCCCGGTCGGCGTTCCCGGCGCCCTATTGGCATTCGTGAAGCGGCCTGAAGCGTACTCGTAGGGAACGGGCGTGTATGGCGCTGCCGGTCCTCCCGCGCCCGCTGTAGGGCCCGGCGGAATGCTGAGGTCGAGCGTATCGACGAGCTTGTCCGTCTGTGCGTCATAGATCCGGATCTGTCCGGATTTGCCCAGCGTCGGCACACTCGGGAATGTCAGAACCAGGTGCGTGTCCGGGTTGACACCAATCGCCTTGTCCGCAGGAAACCGCCTGACGGACCCCGATTGAGCGGAAACCGACAGCGCAACGACGAAGAGCCATCCCGCCAGCAGGGCGGGGAAGTTCTTATTCATGATTTGACCTCATTCCGCCTCATGCAGCGAAGGTTTGGGCAATTTCGCGGTTTGCAGGACAAACCTCTGGAGCAGCAAAGCGACGAGCGTCAGGCAAACCCCGAGACCCACGAACGATCCCACGCGGTACAAACCACCCAGCTGCCAGAGATCGTGAAGAAAGCATTTCGCGACGGTCACGCTCAGCAACGCGATTGCCGTGATTCTGCCCGGCTTGCTCGCCAGAAGAATTCCAGCGATCAGCAGGACGAACGCGAACAGGCCCCAACCAATCGTGTACGTCAGGTCCTGTGCCAATCCCGCGCTGAAATTAAAGGCTAAGTTCGGCCCGACAGAGTAGTAATCCGCGATTTCGATATTGAGCAAGAGGAATAGCAGGACCACTCCACCCGCGCTAGCCAGCGTCCCGATACCGGGGCCGATACCCCAGAGTCGCTTTTGCGTTTTCAGAAGCCACGCCGTCACAAAGAACGCTGCGGCCGCGACCAGATAGGTGTAGAGGTACCAGTTCAAGACCGGTATGGAACTTCGGGGATGGTATGTCAACACCGCGAGGTTCAACACCAGCCTTGCAAACACAGCGGCAAGGAGGCCGCTGGTCCAGATCACGAGACCTTTGTGCGGAATCCTGCGGCTTAACCAGGCGATCGCGGCAGCCTGTAACGCCCAACCGATCGTGACCCATTCCTTCTCGAGTTGAAGTGGAATGGCGATCGTCACGAATCCGAGAACGGCACCGGCCACGAGGGCAAGCCTTCCGAGGGCGCGTACGTCTGGCGGCTCGAGTTTCAGTAATCGCCATAAGAGAAGACCCATCAAGCCGGCCTGGGCGACGGGGAGTGCTCCAATGACGTTATCAAACCCTCCGGCGAGCAGGCTGTGTCGCGCGAACAAGAAAAACGTCACGCCAGACAAGACCGCGGCGAGATGAGGCTCGACCGATTTCTTGAGCGACGAACCGAGCAGGAGCGGATAGCCGAGATACAGCGCGTGGATCGCCGCGGCGAAAAGAAACTCGTGGCTCCAGTTTTCCGCCCCAAAACGCCGGGTGGACCACACGAACACGACAAACGCGGCGCCGATAACCGAAAGTGGCGAAAGAACACGCCACTCTGCGATCTTGTCCACCAACAGGATGAAGCACAACAAAGCGGCAAGCGCTACCGTCAACAGGAACACGCCCGGTGCGACCGGCAATTGTGCTGTGACGGAGAGGACCAGCAATCCCAGGGAACTCGCAACAACACAAGCGGCGGCGAGGAATGAGCCGGCCCGGGACGTTACCGTCATTCCGAAGCGCCTGCCTATCAGGAACCACGCTGCACCGATGCCAGCGACGATCACTGGAGAGATAGCGCCAACTTTCGGCCACGGATCTGCGTGAACGACGATTTGCCAAAGGAGAAGCAAGAGCTGAGATGTCCCCAACGCCGCCAAATGGAGCTCGCCCCGTCGCGTGTAGAGCGCCGCAAGCCCAATCGCCACGTTGAGGGCGCCCAACACGATAAGAAACGGCCATGGCGGAACAGCGAGCGACGCATTCACGGCGACGAAGAAAAGAAATGCATGCCCAGTCAATGCGAGGTAACGACTTCTTCGAAACACTGGAGTCGCTGCAGGGACATTGCCCTCAGGTTTCCACACCGTCTGAAGAATGGGTACGCCTAGATAAAAGAGAGCAAACACGGCATAAATGAATAGTGCCGAATAGAGGTTTTCCAGTCGCAGGTGTTTCAACGACCAGATGAACTCGGTCGCCAGCACAAAGACTGCTGCAAGAAGATGAACAGCAGGATCGCGCCGCACGATGGCATAGGCCGCGATCACGCTCGCCAGGACGAATAACGCCGTAAAGAGCACTCCCGGGATCGATACTGCCGGTTCCGTGCTGGCAAGCACAGGAAAAGCCACGAGGAACAGTGCCGCCGCAAGCACGGCTCGCGTTCCGAGATCCTTAAAGCGAACCCAGGTGCCGGCCGCCACGTAGAAGGCCACGAAAACACCAACGATGATCAAAATAACCGGCCATGCAGTGCTTTGATAGGAGGACTGCAGCCAGGCCCAAAGAGTGACTAGAGTCCCCGTGGCGCCCGCCAGATGGAGAGCTTCGGGACCTCGCTTCGCGGCGATTACTGCCAGGCCGGCATCCAAAAGAAGAAGGAATCCGAAGAGCAACCAATGCCGGCTTCCATAGCTGGCCATCGACGCCAGGTAGACCGTGAAAAGCAGGGGCAATGCCACGCTGATGGCCGAGGTGTGACGGAACAGCGAGCTTTGTTTGCTCGACTCTCCTTCGTTCCCGCCAAAGGTGAGCCCCACACGTGTGAGCACAGGAAATACCGCGAAGATCATCATCGCCAATGGAATGGTGTCGGGTCGCATGAACTTGATCACCCAACCCCATTGATAGAGCGTCGTGAATATCGCGCTGAGCACGGTGAGATAGGGCCATCGCTTCCGGTACGCGACCCACGCCAGTCCCGCATTTAACAGCAGGAGATAACTGAAGAGTCCGATCGGACGATCTTCACCTGTTGCGAGTAAGGCGGGCGTCGCGAATCCACCAACGAGTCCGAGAAGGGCGACGAGCACTGAATCGTGATAAAGCGAGAGCAACACCGCGACAACACAGACGAGAGCCATCATCCCAAACGTGGGGAAGACCCCAATCAGGTTCCAGAGCGAATGCGCGGCGTAGAAGGTCGCAAAGAGAATCGCGATGCCTGCTCCGTCCAGCGCGTTCGCCGTGACCGAGTAGCGGCGTGCAACTTTCCACTCGCATACGAGAAGCAGGAAGATTCCTGTCGCGAGCCCGATGGCAACCCGCATCGGTGGGCCGAGCCAGCCATGCTCAACCGAATACTTCAGGAAGAAGATCGCAGCGAACACCAACGCAATACCGGCAAGCCAGGAGAAGAGTTTGACGCCGATCAGAGCTTCCCAATCGAAAGCCGGCTTCGATTTGACTCGTGCAGGCTCCGGCTGGCGCTGGGATTCGGGGCGCGCCGCAGGAGGAAATGCCGGCCGAACTGGAACCTGCACAGGCGGTTTTGGTTCCGAGGTTACCGGCGGTGGCGCCGCGGCAACCGGTGGCGCTTCACGGACGGGGACTGGATCACGCACCGGTACAGCCGGGGCCTCGAAGGCCGCAGGCTTCTCCTTCTGCATTTCCCTGAGGCGCAGGATTTCCTTGCGAAGAAGTTGCTGATCTTCATTCAACTCACTCAGGGCGACTGAGTTTTTAAAAGCCCAAATCAAACCGCCAAGGGCCAGCAGAAAGGCAAAGATTTCCATAGGAATGGTCGGCGCATTATAGTGCCGCTCCTGGTTAAAGTCCCGTTACCGTTGGGACGGTTCACTAGCGTGTGGCATCTTATCGAGGCGGAGGGAATCTATACGGAGAGGTGTGATGGTTTGTGAAGCGTCACAGGAGCGACATCTTGCCTCTCCTGGCCGGGCGTGTTGCTCAACGGGAATCTCCTCGCACGCTTTCAGCGTGCGTCTGTGCAGGGGGTCGCGGTGACCCCGGGTTTCGCTTCGCTCAACCCGGGGCTAATGTCCTCGCAGCCCTTTCGGGCTGCGGTTCGCACGCGGCGTGAAGGAAATTAGCCCCCGGTGAGCGAAGCGTAGCGAGCCACCGGGGAGTGGTGAATCCTGGCGAGGAGAAATTTTGGCGGTTCAGCAACAGGCGCGGATGTCAGCGAAAATTTTCAGTCTGCAATTGATGTAATAGTCTTCGCCGGGTCGCCATCTGTGTTAACCGCGATTTCTTCCCTCAAGTTTTCCCCGTTTCTGCCGATAAGCCACCTGTTGAAATGTCGGAAGCTGTAGACAACCTGCAAAAGATTCTGGACACGACGCTTGGATCGTTTCTGGACCTCGTCCAGTGCGACGCAGGCTCCGTGTATACGGTACGGAAGGATCAAAACGGGGAACAGATTCTAACCTTCGAGGCGATGATCACCCGGAGCATCAACCTTCACGGTGTGCCGGAGCATCTCGGAAGCCTGAAGTTCAAGATCGACGACTCGAGCATCGTCGGCAAGACTGGTTTGTCGAGAAAAGCTATCCTCCTGAACCACGTTTCCACCGAAAGCAGGGTGTCCCCCAGCGTCGGGGAGAAACTCAAATACACGACGCGAAACATGTTCTCTGGCCCCCTGATCACGCCGCGCGGAGATCTTGTCGGCGTCGTGCAGTTGCTGAACAAGCTGCCGCGGCGAGGTTCAGGCTTCGACCCGCATGGCGCCGAGCACCTGCCGGCTTTCGACAAGAAGGACGAGCGGCTCTTCTCCATCATTTCAGGACAGGCTGCGCTTGCGATTGAAAACAGCCTGCTGCTCGACGAGCAGGAACGACTGATGGAGGGCATCGTCAACGCGTGCGTGACCGCTATCGAAGCGCGTGATCCGGTAACTTCCGGTCATAGCCTGCGTGTCTCCAACTATTCTGTTGGCCTTGCGACCGCAGTCAATCGGATAGAAACCGGTCCGTTACGAGATTTGAATTTCACGCCCGCTCAGTTGCGAGAACTGCGCTTCGCCTCGATGCTTCACGACGTGGGAAAGATCGGGGTGCGGGAAGAGGTTCTTCAAAAGGAGAAGAAGCTTCATCCTCACGAACTCGAGACCATTGCGCTGCGCTTGCGACTCATGCGGACGCAGTTGCTGGTTCTTCAGGAAGCGGAAAAAAGAGATTACAGTGAGGCGATCCGCCGCATCGACAGCGGATGGGTTCGCGTGCTCGAAGCCAATGAGCCCTCGGTCGTCGATCGAGCGACGGCCAACCTCGTCAATGACCTTCGTTCACTGAAGGTCCCTTTCGACACCGGTGAGATTCTGACTGCGCTCACCGAAGAAGAGAGCCGCAAGCTTTGCATTCCGCAAGGGACGCTTTCCGAGACCGAACGTCTCGAGATCGAAAGCCATGTCAGCAAGACCTACTACATCCTGAAAATGATTCCCTGGAGCAAGGGACTCGAACAGGTTCCCGAAATCGCCTACAAGCATCATGAAACCTTGAACGGGACCGGCTATCCCAACCAGATCACCGCAGAACTCATACCGCCACAGACTCGCATCATGACCATCTGTGACATCTACGACGCTCTCGTCGCAAGTGACCGCCCCTACAAACCGACGATGTCAGCCGAACGGGCCCTCAGCATCATCGAGTCCCAGGTAAAGGCGGGCAAGCTCGACGGAGTATTCTTCGAAGTCTTCGTGGAAGCGCAACTCTTCAACACGTCCCGCGTGTCGGGCCGCACCAGGATCACCGTCGGCTCCTAACCGGTTATCCGTTTTGAGAAATTCTCGTCGCGTGGCATAGTCACTTCACCAAAAATAAAAGGAGTGATTCATGCGTCGAAAGTTTGCTCTTTTACTCGCCATCCTGGCCCTGACATTACCTGCGTTACTTAACGCCCAGAACCCTCCCGCGCCTGCTGCAGGGGCGCAGGCACCGGCGGGGCCTGCGCGCGGCGGCCGCGGTGGACCGCCTTCTCCGGCAAACCAGCCCCAGCCTCGGGATGACGCACGCCACCAGGGCTTTGTGGAAATCGCAAAAAAGGGCGATATCGATCTTCTGTTCGTGGGAGATTCGATCACGGACTGGTTCTACTGGCCGCGTGGTCGAGGTGGAGCTGGCACGGCCACTGGTATTGAGGCCTGGAATGCCAACTTTGCCCCAATGAAGCCGGCGAATTTCGCTATCGCGGGCGACACCACGCAGGGGGTGTTGTGGCGGATGCAGAACGGAGAGCTCGAGGGATTCAAAGCCAAGTTGATCGTGCTTATGCTGGGAACCAACAACATCAACCGCAACCCTGTTGATGAAATCGTGGACGGCGATCGTCTCATCATCGAAGAATTCAAGAAGCGTCAGCCCCAGGCGAAGGTGCTGCTGTTGGGGATTTTCCCGCGAGGCGCGGATCCAGCCAACCCGTTCCGCGCAACGATCAAGGAGATAAATTCCAAGCTGGCAAAGCTGGCAGATGACAAGCAGGTGTTTTATACGGACATCGGCGATAAGTTCCTGACGGCAGATGGAACGCTCACGACAGAAGTCATGGGCGATGGCTTGCATCCCACGGCGAAGGGTTACCAGATCTGGGCCGATGCAATCGTCGGTCAGGTCAAGAACCTGATGAAGTAGGGAAAAATCGGGGCCAGTTGGGGGGCAGGCTGGGCGGTCACAGACCGCCCCTACAGCGTGCGGTGTGTGACTGTAGGGGCGCTCTATGAGCGCCCACCCTGCCCTCCAATTACGGCCCGATTTTTCTCAACCCCGCCCAATCCTCCGAATTCCGCAGCCCCCTTGTATAATCTCCGCATGGTTGGCGGTCTTATTGTGACCCACGGCAGGCTTGCGATCGAATTGCTCAATGCGGCGGAGATGATCGTCGGTGAGATCCATGGGATGGCTGCGGTATCCCTCGGCTGGCACGACGACGTCGATACTGCGGCGACGATGATTCGCAATGCGCTCGATCGCGTCCGCACTCCCGACGGCGTTCTTATCCTCACCGACATGTTCGGCGGAACACCGACCAACATCGCGTCGACGTTCCTGGGCCAGGAGAAGGTGGAGGTCGTCACCGGGGTCAACCTGCCCATGTTGATCAAGCTTGCTCAGGCTCAGAACGAGCAGGGCCAGGAGCTCGCTCACGTTGCGCGCATGGTCCGGGAAAGCGGGCAAAGCAGCATTTATCGTGCGACCGAACTGCTTGCTCCCAAGAACCGTACATGATCGAGCGGAAAGTCATTGTCGGGCACAGGCTGGGATTGCATGCTCGCGCTGCCGCCCGCGTCGTTCAGCTGTCCAGCCAATACCAGTCGGCCATTTCGCTCCTTCGCGACGACCTCGGAAATAGAGTTGAAGCAGACGCACGCAGCATTTTGAGCATCCTCCTTCTTGCGGCTGCACAGGGTTCCGCCCTGGTCGTGCGTGCCGACGGTACGGATGAAGGCGAAGCCGTTGACTGCATCTGCGAATACCTAAAGGGATGAAAGAAGAACGCATTATTCGAGGAGTTATGGCCTCCGCCGGCGTCGCCATCGGGCGCGCGATCCGGACTTTCGATCCTTTGATGATTTCCTACAATTTCCATATCCCCCAGTCGGAGACGGGAAAAGAGGTCGCGCGGTTTCGTGCTTCGGTCGAGAAATCGCGCCGGCAGCTCGAGCGCATGCAGGCGGAACTGCGGCAAAGCCGAATCCCGGAATCCTCATTCCTGGTCGACGCGCACCTGCTGATCCTTCAGGACAAGCTCTTCGTGGACCGGATTGTGGAGACGATCCAGGATCGGGCGGTCAACACCGAGTGGGCGATTCAACAGGTAAGCGAGGAACTCTACGCAGCCTACGATCGGCTTCAGGATGATTACCTGAGGGAGCGGCGTGGCGACCTTGAAGACATTGTTCGACGCATGCTTCACAATCTTCGCTCAAAGTCGAGTTCAACATTGCCGGTTCTGCCTTACGATGCGGTCCTCGTCGGTAAGACGATCTCCCCTTCGACTCTTTTCGAACTGCGGGCGAACCGTGTTGCGGGGATTGTGACGGAGTCCGGCAGTCCGCTTTCTCACACGGCAATTGTCGCTCGATCGCTTGGACTTCCGGCTGTCATGGGAATTCATGACTTGTCCGATATTGCGCCCGGCGAGATCCTCATCGTAAACGGCACGCGCGGCATGGTCATCTGCAGCCCGGATCCCTCGACGGTGCGTGAATACCGCCAGAGGATGAAGCCGACGCGGAGCCCCCTCCGCCCCCGCGACGTGCACATTCCGGCGGTCACGCAGGATGGCATCCGCATTTCGCTGGGAACCAACATCAATTTCAGCGAGGAGGCTCGCTCGGCCGTTGAAAACGGAACGGAATTCATCGGGTTGTATCGAACCGAATTCGATTTCTTCAGGGAGGGAGGAAAGCCCAGCGAAGAAGAGCTGATGGCTCAGTACTCGCGCGTGCTCAAGACCGTTCGTCCGGCGCCCGTCACGTTTCGCACCATCGACGTGGGGTCTGACTGGAACAGCCGCGATGGCAGCGGATCCAGCCTCGCCAGCCGCGGTCTGCGCTTCAGTCTGGAGAACCAGGATGTCTTCAAGCTGCAGCTGCGCGCCCTCTTCCGTTCCTCTCGAAATGGCCGGATGCGGATTCTCCTGCCGTTCGTCTCAACGATCGCGGATCTCGACGCTGCGATGGACATCATCGCCGGCGTAAAGCGCGACCTCAGCCGCCACAAGAACGCCTTCGACAAGGAAGTTCCCGTCGGGGTGATGATCGAAACACCTGCAGCCGCGCACACCTGTGACCTTATGGCCTCACGCGTGGACTTCTTCTGCCTGGGAACAAACGATCTGATCCAGTACTACCTTGTGGTCGATCGCTCGGATCAATCGGCCGCGCATCTCTACAATCCGTTTCACCCCGCGATCCTGCGATGTCTGCATCAGGTGTACACTCTCCTGCAGTATTCGGGCCGTCCCGTTACCGTCTGCGGCGAAATGGCCGCCGACCCGGCGGCTGCGGCCGTCCTGCTGGGACTGGGCTTTACGTCGCTGTCCGTGAGCCTCTCTGCGTATCCGCGGATGAAAGAGGCGATAGGCTCTCTCAGTGTTGGAAGGCTTCGCGAACTCGCCGGCGAGATCATGAAAATGGAGAGCCCGAAAGACGTTGAAGACCGCGTGCGTTCCACGATCGCATGACCGACAATCACCGCAAACTTCTTGGTTACATCCGCAATCACCAATCGGCGCTTTGGATCGCGCTGCCGCTGGCGTGCGTTGTGGGTGCGATGGAGGCGGCGACGCCCTTTCTGCTGAGCGGTGTCTTTGACACCTGGCTTGTCGGCGACGGAACGTCGAGTTCGAAGTCGTTCCTGGGCATTCCCCTGGATCTCTCCTACCTCGGCGGCACCACACTGTTGGCGCTGCTGATCGGCGTGACGATTCTCAAGACAATCGCCGAATACGGGTCGGTCGCCGCGACGGCATGGCTGGGCCAGTCGGTCGTTCGGGATCTTCGTAACGATGTTTTCGGCCGAATACTTCGACAGCCCCTTCAGTTCTTTCTTCAAAGCTCCACGGGGGAACTGATTTCGCGAGTGTCCAGCGATATCGAGCGCGTCCAGACCGCCAGTTCGGAGACCCTGGCCGAATTTTTCAAGCAATCCGCGATACTCGTTTCTCTGACGATTGCCATCTTCGTCATCGATTGGAAACTTTCTCTCGCTTCGCTGACGCTTCTCCCTCTGGTCTTCTATCCAACCGTCTGGTTCGGCAGGAAGCTGCGTTCGCTCAGCCGATCCAATCAACAGGAGCTTGCGGAAATGTCCGGCGTGGTCGGCGAGGCTTTCTCGGGAAATCGCATTGTGAAGGCCTTTCTGATGGAAGACGCCGAGAATACGCGCTTCCAGAAGATTACGCAGCGCCTGTTCAAAACCAACGTCCGGCAGCGATTGACACACGCTCTTTCGTCGCCGTTGATGGAAATCCTTGGAATCCTGGTCATTGCCGGCTTCGTGATCTACGCGTCCGAGCGGCAGATGAAGGCCGGATTGCTGATGGGTTTCGTGCTGGCCCTGGTCAAGCTTTATGACGGCATCCGGCGCATGAGCGGCATCAGTAACTCGTTCCAGCAGGCGTTGGGGGCCTCGTCGCGAATCTTCGAGATCCTCGCCCTGCATCCTGAACCCGACAGCGGGGGGACGGAGCTTCGCGGTCTCAAGAACACGGTCGAGTTTCGTGACGTCGCCTTCGAATACACGCGGGACTGTCCTGTGCTCCATCAAGTCGACTTTGAAGTGAGGAAAGGCGAGGTTGTCGCGATCGTTGGGGCAAGCGGGTCTGGAAAATCCACCCTGGTGAACCTCGTGCCGCGATTCTTCGATGTCACCTCGGGAAGGATCCTCATCGACGGAGTGGATGTCCGCGATTGCACGCTTCGATCGTTGCGCGCGCAGCTGGCGATCGTGACGCAGGATGTCATCCTGTTCGACGACACGATTTGGGGAAATATCGCCTACGGCAATCCCAGCGCGCCACGCGAGCGTGTCGTGGCAGCGGCCAGAGCTGCCCTTGTGGAAGACTTCGTCTCCCTGTTGCCCCAGAAATACGAGACGCGGATCGGCGAACGCGGGCTGCGCCTCTCCGGTGGCGAGCGTCAGCGGATCTCCATTGCCCGGGCGATCCTGAAGGATGCGCCGATCCTGATTCTCGATGAGGCGACGTCGTCATTGGATTCCGAATCCGAAGTGTATGTGCAGCGCGCCTTGCAGAACCTGATGTCAGGGCGCACGACAATCGTTATCGCGCATCGCCTCTCGACAATTCGTCACGCGGACAAGATCATCGTGCTGCAGGACGGAGTCGTGCAGGAAATCGGCCGCCACGAGGACCTGATCGACAGGCGCGGGGCATACTGGAGATTGCACAGCATTCAGGACTCGGGAGCAGTGAAGAGGTAGGGTTCAAAGTCTGGTCAAGGAGGGGATTGAGCGCGCCTTATCGGTCTCTCCTGGCCGGGCCTGTTGCTCAACGGGAACCTCCTCGCACGCTTTCAGCGTGCGTCTGTGTCGAGGGTTGCGGTGACCCCGGGTATCGCTTCGCTCAACCCGGGGCTAATGTCCTTGCAGCCCTTCCGGGCTGCTGGTTTGCACGCCGGAGGCGTGAA
>Ga0070675_100002334_pt1 | contig 14104 bp, 12 predicted proteins | sample KBSM43metaG_FD_65343 | JGI IMG/M metagenome (GOLD analysis project Ga0070675, IMG submission 65343) | Miscanthus rhizosphere microbial communities from Kellogg Biological Station, Michigan, USA - KBS M4-3 metaG | ecosystem: Host-associated > Plants > Roots > Rhizosphere > Soil ...
GCGCCCGAGTCCTTCAGCTGGTGCTCGAGCTCGCGCGGCGTGTACAGCGGATTGACGTTGACCACCGTCATGCCTGCCCGAAGGACCCCGAACAAAGCCACGGGATACTGCAGGAGATTCGGCGACATGATGGCGACGCGCTCGCCCTTGCCGAGTCCCGGAAGTCCCTGCAGGAAGGCCGCGAAGTCGCGCGACAGACGGTCGAGCTCGGCGTAGCTCAGTGTGTGGCCGAAGCTGTGGTACGCCGGCCGACCGGTGAACCTGGCGACGGTCTGGTCGAAAAAATCCGCGACGGACGCGAACCGATCGGGATCGATTTCGTGCGGGATGCCGGCCGGATAGTTCTTTAGCCAGATCTTGCCACTCACGACGCTCTCTCCTCGAACTACGGTCCTAGATAGCAGTGACGTTCCAACGTTTCGCTCGGCCCGGGAATGAGCGGTATCAAGCTTCGCGGTTCAAGTCCCCGCCGCAAGCAAATGACCGGCTTCTGTTTGACGACAGCGCCGATCGCCATGTCGACGCGATCTCGAGTGCGAACGTCTGGCGCTGATCGTCCGCGGTTACTTCGTCTTCGTGGCGTTCCCGCCGGTTCGTTTCGCCACCGGCTTGGTGGTCGCCGCCTTCCTGGCGCCGCTCTTCACCGTCATCTTCCGACTCGGCTGCGGGCCGGAAACCTGCTTGACCGCTCGTTTCGCCACGCGCTGCACTGCGGCGGCCGCGCCGCGCACCGAGCTTTTGACCGACTTGACGGCATCGCTCGCTGCTTTCCTGATTTTCTTCTCGATCGGGCCCTGCGCTGCCTCCTTCTCGGCCTTCGACTTGTGGCGCATATCGGCGGAGTGAGCGCGCTTGTAGGTCTGGATGTCCTTGAACTTGCCGCTCTTGTCACGGACGGCATAGAGCTTGGTGCCGGTTTGGCTTCTCATCGTGGTGCGACGTACTGCCATGGCGGATCCTTTCCGGATTGCTGGAGGTGCGCAGGAGCGCGCGAGACGCATACCATATACGCAAAGAACCTCCGTACGCCGTTGATCAGAATCAACCTCATCGCAGGGAATTTGGCGGGTGCATCCTGCCCGTGAATCCGAAGTATTCGTGGTGACGGCTGTTGCCCCGCGCGACGCTGGTGACCACCGCGTCAAGATGCGCTGAGCCGGTCTATAAGAATTCCCGGATCAAGCAGGCCGCCGAAAGATGCTCCCGATGCCCTAGGCGTTGATCCAACGCAAGCGGCGGAACGGTGCCGTGCGTCATCCTACGGACGGGCCCAGTTCGTCCGTCGGGGAGTCGATTCATGTCCGCGAAACTACTTAGATTCCACCGGGAGGCGCGCGAAAAGATCTGCGCCGGTCTCAACCTGTTGGCCAGCGCCGTCAAGGTAACGCTTGGTCCTAAAGGTCGCCTGGTCATGCTGGAGCGCAGCTTTGGGCCGCCCACCGTGATCAACTCCGGCGTGATTGTGGCGAAAGAGATCGAGCTCGAGGACAGATTCGAAAACCTCGGGGCGCAGATGGCGCGGGAAGTCGCGGCGAAGACATCGGAGACCGCCGGCGACGGAACCACCACGGCCACTGTCCTGGCGCAGGCAATTGTGAACGAAGGGATGAAGTACGTCGCCGCAGGCCTGGATCCGCTGGAGTTGAAACGCGGAATCGATATCGCAGTCGACGCCGTCGTCGCCGAGCTCAAGCGGAACTCGCGCCCTTGCAGCTCAGGACAGGAGATTGCTCAAGTCGGAACGATATCGGCCAACGGCGACGCTTCGATCGGCGAGATGATCGCCAAGGCGATGGCCAAGGTCGGTGATAACGGAGTCATCAAGACCGAAGACGGGCGCGGAATGACCAACGAGCTCGAAGTCGTCGAAGGAATGCAATTCGACCGCGGCTTCCTGTCGCCGTACTTCATCACGGACACCGAGAAGCAACGCATCGTATTGGAGGATGCCTATGTCCTCGTGCACGACAGGTCAATTGCAACGATCCGCGATTTGCTGCCGCTGCTCGAACAGGTCTCGAAGGATGCCAAGCCGTTGCTGCTGATCGCCGAAGACGTTACCGGGGAAGCGCTGGCAACCCTGGTGATCAATGCGATCCGTGGAGTGCTGAAGACCTGCGCCGTCAAGGCGCCGGGCTTTGGTGATCGTCGCAAGGCGATGCTTCAGGACATTGCCACATTGACAGGTGCCACGGTGATCTCCGAGGAGACAGGTCTCAAGCTGGAAAACGCCAAGTTGACTGATCTTGGCCGCGCCCGCCGGATCGAGATCGACAAGGACGATACGACCCTGATCGGCAGCGCAGGCGCATCGGAGCAGATCAAAGCGCGTGTTGCACAGATTAGCCAGGCGATGGAAGAGACAACCAGCGACTACGATCGCAAGCAGCTCGAAGAACGTCTCGCAAGACTTGCGGGCGGGGTCGCGCTGATCAAGGTCGGCGCGTCGACGGAGACCGAGATGAAGGAAAAGAAGTCTCGTGTCGAGGATGCGTTGCATGCGACGCGCGCAGCCGTCGCCGAAGGCATCGGAGTCGGCGGCGGCGTTGCACTGTTGCGAGCCCGCCATGTTCTCGATGAATTTTCCGAAACGCCCCTTGGACAGGCCGCGGGCATCAAGATCGTGCGCCGTGCTCTTGAAGAGCCGCTGCGCCAGATCGTCACCAATGCCGGGCAGGAGCCGTCCGTTGTGCTGCAGCGCGTGCTCGCCGGAGGAGGGGACTTTGGTTACAACGTCGCGACCGATGAATACGGTGACCTGGTCGCGATGGGCGTGATCGACCCCACGAAAGTCACCCGATTGGGCCTGCAGAATGCGGCATCGATCGCGAGCCTGATCTTGACGACCGACTGCATCATCGTCGAAGCGCCCAAGCGAGAGATGCCATCTTCGAACGAGAGGCATGGCCAGGACTGGTCATGACATGCCGTGTCGCTCGATAGGCGGAGACCACGTGAACGCCTGTTGCGGGACCAAACTTCGTTCACTCTTGAAGGTCGTGTGGTTGATCGGCGGCGCTTTGCCGCTGGCAGCCTGCCTCGATGGCAGCGATGGCGCACCCGCCGTGAAGCACGCGATATTTCTCACTCTCGGCGCCCTCCCTGGATACACATCGAGCCTGGCCAGCGCCGTATCATCCGATGGGAGCATCGTCGTGGGAACGGCCACTACGGCGGCTGGCAGTCGACAGGCGTTTCGCTGGAGTGCGCAGAAGGGCCTCGTCGGCCTCGGCTTCATGCCTGGCGGCACCTATAGCGTGGCAACTGCGGCCTCCGCTAACGGCGCGGTGATTGTGGGCAGCGGAGATACGACCGATGACCCACCAGCATCGTCCATGGGCTTCCGCTGGGACGAAGCCACGGGTGCGCAGCGTGTTGAACCGCTGCCAGGCTCCCAACTGTGCCATGCAGCAGGCGTTTCCGGCGACGGGGACGTCATCGTTGGAACATGCCTTCAAAACAACAACACGGCATTTCGCTGGACGGCGAGTAGCGGCTCCGTTGCCTTGGATCGGTTTGGCACTGGCAGCAACCGGCAAAGCACCGCGACTGCGATTTCCAGCGATGGCTCTGTAATTGCGGGAGCAGGACATCCGGTGCTGACGGGGGCCTTAATTTGGGCCGCGAATAGTAGCCCGACCGTTCTCGGCAAGCTTCCAGGCGATGCGGCGGGCGTGGCCACGGCGGTCTCGACCGAAGGATCGGTTGTCGCTGGCTCGTCAACGGACAACGCCGGAACTTCCCGCGGGTTTCGCTGGACGCAGCCGATGGGCATGGTCGATCTCAGCGATGGCATGAATGGATTGCTCGGAAGCTTCGCCACGTCGGTTTCGGGCAGTGGGAGCATCATTGTCGGATATGGTCCCACCGCCACGGGTGACGTCGCGCTGATTTGGGATGCGGACCACGGCATGCGCGCGTTGGAAGCCGCGCTCGCGGCCGATTACCAGACTCAAATCGCGGGCTGGAAACTCCTTCGGGCCACCGCGATTTCCAACGACGGGCACACGATTGCCGGTTACGGAACGAACCCACAGGGACAGACCGAGGCCTGGGTCGTGAAGCTGCCGGACTGATACACCGATCCGGGGTCGCATGTGAAGCCCTCAGCGTTACTTGAATTTCGAGGCAAAGCTCCCCTTGGAGTTGTTGGCCAAGGCATTGATACAGTGGCATGCGAAGGTAGGCGTATCTCGATCCCTTCGTCAGCCCGTGCGACGGTCTGCCCCGCCAATTCGACGAATACATCTGGTTCGACGAGACCAAGGCGATCACTCCCTTGTCGACCGAAAAAGCTCGAAGGCCTTCCGGATACGTATCCGTTCGGACTCTGAGCGCTCCTATAAAGGCCTTCAGGGCGCGGGCGGCGGAACCGCCAGGATTGGAACGTCGACGGCTCGCAATACCTTCACAGTGGTCGATCCGAGGATCAGGTTGCGAGCCGCGCCCATGCCGCGCGTTCCGAGGCAGACGAGATCGCAGCGCTGTTCGTCGACGGTGGCGCGGATTTCCTCGGCCGGTGGGCCAACCGCCGTATGTTCGATCACTTTGAATGGAATGCTAGCAAGCGCCTTGCTCGCCGGCAGGAGCGCGACCTCGAAGCGCTTTTGCTCGTGGTCTCCCCGCGCCTCCGCACCCATCATGGCCGCGATCTCGACGTCGAGCGGCGTTCCTTCGTAGACGGCGAGCAGGTGCACTTCGGGAGCATCCCGGAACCACGACGCGATACGGAGGACTTCGTTCACCGCTGCCGTGGCGCCCGCGGATCCGTCGACGGGCACCAACACCCTGGGCGCACGATGCGGCGGCCCATATGCAGAGCGGGGCCTTGGCTGCGGAGAAGGAATCACGAGCACCGGCCGGGAGCTGAGGTGGATCACTTTCGTCGTCACCTATCCCGTGACCAAACTTTCGACAGCGCCCGCACCGTGGGAGCCCATCGCGATGATCGAGCAATCGAGCGTCACGGCCTCGCGGGCGATTGAGTTCGCGGCGTCGCCGAACAGCACCGTGCCCGCGCAGCGGGTTGCAACGTCGCGCAGGAGCGTGTCCGCCATCGCCAAAGAGCGTTCTCCCTCCTCCCGCATGCGGTGCGTTCCAGCGACCTGTAAGTAGCTTACGACCGCAACGAATCGAGCGCATTGAAGAAAGTCATATCCCGTCGGTTACTTTGCAACGTGAGCCGAGCCCGAGACCTGCGGCGATCGCATCAGAAATTTCGTCGCGGTCACGCGGGGTACCTGCCTAACCGAGTTGCGTCAGATCAATGTGCACCGATGGCAATGGATTCATGCTGAGAACGCAAGATCGTGCACAGCCTCACGTGGGCGATAGGAGGTCAATTTGATGACGATGGTTCTTTTAGTAGGTAGCGTCGCCGTCACTACAGTTGGGGTGGTGTGGTCGGCGATGCTCATATTTGGGCGCAGGAAGCAGGATAAGGATACGCGCGAGGCCGCAGTGCGTGTCCCAGATGAAAGCACGATGGCGCTCGACGCGCGGGCACGATGGAGCGGACTCTGAAAATACTCGGTCGCGGCCACCTTGGACGACTTACGGGATTGGAACCGCGCGACTTCCGCATCTCGCCGCCGTGTGGTTGAGCGTGAGCGGATCCCGGTCCAATGCCCCTGTCTCCCAAGCTTCTGATCCTGACCGCGCTGCTGGGGGTCGCCTGGGCGCACGACGCTGAAGCCGACCGCAAGACGGTATGCAGCATCACCGTCAATTCGCCCGACGAGCAGGCGGTATTTCGCCGGAGCTTGCCCCCGGAGAAGTTCCAGTTCGTCGAACTGGTCGAGCCCGGTCGCCCCGACTGGTTGGCATCGGCGTGTCGCCGGCAGATTCGCTGCGACGTTCTCGTTATTTCCGGACACTATGACGGGGGAAACGAGTTCTTTTCCGATCGCATAGAAGGAAGCGAGTTTCTACCTGTCGACGAGATGGCGCGCGCCGCGTGCAGTGACTCCTGTCCCGGACTGTTTTCGCATCTGAAGGAGGTTTACCTGTTCGGCTGCAATACGTTGAACCCGAGCGCAAACAGGAGCGCGTCCGCCGAGATCGAACGCAGTCTTGTCCGTTCGGGGTACTCACAGGCGGACGCGGAGCGGCTCGGCCGCGTGCTGGCCATGCGGCACGGTGAGAGCAGTCGCGATCGAATGCGCCTGATCTTCACGAACGTGCCGGCCATCTACGGATTTTCGTCGGTGGCGCCGGTGGGGCCACTGGCTGCCGCCATCCTGAACCGCCACTTTCAAGCGGACGGAACGGACGAGGTCGGCAGCGGCCGCGCAAGTTCCCGGCTGCTCGCCCAGTTTCGGAGCCACGCGATGGTCGTCACCCGGGGTATGTCCGATGTGGATCCCCTGGCGGCCTATCGGCAGGACACTTGCCAATTCGCTGACGACCGATTGTCAGTCGCGCAGAAGCTCGAGTTCGTCCATCGACTCCTCGGTCGAGAGATGGCGGAGACTCGCTTATTCCTCGACAGCATCGAGGAATACGTCGCTTCGCTCTCCGAGAGAGAGCGGCATTCGCCTGCGATTGCCAGCGCGCTCGATGAAATCGCGAGTGATTGGGAGGCGAGGGCACGATACCTGGACTTTGCGCGCGACGCAGACGAACTTTCGATCCGAGTCCGGATGACAAGACTGGCGCACCGCATCGGGTGGCTGTCGGCCGTGGAGCTCCGGGCCGAACTCATGCAGACAATCAAGCAGCAGCTCGCCCGAGACGCGGTCGGAGCAGGCGATTTGGAATTGATATGCTCGCTGAACGACAGCCGGGAGCTGGACCAAGAGCTGCATCGGCTTCAACTATCGCCTGCGGAGGTGACCAGGACCGACCGTGCTGCGGTCCTTGCGTGCCTGGGCAGCGCCGACGGTCACGCGCGGGTGCTTCAGGCGTTGACCAGCGCCGATGACGCCGAAGTCGAAATTGCGCAGATTTATCTGTACCACCGGCCCATCACGGATGTGAACGAGTTGCGCATCGTCAGCAAGGGAATCGCGCGCATGAGCAACTCTCCTGCGCAGATTCGAGCGATCGATACGCTCGCCCACCACCGTCTCTCGGATCGCCAGAGCCTCGACGAACTGATTCGCCTGTTCTCGCAGACCAGGACGATCGGAGTTCAAACAGCCATCGCGGGTGCCCTGATCCGTGCCGACTACCGAGCGCTCGCCAAGCCCGAGCTGACGGAGACGCTGCAGCAAAACCGCCTGAAGACGTCCCCCAGTGAAGATCTGATCGACGTACTCATCCGTCGTCTTCGGGTACCCTAGCCAGGACAAAGCCGAACACCGATGGACCTGGCTGAAACCATCACAGCTCAATGTGACCCGCGGCTCTTCCTCGCCGGTGGCGGGCGCGCTCGCGCCTTCGATTTACGCGTCAATCCAGACGACTGCAAGCGTGAATGACTAGCGCAGGCCTTGATCGCCCGTATTGGAGTCATAGCGCCGCCGCGCTAAGCGCAGCTTTGGAGTCCGGCCCGAGCGGTCTTTCGGTGGAGAGCGCCGCCGCGAAGCTACGCCTGGCCGGCCCCAACAGCGTCGAAGACGCGTCGCACCTGAGCGCGCTGCGGTTGCTTCTGCGGCAATTCGAGAGTCCGCTCATCCTCATCCTCATTTTCGCCGCTGTGGTCTCGCTGGCACTGCAGCAGTGGGTGGATTCGGCCATCATTCTGGCGATCGTGCTCGGAAGCACACTGCTCAGCTTCTTTCAGGAATATCGTGCGTCGGCGGCGGTGGAAGCGCTGAAGCGTCGACTGGCCCTGACTTGCCGTGTCATGCGGGATGGAGTCGAGCGGACCGTGCCGGTCAGCACCATTGTGCCCGGCGATCTCATCTTGCTCGCGGCGGGCAACCTGATCCCTGCGGATGGCCTTGTGATCGAGGCGGAGGACTTCCTGGTCAGCGAAGCGAGCATGACGGGCGAGCCTTTTCCGGTCGAAAAGCGGCCGGGGATCGTGAAGCCCGAGGCAGCTCTTTCCGCGCGAACCAATGCTGTCTTTCTGGGAGCCTCGGTTCGAAGCGGCACGGCGAAAGTGCTCGTTGTCGAAACCGGTCGTCGGACCGAATTCGGAGCGATCGCCGGACGACTGAGGGCACGGCCGCCCGAGACGGACTTCGCGCGTGGCGTCCGCCAATTCGGATACCTGTTGCTCCGCGTGATGATTGCCATGGTCTTGTTCGTCCTGACGGTGAATCTGCTTCTCGAGCGCCCGGGGATCGAGTCCGTCCTGTTTGCCGTTGCGCTCGCGGTCGGCCTGTCGCCGGAGCTGTTGCCGGCAATCATCAGCGTGACCTTGTCCGCCGGTGCCCGTGCCATGGGCCGGCGCGGCGTCATCGTTCGTCGCCTGGAATCGATCGAGAACCTCGGCAGTATGGACATTCTCTGCACCGACAAGACGGGCACTCTCACCGAGGGCAAGATCGTCCTCAACGAGGCCCTGGACTCGCACAGCCGGCCTTCGGACGAGATCGTCCGGCTTGCGTTTCTAAACGCGGCATTCGAGACCGGCATCGAAAACCCGCTCGACGCCGCGATCGTGGCGGCAGGCAAGAGCAGGAACCTGACGACCCACGGCTTCGCCAAGATCGATGAGATCCCCTACGACTTCCTTCGCCGTCGCCTCACTATCGTCGTGGCGGAAGACGGCACTCCGACGCGGCACCTCATTGTCACGAAGGGCGCGTTCTCGAACGTGCTCGACACCTGCTCGTCGCTCGAACGCGATGGCGTTGACGTCCGGCTGACGACCGAATTGCGTGCGGAGCTCGATGCGGTCTTCAAGGCCAGAGGGGAGGCGGGCTTTCGGGTCCTCGCTGTGGCGACACGCAGGGTCGCGGCGCAGGAACGCTACGGCCGCGCCGACGAACTGGACATGACCTTTCGCGGCTTTCTGGTCTTCTTCGACCCGCCCAAGCCGGATGTGCAACGGACGATTCACGATCTCGCCCGGCTCGGCATTCATATCAAGGTGGTCAGCGGGGACAATCGCCATGTGACCGCGCATCTAGCGGAGGCTGTCGGCCTCGATTCGAAATCAATGCTCACCGGCGAAGACTTGGGAAAACTCAAGGACGAGGCGTTGTGGCACCTCGCACCCCGGACCGATCTCTTCGTCGAAATCGATCCACAGCAGAAGGAGAGGATCGTCCGTGCCCTGCAGCGAACCGGACACTCGGTCGGGTATCTCGGCGATGGCATCAACGACGCGCCGGCGCTGCATGCAGCCGATGTCGGCATCTCGGTCGAAGGGGCCGTCGACGTCGCCCGCGAGAGCGCGGATATCATCCTCTTGAATCGCGATCTCGACGTCTTGCGCAGTGGCGTAGAAGACGGGAGGCGAACCTTTGCCAACACGCTGAAGTACATCTCGATTACCACCAGCGCAAACTTCGGCAACATGGTGAGCATGGCGCTGGCTACACCGCTGCTCCCGTTCCTGCCGCTAGCGGCCAAGCAGATCCTGCTGAACAACTTTCTCTCCGACGTACCCTCCATCGCCATCTCGAGCGACAACGTCGATCCGGACCGCGTCTCGCAGCCCCAGCGCTGGAACATGAAGGACATTCGACGCTTCATGCTCGTTTTCGGGCTGGTGAGCTCGGTGTTCGATCTGCTCACGTTCGCCGTGTTGCTGTGGGTCTTTCGCGCCGGCGAAGCCACGTTTCAGACATCCTGGTTCCTCGTCTCGCTGCTTACCGAGCTCGCTGTCGTCCTTGTCCTGCGAACGCACCGACCAGCTCTTTGCAGCAGGCCGAGTCGCGCACTGCTGTGGACCACGCTCGCGGTCACCGTCGCGACCCTCGCGATCCCGTACCTAGGTCCCTTGAGTGCGATGTTTGGCTTTGTGCCGCTTTCGACGCCGCAGATGGCCGCCGTCCTTGTCATTGTCTTGGCCTATGTCGCGGCGACGGAAGGAGCGAAGGCATGGTTCTATCGGATGCAAGTGCGAGCGGAACCGGCGATTGCGGCAGGAACGGCCTGACGGGGCGCGAAGGTCTCGCGCGTCGCGGCCGATGCCTGCTACTGGAGTCTCCCCTGTGGATTCGGCGCAATGGCGGGGATACACTCAGAAGCCTGAGGATGCCGTCGACGCTTCCGCCGCCCGGATGCTGTGATCGGCGCGCTTGATCAGATCCTCGGCGCGACTCGTCAGGAAAGAGCGGCGCCCTTGTATGAGGTGATCGACCATGATGAAGATGTTGCTTGCAGTTGACGGGTCAGAGGCCTCGCTCCGTGCCACGCGGAAGCTCATCGAGCTATCTGCACAATTCAAGGAGCCGATTCGCGTCGAGCTTGTGGCCGTCCACCTCCCGGTTCCCAAAATCGGCGGCTTCTCCTCGCACGTGCTGACCAAGGACATGATCGATCGGTACTACCGGGAGGAAGGGGAGCAGATGCTTGCCGCTGCCCGCAAGCTTCTGGATGAGAGCGGTGTCGCCTATGAATCCCACATCCTGGTGGGCACGATCGCTGAAACGATCGTCGAGCATGGCGACAGCGCGGGCTGCCGGATGATCTACATGGGTACGCGAGGAATGTCCGCGTTGCCCAATCTCGTACTCGGGTCCATCGCAACGAAAGTCGTTCACCTGTCACTGATACCGGTGGTGCTGGTCTCATAACGCTAGCGAATCGCCCGCACGCATCGAAGCGAGAACTGCATGGACAGCGTGGTCGAGCACGGAACAGCGTACTGGCAAGTCCTGGCGCACTATCCGCGGGCAGAAATCTTCGGAGTGCTCGCCTTTGCGGTGCTAGTGCCAGCCGTTGCTCTACGCTGCATCTACTTGCGCGATCATTTTCGAAACGGCGAGGGCGCTCGGAGACGGACGACTGAGCGCCGAAGTCGCGTCGTGCGCGCGGTGAGCCGATGTTGTATCGACTATGGTCGAGCGCGGCGGCTGTGCCGTTTCAGGGTAATGACAACCCTGCTCGAGCTACATACATGGCGCACCTGGAAGCACCGAGTAAGGGAGTTTTGTAATGCACGCGATGGTTCTCAAGTCTTGTCGATCCTGATCGCCTGAGGCTCCGACGTAACCAGATTAGTTGGCCCGAGCGGCACGCGCCGGCTTGGTTGGCGGGCGGACGGACCGGGTGAGCAGCGCCGCGTCTACTGCCGGATTGCGCTTTCGCGCGATGCCGCCACGCACCAGAAGCACCGGCACGCCTGCCTCGCGTACCACGGCTTCCGCGTCGCTGCCCATGAGAACCCTGCGCAATCCTCGCCGGCCGTGAGTACCGATCACGATGATATCGGCCTTGAGCTTGCGCGCCTGCCGCACGATGACGTGCGCCACAGTGGCGGCGCGGGCTTCCGCGAGCACCAGTTTGCTTTCGACCTTGGCGACTTTGGCAGCGGCCCCGGCTTTGGCGAGCACCTTGCGCCCCGTGTCGCGCAGAGCGTCGTAAAACATGTCGATATAACTTGGAACGGCGAAGCCGCCTTCGAAGCCCGGGGCGAGCGCCGAATCGTCGATGACGTGAAGCAGCAGAAGCGTCGCGTGCTGATCTGCCGCGAGCTCGATGGCGGACTTGAGTCCTGCGTTGGAGGCGGGGCTTCCGTCGACTGCGACGAGAATGCGTTGGAACATGGGAACCTCGGGAATTGTCATCTAACTGGTAGTTATTTAGCGTGGAATGTCCTCGAATCGGATTGACGTGCGTCAACGAGTGGCCTCTATTCTTGGTCACGCGCCATCGCGTAAGGCGCAACTCGTACGAGTTGTGCGCTAGCCGCGGCGGATGACGTCGCGATTCACCCTGTCGGACACGAGGCGACCGTCGACCAGTTCCAGGATGCGGTCACAGCGTCGCGCAAGCCTCGGGTCGTGCGTGACGATGAGGAACGTCGTGGCGCTCGCGACGTTGACGTCGCGCATCAGATCGAAGACGGCGTCCGCGTTCTCCGTGTCGAGGTTTCCGCTGGGCTCGTCGGCGAGGACGAGCGCCGGATTCATGGCAAGCGATCGGGCGATTGCGACGCGCTGTTGCTGGCCGCCGGAGATGTCGGACGTCTTGTGGTCGCGCCATGGCGCAAGACCCACGCGGTCGAGCAGCAGCGCGGCGGTCGCCCGCATCGCGTCGTCGGCTCGGCCGCGCGAGGCGAGTATCGGCATCATCACGTTCTCGAGCGCTGTGAAAGCCGGGAGCAGGTGGTGATACTGGAAAATGAAGCCAATGGCGCGTCCCCGTAGTCGGGTAGCTTCGCCGTCTTCCAGCGTGCCCGCATCTTGCCCCGCCACGACGATGGTTCCTGCGCTTGGCTGATCGAGCAGCCCGATCACGTTGAGCAGCGTCGTCTTGCCCGAGCCGGAAGGACCGATCAGGGCTGCGAACTCTCCGCGGCGCAGAACGAGATCGATCCCGTGCAGGACCTCGACCTCGACCGGTGTGCCGATTCCGTATGATTTGCGCACCCCGGTGAGTCGGAGCGTCTCTGCGCTCGTCGCCCGTTCATCCATGGATAGCAACCGCCGGGTCGAGCCGAGCCGCGCGCCTGGCCGGCACCACCGCGGCGAGAATGCCAACGAATGCCGCGCCCACGCAGGCGATCGCGAATAGCGACGGCTCGATCACGATGACGAACAGCGGCGATCCGTCGGGATTGCGTGCGATGCCGCGCCAGAGCATGAGAAAGCCCCACGCGAGAAGCGATCCGAGAAACGCCCCAATGAGCCCCATGAACCCGCCCTGGATCAGGAACACCCGAAGCACTTGGGCGCGCCCAGTCCCCATGGCGCGCAGGATGCCGATTTCCTTCGACTTCTGAACTACCGAGACCACGAGCACGCTCGCGATGCCTAGCGCGACTGTGATTCCCACGAAGATGCGAATGAGCGTATTGGCGAGAATCTGCGCCGACATCGCGCTGAAGAACTGCGCGTTGGTGCTGATCCAGCTGTCGACGCGAAGGTCACCGGTCTCACGAATGTCCCGGGCTATTGTTTCGGCAGCGAAGGGGTCACGCACCTTGACGTCGAGGCTTGTCGCGCCGCCCGCGAGGTCGAGCAGGCTCTGCGCCGTGCGCAACGCGACGTAGACGGTACGCTCGTTCACGCCCTGGTTGCCAAAGTCGAATACGCCTGCGACGACAAGGGTCGCGGCGGAGCCGCCTGCGCTGGCCAGCGAGAGCTTGTCGCCCACTTCAGTGCCGAGATCCCGCGCAAGCTCGGATCCGATGACGATATCGGTCGGTCCCACGTCGTATCCGCCCGCGACTATCTTCTCGGGTAGCGCGATGACGCGGACGTAGGAATCGGGATCGATGCCGACGATGGAGACGGCCTTGGTCGCTTCGCCACGGCGAGCGAAGCCTGGACCGGCCACGACGGGCGTTACGCTGACGACATCAGGCATGCGTTCGATGCCGGCGCGCACCTTCTGCCACTGGTCGAGTGAGCGAAGCTGCTGCGAGCGGGGCTGAACCCGGGACGCGATCGCTGCCGTGTCATCGCGACGCAGGGATCGCGACACCTGGTCTGGCGCGAGCACCTGGATGGGCGCCTGGAAGTTGAGCGTCCGGCGAATGATGTTCGCCTGCAATCCGGCGAGCAGGGCGGACATGAAGATGATCACGCCGGCGCCGAGGGCGACTCCGAAGACGATCAGCAGTGTCTGAGTCAGCCCCTCGCGCATGAAGCGAAACGCGACCACCGTTTCGAAGAACCCCAACGGGTTCACGAGCGCGGTTGCTTTGTAGCAGCAACGCGCACGCGCTGCCCCAGAGACGGATTGGATGCGGTCCGGATCAGGCGCTCGCCGGCCGCGACGCCGTCGAGGATCTCGATCTGGCCGTCGCCTTTGAGGCCCAGGACTACGGATTTGCGTGCCGCATGATGGTCTTCGATGACCAGCACCCAGGGGTGCGTGCTCGCCGCGTCGAACACCGTGTCGGCGGGTGCGACGAGCGTAGCTGCGCGCCGTGCCACTTCGATATCGACTGATACTGTCATGTCCTGGCGCAAATACGCCGGCGGATCGGTCACGCGCAGCTTGACCTCGACGGAGCCGCGCAGAGCGTCGATCCCGGGATTGATATAGAAGAGCTCGGCGCCGAACCGGTCATGCGGATAGGCATCCGCGGAGG
>Ga0070675_100002335_pt1 | contig 14099 bp, 11 predicted proteins | sample KBSM43metaG_FD_65343 | JGI IMG/M metagenome (GOLD analysis project Ga0070675, IMG submission 65343) | Miscanthus rhizosphere microbial communities from Kellogg Biological Station, Michigan, USA - KBS M4-3 metaG | ecosystem: Host-associated > Plants > Roots > Rhizosphere > Soil ...
TTAGCCTGGCATTTATAATCAATGAGGTCTTCGAAATAAAAAACGCCAATTTCGACGCCCAGGTTTTCAACTATATCCGTCCCCTTATAACAGATGCCACTACACGCATCATGCGGTTCATCACATTCTTTGCAACTGGTAAATTTCTAATTCCCGCAAACATCATTCTCGCGTTATATTTCTTATTAAGAAGACACAGGTGGTATTCACTCAGTGTTCCGGTAGTTTCACTGGGCAGTTTTATTATTATGTGGTCCATGAAACAATATTTCAGCAGGACACGGCCCGATGACCCGGTTTACAGGGCAGCGATGGGGTTTAGCTTTCCCAGTGGCCACGCTATGTCGGCAATGACCTTTTACGGCCTTTTAATTTACCTGGTCTGGAAAAATGTTCATAATGTAACCTTTAAGTGGATCTTAACGTTCTTACTTATTATATTTATCCACCTTATCGGTTTTAGCCGTGTATATTTCAGAGTTCATTATGCCAGTGATGTTATCGGGGGCTTTTCGTTAGGATTAATTTGGCTGGTGCTTTCATTATGGGTTATGCACAGTCTCGAAAAATTCACCCGGAAAAAAATTGCGCCTGAAGTAGAAAACCCACAGTAATCAAATTAAAAAACATGAAAAATCTTTTTCCGGTTCTTTTAATTTTTATCAGTTGCAGTAAATCGGATCCGGATCCTGTTCCCGTACCCAATAATGGTGAACGATTTTCAAGTGATCCCCTTAGTTATGTATTAACAAGGCCTCTTCCGGAAGCCTCAGGAATTGCGGACAGCAAATCCTTCAGCGACCATCTTTGGGTGTTGGAAGACAGTGGCAATCCCCCTGAATTATTCCTCCTGAAACATGAAGGCTTTGTAACTGATTCTTTTATGTTGGATGGTGCTACGAACCGCGACTGGGAAGAAGTAGCTCTCGGAAAAGGACCGGAAGATGGAGTAAATTACCTGTATGTTGGAGACATAGGCGATAATGATCTTCAGTATTCTTCATACATTATTTACCGTATGCCCGAGCCTACGACCTTCTCAGATGTAATCACCGGTTACGATAGTATCAAATTTGAATACCCCGACGGATCACATGATGCGGAAGCTTTTTTAATAGATGACAGTTCAAAGGATATTTTTGTGATCACTAAAAGGGATCCGGCTTCCAAAATATACAGGATACCATTTCCCCAGGATACGCAGAACATGAACCAGGCGGAATTTGTGGCTGATCTCGGATTTACCGGAGTAGTAGGCTCTTCGCTTTCGTTTTCCGGAACAGAAATAATCCTTAAAACTTACACCAACCTGTTTTACTATTCAAGAAAAGCTAAAGAGGGTTTGGCCGTTACTCTCGCAAAAGTTCCAACCGACACACTGACATACCAATTGGAACCTCAGGGTGAGGCGGTAGCTATTGCGAATAATAATTCGGGGTTTTTTACTTTGAGTGAGAAGGGAATGGTAAATGCAATTCCAAACCTTTTGTTTTATCGGAGGACTAATTAAGAATTCATTACTCACCACTTAACAACTCCTCAATATCCTCCATCCTGATTCCCATATGGCTTTCGTCATAAATGCATTCGCCATTTTTAATCACAAGGATCTGAGGTGATTCATGGTGAATCTTAAATACTTGCGCTATCTTATTTGAAATATTCCTGAAACTGATGAGGTCCAGGTAATGAAAATCGGCACCTTGCGGTACCCTGGACCTTTCAAGCCTTCCTTTTGCAACAGAACTTATTGAACAGCGGGTGCTGTGCTTAAATATAACCTGCGACTTTGATTCAGATCTTCTGATAATTTCTTCCAGTTCGCTTTCTTCCCGTAACACAATCCAATCCATAATTCCGCAAAACTAATAATTAACAGGCAATCTTTTACCTGCTACCATATCCAACATATCCCTTTGTTCCTTTGCAGCCACTTTGAGCTGTACAAGAAGAGATACCAACAGCCGCAACGCAAATCAACGCCAATACAATAATCGTCCTTTTCATTACTTGTTATTTAGAGTGAATGTATACCAACTGAATTATCAGTAGTTCAAAGGACCGGATCGGGTGTAAAAGGGGACTTTTTCAGGTATGGATCGGGGCAGAAGTCAAAGTAAATGATATTTTCCTGTAATTGCAAGTGATGCCCCTGCTTTTAGAAAGATTTCTATAATATATTGTGCTTTAAAACCTTTGATAAGAAATGGAATCAGGCTGTTTATGGCGGAATTATTGAACCTGCCCGGTTAATCTCCCAAAAAACAGGGCTTATAACCGAAAATCGATGGTATCCGGGCTGCAAAGGGCCCTGGGGCGGATATGCTTACATTTGCGAATCAAGTGATAGGATTTAATTTTTAATAGTGTGATGTTACAACTAATAAAGCCCTTGGCGGTGATCGACCTAGAGTGTACGGGTATGAACCTGAGCTCGGACCGGATAGTGGAAATTGCGATAGTGAAAATAATGCCGGATGGAAAAAAGATGATGAAGCGGAAACTCATTAACCCTGAAATTCCCATTCCGGCAGCCATAAGTGAAATTCATGGCATCACTGACGAAATGGTTAAGGATGCACCCACTTTCAGGCAGGCAGCAAATGAGATCAGGCAATTTATTGATAATGCAGATCTGGCTGGATATAATTCTAATCGCTTCGATATCCCGATGCTGGTAGAAGAATTCCTCCGGGTTTCCCTTGACCTCGATTTCCGTAACAGAAAGCTGCTGGATGTGCAGAAGATATTTCATATGATGGAGCAGCGCACGCTCACTGCAGCGTACAAGTTCTATTGTAACGGTAATCTTGAAAATGCTCATAGCGCCGAAGCAGATGCTGAAGCAACCTGGGAGGTCCTGCAATCGCAGGTTGAAAGATATCCGCAACTGGGTTTAACAATTGAAAGTATCCTTAAATGTATTGGTGAAGACAATACTGTTGATTTTGCCAGGAGAATGATCATGGAGAATGGCAGGGAAGTCTTCAATTTCGGTAAGCATAAAGGCAGGGTAGTTACTGATGTGCTGAAAGCTGAACCGCAATATTATGACTGGATGATGAAGGGAGATTTTCCGCTCCATACAAAACAAAAGCTCACGGAAGTGTTTAACAGGATGATGTTAAAGAAAGGATAATTGGAAAAACTCGTTATCATACCAACTTATAATGAGAAGGAAAATATTTCCGGGATAGTGAGCGCGATTCTTTCATTGAAAAATAACTATCACGTCCTGGTGATTGATGATAGATCTCCTGATGGCACAGCGGAAATTGTAAGGCAGATGCAGGAATTGCATCCCCTTGAATTATTTCTTGAAGAAAGAAAAGGTAAATCCGGTTTGGGCACTGCCTATATTCATGGTTTCAAATGGGCGCTTGCGAGAAATTATCAATACATCTTCGAGATGGATGCCGATTTCTCCCACAACCCTGCAGACCTTGAACGCTTATATGAAGCCTGCCATGCAGGAATGGCTGATGTTGCCATCGGCTCGAGATATGTGAAGGGTGGGGGAACCGTCAACTGGCCACGCAACAGAATATTGTTGTCAAAAGGTGGATCACTTTATACGAGACTGATCACACTGATGCCCGTAAAAGATACTACCGCAGGTTTTATGTGTTACAGAAAAGAAGTGCTTGAAGCGATGAACCTGGATGAGCTTCACTTTCTCGGTTATGCATTCCAGATAGAAATGAAATATGCGGCATGGAAACTTGGTTTTAAAATCGTGGAAGTACCGATAGTTTTCGAAGACCGTAAACACGGTTCTTCAAAAATGCATAAGGGAATAGTTAAGGAAGGAATACTTGGTGTGCTGAAACTAAGATTTTACAGCATGTTCAAAGATTACAGCAACCAGATGAGGGGTAATGAAACCGGCAGGCAACAAACTGTGGACTTCAACAAATAAATTTTACGCTGCCGATAGATACCGTACCAGCGACCGTTTTGCTACCGGGAGCAATGTTTCATCAACAGGAAAATTTAATCCGGTCTCAATACAGTAAACTGCCGGGTTCGGCATGTCTTTCTTTCTCCTAACCAGTTCAGCTTTAATACTCTCGTAAGTGTTTACAATATTGCGGTCCCAATGGTCGATATATTCAGTTTTAATAGAACGGTATTTTTCATCCTGTTTTTGAAAAATGCTTAAGCTGTATTGATAGACTCTCGTTTTACGAAATGTTCCTTCGGCAAGAAAAAAATAACCTTCTGTATTCTCAAGTGGGACTATACCGACCGGGAAAATATTCAACTGGTTTTCTACAAATTCGTATATCTCTGTTCCATTGGTGATGGTGTTTTTTATTATTCCCGCTGAAAAGTTAATGATCTCTTCCAGTTCCTGCATAAGCTCACCGTCATCTATCATTTGTTCATACAGCATCTGCAGTTTTTCCATCTGAATCATGGTCAGCTTTTTGGGAAATTGTTCCTGCAGGTATTTTTTATTTTCCCGGAAAGCAACGAGATTATTATAATGAAAGATCACATCTCCAAGCTGGGGGTAAAGTTTGTTTTCACCAAAATATTTGTTTACTTCCTGAAGGTAGGCGAGGAGGGTATATTTTTTTAGTTCGAAATCTATGTAACCATCTGCGAACCAGGTTTCCGAGAGTGTTTTCATAAAGTTAACTGTTACAGTAATTTACGAAATTTTCCGGAAAATGTCAAATGGAGGCTTTCTGCCGTCTTACGTATGCCGGATCAGATCTCCCTTTCTCCATTAAAATTCTCTAACTCCCTGGCAACCGCATTCAGGAAGGTTGAGCCGAGAGCTCCGTCAATAACCCTGTGGTCGTAAGACATGGATAAAAACATCATGTGCCTGATCGCAATCGAATCGCCTTGTGCTGATTCAATCACTACTGGTTTTTTCTTAATGGCACCCACCGCAAGTATAGCCACCTGGGGTTGATTGATTATAGGTGTGCCCATGATACTTCCAAAAGAACCCACATTCGTAAGCGTGAAAGTTCCATCAGAAGTGTCGTCGGGTTTTAATTTATTGGTGCGTGCATCATTCGCAAGCCTGTTTACCTGTCTTGTCAATCCTGAAAGATTCAGTTGATCGGCATTTTTGATCACAGGAACAATCAGGTTGCCGGAAGGCAATGCAGTGGCCATTCCAATGTTGATATCTTTTTTCACGATCAGCCTGTCGCCATCAACACTGCTGTTAAGCCATGGATATTTTTTGATGCATTTTGTGATAGCTTCAATAAATAGTGGAGTGAAAGTTATTTTTTCATTTTCCCTCTTTTCAAATTCTTTCTTAACTCTCTCTCTCCACATTACCATATTTGTTACATCAGCTTCTGCAAAACTTGTAACATGTGCGCTTGTGTGCACGCTTTCAACCATGTGCCTCGATATCATTCTGCGCATGCGATCTAATTCGATGATCTCGACATTGCCAGATGAGTAAACTGCAGGGGAGTACTGCTTTTGCGCAGGCGGTTCATACGACTGCGGCTGGCTCACCACTTCTGCCTTTGTGTATCCGTTACCGGATTTTCTCTCATCTACAAACTGAAGTATATCTCTTTTGGTAACACGTCCTTCATTTCCAGTACCCGTTATGGTTTCAAGCTCGTGCATACTGACTCCTTCACTTGCCGCAATATTTAAAACCAATGGAGAATAAAACCTGTTTGCATTACCTGCAGGCTTATGCTGCTGAGTATTGTAAGATGGTTGTGGTCTTGGTTCATTGATCGTGGCCTGGGAAGCCTGGCGCGGCGGTTCGGTTTTTGGGGGTGCAGGTGCGCCACCTTCTTCCTTCAATGTTTTTATTCTTGCTATCACGGCGCCGACCGGTACAACGTCATTTACATTAAATAATACTTCCTCCAGCGTTCCTTCAGCACTGGAAGGTACTTCGCTGTCCACCTTATCTGTAGCAATATCAAGTACCGTTTCATCCATGTCGACATGGTCGCCGGGATGCTTATGCCACTTGAGTATAGTAGCTTCCATGATGCTTTCTCCCAATTTTGGCATTACCAGGTCAACTACCGCCATAAATAATTGATTAGTTTACAAATCCGGACAAAAGTAAGGAATAGATTTTTTTACATCCAAATAAAACTAACAAATGTTAGCTGCTCACCTATTCATTTTCCCTTCTCCCATCTCCTCCAATAAATATTTTCTCAACAAATTCAGCCCTTGAACCGCAGTCATTTCAATATTTCTCGCCCTGTCGAATCTGAAATTGAACTTCTGCGCGGTTATTCTTTTTTCATTACCAACTGCTATCCATACTGTTCCAACAGGCTTTTCAGGTGTACCTCCGTCAGGTCCCATTATGCCGGATGTAGCTATACAGTAATCAGATTTAAGTTCCTTCACCCCACCTTTCACCATTTCTGCAACCGTTTCTTCACTCACAGCACCAAATTGTCTGAGCGTTTGTTCATCTACATGCAGTATATCATTTTTCACGCTGTTGGCATAACTCACCACCGCCCCCGTGAATATAGCTGAAGATCCCGGCTCACTGGTAACGAGGTGCGAAATATATCCGCCGGTACAACTTTCTGCTGTAACAAGTTTTTTATTAGCATCTTTCAGCATTTTACTTATAACCTGCACAAGAGTTTTGTCTTCAGCAGTCACCAGCCATTTTTGAACCAGCACCACAAGTTTATTAAAATATTCTTCCATCTCCCCGTCAAGCGCCTGTTCAATACTACCGGTACCGGTTATCCGTAAACGTACCATTCCGTAATTAGGCAAATAAGCGAGTTTAATATGGGAAGGCAACGAACTTTCCCATTCCCTGATATGTTCTGCTAGGGCCGATTCACCAATGCCTGCAGTTAATAAAGTTTTATGACGTATGATTCCGCTTGTGATCTTATTACGGATCATCGGCAAAACCAGGTCTGTCATCATTCCTTTCATTTCATGCGGAACACCCGGCATTGAAACATAAATAACTTCATTCTTTTCAAACCACATTCCGGGTGCTGTTCCCCGTGCATTATGAATCACTGTGCATCCATCAGGAACTTCAGCCTGTTTCCGGTTTATATCAGTGAATGGTCTTTTAAAAATATGCTCAAATAAATACTGCACATATTTCAGTACTTCCATATTGGTAACGAGCTTCATTCCGAAGTACGCGCAGAGCAAAGGTTTTGTAATGTCATCTGCGGTGGGTCCCAGTCCACCGGTGATCAATATGATTTTCGAAGCGATACTTTCCTCATCCAGCGCCTTGCGGATCTCATCCCGGTCGTCGCCCACTGCCACCCGCTTTCTTATCCAGATACCTTCCTTATTCAGTTGTTGCGCGATCCAGGCACTATTGGTATCTGTTACCTGTCCGATCATCAGTTCATCTCCGATCGTGATGATGGAGGCCTTCACTATTTCGTTCTCCATAAATAAAAATTAAGGGGCGGGAAACTTAACGTCAGGATGGCTGCCGGTTTTCACAATAGAGGCAGGATTGCCCATTACGGTAGAGTAAGGTGGAATGTTTTCAGTTATAAATGCGCCTCCTGCTATTCTTGATCCTTTTCCTATCACTACTCCTCCAACGATCATCGCGTGGGGACCAATCCACACTTCATCTTCAATAACCGGATATTCGGTAGATCGTGTTCCGTCTTTTGCGATCCTGTCGCGCTGGCCAAGTGTAACACCATTAAAAAAAGTAACATTTTTGCCGATCGATGCATTGGGATTGATCACAACACCCCAACCATGTGTAAGAGAAAATCCTCCCGCGATCTGTGTTCTCCAGGGTAGATCGATTCCTGCTTTGTTACATGCCCAGCGGTGCAGTAACCTGAAAAACCAATGAACCGGTTTTCCAATAGTATTCCATTTGCCTGTGGCCTGGCATAATCTGAATGTGACCATAGGCCTGTATGTCCTGTCCGTAAAATAACCCGATAAAACGTACCTGAATCTGTACTTACCTTTTTTCCTGATCGTGTCGGCCTTTAACGGACTTAAATTCATATAGGGTGTTGGTTATTTATTGATCGCGCCATCAAGACATTAAATGAACGGGACAAGATTAAATACTGATGTAGTATACAGGAGCTAAAGAGTTCTTTCATCAGTAAAAGTTTTGTCAAATGTAATAAAGAGTATTCTTTATCAAAATGAATTGTTAATCCTATCCATTTTATCCACAGGTGTTTGGAATACTGTTTGGTCAAAAACTAAATAATCAGAATCTTTACAAGAGCCGTCCTTAAAAAGACCAAAAACGAATACTAATCCATGAAGCACTCGCCTGTATTAATCCTGTTGATGATTGGCCTTTCTCATTTTTCATCAGCGCAGCAAACCCGTTTCATCAGCGACCCCCAGGTATCTTTCAACCAGGCAAAAGAATTTTTTCAGAAAGAACAATACAGTCTTGCATACCCTATCCTGAAGGATCTTGAGCAAAGAAGAAGGGAAACCGACCGCAGCAATGACGCGCTCAATTACCAGGATATAAGATATTATGCAACAGTATGTGCCCTGAAACAGAATGAAGAAAGAGCCGCATTCAATGCCCAGGAATTTATTGACCTCGAGGATAACGCCGCACGTGTGCAGATGATGAGCTTCCACCTGGCAGAATATTATTATCGCAAGCAGGATTTTTCGAAGAGCATTGAAGCCTACGAAAAGGTGAACATCTCAAATTTATCCAATGATGAGATTGCAGACCTTAAATTCCATCTCGGCTATTCCTATTTTACCGTGCAGCGCTTTGATCAGGCCAAGCCTTTGCTGAATACGATCAGGGAGATGCCAAAAGACAAGAACTACCTCGACGCAAATTATTATTACGGGTTCATTGCATTTTATGATCACGATTACAGCAATGCCCTTGAAGCTTTCAGGATAGTGGAAAACCATGAACGTTATGGAAAGGTTGTACCATATTATATTTCAACTATCGAGTATTCACTCCACCGGGAAGATAAAGCCGTAGCTTATGCAGAGACTAAACTGAAAACAGGTAACCAGGTTTACGATCTCGAGATGAGACAGCTGGTGGGTCACAGTTATTTTCAGAAAAAACAATATGATAAAGCCATTCCATACCTGCAGGAGTTTGTAAACAAATCCGAAAAAGTAGGCCGCCAGGATCTTTATGAACTTTCTTACTGCTACTATCAAACCGGTAATCTTACAAAGGCAATCGACGGATTCAAGCAACTCGGAGGCAAAGAAGATTCACTCGCGCAGAATGCTATGTATCTCCTCGGCGACGCGTATCTTAAAACCAACCAGAAAGCAAATGCCCGCAATGCATTTTTATTTTGTGCTGCAAACAGCAGTAACGAAAAGCAAAAGGAGATATCACAGTTCAATTACGCAAAACTTTCATTTGAATTAGGGTACCAGGATGTTGCCCTGAACGAATTGCAAAAATTCATTGCCAAATATCCGCAATCGGAATACAGCGCAGAAGCAAAAGATCTTCTTGTAGGCGTTCTCGCAAATACCAGTAATTATGAGGATGCCATCACGCTGATCGATGAAATGAAAAATCCATCGCCAACAGCAAAGCAGGTATATCCAAGAATATTATATGGCAGGGCAACTGAGCTTATCAACGACGGCCACCTCGATGATGCAAGGGAATTGCTGGACATTGCCGAAAAATCACCCAATAACGCATCAGTATTACCGCTTGTACAATTCTGGAAAGGTGAGCTTGCGTACCGCAGCAATAATATTGACGATGCTATCAGGTATTATTTTGATTACCTGCGTATCGGTGTGGTGAATGGCGACGTTTCGCCTGCCAATGCAAAGTATAATCTCGGCTACTGTTTTCTTAAGAAAGAAAATTATAACCAGGCCGCAGGTTTTTTTGAAGAGATTGTTAAAACACCCAGAATAAATTCACCTTCTCTTGAGCAGGATGCTTACCTGCGTTCAGCCGACTGCTATTATATGAACCGTGATTATAAACGAGCGGAATCGATGTATAATAAGGTGCTCGAGTATTCATGGCCATCTGCCGACTATGCTACTTTTCAGAAAGCGATGATTGAAGGTGTGGGCAGCGGTAAGAAAAAGATAGACCTGCTGAATTCCATGAGCAGGAAATACCCAACATCCTCATTACGCCCCGACGCAAATATGGAGATCGCCAACACGTACCTGGCCAATGAACAATACCAGGAAGCCTTACCTTTTTTAAAGAATGTGGTGAATGATCCCAATTCATCATTTAAACCAGCAGCGCACCTGAAGCTCGGTATTGCCTATTACAACCTGGGTAATAACAATGAAGCGCTCAAACAATATTCTACGCTGCTCGAAAAATTCCCCAATTCTTCCGAAGCGGAATCCGCTCTCGACAATGCCAAAACAATTTATGTGGAAGAGGGCCGAACAGCAGAGTATGTTGATTTTTCGAAAAAGCTTGGCAGGGAAGTGAGCAGCACACAGGAGGATGAACTGGCTTACCAGGAAGCAGAAGTGCAATTCAACAACGGAAACTTTGCAGGAGCTGTTCAGAAATTTGAAAGTTACCTGGCAAAATTTCCTACAGGTAAATATTCCCTGGAAGCTCTTTATTATAAGAGTGAAATTTACCTGAACCAGAAGAACTTTGCAAAAGCTGTAGAAGGCTACGAAACGCTGGCTGACAGAGTTCCTCACAAGTTTGGTGAAAAATCATTGCTGCAGGCGGCCCGCATCAATTTCTTCGATCTGAAGAAATATGAAAATGCTGAAAAATATTTTACAAAACTTAAAGACTTTGCTTCGAACCAGGAATCGAGGATGGAAGCGATGAGGGGATTATTGCGCAGCCAGTTCCAGATGCAGAAATGGAGTGAAGCTGTGGCAAATGCGAAAGAACTTCTCGCTGAAAAAGCTGCCGGCAACGACGACAAAGTTCTTGCCAACATGGCTATCGCTAAATCTGCGCAGTTGAATAACGATTGCGAAAGTGCCATCACCAGTTACAGAACGGTTGCATCGTTGAGTAAAGCGGCGTATGGTGCCGAGGCACGCTATGAGATTGCTAATTGCTTTTTCTCTCAGAATAAATACAGCGATGCAGAAAAAGCTGCATTCGAAGTGATAAAGAAAGCAGGATCATATGAGGATTGGGTAACAAGGGCCTATATTCTGTTAGGAGATATTTATTATAAGCAGAAAGATTATTTCAATGCAAAGGCCACCTATAAAAGTGTTGTTGACAATGCCAAAATCGAAAGTATGAGGCAGGAAGCAGAACGCAAACTGAAAGATATTACCGCTGAAGAGGCAAGTGGAAGTAAGGTGAGCGAGTAAGTGAAAGGTGAAAAGTTAAAAGTGAGAAACAAATTCATCCTTTGCGGTGTGAAACCGAATGCAGTAAACTAAAAAATATCCCCCGCTGGCGGGGGTGTACATTTCAGGGGCAAGAAAACTTTTTAAAAGAAACTATGAGCCAAATCAAAAAATATTTTTTCTTTTCTGTAGTATTAATTTCTTCTTTTTACGCCTCAGCGCAGGATACAACAAAAAGAAGAACAATAGACATTACTTCTACATTCAAACCCGTTCTACGCGAAGCATCAAAATTAAACTTTCAGGCTTCACCCGTAACCGCCGACACCACACCACCTAAACTCGCTTATAACATACCCGCAGAAAACCTGCTGTTCAAATATCAGCCTGTTGAGCTGAAACCCGTTTCTCTCGATCCCGATTCATCTGCTGATTGGGGATACAGCAATTTCATAAAGGTAGGAATCGGCAATGTTCACCAGCCTTATATAAAAGCAGGATTCAGTTTTGGCGACGGAGAAAATACTTTCTTCAACATTTTTGCTGATCATTACACATCAAAAGGAGACTTGCCCTTTCAGAAAAACAGCTTATCGAAAGTGGGTGCCTCGATGACCTATAAAACTCCAAAAAGCCTCGAATGGAATGCAGGCCTTGGTTTTACCAGCGACGATTATTACTTGTATGGCTTCAGACCCGACACATTAAAGTTCACCAAAGATCAGTTGAAACAGCGTTTCCAAACGATTGAGGGTAGAGTTAGTCTAAGAAATATCATTCCCACCGAATTTGGATTAAGTTATAATCCATCCGCAAGGGTTTCTGTTTTCAATGATAACCATACACCAAACGCCTCCGAAGCAAATTCTGTAATAACCCTGCCGGTACAGAAAAATTTCGGAAAAAGCACCGCGTTCAACCTTGGTGTAACTGCAGACCTGACGAATTACCGCAATGAATCGTTGGCAAAGAAAACAGACAATAACAACATTTTTATGATCAATCCTACGGTGTTGCTGAAAACACCGAATCTCTACCTGCAGGCAGGGATCACACCTTCATGGGATAACGGAGATTTCCATATGCTGCCGAATGCCATGGCCGACATTACCACCGACGATCAACGCTTTACGCTGCAGCTCGGTTGGATAGGGTATTATAATAAGGGATCTTATCAACGCTTTGCTTCAATTAACCCCTGGCTGACACGCCCTGATTCATTGCTGAATACAAGGGTTCAGGAAGGGTATGTTGGCTTTAAAGGTTCAATATTCGATCACCTCAGTTATTCTGCGAAAGTGGGATTCCAGCAGCATAGGAATATGCCATTATTTGTGAATGATAACCAGGACGGAAAAACTTTCATCATTTTATATGAAGACAAGCTGAATATTTTCCAGACGCATGCGGAAGCAGAATACCGCGTAGGTGAAAAATTCAGCGCCAAAGGAACTTTCAATTGGAACATTTTCAATATGCACAACCAGGAAAAGGCTTGGGGTCTGATCCCTGTTGAACTGAGCACGGGCCTTCGCTGGCAGGTAAAAGAAGACCTGTTCATCCGGGCAGAACTGTGGACATGGGATGGTGCAAGATATAGGGGTAAAAACGGAGAATCTTTCAAAGGTGAAACCGGATTCGACCTGAATGCGGGAGCCGAATTCAAAATAAATAAGAATTTCAATGTGTGGCTACAGATGAACAATATCATGAACAACAAGTATGAACGCTGGCATCAGTATGAGGCCTTTGGGTTCAATATCCTTGGAGGAATTGTATATTCGTTCAATCAATAGTATGGACCGCCTGATACGAACATACCTTCTTCAAAAATCAAGTGTAAGCATTCCCGGATTAGGAACTATTTATGTTGAGAGAAGCCCGGCCCGTTCCGATTTTATCAACAGGCAGCTGCTGCCGCCATCTTATCATTTCCGTTTCGATAAATATTTTGATGCTCCGGGGAAAGATTTTTTTACTTTTCTTGCATCCCGGAAAAACATTGAAGACTATGAAGCCATCAAACTTTACAATGAATGGGCTCTTACATTAAGAAATAATATCAGCACCGAACAATCTTCTTCTCTCGAAGGAATTGGTGTTTTGAAAAGGGATATGTCAGGTGAGGTGGTTTTTGAACCCGAAAATCCTCCGGACACGTTGAGCATACCCGTGCCTGCGCAACGCATCGTTCGTACCAATGCTAAACATACCATGCTGGTGGGTGATAAGGAAGTGAGCAACGTTGAAATGACAGATTATCTTCATGATGAAATTCATAAAGAAAAAACTTCATGGTGGATATATGCGTTGATCATCGGGGCAATTGCACTTACCGCTATTCTGTTTCATTTTTTCAGAGGTGAAAATGTGTCACCGTTTGGGAATCACCAAACCATCCAGGTTAAATGATCAGGTACAATCGTTGTCCCGTATGTCATACTGCAGGAATTCAGCAGGTACTTACTGCTAAAGATCATACTGTTACTTCCGAAACTTTCAGCATCTGGCAGTGCGCTCATTGCTCTTTGCGGTTTACGCAGGATGTGCCCGAAGCAAATGAGATTGGAAGATATTACAAGTCTGAAAATTATATCTCCCATTCAGAAACAAATAAAGGAATTGTCAATTGGCTTTATTTGAGAGTAAGGAAGTTCACATTGTCATCGAAGAGAAATTTTATTGAAGGAGAAACGGGAATTAAAAAAGGCAGCATTCTGGATATAGGAGCAGGCGCTGGAGCTTTTCTTCATCATATGCTGGTTAATGAATGGAATACAGAAGGATTAGAACCTGATAAACGGGCCATAGAACGTGCAAAACATGAGTATGGCCTT
>Ga0070675_100002337_pt1 | contig 14092 bp, 11 predicted proteins | sample KBSM43metaG_FD_65343 | JGI IMG/M metagenome (GOLD analysis project Ga0070675, IMG submission 65343) | Miscanthus rhizosphere microbial communities from Kellogg Biological Station, Michigan, USA - KBS M4-3 metaG | ecosystem: Host-associated > Plants > Roots > Rhizosphere > Soil ...
CGCACATCCCCGAGCGCATCAGTATCACCGCTCCGCGTGGAAGCGCATCATCGAGCGCGCGTTTAACCACGAGACGCACTATCTATTTTCGGAATCCAGCAGCGGCGCAATCAACGGCGTTCTGCCGCTCGCTCGCTTGCGCAGCCGGATGTTCGGCGATTTTCTCGTCTCAGTGCCGTACGTCAATTACGGAGGATGCTGCGCCGACAATGAAGATGTCGAACAGGAGCTGCTTCGCGAAGGCGTGCGTGTCGCGAGGGATCTTGGCGTCGAGCATCTCGAAGTGCGCACCGAAACGCCGCGCGATATGGGTCTCCAGGTTCGATCCGCGAAGGCTTCGATGCGTCTACCGCTTGGTGGATCCTCGGAACGTCTGTGGGAACAGTTTCCAGCGAAGCTGCGGAGTCAGATCAAGCGCGCGCAGAAGGTAGGCATGGATGTTCGTGTCGGTCGCGAGGAAGAGCTCGATGCCTTCTATCGAGTGTTCTCCGTCAACATGCGCGACCTCGGCACGCCCGTTTACGGACTGGAATTCTTCGGCGCGGTGTTGCGTGAGCTTCCGAACTCAAGCTGGGTCGTCACCGTGAACCTCGGCCGCGAGCCTGTTGCCGCCTCCATTCTGCTCGGATTTCGCGATCGCGTAGAGATTCCATGGGCCTCGTCGCTCCGCGAGTACAACAAGCTGAGTCCAAATATGTTGTTGTACTGGCACTCGCTCAAGTTCGCTGCCGATAGCGGGTTCGAGGTGTTCGATTTCGGTCGTTCGACACCCGACAGCGGTCCGTATCGTTTCAAGGCGCAATGGGGAGCGAGTCCGATTCCGCTCCACTGGCACTACTGGGTGCGCGGGAACAGCTCACCGCCGGAGCTGAACCCGAACAATCCGAAGTACCGTCTGGCTATCAAGGTCTGGCAACATCTGCCTGTGTCGCTGACCCGGTTGATCGGGCCATCGATTGTGAAGAATCTCCCATGACCTGGCGGCATCTCCCTCCAGCGGCGGCTCCTGTGCTGACGGCAGATCTCCTTGCTGGCGTCACCGGTGCGACGCGATCGTCGGACTCACTCCGCGAGTTCGAAGAAACGTTCGCGGATGCGCAAGGCGTGTCACGAGCCTGGGGCGTCTCGAGCGGCCGTGCGGCATTGACGGTGGCGTTGCGAGCGCTGCGAGAGTTGTCACCGCGAACGTCGGTCGTCATTCCGGCGTTTACGTGCTTCTCGGTCCCAGCCGCCATCGTGCGCGCCGGGCTCGAGGTGGTCGGATGCGATATCGAGCCAGGAACGCTGGATTTCGACTATGGGCAGCTGACGAGCGTTCTCGAGCGCGAGCGACCGCTCGCCGTGGTCGCGACACACCTGTTCGGGTTGCCGTGCTCCGTTGAACGCCTCAACGCTCTGTGTAACCGATACGGGGCGTTCGTCATCGATGATGCCGCGCAAGCGTTGGGTACGACGGTGGACGGGCGACTGGCTGGTACTGCGGGTCATATCGGTTTCTACAGCTTTGGTCGAGGCAAGTCTGTGACCTGTGGCAGCGGCGGCGCGATCGTGGCCTCGTCGCCCGACATCGTTGCCGCAGTGGATCGGCAGGTGGCTGCGCTCGATGAACCCGGTTCGGTGCAGGCGGCAACCGCCCTCGCAGAGGCAGTGGCACTGTCAGTCTTTCTGCGGCCTTCGCTGTATCGCATTCCGGCGTCCGTTCCGGGGTTGCATCTTGGGGAGACCATCTATTCGGTGGACTTCGCAATGCACCGGATGTCGGGAGCGCAGGCCGGTCTGTTGAAACACTGGCGTGTCCGCCTGACCGAGTGGAACCAGGCGCGCCGTGAGAACGTGTCGTACTTCCGGCAGGTGGTCCCCGCGCTCGTGCCGTCGAGAGCCCATACCTGTATCCGGCTTCCGATTATCTGCGAGTCACGCGACGCGCGTGACTGGCTGGTGAGTGTTGGCCGCGAACAGCGACTCGGCATCAGTCTGATGTACCCGACGGCTGTGAATGGCATTTCAGAGCTGCGCGGAACGTTGGGGCGTGAGGCATTTCCGTGCGCTGAACGTGTCACCGAACGGCTGCTCACGGTGCCAGTGCATCCCTGGATGAGTCCCCGGGATCGCGAACGAGTTGGGCAGCTACTCTCGAATCAGCTCGCGACCGGAACCAAGCCGATGACGCCGCACGCGCACGTGACGCCCTTGCGATGATCGCGTTCGAGGTGCTGTTCGTGATGTCCGTGGTGTTCGTGTTCTACGCGTACTTTGGATACGCGCTGATTCTGTACGCGATCTCGTTCGTGCGATCGCGCCAGGTCCGGTTTGACGATCACGCACCGACGGTCGCGTTCATCATCACTGTCCACAACGAAGAAGCCCGCATTCGCGAGAAGCTCGAGAACACGCTGCGTCTTTTATATCCAGCGGAGCGGCTCGATGTGGTTGTCGCATCTGATTGTTCGACCGACCGCACGCACGAGATTGTGGGCGAATTTGCCGACCAGGGTGTGCGTCTGGTTGTTGCGCCGGAGCGCCGCGGAAAAGAGTTCGCACAGAAGACCGCAATCGATGCGACGTCAGCAGAGGTGCTCGTGTTTACCGACGTTGCCGCGCGCCTCGATCCTGGCGGGCTGCGGACCATTCTCCGCGCCTTCGCCGATCCGACGGTTGGGTGCGTGAGCAGCGCTGACCGCCTGATCGACGCCGACGGTCGCGTCAGCGGCGAGGGTGCGTATGTGCGGTACGAGATGTTCTTGCGCGATCTCGAATCGCGAGTCGGATCCGTGGCCGGATTGAGCGGCTCGTTCTTCGCGGCGCGTCGCGGCGCGTGCCAACCGTGGGAGACGGATATCCCGAGTGATTTCACGACGCTGCTCAACACGTTGAAGCACGGCTGGCGCGGAATCTCCGATCGCGAGGCGGTCGCGTACTACCAGAACATCGCCGACGAGCGGCGCGAATACTCGCGAAAGGTGCGGACGATCGTTCGAGGGATCTCGGGGCTGTTACGACATCTGACGCTGCTGAACCCGTTCCGCTACGGTCTAGTCGCCTGGCAGCTGTTCAGCCACAAGCTGTGCCGATGGCTGGTACCGTTCGCGCTCCTCAGCGCGCTGCTGGCGAGTCTCGTGCTCGCCCCATCGAGCCGCTTTTATGGAGTGCTTGCGATTCTGCAAGTAGCCGTGTATGTCGCCGCGGCGATCGGGATGCGCCGTGTCGGTCGCCTCTCGGGCATCCATCGCCTCGTGACGTTTCTCGTGTCGTCGAATCTCTCGATCCTCCATGCGTGGTTTCAGGTCGCGCGTGGACGACGCGTAGTTGTGTGGGAACCCTCGCGCCGCTAAATCGGGGACCGATTATGAAACCGAAGACTCTTTCAGCAGCACTATCGCTGTCAGTTGCACTATTGCTGGCGCTGACCGCCGTCGGCTGCGGAAGCCATCTCGACAATGGCAGCGTCGATCACCAGGAACATCAAGTGACTGTACCCGATAGCACGTGGAAGCGAGTGAGTGCGATCCGAACGTTCTTCGCGCATCAGTCGGTTGGCGGCAACCTGCTCGCAGGAGTTCGAGATCTCCAGGAGCGTGAAGGCGCGGCTCGGCTACCGGTCGTGGACATCGGAACGACGGCAGTGCCCGGTGGTCCAGTCCTGGCGCACCTCTATGTCGGTCAGAACGGCGACCCGATGTCAAAGATTCGCGGGTTTCGTCAGACGCTCGAGGGTGGTCTTGGCGACACGATCGATGTGGCTGCCTTGAAGTTCTGCTTCTGGGACATTCAAAAAGACACTGACGTTGACAAGGTGTTCGAGGCGTATACGCAAACGATCGCCGACTTGCAAACTCGATTTCCTCGCATCACCTTCGTTCACGTGACCGTTCCACTATTCACACGTGATGATGACTGGCGAGCCGGCGTGAGACGTCTGTTGTCGATGGATGTCCCTCGCACGCTCGACAACGCGAAGCGGGATGCGCTCAGCGAACGTATGCGAGCGCGGTATTCGGGGCGCGAGCCAATCTTTGATTTGGAGGCGTTCGAGGCCGCGGCCAAGCGGGAAGGTGGGGGTATTCCATACCTCCGGCCTGAATACACGTACGACGGCGGCCACCTAAATGAATCGGCGCGCGCTGCAGGCGCAGCGACCTTCCTGAGCGTCGTCGCGCGAGCGTCCACGCGACCTTTGCCCGGATCTCCCGCTGACTAGCCTTTGTGGAAAAAGTCCGCGTTCACGGAGACATGTCTCGGCGAGAAGTGTCATGGTGCCCAATAAGTAACTGAGAAAACACTAGATAAGCGACGGTTAATGACTCCCCGGAAAGACCGCTGCTCGGTTTTTTGAAAGCGTTGTCGTACGCCGCGCGTCCGGCGAGTCGATCTGGAACGGTGTGTGCTGGGCAGTCGGGGTGAGGAATCGCATCGCCACCGACGACGTGATGCTGGAAGCCATCGAGATCGGGAGACGATCGATCGCACGCGCCGCGGGCGCGCCGCAAGATCAGTCCGAGCAAGACCGAATGTTTACGCGGCTCTACGACAAAGTTCGTGAGACCCCGATGTGGCTGTCGACGGCGAACGGTGACTTGTATGCCGTCGAGTACGCCCCGCAAGGGACCGTCTCGCGACCGCCGGTCGTGATTGCGGCGCCGGACGGGGAAGAGCGCGCATGGGCCGCGCGCACCCTGGTGCAGGTCGCCCGAGCGCTCGCGCATTACGGCTCGATGGTTTACAGATTTGATCATTTGGGCCAGGGCGAGAGTGAAGGTAATTACGAAGCCACCACGTGGTCCAGCCGCGAGGCTGATTTGGATGCCGCGCTTCAAATGGCCCAACGGCATTCAGGGCAGACGCCCATCGTTCTAGGAGTCCGGTTGGGTGGCACGTTGGCACTGGCTGCGGTCAAGCGAGGAACGCCGATGGCCGGGCTGGTGGTCTGGGAGCCAGTTGTAGACCCGGCCCAGTACGTGCATCAGTTGCTACGTGTCAACGTATCGACACAGATGGTCGCTTTGGGAAGGATCGAACGAGATCGGTCTGATCTCATCGCCGATGCACGCAGCGGCGGCGTCATCAGCGTCAACGGATTCGGGCTATCTGGGCCGTTCATCGATGCATTGCTCGCGCTGGATCTCGACTCAAAGATCGGCCAGCTGAGCATTCCCACGCTATGGCTGAGCACGCTGTCGGTCGATCAGACTGTGACTTCAAATCCCTCAGTTGTGGCAAAGCGTGCGTCGACATTTCCCTTCTGGAAGGAACCGAAATCCCACCGATCGGGGCCCCCGTCATTTCTCGCGGAAACCGTCGAATGGCTGGCCTCGGATCGGCACGGTCGAGGTATGACGAAGTGAGCCGAACGGTCCAGGAAACTGTGTCGTTCTCCTGTGAGGGCTACGAGCTCCGGGGATCGCTTCATCGCCCCGCCGCCCCGGAGGACGGTGATACAGCGATCGTCATCCTGAACCAGGGTCCGCTCGATCGTTCAGGCGCGCATCGACTCTCCGTCAAGTGCGCACGGCGTTGGGCGGCTCGTGGATTTCCTGTGCTCCGATTCGACGCGCGCGGTGTCGGCGACAGTGAAGGCGACTGGGCGATTCCTGAAAACGGTGCGCCGATCAAGATGCTCTACCAGAACATCGAAGAGGGCGCTTGGACACTCGACACGCGCGCCGCTATAGATCACGTATGCGCGGCGACCTCGGCCCGCAACGTCGTCCTGGCCGGTGTCTGTGGTGGAGCGGTATCGGCGCTGCATGCGGCAGCTGAACACCCGGCCGTGGTCGCCGTCATCATGGTCGGGATGCCGGTTCGTCCATGGGCGGCTATCGGCATCGACAGCATTGTCGCAAGCCAGGTTGAGCACGAAGCCAAGGGCTACGTCAAGAAACTTGGCAAATGGTACGCATGGCGGCGCTTTTTCACGGGCGAGAGCGACTACCGCGTTTTATGGGGTATCGGCTCGCGCTACGTCCGTGAACGAGTCTTCGGGGCGAGCAACGATCCGCTGAAGTCACTCAACGCGAGCATGCTGAGGAGTTTTCGCGCGGTCCAGGGTTCCGGCAAGCGCATGCTGTTCGTGTTCCCCGAGAACGACTACCTGTGGGTCGAGTTCCGCGATCTGTTTCTCCCGACGTTCAACGACCGGCCGCCGTTCGATTTGCACATCATCCCGGGCGCCAATCACACGTTCACTGAGGTGGCATGGCAGGAGCAACTCTTCTCGCTACTCGAACATTGGCTGCAGAGTCAGATGCCCGCGGTCCGCTTGTGAAGACATCGCGGTCCGACAAACGGATCCACATCATGCAGGTGACCTTCGGCATGTCGATCGGCGGCATGGAGCGGGTCATCATGGAGCTGTGCCGGTACGTCGATCCGTCGCGCTACAAGCTGTCGATCTGCTGCATCAGCAAGAGGGGGCCGCTCGCCGACATCATGGAAAGCGAAGGCGTGCCGGTGTACTTCTGCGAAAACCAGTCGAAGATGGGGAAGTATCTGCGCGGCTTCGAGCTGGCGCGTGTGTTTGCCGATCAGAAGGTTGATCTGCTGCACACGCATCACATGCCCGCCTTCATCGATAGCACCGTCGGTGCGCAAATCGCCAGGGTGCCGATCTTGATCAACACCGATCACTGCAAGCAGTATCCGATCGAGCGGCACTGGCAGGTGCTCGAGAAAGGCGCGTCGCGATTTGCCGACACCATCGTGGCGGTATCGCAGCACACTCGCAACGACTTGATTCAGTATCAGCGGATCGCGCCCGACAAAATCCAGGTCATCTACAACGGCATCGACGTCAAGCTGCGGCGGAACGAGAAGCCGGCCGATATTCGTCGCGAGCTCGGTCTGCAGCCTGACGACGTCGTCTTCGGTACCGCGGCCCGGCTCGAAGTGCAGAAGGGCCTCGACCTGCTGATCGATGCCGCCCCATTGGTGCTCAAGCGCATTCCGAAGGCGCGATTTTTGATTGTCGGCGGCGGCTCTCTCGAAAACGACCTCCGTGCCCGGGCAGCCGCGCTCGGTCTCGAGCGGCACGTGATCGTCACCGGGTATCGGACCGACGCCGTCGATCTGATGCAGACCTTCGATTGTTTCGTGCAGACGTCGCACTTCGAGGGCATGCCCATGGCCCTGCTCGAGGCGATGGCGCTGAACAAGCCGATCGTCGCCACTGCCGTGGGTGGTGTTCCGGAAGTGGTGGAGGACGGCGTCTGTGCGACGCTGGTGACATCACGCGAGCCGCAGGCTTTGAGTGCCGCCCTCGTGAGTGTGGCCGGCGACCCGGTCGTGGGACAGCGAATCGGCGCCGCCGGCCGGCAGCGCTACGAGCGCAATTTCACAGCGGCCGCCATGGTGTCGCAGTACGAGCGGCTGTATGACCACTATCTCGCCAGAAAGAGAGCGCGTGTCCACTGATGCTGCACAGGCTCGAGTCTGTCCGTACGTTCTTTGACTCGGACGCAGACCGGTACCGCCGCGATCGGTACCCCGATGCGCCGGCGACGTGTGAGCAGTTGTCGTATCTGGTGCGACGGCAGTACGTGTTGTCGATGCTGGCCTCGGGCGCGCCGACAGCCGGGCGGGTACTCGATATCGGCTGCGGTCCCGGAGTCTATACAAGCGCGCTGCTCGATCGACAGTGGAAGGTCTTGGGTACGGACCTGTCGTCCCGGATGCTCGTTGTTGCCAGGGACAGCGTCCGCAATCGACCTGGCGCTGAGTTCGCCGTCGGTCAGACGACAGGTCTTCCGTTTGCAGACGCGTCGTTCGACGCGATCATCTGCATCGGCGTCATGGCATACGTGGAGGACGACGACAAGACGGTTGCGGAGATTGCACGAGTCTTGAAACCCGGAGGGTGCGCGGTGATTCAGCTCGCGAACCGTTACGCGCCCATTCGGCTCGAGCAGCGGCTACGCTGGATCGTGAGCCGCTGGGTGCTGCGTCGCACACCTGACGAGGAAGATCGCTTGCGTCAAGCGGTCACGCTCTCGGTCCACGAGCCGCAACGATTCGGACGGTTGTGCCGTCGTTTCGGTCTGATGCCGCGCAGTTCGCGCTTCTATGACTTCAGGACACCAGGTCTGGTTCGCCTCTGGCCGGAGGCGGCAGTTGCCATCGGACGCGCATTTGAGGCCGTAGGCGACCGCGGCTGGTTGGCGTGGTGGGGGTCGGGCTATCTGGTGCGTCTGGAGAAGGCCCGCGCTGAGTGAGTGAGTTGCCGCGGCGTCGCCGATCCCTGCTCCAACGGTTGACGTTGGTCGCAGCGGGCATTGTCGTCAGTCCGCTGCTTATTGCGTGGCGCCTTTCTGGTTTGCGGGGACGGGGCGCAATCGTGTTTGCAAGCTGTTCACAGTTTCTGAGCCTGTTTCCCGGTCGCACAGGATCATACCTGCGGCGAGCCTTCTATCGGCGGACGCTCCTCGACTGCGCCGAGGATGCGCACATTGAGTTTGGAACCGTGCTTGCGCATCCAGACGTGTCGATCGGCTCAGGTGTCTACATCGGCACCTTCTGTTCCCTGGGTAAGGTGACCATCGGCAACAACGTGATGATTGGCAGCAACGTCGATATCTTGAGCTCGCGCCACCAGCATCGGCGTGTCCATGGACGTCTGCTCGGGTCCGACAGCGGCAGCTTTTCGGTGGTCGAGATTGGTGCCGACACCTGGATCGGGAACAGCGCGGTGATCATGGCGTCGGTGGGCGAAGGCTGTGTCGTCGGTGCGGGAACAGTCGTGGTGAAGAGCGTGCGAGACGGGGCAACGGTCGTGGGGAACCCCGGGCGGGAGATTGTGCCGCGCTTCGCCGATTCCGGCGTGGACTCGGTGCCCGAGCCATGAAGGAAGTCCGCACCATCATCAAGCACTCGGCTGTCTATGGGTCAGCCGTGGTGCTGACGAGAGCCGTTGGATTCCTGCTCCTTCCGGTCTACACGCGGTTTCTTAGCCTCGAGGACTACGGAGTCATCGAGCTGCTCGATCTGACGGGCTATGTCCTGGCAGAGTTCATCGCGTTGGGGATCGACCAGGCGCTGATGAAGTATTACCACGCCTTCCCCGATGAGGCGGACCGTCGCAAGACGATTTCGACCGCCGTCATCTTCAGCGTGGTGAGCGGATTGCTCTTCGTCGCCGCGCTGATTCCGGCCAGGCACGTCTTTGCCCGGGAGATCCTCGGCGCCGATCACTACTCCAATCTGTTCCTGCTGTCGTTTGCCGCGCTCTTTGTCTCGTCGGTGTGGCGAATCGAGCGAAACACGTTGCGGGTGCAGAACCGCTCGGGGTTGTTCACGCGCCTCTCCGTCGCCTACGCGGCCCTCGCGATCGTGCTCAATATCTACTTCGTCGCGTATCAGCACAAGGGCCCCGAGGGCATCTTCTATTCCACATTGATCTCGGCGTCGGCCTTCACTCTGTATCTCTCCTGGCGCATCTTTCGCGAGACCGGAGTGCATTTCGATCTCACGAAGCTGCGTCCGATGCTGAGCTACGGACTGTTTTTCGTCCCGGTGGGTCTAGCGTCGTTCGTGCTGAACTTCGCCGACCGGTATTTCCTGCGCGCCTTTTCGACCCTCGAAGAGGTGGGTCTCTACGCCCTGGCCTACAAGATCGCGATGATCGTGACGATGCTCGTCGCGGTGCCCTTCAATCAGGTGTGGCACTCGTATCTCTTTGAGATTCGCGATCAACCGAACGCGAAAGAGGTCTACGCGAAGATCGCGACATATTTTCTCGCCGCCCTGACTGCCGTGGCACTCGGTCTGGCTGTGCTTTCGCGGGAACTCATCGTGATCATGGCGGCGCCGTCGTATCTGCCCGCGCACACGGTGTTGCCGATTCTGCTCGTGGCGATGGTGTTCTTTTGTTCCGACAACGTCTTTCAGGTCGGACTGTGGTTGACCGGCAAAAGCGGGCAGCTCTCAACGATCAAATGGGTGGCAGCGATTGCCAATCTCGGGTTGAACGCGGCGTTGATTCCCACGCTCGGTATGAGAGGCGCGGCGATCACCACGCTCGTGTCGTTCGCCCTATCCGCGGTGCTCATTCTCGTGCGTGCACAGCAGATGTACTGGATTCCATTCGAGTACCGCCGGATCCTGCACGTGAGCGCCATCGCGTCGGTCACCTATGTCGTGGCGAGCCGGCTGCCGGACGCACCCTTGTGGCTCGCGCTCGTGACCAAGAGCCTCGCCTGGCTGCTATTCCCGGCCCTCTTGTGGGTGACCGGGTTCTTGAATGCGGCGGAACGGCAGAAGTTGCTCTCGCTGACGGCCCCGTTGCGAGCCAGGATCGGATGGCAGGACGAGCCGGATAGTCGCGCGATGGTGGAAGCGGCGCCGCGGAAGCGAATTCTGTTCGTCGAGCAGAATCTCGATGGCACGATCGGCGGTTCCCACCATTCGCTCCTGCTGCTGGTGAAACATCTCGACCGGACGCGTTTCGAGCCAGTTGTAGCGTTCTACCAGCAACACTCGTTGCTTGACGAGTACGAGCGCTGCGCACGCGTGGTGATGCTGCCCGCCCACGAGCCGATCAGATTGTCGGTCGCGGATGGCGACCATCCAGTGAATGCGCTCGTGCTGCCGGTCCAGAAGCTGTTGAACTTGCTCGGCGCGATGCGGTGCGGCGCGGCGCGCGTGTTGGCGGTGTTCAGGATTCGCCCGCATCTCATCCACCTCAACAACTGTGTCGTGACCGGCGCCGAATGGCCGGTCGCCGCCTGGTTGTGCGGGGTCCCCACCGTCGTGCATCAGCGTGGACACGCACCGCCCCCGTGGTACACGCATTCCTTCGATCGCGTGATCTGTATCTCGCGCGACGTGCAGGCGGCGCTCGAGCGCGACGATCCCTGGATGACGAACCGGATCGTGCAGATTCACAACGGCATCGATCTCGAGGCGTATCAGGCACTCGCGCAGCAGCGCAGCGCCGATGAGATCCGAGCCGAGTTTGGGTTGCGCGACGGCGAGTTGCTCATCGCCATGGTTGGCAACGTGCATGAATGGAAGGGCCAGGAGGTCCTGTTGCGCGCGCTGCCACTGCTGCCGCCGTCCGTCCGTTGGCGATGCCTGTTCGTCGGCGGCGTACCCACAAACGCCGACAACCAGGCCTATTACGCCCACCTGCTGGAACTTCAGCGCGATTATGCCCTGGAGGATCGGACGTCGTTCACCGGATATCGCTCCGACGTCTCAGCCATCGTGGGCGCGTCTGATGTGCTGGTGCATACGTCGATCACGCCGGAGCCGATGGGTCGTGTCATCCTTGAAGGGATGACGCTGGCGAAGCCGACGATCGCCACCAATCACGGTGGACCGACGGAGATCATCGAACACGAGATTTCCGGATTCCTCGTCGAGCCCGGCGATCCCCGGGCGCTGGCCGACTGCCTGTCGAAGGTTCTGTGTTCGTCGTCGTTACGGGCCCGCGTCGGAAGTGCGGCCGAGGAGCGGGTTCGCTCGCTGTTCGATGTGCGCGGGTATGTGACGCGCGTCGAAGGCGTCTATCTGTCGTTCTGGCCTGAGATGGATCGTGTCTGGCAAACATCGGAGTCCGCGTCATGAGCTCGAGCGTGCTTCCGCGTCCCAACCTTCCGCCAGGGCTCAGCGTGGAGGCGTCCGAGCCGACGTCCTACACGATGTACACACTGCCATTCGTGCTGGTTCTCGGCTATGTGCTGGTGGAATTCGGCCGGCCGCACAACTGGGTGCCGATCCTTGCCTATCTGCGGCCTGGCGTGATCGTGCTTGGCGGCGGCATTCTCGCGATGCTGATCAAGCGGCCCGCGATCCCGACACTGGGCAAGTGGGTGCTCGCGTTTCTTGGACTGATGCTGGTACTGGCGCCATTCGCCTACAACAACCGCATGGCCGTGGTGACCACGTGGGACTTCGCGCTGATGACGGTCGGCGCGATTCTCCCCATCATGTGCTTCGTGGACACGTTTGAGCGATTCAGAAAGCTGCTCCGCTTCTGGGTGTGGATTCACGTGGTGCTGGCGCTTTACAGCATTACCCACCGCGGGTTCGGCGTCGGCTCCTTCCTCGCCGACGAGAACGACTTTGCCATGGCGATGAACATGGCGATCCCGTATGCGTTCGCGCTGCTGGCGGTGGAGCGAGGAGTCGCGCGTCGCACCTGTCTGTTCGTGGCGCTCGGGATTCTCATTGTCGCGACGGCCGTCACGCTGTCGCGCGGCGGCTTTATCGGACTGGCAGCAGTGCTGGCCGTGTTGTGGATGCGATCGCCTCGCAAGCTGGTTTCGATGGTGCTGGTGATCATCATGGCCTTGGCGCTCGTGATGCTGGCGCCCGCCAAGTACTGGACGGAAGTCAGCACGATCTCGACATCTACGAACGAAAACGACACCGGGTATGGGCGCCTGTACTTGTGGAAGATCGCCTGGCGGATGTTCCTCGATAACCCGATCCTCGGCGTTGGCCCAGCCAACTATCAGTACAACAATTACTTCTACGAGGACGAGAAGGAAATTGCGCGCGGTATCCACGTCTGGGGACGCGTGTCGCACTCGGTGTACTTCACACTGCTGCCCGAATATGGCCTCGTCGGAACAGTGTTGTTCTTCATCATCGTCATCAAGGGCATCATGGCTCGGCGGCGGGCGTTGCGCACGTGCCGCAGCCAGTTGGCGAGGGAGGATTTGTCTCCGGAATCACACGACCGTTTCCGCTTCTACCAGCAGATGCTGGCTGGTATGGACGGCGCCATCGTCACCTTTCTGGTCACCGGTGCGTTCATCGCGGTGCTCTACTATCCGCACCTCTGGGTGCTGACGGCGCTGACGGCGGTTGGACTGCGACTCGTCGAAACCGAAGCGTCGCGCGCCACATCGGAACAGGTCGTCACACCAGAGCCGGCGCCGATCATGCACCCGGCGATGGAAGCCGTCTTGAGGCGTTCCAGGACGCCCGTATGATCATCGCCAGGGCGCTGGCGCGGCGGGCAGTTTCAGCGGCGGCGTACTACAGCGGATTCGAGGAGCAGCGCCATCGCGTGGCGATGCAGAATCGCGGCGTCGTGCTGATGTATCACCGCGTGTTGCCCGACGCGCCACACCCGGGTGTCGATCCCGGCATGTTCGTCACCGCCAGCGCGTTCGAACACCATCTGCGTTTGTTGCGATCGCGCTACGACCTCGTCACGATCGACGCGTTTGGCGAGTGGATGAGCGGGCGGCGTGTGTTGAACCGCCCACCGTGTGCGATCACGTTCGACGATGGCTGGCGCGACAACTGCGACGTCGCGTTTCCGCTCCTCCAGCGTTATGGAGCCACGGCCACGGTCTTCCTCGTCACGAGTTGGATTGGCCGCGACGACATGCTCGACGCCGATCGGATCGCACGCATGGAGTCGTCCGGGATCGCATTCGGATCGCACACGGTCACGCATGCACTCCTCGGGCAAGTGGATCGCCAGACGATGCAATCGGAGCTGGCGGATTCGAGGACTGCGCTCGAGCGATTTGTCCAGCGTCCATCACGCTGGTTCTGCTTTCCAAAAGGCTCCCACACCCGCGAGGCCTGCGATCTGGCCCGCCAGTTCTACGACGGGGCCGTGACGGTGCGGAGAGGCTGGGTGGACAGAAGCGATGACCGGTTTACGCTGAAACGTGTCGGTGTCCACAACGATGTCGCTGGAACGGCGGCAATGCTGGCAAGCCGGATCACATTTCTTCGTTGAATCATGGTGGCCCCTGTCCGGGTTCTCTACCTTCGTGACACGACGTTCGTTTGTGGGCCCGGGAAAACGATCCTCAACACGTTTCGAACCGCCGACCGCAGCAAAGTCTCGATCGCTCTTGGCATTCCGGGGTGGACGTCCGCTCCGAATCCATTGATCACCGCGGCGCAATCAATCGGGCTGCCGATCGTGCCACTGCCCGACAGCGGTCGTGTGGGTGTCATGGGCGCGCGACGGTTAGCCAGAGTCATCGAAAACGGCGAGTTCGATCTTGTTCAGAGTCACGATTTTCGGACACGCCGTCTGGCGACCCTTGCATGCACACTCGCCAGTGTTCCGCACGTGACGTCCGTGCACGGCTGGATCGTCAACTCGCATCGGCAGCGGTTGGCGCGGATC
>Ga0070675_100002338_pt1 | contig 14088 bp, 11 predicted proteins | sample KBSM43metaG_FD_65343 | JGI IMG/M metagenome (GOLD analysis project Ga0070675, IMG submission 65343) | Miscanthus rhizosphere microbial communities from Kellogg Biological Station, Michigan, USA - KBS M4-3 metaG | ecosystem: Host-associated > Plants > Roots > Rhizosphere > Soil ...
AGCGTTGCCTATGCCAGCAGAAAAGCCGGTTGGGAAGCCTCGAATGCGACTGATTGTCGTCGACGATCATCCTCAGATCATCAGCGCAGTCACTGAATTACTAAGGGGTAACTATGACATTGTCGCCACGAGCGGTACAGGCAGTGAAGGAATAGAGGCCATCGCGGCGTTCAAGCCTGATGCTGTGGTGCTGGACATCTCCATCCCGGGTCTCAGTGGACTTGAGGTCGCCCAGCGTCTGAAGACCATTCACTCGCATACGAGGATCGTTTTTTTAACCGTCCATGCAGATCCAGATTACGTTAAGGAAGCCTTTGCCGCTGGGGCGAATGGCTATGTGCTGAAATCCGACCTCCTCGCAGATCTTCCCAAGGCTCTCAAGCAAGCATTTGCCGGCGACCATTTCATTTCCCCATCGATCAACATGAAGTAGTCGCACTCAACGGATGCCTTTGTTCGTTTTCACAAGTTCTGACTCAAATGGTCCATTGCCCTATGGGTGTGGTGGGGACGAAAAGGACTGGACCCCGTTCAAAGCGCTGGTCGATGAGCTATGCGGGATTCAAACAGCTCAATGAATCCTTCCATGCTTACTCCGGGAGTACTTGGGCCAAGGGTTCCGTTCAACGACCGGACAAGGACCTACCATTGTTTCGTTCGAGGCCTCGATATGGCTTAACCTCCGCAATGGATGGTTTTGTTTCTTCCATTGCTCGAGCTTCCGGAGAGTGGATTTTGCCGATCGCCTTGGACTCATATGGCGAACAAGAGACAAGACCTGACCCCATTAATTCTAGCTTCCTAGCGTCAAAAGGTCATCGCAACTTGCCTTTACGGCTTTGGATCGCTAATGAATGATTGGCCTAGGAAGAATCTGCTACGACACTACCAGGACAGCCCAATCCAATATGATCCATCACGATCAGTCTTTTCTAAATACTCGTTTTTCGGTTCTCTTGGCTCTTGCGGAGTCGGCTCAGTTGGGACAGGGAGAATTCGTAACGCGGCCAGGTCGAGGGCATGGACCGCCGTTACTTTCGGACGCATCACGAAAGGCAGGGTAAGGCATCCATTGCATGACCAGCGCCTTCGAACCGTCAACGGCCAAGATAATCCTCATCTGCACATGCTCCGCTTCGATCAGGCGGCGGTCAAACAAAGCCCATGACGCAGCAAGCGTTCATCGAACAGCGGAACGATCGACATAGCCATCAGGTCTCCGTCACAAGATAGCCGAACCGATTGTGAAAGGCGTCGGTGGTCAAGCCGACGATCGCGGCATGCCGCTCCAGCATCTCCTGGCGCTCGATGTCTTCTCGACCCAGCCGGATCATGAACCCGCGTGCGACCCGGTAGGACTCCGAGTCAATGTCCACCATGCGGACACGCGTGCGGCCTGTCGCAGGATCCAACATCCGCTCAAAAGGAATCGGGACAAAGCGCCCGTTTTGAATGGACACCATCGCCGCATTGCCTCCGTCCATGAGAAACTGGGCGGCGCAATAGCCGAGATCTCGAGTGTACTCCATATCATAGGGGATGGGATCGGCGCACCGCAGTTCGTACCCGATGTTTTTGGCGACCATCGTACCGGGGATGCCGAAGGAGGCCAACCGTTTTTCGACTTCCCGCTTAAGCATGTCGCCGAGATTGACCTCCGCCAGTCGCAAATGACCGTGCGGGTCCCGCGGCACCCCTTCCAGTTCGGAAAGTTCATGGGGGTCCAACGACTCCGCCAGCCCCTCCGCCAACACGGCGACGCCGTCGGATCGTCCCATACCCAAGCGTTTCACGACCGCGCCCGTCAGGATATCGGCGAGCGTCGACAGCCGAACGGGTCGACCGCGAAATTCTTCCGGGATGATCGTAAGCGTCGCCCCGGCGGCCTTGCCGATGCCCAGCGCAAGATGTCCGGCCTTGCGGCCCATCGTGACCACGACGTACCAACGTGACGTCGTTAACGCATCCACCATGAGGTTTTTCAAGAGATCGACGCCGACATGGCGGGCTGTCTGGAAACCGAAGGTCGATATCCCATGAGGTAGATCGAGATCGTTATCAATCGTCTTGGGGACATGCACAATCTGCAACCGTCCTTCCGCCATCTGTGCCAGCTTCAACGCGGAAAACGCCGTGTCGTCTCCGCCGATGGTGATGAGCCCGGATACGTCCAGCTTCAGCAGTGTCTCCAATGTCCTCGCGAGTTGCTCGGGGTTTTTTGTGGGATTTGCACGCGCCGTGCCGACATGCGAGCCGCCGCGGAAATGAATCCGGCTGACCTCATCGATGGAGAGGGGCTTCACGCGGGTCGTGTCGCCTTCCATAATCCATCGGAAGCCGTCTCGTATGCCCAGCACCGTATGGCCTCCGACAATGCATTGGATGGCCGCTGCCCCGATCACGCTGTTGATGCCGGGCGCAGGACCTCCGCCTACCAGGATGCCGATCGTCCCGAGTTTCTCGTCCCTCTTCACCGGGCTTATGTGATGAGTTTCCAATGCGCACCGCTGAGATCATCCGTCATGCTTTTCACAGAAGCACTGTATTTCTCCACCCGCACGGCCGACACTTTGTATTCGGGACACTTTGAGCTCTCGTCGGCGCTCGATGACAAGAGCGCATTGACATTCGTGGACGGAAAATGAAAGCTAGTAAACAATTCACCGGTCTGGACACGTTCGCTCAGGACGGCGGGCAGAAAAGCTTCACCCCGTCCGCTTACCAATCGCACCATCTCGCCTTCCTGAATATGCAATCGTTCGGCGTCGTCGCGATGCATTTCCAACACGTCCGTACTGACCATCCGCACGATCTTTGTCCGCCGCGTCTGTGCCCCACAATTATAATGCTGAAGAACCCGGCCTGTGATGAGAATAAACGGATAAGCGTCGCTGGACGATTCGCCGGGAGGTAAGTAGTCGACGGGCACGAAACGAGCTTTCTGTCTCGGAAATCGATCGGTATGCATCAGGGGCGTGCCGGGATGTTGCGCGCTTGGCACCGGCCACTGCAGTCCTCCAGATTGTTCAAGGCGCGCATACGACACGCCGGCGAGCATCGGCGTGAGTTGGCTCATCTCATCCATGATCTCGGATGGATGGCCATACTGCATCGGATATCCCATTTGTGTCGACACCCGGCTCACGACCTGCCAATCGGGTAATACGCTATCCGGCGGTTCGATCGCCTTGCGTATCCGCTGAATGCGCCGCTCCAGATTGGTAAAGGTGCCGTCTTTCTCCAAGAAGGAGGCACCTGGAATGACGAGATGCGCCAATTTGGCCGTCTCGCTCATGAATAGGTCCTGCACGACCAGAAATTCCAATCGGCCCAGCGCCTCTTGCACTTTCTTGAGATTCGGATCGGTCTGCGCGACATCGTACCCAATGATCCACAGACCCTTCAATCGTCCCTCCAGGGCAGCATCCCACATCTCTGGAATCTTCATGCCTCGCGCATGGGGAAGCGGCCGCCCCGTAATCGCCTCATGCTTCTGCGAAAGCTCAGGATCGCTGAACGATTGATACCCTGCAAAATAAGTGGGCAAACAGCCGGCGTCGGAAGCGCCCTGCACATTGTTCTGACCACGGAGTGGGTTAATGCCGGTGCCGGGTCGTCCGATGTTGCCCGTTGCCAACGCGAGATTGCAGAGCGCCATGACACCGTGGCTCCCCCAGCGGTGCTCGGTCACGCCCAGACCATGCATGCAGAAGGACGCGCCGCTTGTCGCATAGCGACCTGCCGCCTCCCGAATGAGGGCCGCCGGCACGCCCGTGACCCGCTCCGTCGCGTCCAGCGTGAACGGCCCAAGGGCGTCGCGCCACTCGTCCAAGCCGTCGGTTCGCGCGTGAATAAAGTCCGTATCCAGCAACCCCTCGTTCACGATCGAGTGGCCCATTCCGTTCAAGAGCGCGACATTTGTTCCTGGGCGCAACTGCAGGTGCATATCCGCTAGACGAGCCAATTCTGTTCGCCGTGGATCGATCACAATAAGCGGCACTCCCCGCCGGACTGCCTGCTTGATCCGTGCGCCAATGACCGGATGCGATTCAGTCGGATTCGCGCCCACGACCATGATGAGTTTGGCTTGGTCGAGATCGGCAATCGAGTTGGTCGCCGCAGAAGCGCCGAGCGTCTCCATCATGCCGGTCACCGTCGCGCTATGACACACACGGGCGCAATTGTCGATATGGTTGGTGCCGATGACGCACCGCATGAATTTGGCAAAGAGATAGTTTTCTTCATTTGTCCCTCGGCTCGAAGAAATGGTCGCGAGGGCATTGGGACCGTATGTCGTCGTGATCCTCGCAAACTCTTGAGCGATGTGATCGATTGCGGCCTCCCAGGAAATGGCCTCCCACTGATCGCCCTTTCGCAGAACAGGCGTGCGAAGCCGGTCCGGCGCATAGACGTAATCCCAGCCGAACCGCCCTTTCATACATGAATGACCGAGATTGGACGGCCCGTCATCGGAGGGAATCATAGTGACAACCCGACCGTCCCGCACGCCGGCATCAAACGCACAGCCTACGCCACAGTATGCGCAGGTCGTTCGCACTGTCTGCGTCGGCGGACCGGATCGGATGATGGACGTCTCCACTAACGCGCCGGTCGGACATTCCTTGACGCACGCCCCGCACGACACGCAGTTGGAGGAAGCATACCCTCCCCCGCTGCCCGCAACTGGCCTCGCTTGGAATCCGCGCTCGATCATGGTCAAGGCAAAGGTGCCTTGTATTTCGTCGCAGGCGCGCACACACCGCGCACAGGAAATACAACGGGCATTGTCAAAGGTAATAAAAGGATTGGACTCATCACGTAATGGGGCACGCTGCGATCCCACGCCATATCGAACTTTTGTGAGTCCGGCGGAACGCGCGAGTGTCTGCAAGACGTCTGAAGGCTCGTTCCCCGTCGGCACCTCTGAAAGATACAGCTCGAGAATATTTCGCCGCACTCGTGTCAGCCGCTCCGTGTCGGTCCGTACGATCATCCCGTCTTGCACCGGCATGGTACAGGCAGCTGGAGTGCCCTGCTGACCTTCCACTTCACAGAGACACAGGCGACACGATCCGAATGGAGCCAGGTGACGAGAGGCGCACAGACTCGGAATGGTCACCCCGGCTTTTTTGGCCGTGATAAACACTGTGTCGTCCGTATTGGCGGTGATAGCAAGACCATCGATGGTCAGATGGACCGTCTCCCGCTGAACCGCATGCCCTTGTGTGACATCAATCAGCATGGTCGTTCTCTTTCTGAAACATTGCCGGATAGTGGCGCGCCATGAATTCATGCCCGAAATGCTCGATGGCCGTCAGCACCGGATAAGGCGCCCTCCCGCCAAGTGCGCACAAGCTGGCCGTCTTCATCGTCTCACCGAGATCGGCCAAGACTTCCAGATCACCGAGCCGGCCCTGACCACGCTCGATCCGTTCAAGAATCTCCCGCGCTCGCACCGAGCCGATGCGACACGGCGTACATTTCCCGCACGATTCATCGGCGGTGAACGCCATAAAATGACGAGCCATTTCGACCATGTCCGTTTCGTCATCGAACACGACAATTCCGCCATGACCGAGGATGGCGTCGGCTTTGGCGAACTCGTCATAACAGATCCGGATATCGAGTTTTTCAACCGGAAACAGACTGCCGAGCGGGCCGCCCACCTGCACCGCCTTGAATCGAGCGCCGGGCGCCATTCCACCGCCAAACCGATCCAACACCTCTTCCAACGTGGCGCCAAAAGGAATTTCAACAAGCCCCGGCTGTTTGACCCGCCCACCGATCTGCAAGGCGATGGTCCCGCTCGACTGCTCCGTGCCCATTGAGGCATACCACGATCCTCCGCAGGCAAGGATGCTCGGCACGGTGGCGAAGGTTAGGACATTGCTGACGACGGTGGGTCGCCCATAAAGACCAACTGCTGCCGGATAAGGCGGTTTCGGCCGAACGACTCCCCGCCGCCCTTCCAATGATTCCAGCAAGGCCGTCTCTTCGCCGCATACATACGCGCCTGCGCCGCCAAAGACCTCAATGTGGAATCGCCTCCCTTCCAGATCGAGCATCCCGGCTTGCTCAGCGATCGTAATGGCCTGTTGCAAGACTTTCTGGGCGGTCGGATATTCTTGCCTACAATAGATGTAGCCCTGGTCGGCGCCAATGGCCTGTGCGCAGATAGCCATGCCCTCAATCAGTCGGAACGGTTCTCCTTCCATCATCATGCGATCGCAATACGTTCCGGCGTCCCCTTCGTCGGCATTGGCGACGACATATTTACAATCGGCGTCGATACGTCGGGCTACGTCCCACTTCTTCCAGACGGAATAGGCCGCTCCACCGCGACCACGGAGGCCCGATATGTGCAGCTCCTTCACAATGTCTGCCGGGGATAGTTGTCTTGCTCGGTCCAGACCTTTCAGCCCCATCTGCGCCACATAGTCGGCCATCGAGAGCGGCTGAGTGATCCCGAAATCGGCATAGGCAATCCGGGTCTGGTCCGCAAGGAAGGAGAGTCGATTGATCGGCGTTCCCCCTTCGCCCGAAAGAATCCGTGGTAAATCACCGGGACGAACGTGGCTCCAGAGCAGTCGCCCATCCGGCGTATCGCGTTCGACGAGCGGCTCGAGAAAGAATGCCCCTCTGGCAGACGTGCGGATAAGATCAACATCAGCGCGTTCCGCCCAGGCCCGCACCAGCGCTCCGGTGCCGGCGGCCCGCGACGACGTATCATTAGAGAGATACAAACGAGTCATGGCTACCCGTCGCTCTATCGAGATCCGACGATCGAATCGCGGACCAACCTGAACCGTATTTCATTCCATCGCATCATTACCCCATCCAGTTCTTCTTAGAGATATTCCGCCAACAACGCCGCCACATCGGACGGCGTCACCCTCCCATGGACCTCGTCGTCCACCATGACGGATGGGGAGACGGCGCAATTTCCCACGCAGTACACCCGTTCAAGCGTAAAGCGCCCATCGGAGGTGGTCGCATTGAGACCGATTCTCAGCTCATCGCCCAGTGCCGACAGCACGCGCGTGCAGTGATTGGCGAGGCAAGATTCCCCCATGCAGATGCGGATGAGGTGTCGGCCGTAGGGCCGGGTACGAAGATCGGGGTAAAACGAGAGCACACCTGTCACATCGGCATCTGTGACGCCCATATGCTGAGCAATCTCACCGATCATTTCCAGCGGCACATACCCGATCGCTTCCTGCACTGCCAGCAGCGATCGGAGAATGTTCGGAGGCTGTTGCTCGACCCGCTTCAGGACATCGGCGAGTACCGCTCGGATCTCAGTGAGTGTCTGAATCATACGGTCGCCTCCGGCACGCCGACATGGGCGCGGAGAATGTTGTAATCATATCCGTGCGTGCCGGTCCGGAGACATCCCAGATCATCACGTTCCATCTCGTCAATGAGATGTGCCACGCGATCACGGTAAGCCGGCATGGCCGCGGCGTGGCGTGGTGTCAGCTGGTCGAGGGCGGGACAAGGCAGATCCGACCACTCTAAATACCGTGTCTCCAAGAATGTGCTCAACCGACGAGCTTCCTCGTCCCGGGTCACGACAACTGTAGTTGTAGCGACCTCATCTTCGTGAAGGTCGACGGCTGGCATGTCATGCGCCGGAACGCTGGAGATCTCGCCACGGAAATGAAGAGAGAACCCGAATGCTGAGGCCAGTCGATGCTTGAGGGTGTTCAAACGATCGGACGAATCGCATTCGATCGTCAGTTGCGTCGGAGTAAGCGTCAGGCGGGCGACATGGCCATGCTTCGCGTCGCCGCCGATCGATTTGTCCAACACCCAGACGCGAAGATCCCCGGAGCTCTCGAGTGCCGCGATCTGTGCGACGCCGATCTCCGCCATGCCCTCCGCAAGCCGGCGGAACTCCGCATGCTCATAGAGCGCAATGGCATAGAGGAATGGCTGCCCGTCCGGGCACCGATACTGTATCGCCGCATCCGCCGCAAGTATGGTACGCAATTTGTCTTGGGCAAAGGACCACAGCAGGACGTACCCGAAGCGCTTGGCGAATTCCCGCCACTCACCGAGTGCAAACGAACCCGATTCCGCCTCCATCTCCCGCTGCTGCCGGTGCGTCGCTTCCAGAATGGCTGCAGCATGGGTGGCGGACAATAGGATCGCGGTCCCCGGTAACACCGTATGGGTCTGAGCATGGGCTGAGACAATCACTCGGGTCAACAGTACCTGCCCAGGCCGCACCGGCCTTCCCAGCGCGCGAGTCGGTATCCGGAACGTCTGCTGATCCCCCAGCGATCGCAACACCAAGCCGTCTTCCAATGAGGGGTTGATATCCACGATCTCCAGCAGGTCCATCGATGAATGCTTGAGCGGATCGAGCCAGGCCCGCTCTTCCTCCGACACATGCGCATCGATCGTGTCGCGAACCTGCTCGATCAAGGAAAGCTGGCCGTCGTCGGGAAAGTAATCAGTGAAGAGATAGAGCACAGCCAAATCCATCTCCTCGGTCAGGGGCATCCATCGAAGCTGGCCACTGTCGTCGGTATACGGCCTTAAAACCAGGCCGATTGCACGATCCCGCTGCGCCTGGAACATGGGATGTCGGGAAATTGCGTCCAGTCGCGCCAAGAGCGCTTCGAGTCCGGGGTCGATGGTGAACGATTCTTGCTCTGGACACATAGTTCACTCCCTTGCTTCATGAATCTCGTCCATGACGACGGACTCCGTTTCGAACCAATCCTCGAGTGCGTGCCTCCTCCCGCATCCCGCGCTGTTCATAGAGCTCATAGGCCTTTTTCGCGATCCGCTGCCACATCTCGTCCGGCAGTTCGATGAGGTCAGCCGGCGGATTCCGGGCCGACATGGATACCGCCAAGGACGAACGCCGGCTGGGGTGCCGCTTCATCTCAACACTCTTTGCCATCTGTCCTCTTTGTAGTCGCTAGACATTGCGATGCGAGGTTCTATTATCGTCGGCCGGCGCTTTCGATACGACTCGCCGGTGACCGGGCGCGAACTTCGGACTTTTCACTGTCAACACGGGGCACGAGGCGCGGCGCAAGACGGCTTCCGCCACACTTCCGTTCATGAGATGGGACAGTCCACGGCGACCGTGCGTGCCCATTACGACAAGGTCGCATTGATTGTCCTCAATGAAATGGACGAGCGAATCACCGGGCAATCCTCCTCGGATCGCATGATCAGCGGTGATCCCTTCTGAGACGAGGGCAGCCACGAGTCGATTGAGCCTTTCCTCTACCACGACACGGGTTCGCTCCCGCTCGGACAGATGGATCAGCGTCAAATCGATGCCATAAGAGATGGGCTCCAACACATGAAGAATGGTCACAGGAACCTTCAATCGTTTGGCGACCTGTACGGCATATTCTAGGGCATCCAACGAGCAATCCGAGAAGTCCACCGGAGCGAGAATGTGGTGAACTCCGCGAGGCGGTGTGACCGATGCCCCAGCGCCGTCCCGTGATACAGGGACACGGACGGTCAACACGGGGCAGGGTGCATTGACCACCACTCGTTCGGCCGTGCTGCCGAGAAGTAAATGTTCCAATCCAGTCTTCCCTCGTGTACCTAGCACAACCAGGTCGGCATGAGACTCTTCCGCCGCGGCACAGATCTGCGCACTCGGAACGCCGAAAACCGACCGTCCGCTTGCAGGGATCTGTTGATCTTGCAAGCGGCGCACGGTCTTTGCCAGTTCGGCATCTGTCTCTCGATGCAGCTGGTCGACATAGACTTGCGTAACCGGATATTCGGGATCCAAACCCGGATACAATTCCATGACGTGAAACACATCGACTGCTGCACCCTCGAGCCTCGCCATTAGGACGGCATATTCTTCAGCCTTGTTGGCAGAGTCCGAAAAATCCGTTGCGAAGAGGAGCCGGTTGATGAGGGCCGTCATGGATATATCCTCCTTATGTGCCGTCTCTGGAACATCCACCGTCTTTTAAACGGCCTCGATGTACAACATGAGCAGCTCTCCCCGCATTTCGGGATGGATGGAGCAGCGAAATTCATAGCGTCCTGGCCGTTCGGTGGTGAATCGCACGGACGCTTGCTTGCCTGGATCTAGATACAGTCCTGCAACGCCCCGACCGTATGCCGTAACGCCGCTGCTTTCTATTTCAGTGGTGGAGCGCTCAAAGAGCATGGACCCGAAATCGTGTCGGACGTCATCGTCGTTCCGAATCTCGATGACGGTTGGGGCGTTCGGCATGAGGGGGAGGGCCTGGGTCGTCATAAAGGTATAGTCTTTAATCTTGACTTCAATGCGTTGTACACTTTGGGCACCGGCGTGTGAGGACAGGGCGACGAAGCTGCCCAGTATAATGATCGCGAAGACTCTCTCTATCGATTTATATTTAAAGGGCATCATCCATTCTCCTTCCGCCGCGATGCGGCCGTGTTTCGTGGTGACGGCAGGGACTGAACAAGCGGGACCGTCAATACAGGACACCCCGCTGTCCGCACAACCTTCTCCGCCGTGCTGCCGAAGAAAATTCTATCCACATCCCCTGCCCCGCCGTAGGTACCCATGACGACCAACGCGACTTTTTCAGACCGAACGGTACGGGCGATTTCGACGAAGGGGGAACCCTCTATAAGAAGACGACGAATCGACACGCCCTTCGCCGCATCGAGGGCGAGTAAGCGCCGCGCATTCAATCGGGCATAATGGCGCAATCGTTTCTTTTGTTGCGCCTCTTCCGAGGGAAGAGCCAAACCAAGCGAGTTTAATGCCCCTAAATTTTTGGTGTCGACCACATGGAGAACAATGACTTCCGACTGAAACACCCGCGCCATTGACATCGCCACACAAAACGCCTCTTCGGAACAGGGTGAGAAGTCAACCGGGACGAGAATTTTTTTGAACAACCGATCCGCCATGTGTCCTCCATCAACCACTATGCGGCCAACTAGCGGGTGTCACTACATCGAAGAGCGTCGTGCAATTATTTATGAAGGCCATTGAGGCTTGAGCCAGCCTGAGCGGATCTGAATGGATCGACGTACCACATCGAATGGATCTTTCCTGCCGAGACTGATTATTTTCATCCGTCATCTTTTTGGGCTCAGCCACTGCCTACAGGATGTGAGCAAGGGTAATGCCATCGCCAAGATTCAAAATGTAAAAGGAAAAGTGCACAATCGGCTCGAATTATTGGCTCTGCCTGCTGAAGTATGAATTCGACTAAACCTGCAGGGGAGTCCTGCTACAGGCTCCAGTACCTGCATGTAGCGTAAGGCTACAATCTTCTTATCGAGGCAACCTATTCAAAGAGAATCGGCCCACGAGAAGGACTTCCGTCATTGGGCACATGGCTTGCTCGCTTCAGGTGAGGGGAATGCACCAAACGGAGGGGTTGCGTTGAATGAGATGGTAATAAGGCATCGCTGGTTCATTATCGGCGCAGTCGTCCTAGGAATAGTGACGATAGTGTACTTGGTTTTTTTCTGCCCGACGGAATGCCACTGAAACAGTCAAGTATGTACATGCAACGGTGAGAACCGTTTGCATGGTTACTTGTGAATGCTGAAGTCGTATCTATGCGTTACTTACTGGCGATTGACAGTTCGGATCAGGCCTTTGACGCCGTGCGTGTCTTAACGCATCTCTCCCCGTGCGAACATACAATCCTGCTCCATGCCGTGGACGTCCCGAAAGCATCCTATCCAATGCTGGACCCCGAAGCCGCGCACGAGCTTTATCGAAGCCTTGAGCTGGACATGCGCGAAGAGGGTAAACGTCTGCTACAACGAGCGGTTACCCTCTTGTCCGACGGCGTGGGTCCGGTGGAGAGTCGTCTTGAGCTCGGCTCGCCGGCTGAGGTCATTGTCTCAATGGCCCAACGGGAGCGAATCGACTTGATCATTATGGGTGCCCGAGGGCTCACGCCGACAAAAGAGTTTGTCTTTGGAAGTGTATCTCATGGGGTCGTCACTCATGCGCCCGGCGCGGTTCTCACTGTGCCGGCTCCTATGCCGGCGTTACGGAATATTCTCATTGCGGTGGCGGGGCTGCAGGATGCCGGGACGGTGATCCGATTTTTTATGCACAAGCCGTTCAACCAGCCGGTTAACGCGCATGTGCTCACCGTACTTCCGTTGCCGGTCGGACAAGTGAAATACACGGCTGCATTTGAACCGATGCGGGACACGGCACTCAAGAGCGCACAACGATTCGCCGAAGATATTGCCGGTCGCCTCTCGACTCTCCAGTGTTGCGCCATCCCAATCACGAAAATCGGTCCGCCGGCGGCCACCATCCTACTGTATGCCGAGGAACTTCAGGCTGATCTGATTGTAGTGGGATCACATACACAACAACCAATCGCGCGTTTTCTACTGGGAAGCGTCTCGCATAAGATTCTCCACACAAGCCATCGCCCGGTTTTGACGCTTCGATAGCGTTCGTTAAGAAATCAGCTGCCGGTCGCGAAGCACCGCCAGAATACGTTCAACGGCCGCCTGCGTAGACATGTGGACGCTATCGATACGAACGTCAGGATTTTCCGGCGCCTCATAGGGCGTCTGAAGACCAGGCACCGTCTTCGATTCGCCTGCGAGGCCTTTCCGATACGTGCCTTTCGTATCGCGCGCCATGCAGACGTCGAGCGGACACTCCACCGCCACTTCGACGAAGCGATCGATGAGGTCCCTCGCAAAGGCGCGATACCCCTGTTTGGTGGCCGTCGCATCGAACACAACTGTCACTCCATGAGCCACCAATCGGCTGCCCGCAAACGCCATGGCTCGATAGAAGAGGCTCCGCTCAGCATCAGAGTAGGAAGGGGACGGCGTCAAGAGGCGGCGCAGCGTATCGGATTCCAGCACTTCCACCTGCAGCCCCGCCGCTTCCAATCCGGATTGTAAGGCCTCCGTGATCGTGCTTTTCCCAGAAGCCGGCAGGCCGGTAACCCAGATGGCGAAACTCATCATATTCAGCCTGGGGCCAGCACCCCTGCTCCCCTTGCGTCCCTTAGCCTTTCACGTACCGATTCACGTCGTGTGGATCGAACCGCTCTGTCGCGAGGACCTGCTCGACAAAATTGAAAATACTCCGCCGCACCGATATCGCCAGATCCGGATACCACACTGGACTGGCGATGACGAGCCCACGAAATGCAAAGAAAGGAGCAGCGGCCTCAAGAATCATATGATCCTTGGTTTCCGACATGTATCGATCCCAAAATTCCCGAAACAGTATTTCGAATGGGCCGCGAAGATCTCCCCACCTCTGAAGCGAGGCAAACAGATAATTGATCGTCATTGAGGTCACATCGTCGGCGGGTTCGCCCCATTCGCCTCGCGACCGGTCCAGGACGCTAAAGTCGATTCCCTGACGGAACAGCACATTCCATGGATGAAAATCACCATGGACCTGCGCCAGGCGATCGGCTCGACGGCGGAGTACCCAGCGCCGGCGGTTGCAGGCATCCTCGATGGACCTCAGTCGTTCCTCTGTAATGAAGTGGAAGCGCGGGGGATAACTGTCGGTCAGCCCCATGATGCACTCGCCATGGCCGATCAATTCTCTCAAGCGCCGCCGGTAGAGTTCCGGGTGTCGCTTTTTCTTCTGATGAATCCCTGCGAGATAGTGGACAAGCGCGTTGGCGCGCTGTCGATCCTGCGTGGACAATCGGCTGGTGCGGCTCATGCGGGCCAAGTCATCGTAATAGCTGCGGCCGTCGACCCACTGCGTGAGGACAAAAAACTCATGCGCCGGCGCCACCGAAAACAACGCGCCATCTGCGGTAAAGGCCCCCACATCAAGAGCAGGAACATGCCGAGGTAGTCTGCCATAAGATTCGTAATCCCAGAGCAGTGCTTGCGCTCGATCGGCAACATGCTCATGGCCGAACGGCCCCGGCTTCATGGTGACCAAAACGACGCGGTGGATGTGCCGACCGACCTGAATGGTCAGCCGAACGGGAGACCCATAGCCATATCCTTTCACGGACGAAGCTGACGTCTCCTCCCCGATCGGGCCAAACGTGAGCAGTTTAGCCGTCGGCCCGAATCGGCCCTGCACGTACGTCTGGAGCTGCTTTCTTTTCAATGTGGCCACTGGGCTGA
>Ga0070675_100002339_pt1 | contig 14086 bp, 12 predicted proteins | sample KBSM43metaG_FD_65343 | JGI IMG/M metagenome (GOLD analysis project Ga0070675, IMG submission 65343) | Miscanthus rhizosphere microbial communities from Kellogg Biological Station, Michigan, USA - KBS M4-3 metaG | ecosystem: Host-associated > Plants > Roots > Rhizosphere > Soil ...
CGTGCCGCCGGGGCACAACCGAGGCGAGGGCCCGACCACGACGACCACGAGTCCGACGACGACGACGTCGACCACGCCCACCACGACGACCACGACAACGACCACGACCCTGAGCCCGTTGATGGTTGCGGTCGACCTGTCCAAGATCCCGCCGCCCGGAACCGGCACCGGCGCGTTGAACGTCGCGCCCACGGACGAGATCGCGCCGCTCGGAGCGAATGGCGCCGGCGCGTTCCGAATCCCCTGCGGGTTCGCCCACATGTCGTTCGACGATCCGATCGTCTTCCCCGGCCAGCCGGGACGCTCGCACCTGCACACCTTCTTCGGCAACACCAGCGCAGACGCGAGCTCGACCCCCGAATCGATTCGCAGCACCGGCAATTCGACCTGCCGCGGCGGCATCGCGAACCGTTCGGCCTACTGGGTGCCGACCCTGATCGACACCCGGGACAACACGCCCCTCAAGCCGGACGGGTTCACCGCGTACTACAAGAACGGCACCCTCCCCGCTCCCGCGGTGCAGCCGATGCCCGTCGGCCTGCGCATGATCGCCGGCGACCCGAACGCGAGCGGCCCGCATCCCGAGGTCTTCAGCTCGCGCTGGAAGTGCATCGGCGGCCCGAACAACGAGAACGACCTCTACCAGTCGTCGATCGGCAACTGCGACGTCGGCGCGACGCTCTACCAGGAAGTGTTCTTCCCGCAATGCTGGGACGGTGTCAACCTGGACTCGCCCGACCACAGAAGCCACATGAGCTACACCGCGCGGATCCTGAATCCCGACGGAAAGGGTTACCACGAAGAGTGCCCCAAGACCCATCCGGTGGTCCTGCCGCACATCTCGTTCAACGTGACCTACCTCGTGCGCGAGAAGGATGCGCCCCTCCACTGGCGCCTCTCCTCCGACCTATACGACCGGTCCCAGCCGGGCGGCTTTTCGTCGCACGGCGACTGGTTCAATGGCTGGAAGAGCGACATCAGCGATGCCTGGGCAAGGAACTGCGTCGAGGCGATGAAGGATTGCCACGCCCACCTGCTCGGCGACGGCCGAAGGATCTTCAACTAGGCAGCCCGGCGCCCCCTCGGCGGCGCTACTCCTGCATCATTCGCACCTTGGCCGACGATGACCGTCGGCGGTGCGACATGAAAGACGCGATCAAGAGGGTTCTCCACGGCGTTGGCCTCTATGCGCCGGCCCGCGCGCTGTACCGGACCGTGAATCGGGCGCACCGCGAAGAGCGGCGACTGCGGCGCGAGTTCTTCGCCCAGTTCGTCTCGCCCGGCGATCTCTGCTTCGACATCGGCGCCAACGTCGGCCAATCGATCGAGGCGCTTCGCGCCTGCGGCGGGTCAGTGGTTGCGCTCGAGCCGAACCCGCACTGCCAGCCGGCGCTGCGTCACCAGTTTTCCGCGGACCCGAAGGTCACTCTGGTCGAGAAGGCCGTGGGCGACCGGCCGGGCAAGGCAACGCTGCACTTCAGCGGCACCGCCGCCACCGCCAGCTTGCGTGCCGACTGGAACCGGCGTGACGACCAGACGGTCGAGGTCGAGATCGTGACCCTCGACCAGCTGATCGCCGCCCACGGCGCGCCGAAATTGCTGAAAGTCGATGTCGAAGGCTCCGAGCTGCAGGTGTTTCTCGGCCTCGGCCGCGCCGTACCGATCATTTACTTCGAGATGCACGCCCGCGAGATCGAAGTGGTCGGCCGAATCCTCGCGCGCCTGGGTAGGCTCGGCCGGATCGAGGGCGTCAACGCCATCAGCGAAGACCATTCGACCTGGCTCTGGCCCGACTGGGCCCCGCTCGACGATTTCATGGGTCGCATGGCGCAGCCGCCGACGGTCGCCAACGTGGTCGTACGGATGCAGACGGCTTCCTGACGCGGCGCTGACGACCGCGCCGCCCCCACGGATCGCGGGGGCAGGTCGTGCAGGGCAGCGCGAAACCCGATAGCCTGCAAGTCCCTTGGGCTCGCTCAGCGCATCTTGACCATCGTGACTGCCGACCGCCCGCCCGCACTTCCCGAAAGCTACGCGGCGATCGTCGTCGGCACCGGCTTCGCCTCGTCCTTCTTCCTGCTCGAGTACCTGCGCCACGCGGGTCCACGCGCTCGTATCCTGGTGCTCGAGCGGGGCGGGCGCACCGATCCGGCGGAGAGCCTCAAGCGCCGCAGCAACTTCGATCTGCGCTTCGACGACCTGATCGTCAACCGCACCCCGCAGAAGCCCTGGATCCAGAACATCGCCTTCGGCGGCGGCTCGTGCTGGACCGGGAACACGCCGCGGATGCATCCCAACGATTTCCGCACCAAAAGCCTGTACGGCGTTGGTGTCGACTGGCCGCTGGACTACGACGCGCTCGAACCCTACTTCCTGCGAGTCGAACGAGCGATGGGGATCGCCGGCGGCGAGGCCGGGCCGTATCCGCGCTCTGCCCCCTACCCTTTCCCCGCGCATCGACTGAACGCCTTCGACGAAGCGCTGGCGCGCAAGTACCCCGGCCAACACATCGCCCTTCCAAGCGCACGCTCGAGCAGCGTCAAGACCGGTCGCCCGGTCTGTTGCGCCTCGGGCGTGTGCTCCGTCTGTCCGGTGAGCGCGAAGTTCCAGGTCAACCTGCACATGGCGGACCTCTACCAGGACCCGCGCATCACCCTTCTCCTCGAGGCCGAAGTCCAGCGGGTCGAGATCGAAGGCGGCCGCGTCGTCGGCGTGCAATACCGCCAGGGCGGCCAGGAGCTGCGCGCCCAAGGCGACCTGGTCGCGGTCGGGGCGCACGCGATCATGACGCCCTACATCCTCCTTCGCTCGGGCCTGCAGGATCGCGCCCTCGGCCACTACCTCAACGAGCAGATGGGTCGCGAGGTGGAGATCGAGCTTGACGGCATCGATAACTACGGCGGCGGGCAGGCCGTGACCGGACTCGGCACGATGTTCGTCGACGGGGCGTTTCGCAAAGACCGCCCCGGTTGCCTGATCGAGAGCTGGAACATACCGTGGCTGCGTGCGGAGCGCGGTCGCTGGCGGCAGCGTGCCGTGGTCAAGGTGGTGTTCGAGGACCTGCCGGCCTTCGACAACCGTGTCGGCGTCGCGGCGGAAGACCCTGGCAAGCCGGAGGTCCATTACCCGGCGATCTCGCCCTACCTGAAGGCCGGATACGACGCGCTGCCCCGCATGATCGAGGAGCTGCTCCGCGGCTTGCCCGTCGAAAGCTTCCGGGTCGTGCCTCGCGAGGGCAACCTCGGCGGCTCGGCGCACATCCAGGGCACCACCCGCATGGGCATCGATCCGGGCGACAGCGTCGTCGATCGCGACCTGCGCCACCACCGCTACCGCAACCTGCTGGTGCTCGGCAGCGGCACCTTTCCCACCTGCATGGCGGCGAATCCGACGCTTATCCTGTCGGCGCTGTCGATGCGCGCGGCCGAGCGGCTGTTCGCCTGAGAGGAAGAGTTCCATGCGCCTGCGCCGTCGCCGCTTCCTCCTCCTCGGTGCCGGCAGCGCCGTCGTCATCGCTACCGGCTACGGCGTCGCCCGCTGGTATCGCGGCGACCCGGCGTCGGTGATCCTCGCCATCTTGGAGCGCCGGCTCGGCTACCTGCAGGTCGACCGGACATCGTTTCCGCGCTTTGCCGCCGACTATCTCGACAGCCGGAAGGAATATCGGCAGGAGCTGGCGCTGTTGGCGCTGTTCTCCTTGCCCTATCGTTACGTCACGCCCTACCCGCTCCTGAAGCAGGGCCACTCGCTCAGGCGGCTCGAGTCGAACGTCGTCTCCCGCTACCTGCTCTCGACCGACTTCTTCGAGCACGGTGCCGACGAATCCCGGTCGATCAGGTATGTCGAGTTCCACGACCCGTACAGCATCGCCTGCCGCAACCCGTTCGTGCCGCGACCCGGCGCCGACGTCACCTCGCAGGCGCCTGCGGCGACTAGGGCTTGACGAGCCGGTAGTACCCGGCGCGCCGCGCCCAGCCCTTGAGGCGCTGGGTGGCGTCGTAGACCTCGCGGGTCAGCTCCTCGTACGGCAACGGCGGCCTCGCTTCGCTGATCTCGCTGGGCGGCGGTAGGTCGCCGGCGGCGAGCGCCTCCGGGACCCACCACTTGGCGATGCCGCCGCCATGGAAGCACTTCATGGCCTGAAAGCGCTCGGAACGAAGCACCGTGCGCCCGGAGGCGCCGAAGCGGCGCTGCAGCCGCTTCCATTGCGAATTGCGCCAGCAGTGCCAGTGCTCCGGATCGAGATAGCCGCCGCCCATGCGCATCGCCAGGGCCGCCCACACGATCGACTCGACGTGCATCACCCGCGGCAACGCGGTGCCGCCCAGCCGGACGATCAACGCATCGATGAAGTCGAGGTCGAGGTCGTTGCTCAGCTGCGCGACGCCGATGTCGGTGTGATGAGCGAGACGAACGCCTTCGTCGTAGGCGCGGACGACCACCTCGTGCGGCAGCAGACAATGCGGCGGCTGGTGCATCAGCAGCAGCCCGGCCTTCGGAGTCGGCTCGAAGCGGAATCGATTCGGGAAGTAGAGGTCCGGATCGAGGATCACCATTTCTCCGCCCGGAGGGGCGAACAGCATCGGGTCGGTGACCTTGCGCCAGCAGGGGTGGCCGCGGCGGAAGGCGGCGATGTTCGGATGGCCGGAGAGCCTGCCAACGGCGAGGTCGTCCGCCTCCGACTGCGCAGCCACGCGCCAGAGATGCCGCTCCGGCACCGACAGCGTCTGCATCGCATCGACCAGCGCAGTCTTGTCCTCGGCAAGGTCGGTGATCAGGGTCAGGTCGAGATCTTCGACGCTGTTCGCGATCAGGCTCGCCATCGCATGGCGGGCGTACGGCAGCGAGCGGGAGCTGAGGACGCAGTAGACCCCGCGGCGCACGGGAGGGTCGGCGAGTTTCATTGGTGAGCACCTTTCGGATGGATGTCATCGGGCCCGGCGGGATTCGGCAGGCGGCGTCGGCGCGCAGACCGATCGCTGCACGGCGTCGGCATAGAGGCCGAGCATGCGGTCGACCTTCAGCTCCCAGTCGAACTCGCGCTGCACCTTGAGCAGACCGGCGGCGCCGAGGCGCCGGCGGGTCGGCTCCGACCGCGCCAGCTCGACCATCGCCGTCGCGAAGCCGGCGACGATGCCCTCGCGCGAATCGGGTGGCACGAGCACGCCGCAGCTCGGGTCGAGATAGTCGAGCGGCCCGCCCCAGGCCGTGGCGACGACCGGCTTGGCCAGCGACATCGCCTCGAGAACGACCGCGCCGCCGCACTCGAGCAGGCTCGGCAGCACCAGGGCGTCGGCCTCGCGCAGCCATTCGGCGCAGACCGCCTGCGCCAGCCAGCCGGCGAAATGCACCGCGCCCACCGCCTGGGCATCGCCGCCGGCGATGCCCAGCTCGCGAGCCATGGCCTCGAGCCGGCCGCGCTCGCTGCCGTCGCCGAGGATCCAGAGGCGCATCGGCGCGCCGTCACGGGCGCGTGCGAAGGCATGCAGCAGCAGGTCGACCGCCTTCCAGTCGACCAGCCGGCCCATGTAAGCGAAGGTCGTCACCGCCGCCGCGGGCCGCTCGGCCACAGGCGGCGGCGCCTGCCACAGGCCCAGGTCGACGCCGTTCTCCACCAGTTCCACCACCTCGGCGGCGAGGCCGCCCGGCAGGGCATCGCGGGTGCGCCGGTTGGCGACGAGCAGGGTCGCGGCGCGGCGCTTGCCGGGCATCAGCCGATTGAGCGCGGTCGCGCTCGACCGGCCGACCGCGAACAGCACCCGCTCAGCGATGCCGCGCTGCCGCCGGAATGCCGGCGGATAGTCCATGCCGCCGTTCATCGGCCCGATCAGCACCGGAGCACCCAGGCCATGCAGCGTCGACGGCTCGCGCGGCGAGACCGGCATCGGCTGGTGGACCACGGTGATGCCGTGTTCGCGGACCAGCCGGCGCGCCAGCCGGCGCTGCGCCAGCTGGGTCGACACGCGGGACAGGAAGCCAGTGGTCGCGTATGAGATCGCGTCGGGCAGGCGCTGGCCGATCCGCCACATCGCCCGGTGAAAGGCGGTGTCCTCGATGAAGTGGATGTGGTCGTCGCCGGGATAGAGGCCGCTCAGCTCGGCGCGGGTCCGCGCATGGGTCAGCAGCCAGACCGGCACGCCGCGCCGCCTGAGAACGCGAAAGTAGTGCAGCGGCAGCGCCGCCTCGCCGCCGAAGCGCGCCGACGCATGCTCGGCGGCGATCAGAACGCGCGGGGCGTCGTTCATCCGAGCGTCTCGGGGGAGGGTGCGACCGGCGCGCTCCGGGCAACGATGCGCGCCGGAATGCCGACCGCGGTCGCACCGGCGGGCACGTCGCAGAGCACCACCGCATTGGCGCCGATCACCGCATGCGCGCCGATGGTCACGCCGCCGAGCACCTTGGCCCCGGCGCCGATGTCGACGTGGCCGGCCAGCACTGGCGCACCGGGAATCGGACCGCCGGTGCCGAGGGTGACCTGCTGGAAAAGCAGGCAGTTCGGGCCGATGCGGACCTGGGGATGGATGACGATGCCGTTCGGATGCGGCAGCAGAAGGCCGCCCTCGATCGCGCACTTCAACGGGATGTCGGCGCCGGTGACGACGCTCCAGAAGCGATGCCGCAGGACCGCGAGCCAGCGCTGCGCGATCTGGTCGGCGCGGTCGCTGCCCTGGGCCTTCTGCCAGGCGCGAATGCTCGCCAGCAGCGACCGCGACGGATTCCAGTCGCCGACCCGCATCGCCTCGCGCGACCAGTCCGGCACCTCCGCCGACACGCCGGCGGCGTGGAGCTCGGGTTCGCTATCGCCGGGCGGCGAAAAGGTCATGACTCGGTCCTTTGCGAAAGCAGCTCCTCGCACAGCAGGCGACGCAGGTCGGCGCGTGCGGCCGCGCCGGCACCGCTGACCGCGAAGCCGCCGCGCGCGCCGAACCAGCCCTCGGCGACCAGCAGGCTGGCGGCGAATTCGTTGCCGACGCCGGCAACGCCCGACAGGTCGACGCTGACGCGGCCCGTCTCGGCGGCGCAATCCGCGAGCGCCGTGCGCAAGGCGGCCGCGGCAGCGTCTCCGACCGCGGCCAGGGGGCGCAGGATGGTGCCGGCCGCGGAGCGGCGGATCTCCACGGCCGGCGCTCCCGGGGCGGCGGACGCGCGCTGCGACCGCGCCGCCAGCGCCGCCGGCACGACCCGCGTCGTCAAGAGCCGGGTCGCCTTCAGGCCGTCGCCGGCATAGCGCTTCCAGAGAGCCGGCTCGCCCTTGATGCGAAACACCCACTCGAGGCCGCTGCGCTGGGCCCAGGCCGGCGCGCGGTTCACCGCGCCGGCGGAGAAGTTCATGACCGCGCCGAGATGGCAGAGCACCGGCGGCTCCAGCCGGGCGATGTTGTGTGCGAACCAGGCCTGGCCCTTCTGCGCGCCGAGCGCGGCGCTGACAAAATGCGCACCGCTGCGGTTGATGCGCTCGATCAGCGCCGCACCGCTCATCGCCTCGATGGAGCCGTAGCCGGCCTCGTCGAACCCGACGCAGCGCACGCCCCCGCCCTGGGCGTTGATGTTCTCGGCGGCACGCGCCGCCACGCCCGGCGGGCCGCCGAACAGGTAGAGGCCGAGCGGCGGTCCGGGATGCGCCTGCAGCGCCTCGAACAGGTCCGAGCCCGCGACCCGCCCCGGCACCGCCAGGCCGAGCCCGCGCGCCATCCAGACGAGGGGCATGCCGTCGACCAGGCTGAGATCGCTGCGCAACACCGATTGGCGGAAGGCGGCGTCGCTGCGCGCGGCGATCGCGAAGTTCAGGTTCGGCGTCGCGATCCAGCAGCGACGGCCGGCGAAGGCGTCGGCACGGACCCGCTCGACCGCCTCGGGCAGGCTGACAGGATCGAACGGCAGGCCGAGCAGGCAGACCCGCGGCCGGGTGAAGTCGATCTCGCGCGCCGGCACTGCGGCCGGTGCCGGCGGTTCGCGGAGGCGCACCGGGTCAGCGGCCGGCGCCATCGCGCTTGGTCCTCACCCATTCGACCTGGCGCTTGCCGAGCAGGCGCAGGTACACCGGCAGCTTGGCGGCGATGTAGAGCGGCAGGCCAAACAGCTCGCGCACCCCGATCAGCCGTCGGCCCTCGCGCCACCACGCCACCAGAACCGCCGCATCGACGAATAGGAAGGCCACGAAGGCGACGACGAACGGTGCGGGGTCGCCGGCCCCGAGCCACCATGCCGCGTCGGCCAGCGCCAGTCCGCCGAGCAGCAGCACCAGGGCGGCGAGCGGCGGCACCATCAGGTCGAGCGCCATCGCCATCAGCGCCGGCCGGCCGCGCGCCAGGCCGAGCGCCAGCAGGCGCGGGCCGACGCCGACGAGCATCGACAGGTGGCCGTGCTCCCAGCGCGTCCGCTGCGTGCGCGCCGCCGCACGGTCGAGCGGAAAGACGCTGCTCACGCCTGCCGCCGGGCAGAACAGCGGCGCGGTGCCGGCGCGGGCGAGGTCGAGGCCGAGCTGCATATCCTCGACCAGATGGCCGCTGGCAAGCTGCGCATCGCGCAGCATCGGCCAGGGGAAGGCCATGCCCGTGCCCATCAGCTGGCACGGCCCGCCGAGCACGGCGGCGCCGAGCGGCCGCAGCTTGTTCCTGACGATCCAGGCGAAGGCGGCGATCCGCGTCTCGAGACGCGCGCCGGGCGGCGGATGCATCAGGTACAGCGCCTGCACCGGCCGGCCGCTCGCGAGGCTGGTGGCGGCCAGGCGCTGCAGCGCGTCGGGCGCGGCCATGCAGTCGGCATCGAGGATCACCACCGCGGCCGGCGGGGCGCGCTCCAGCCAGCGCACGCCATGGTCGAGCGCATAGCCCTTGCCGCGTCGGTCGCCGTCCTGGCGCTCGATCACCTCGGCGCCGGCGGCGCGGGCCACCGCCGCGGTGGTGTCGCTGCAGTTGTCGGCGACGACCAGCAGTCGATCGCCAGCAGCGAGCTGCGCCATGACGGCACGGATCGCCGGCTCGATGCCGCCGGCCTCGTCGTGGGCCGGCATCAGCACCGCGAGCGTGCCGGTGCGCGCCGGCCGCGACTGCGCCGCCGTCCAGGCTTCGCCGCGCCACCCGGCGGCGAGAACCTGCAGCAGCAGCACGGCCGCGGGCACGAGCGCCAGGGCCGAGAGCAGCAGCAGCGCCAGGCCGAGGACGTCGCGCAAAGTCACGGCCGAGCCTCCGCCGTCGCCGGCCGCGGCACCACGCGGGCCGCCGCGGACGCGGCGAACAGCGCAACAAGCTTGGCCGCCTCGGTGTCGACGTCGTGCCGCGCCAGCACCCGCTCGCGCGCCGCCTCGCCCATGCGCGCCAGCGCATCGGCGGGGGCGGCGAGGCAATCCATCATCGCCCGCGCCAGGGCGTCGACGTCGCCGGCCGGCACCAGCCAGCCGTTCTCGCCATCCTGCACCAGTTCGGGAATGCCGGCCACGAAGGTCGAGATCACCGGCCGGCGCAAGGCCATCGCTTCCATGAGCACGACCGGCAGGCCTTCGGCGAAGCTCGGCAGCACCAGGGCCCGGGCGGCGAGGATCTCGTCGCGCACCCGGTCGGTGGCGACCCAGCCGGTGATGCGCACGTGCGCGCGCAGGCCGAGCCTGTCGATCAACGCGTCGATCTCGGCGCGCATCTCGCCGTCGCCAGCGAGCACCAGCTCGAGCGGTCGGCCGGAAGCGACGACCCGCTTGGCCGCTTCAACCAGCAGCAGCTGGCCCTTCTGCTCGCACAGGCGCCCGACGCACACCAGCCGCGACGCCGTCTGGGCCTCGGCCGGGGCGCCGCGATGGAAGGCCTGCTCGAGGCCGCAGTGCACGACCTGGACCTTGTGCCAATCGGCCGCCGGCAGCCAGCGCAGCAGCTGGCTGCGGCCGAACGAGCTGACGGCGACCACGAAGGCCGACCGCCGGCCCTTCTCGCCGAGGCCGAGCGCGCCGGGGCTGTCGAACTCCTCGGGGCCGTGCGCGGTGAAGCTGTACGGCGGCCCGCCGAGTTCCTGCGCCAGCATCGCCACTTCGGCCGGATTGGTGCCGAAGTGGGCGTGCAGGTGATCGACCCGGGCCGCGTCGGTCCACTGCACCAAGCGACAGGCTTCGGCCAGGTAGACGAGGTGATGGAACACCGTGCGGCTCGACCGGCGCCACATCGACACCGCCAGCCCCAGCGTCCGAGCGAAGCGGAGCGGCCGCGTCGCCGCCATCGTCAGCGCCGCGCCGAGCACGCCGCCGAGGCCGTGCTGCAGCAGGTAGCGGGTGCGCTCGCGCTCGGCGCGGTCGGCGGCATCGGGGAATTCGTCGCCCCAGCCGCGGACGGCGAAGCGTTCGACCGAGACGCCCTGGCGTTCGAGCGCCAGGATCTCGCGCCGGATGAAGCTGTGGCTCACCTTCGGATACTGATTGACCAGATAGGCGACGCGCAGGCCCGCCTGCCGGTTCATGTCCGTTTGCATCGCAATGGGCTCACCAGCTCGAGGCCGCGACGAAGCAGAACCCGAGCAGCGCGACGGTCAGCAGGCTCTGCCAATCGCGCACTGCCCAGACCACAGGGTCGTCGTCGATCTCGTCGCGATGGGTCTTCATCCAGACCCGGCTCACCCAGTAGAGCATCAACGTCGGCACCAGCCAGAGCCAGAGCGTGCCCGGGTAGAGCCGGCGCGTTTCCGGGTCGTTGATGTAGAGCGCCAGCACCAGCACCGAGGCCATGCCCGCACTGACGCCGAGGGCCATCAGCACCGGCAGGTCGGCGACCCAGTAGCCGCGACCGACGGCGACCTGCTGGCTCTGCGCCAGCGTCACCTTCAGCTCCGAATAGCGCTTGACCAGGGCCAGGCTGAGGAACAGAAACATCGAGTAGGCGAGCAGCCAGAACGACGGCACGACCGCTGTCGCCACCGCGCCGGCGAGCAGGCGCATCGTGTACAGCGCGGCGAGCAGCAGCACGTCGACGATCACCTGGCGCTTCAGGCGCAGCGAATACGCCATCGTCATCAAGAAATAGCCGCCGAGCACGAGCAGCAACGCCGGCGGCAGGAGCAGCGCCAGCGCCAGCGCGCCGGCAAGCAGCAGCGGCGCGGCGACGATCGCATGCAGCACCGGAATCCGGCCAGCGGCGAGCGGCCGGTTGCGCTTGCGCACATGCCGCCGGTCGGCGTCGAGATCGAGCAGGTCGTTGATCACGTAGACCGCAGAGGCGCAGAGGCAGAACGCGGCGAAGGCGAGCGTCGCCTTGAGCAGGCTGTCGGTCGAGCCGAGCCGGTGCGCCGCGACCATCGGCAGGAAGATCAGCAGGTTCTTCAGCCACTGGTGGACCCGGATCATCTTCAGGTACGCCAGAGGGCCGGCACGCTCGTCGGGCACCACTTCCTGGACCTCGGACACGGCACGCGCCCGCGCCACCAGCGTCGGGCTCGACGAGACGACGATCGCCGAGCGCGCACCGGCCCAGACGGCAAGGTCATGGCCGTCGTTGCCGGCGTAGTCGAAACCGCGCGGGCCATACAGCTCGGTGAGCCGCGCCGCCTTCGCCGGACCGCGCAGGTTGTGCCCGTCTTCGGTCGCGACGACCTGCGTGACGCTGCCGACGTGCGCAGCAATACCCTCGGCCCAGGCCCGGGGCGAAGCGGTGGCGAGCAGCACCGGCCGCTCCTCGGCGCGCGCCGCCTGCATCAACTCGAGCACGCGCTGGCGATACGGGAGGCTCTCCCAGCGAAAGGCCACCCGCTCGGCCACCCGCTGCTTGAAGTAGGCCTTGCCTCGCAGCAGCCAGAACGGCAGCAGCAGCAGCGCCATCGGCGCCTGCTTGACGAGCAACAGCAAGCCCTCGTGCAGCAGGTCGGTACGGATCAGCGTGCCGTCGCAATCGACGCACAACGGGACGGCGCGCAGCTCGGTCATGGCGTGCCTAGGCGCGCGCCGGGACGACGACGACGCGGGTCAGGAGGAGCATCGACCTGTGCATGGGGAGAAGACCTTTCACGCTACGACCCTTCGCTACTTGTATTCGATCAGCACGGCCTGCTGCCGGCGGCGATGCAGCAGCCAGGACTTCGCCTGGCCGAGGGCTTCCGGAAACTTGCCAGCGACGAGAAAGACGGCGCGCGCCCAGCGGCCGCGATCCAGATCGCGCAGCCGCCATCTCAGGCGCAGGACCTGCAGCGGGTAGATTGCGAACGCCCAGAGGGCGGCGGGGCCGGCGATCACGGCAGCCAGGACGATGGCAAGCGGCAGTCCCGCGCCCCAGAACCAGGCACTGCGCCACTCCCTGACCCAGTGCCGCTCCGGCGGTGCGCCGTGCAGGCGCACGCCCTCGGCATAGGCGAAGCCGGCGCGGACGCTGCGCCGCCACCATTGGCCGAAGCGGGTCATGGCGGCATCGTGCACTGTCATCTCGGCATCGACGCGCCATATCTTCCAGCCCTTGGCGCGCAGGCGGACGCAGAGCTCGGGCTCCTCGCCGGCGACCAGGTCGTCGCGCCAGCCCTCGACCTGGCGCAAGGCCTCGGTCCGCATCATCACGTCGCCGCCGCAGGACCGCGCTTCGCCGATCGGCGTGTTCCATTCCAGGTCGCACAGCAAGTTGTAGACCGATCGCTCCGGAAAGCGCTCGCGGCGCCGGCCGCAGACGGCGGCAACCTGCGCCTCCGCCTCGAGGAAGCGCTCGGCCAGGGGCAGCCAGCCCGCGACCATCTCGCAGTCGCCGTCGACGAACTGGACGTAGGCCAGATCGGGAGCGATCGCCTGCAGCCGGCGCATGCCCTCGTTGCGGGCGCGCGCAGCGGTGAACGGCCGGTGCATGTCGAGCGCCACCACGGTGGCGCCGAGTTCGGTGGCCAGGGCAACCGAGCCGTCGCTCGAGCCGGAATCGACGTAGACGACCGCCCGGGCCGCATGGCGCACCGATTCCAGGCAACGGCGCAAGCGCTCGCCTTCGTTGCGGCCGATCACGACCACGCCGGGGCTGGGCGCCGTCATGGCCTCGGAGACGACGGCGGCCACGGTCAGGCGGGCCCCCGCGGCTTCGCGACTGCCGGCACGCCGACCGCGACATGGTCATCGGGCACGTCGGCGACGACGACGGCGTTGGCGCCGATGCGCACGTTGTTGCCGATCCGGATCCGGCCGAGCACCTTGGCACCGGCACCGATGTCCACGTTGTTGCCGATCACCGGCGCGCACGGGTCCTCGACCCGAGACAGGCCGACGACCACGCCGGTGCGGATCCGGCAATCGTCGCCGAAGCGGGCGAAGCCGCTGACGACGATGCCGCCGCTGTGATCGATGACGAAGTTGCGGCCGATCTCGACCTCGCAAGGCAGCTCGATCCCGGCCGCCATCTGCACCCACTTGAAGGCGATCCGGTAGAGCAGCGAGAAGGGCTTGCGCAAGAGCGGCGGCTCGAGGCGGTAACGCCAGCGGCCGAAGCGATAGACCACCAGCGCCCAGAAGCCTTGCGCGCCCCAGTTGCCGCCGTGGGCGCGCAGGTCGCTGCGGATGTTCTCGAACATGGTCCGTGGCTCAGCGCGTCGGCCGCTTCGCCCACGCCGTGCGGCGCAGGAGCGACCAGGTGGTGGCGAAGCGACGAAAGCCGCCGCCCGTGCCGCGGCCGCGCAGCAGCGACTTCACGAGCAGCAAGGCGTCGCCGGCAGCGGCGAGAAACACGCCGAGCGCCAGGCCGCCGCGGCCATGGTGCTTGCGGTAGTAGAGCAAGGCGCTCTCGATCTGCAGCGCCGGGATCTGCCGGCCGCTGGCGGTGAGCGCGGCGTCGGACTTGGCGCTCTCGCCGCCGATGTGGACGACGGTGGCATCGGGGTAGTACACGACCTTGCCGCCGATCGCCTTCTCGGCCCGGCAGTGGTCGACCTCCTCGTAGTAAAGGAAATAGCGCGGGTCGAACAGGCCGATGCGGTCGACGACGCTCTTTCTCAGCAGGCAGTAGCAGCCCGGCACCCAGTCGCACTCGCGCACCGAGGTGTGGTCCCAGCGCATGTCGTCGACCAGCTTGGCGCCGCGGAAGACCCGCTCGAGCCCGGTGCGGACGAGGAACTCGTTCCACGGCGTCGGGAAGTAGCGGCACGACGGCTGCAG
>Ga0070675_100002342_pt1 | contig 14077 bp, 10 predicted proteins | sample KBSM43metaG_FD_65343 | JGI IMG/M metagenome (GOLD analysis project Ga0070675, IMG submission 65343) | Miscanthus rhizosphere microbial communities from Kellogg Biological Station, Michigan, USA - KBS M4-3 metaG | ecosystem: Host-associated > Plants > Roots > Rhizosphere > Soil ...
GGCAGCGCGGATGTGCAAGTGGCACTTCTCACGCACCGGATCGAGCATTTAACTGAGCACCTCAAGGTTAACCGGAAAGATCACTCTTCGCGGCGCGGCTTACTCAAAATGGTCGCGCAACGGAGGAGTTTGCTCGATTATTTGAGCAAAACAGAAACTGATCGTTACAAGAATTTGATCGGGAAGCTGAACCTTCGGCATTAACCGGAGGCGATCTTTAGGTAGTTCGGATCTAAAGATTTGAACTGCTCGAAGCCACAACTGAAGAGATAACCAGCAGTCCAGGCGTAGCAATCACCTTGGATTTTAGGTTTTAGTTTCGCGTCCGCCGCGGCGGATAACGGGTTTAAAACCTACAGTCGGGGTGACCGCCTGGAACCGCAAATCCAGGAAAATACTATGCAACAAAAGGTCACCGCCAAAATCGGCGGCAATGAAATATCTATCGAAACGGGCAAAATCGCCCGGCTCGCCGATGGCGCAGTTATCGTTACATGCGGCGACACCACCGTACTTGTCAGCGCGGTTTCGGCCCTGGCAATCAAAGAAGGTCAGGATTTTTTCCCGCTAACAGTTGATTACCGCGAGAAAGCGGCTGCTGTCGGAAAATTTCCCGGCGGCTATTTCAAACGCGAAGGTCGTCCTACGGAAAAGGAAACGCTTACTTCGCGAATGATCGATAGGCCTTTGCGGCCGCTCTTTCCGAAGGGATATTTTTACGACACCCAGATCATTTCGATTCTGCTCAGCGCCGATGGCCAGAACGATCCCGACATTCTTGCGATGAACGGCGCATCCGCCGCTCTCTCTATTTCGGATATTCCGTTTGCAGGGCCGATTGGCGCGGTGCGCGTTGGTCGCGTTAACGGTGAGTTCGTTGCCAATCCGACGCACGACGAGCGCGCCCAGAGTGATCTCGATCTCGTTTATGTCGGTACTGAAAACGATGTGATCATGATCGAGGGCTCGGCAAAGGAGATGCCCGAAGCTGAATTTACAAAAGCCCTCGAGTTCGCCCATGGGCATGCGCGCGAGATGATTCAGGCGCAAAAAGACCTGGCAGCGAGAGTGGGTAAACCAAAGCGCGAGGCGCAGTTGCTTCCTGTGAAACAGGAGTTGGTGGAAATCGTCCGCCAGGTTGTGGGCGATCGAATCGAACAGGCGCTCCGCACTGAAGGCAAAAGTGCGCGCTCTAAAGCGATCCTCGCTCTGCGAGAGGAGGTAAAGAGTGCAATCCTCGAAAAATTCCCCGAGGCCAATTCGTTTGCGATCTCGCAAGCATTCGATTTTGTCGAAAAGAAGACGTTTCGCGCCGGTGTTCTCGAAAAACAGCAACGCGTGGATGGGCGCGGGTACAACGATTTGCGTCCGATCAGCTGCGAAGTAGGCGTGCTGCCGCGAGCACATGGTTCTGCGATTTTTCAGCGCGGCGAAACTCAGACACTCGCGCTTGCGACACTGGCTCCGATTGAAGAAGCACAGATGATTGATGCGTATGGTGGCGGCGAACAATCGAAGCGCTTTATTCTGCATTACAATTTCCCGCCGTTTAGCGTCGGCGAAACAGGTCGGACAGGCGCGCCTGGGCGGCGTGAGATTGGCCACGGAGCATTGGCCGAACGCTCGCTCGAACCGGTCGTGCCGGGCGAAAACGACTTTCGTTATGCCATACGTGTTTCCAGCGAGATCATGGAGTCCAACGGCTCGACATCCATGGCCAGCGTGTGCGGCGGAATGCTCGCACTGATGGACGCAGGCGTGCCGATGAAGGAAATGGTTGCCGGAATTTCAGTCGGTCTCGTCAGTGAGACCGGCGATGACGGGCAATTGAAACGTTACGAATTGCTGACCGACATCATCGGGTCCGAAGATCATTATGGCGATATGGATTTCAAGCTTTGCGGAACCGACGCAGGCATTACGGGTTTCCAACTTGATCTAAAACTCCCCGGTGTCGGTCACAACATCATGACGGAAGCAATTCAACGTGCGAAGGAAGCGCGCACGAAGATCCTGGAGATCATGCGTGGCACACTCGATCAACCGCGGACCGAGTTGTCGAAATACGCGCCTCGGATCGAGACAATCAAAATCAATCCGGAGAAGATCGGCGCGCTCATTGGGCCCGGCGGCAAAACCATCAAGGGCATTGTCGCAGAAACCGGCGCCGAAATTAACATCGAGGACGACGGCTCGGTGCACATCTACGCAACGACTGGAGAGAGCATGGCGCGCGCGAAGGAAATTATCGGCGGGATGACCCGCGAAATCGAAATCGGGCAAACCTATCAGGGACGCGTCGTCACGACCAAGGAGTTCGGGGCGTTTGTCGAAGTGTTCCCAGGCAAAGACGGTTTGGTACATATTTCCGAGCTTGCCGACTTTCGAGTGAAGCGCACCGAAGACGTGGTTAAGATCGGCGACATGATTTGGGTCAAATGCATCGGCATCGACGACAAGGGCCGCGTAAAACTTTCGCGCAAGGCGGCGCTCAAAGAGCGCGCTGAAAAAGAAACAGGCCAGGCTTTGGAGCCAGTAGCGCAGCGAGATGTTCCAAACAGTTCGCTGTGACCGTCCGGCGGCGATTTTCGATCTTTGTATTGTGTGGACGCCCCGTGCGCTGAAGAAAGTGCACTCTACACAAGGCACGGCCTAGTTGACAATATCCGGCAGGGATGGATTAAAAGGGTGATCGAGTCATGATTACCCCGGTGCGAGTTTCTTACGCAGTGCTCGCCGCAACAATCATTCTGGCGGGGTTTCTGCATCTTGGCGCGCCGCTGCTGGTACTCTTGTTTTCGTATTTTGCATTGCGCCAACTCTATTCTTTCACCCGAAGAAAATGGCTGGCGCTGGCGTTGTTCATCATCACTGTGGCTGGGATCGCGGCTGCCGGAGTTTATTTTACTCGGTTAGCCATTTTGGCGCTGCCAGATGTGGCAGATAGCTCGATACCTTCGGCCAGCGCATGGGCTCAGAAGCGGCAGATCGACTTGCCCTTTAGTGATTTTGAAAGTCTAAGGCAGGTGGTGGTCAGCACGCTTGGGGAGGAAGCGAATTACCTGCGCAACGTTGCAAACGTTGCCAAAGCCACGACCACGAACCTGGTTTTCAGCATCCTTGGAATCGTTGCTGCCGCGAGCCTCTTTTTCAAAACCGGCCTCGACCCGTACCGAGGTACGCATCGGGTGAAGAATAATCTTTACTCAATCTGCTGCGACCAGGTCGCAAGGCGGTTCCGCGATTTTTATCGAAGCTTTGAGACCGTCATGGGCGCGCAGATCACCATTTCTCTCATCAACACCGCGTTGACTGCGATCTTCCTCACGGCGGTTCACATGCCGCACGCGGCGCTGCTCATTGTTACTACCTTTCTTTGCGGGCTCGTGCCGATTGTCGGAAACCTTTTGAGCAACACAATCATCGTCTTTGTCGCGTTGACGGTGTCCGTGAAGTTGGCGATTTCCGCACTGATCTTTCTCATTGTGATCCACAAGCTCGAGTATTTGCTGAACAGCAAGATCATCGGCGACCGGATCCGCAATCCGGTTTGGCTCACGTTAATTGCGTTGATCCTCGGCGAGCGACTCATGGGGATCCCCGGCTTAATCCTCGCCCCGGTGGTACTGAATTATTTGCGCGTGGAAATGCTGACGGTGGAGGTGCCGGCTCGACACGAAGAAGTTGAAATGTTGAGCCGTTGAACGGTCAAAGGGTTACATGGTTACAATTGTTACAACGTAACAACCGTCTCTTCCTTTGTAACTCTTGTAACTTTTTAACTATTTAACGGCGACGTAAGTCGTGAAAGCTGGCTTTTTAGAAAAACTCATCGAGCGCCTGGGCCGTATCGGGCCGGAAGACGTGCAGAATTATTTTCTGCGCCTCGCGCAGGAGAAAGGTTTCTTGGAAACCGTTTTCAATGCCATCCAGGAAGGAATCATCGTGACCGATGCGAAAGGCCGAATCACCTATCTGAATGATGCTGCTTGCGGCTTATTTGGACTCGAGGCCGGCGAAGCGATCGGGAAACGGCTCGATGAACGTATTGGAGGTCTCGATTGGGGAGCGCTTACTCAAAGCAGCGGCCCGGTCAGTCATGACATGGAAATTTTCTATCCGCAAAATCGCTTCATCAATTTTTACGTTGTGCCGCTGGTGATGGAACAGCGCGAACCGACTGTAGCCCCGGCTACAGCAGCGGAAGAGGTTGGGCACGTCATGATCCTGCGCGACATAACTGAAAGTCGCCGCACGGCCCAGCAAACGATTGAGTCGGAACGTTTGAATGCGCTGCGGTTATTGGCCGCAGGTGTCGCGCACGAAATCGGTAATCCGCTCAACTCACTGCACATTCATTTGCAATTGATGGAGCGCAGCGTGCAAAAGCTCCACGATGGCGAAAAAGCGGAGCTTGAACAATCGATCGATGTCGCCCGTTCTGAGGTCAACAGGCTGGATTCCATCGTCACACAATTCCTGAAAGCTATCCGACCGTCACGACCGCAACTGCGTCCCGAAAATGTGAATACGATCGTGGAGGAAGCAGTCCGCTTTTTCGCGCCCGAGCTTCAGGACCGTGAAATCCTGATCGAACAAGAGCTACGGTCGGACCTTCCCCTGCTTCAGCTGGATCGCGACCAGATGAAGCAAGCGTTTTACAACGTGATCAAGAACAGTGTCGAAGCCGTGCACCGCCACGGCAGGTTGCGCATTCGGACCGATCTGGCCGATACGCATGTGATCGTCCGATTTGACGATAGCGGCGGCGGCATGTCGGCGGAAAATTTGAGCCGCGTATTTGAGCCTTATTTCACAACCAAACCATCCGGCAGTGGTCTTGGATTATTGATTGTACGCCGGATCGTGCGCGAGCACGGCGGCGAGCTCTCGATCGAGAGTAACCAGGGCAAAGGTCTTACGCTGACGATACGTTTGCCATTCATCGACAAACGCATTCGCATGTTGGAAGCAGGAGAAGCCAGAGGTCAGAGGCCGGAAGATTAGAAACCAGTGATTCGTTGAACGGCGACAAAGTCAGTTCGATTTATAGGATTGCATCTGACGCGGGTAACCGTTGTAACTAATCACCCCGCTTGCCCGAGATCCCGAGTTGCGCAAAGAGAAACGCGTAAATGTCGGCTGACTGCTTGATGCGTTCGCTCAATGCCGTGCCGATGCCGTGGCCTGCACTGGAGCTGGTTCGCAAAAGAATCGGATTCTCCGATTTGTTCGCGGCAAGCAGGCGCGCCGCCATCTTGCGCGAGTGATACGGGGCCACGCGACCATCGTTTGCGCCGGTCATCATTAGAACGGCAGGATATTTCGTTCCGTCTACAACGTGATGATAGGGCGAGTAAGCGTAAAGCGCCTTGAATTGTTCGGGATTTTTAACCGTCCCGAACTCAGTCACGTTGAACGCTCCGTTCGGAGCCAGTTCCACGCGTAACATGTCGTAAATGCCTACCGAGGAAACTACTGCCCGGAACAAATCAGGATGTTGCGTGATCATCGCGCCCATCAACAAGCCGCCGTTGCTTCCACCTTGAATCGCGAGCTTTCCCGGACGCGTGTAATTCTCCTTGATCAGGTACTCCGCGGCCGCCGCAAAATCGTCGAATACGTTCTGTTTTTTTGTGAGATTGCCAGCCTTGTGCCATTCTTCGCCGAACTCGCCACCGCCTCGAATGTTTGCCACCACGTACACGCCGCCGCGATCGAACCAAAGCCGCCGCGTAAAATCAAAGTTGGGCGAGAGGCTGATTCCGTAGCCGCCGTACGCGTAGAGCAGCGTTGGGTTGTTTCCGTCGCGCTTCATTCCTTTTCGAGAAAGGACGTTCAGTGGAATTTTCGTGCCGTCTTTTGAAGTGGCGAACTCGCGCCGCACTTCAATATCAGCAAACGACACAGGGGACGTGCTCTGCAGGGCCGTCTTCACCGGATCGGTTTTCCCATTGAGACAATGGAACCACGTGGCCGGGTCGGTATAGCTCACGTCGCGGAACAGGAGCGACCCGTCTTCGAGCGCGAGTAATTCCTGCACCGCAGAGATTTGTGGGCTCGAGATCGTGGTTTCATTCTTGCCATTCAGATCGAAGCGCCGGATTTGCGATGGTCCTCCAAGCAGATCGGCAATATAGAGCGCATCTGTGCTCGGCACGATCTGCTCGATCACCGCTTCCCCGGAAGCAACAATCTCGGCTGCGTTCTTCAATTCCGGCACATCGAGAGGCAGACGAAGAATCTTTCCGCGCGGCGCACCCGCGCGCGAAAGCAGATAAAGCGCGTTATCGCGCCCGAGGCGCGCGAGTTTTATCTGATCGCTAAACTGCGTGATCTGCTTCCACGTTCCATCCGGCCCAAGCAGATAATGCGTGAAGTCCCCGCCATCGCCGTTCGCTACAGTCGCGAGAATGTATTTGCCGTCGCGGGAAGCTGCGAGGGCGATCTCCGCGATTCGTGGGAAGTCTTTGCCAATCGAATATGTGTCCTTTGTGTCGGGCGTGCCGAGCTTGTGAAAGTAAATCTGCTGATAAAAATTGAGATCAGCATCCGGCCGCTCACCTTTCCGGGGAAACCGTGTGTAAAAAACCCCGGTGCTATCAGTGTTCCAAGCCGCGCTGCCGCCTGCCGTGGGATATTGAACATGCGCAATCGTGTCCGGCAACGCTTTGCCGTTCGCAGTTTCGTAAAAGTGGAGGGTGCCGTCTTCGCTGCCGCCTTTGGAAAGTGAGATGGCGAGGTATTTGCCATCCAACGACGGAACATACCAATCGATCGTTGTCGTGCCTTTCGAGTCGAGAACGTTCGGATCGAGCACTACTTTTTCCGACTTAAGATCGTCCGCCGACTTCAGCGTCACCAACAGCGGCTGTTGCTTCGGCGGCTGGAACTTCATTGCGAACAGAATTCCAGGTCGCGAGACGAGCGAGAAATAGTTCGGCGAAGTTTTCGCGTACCACTCTTGCAATTGTTTTTCAATCGCCGCCCGGTCCGAGAAGCTGTCGAGATTTTTACGTGCCTGCTGGTTCTGCGCGTCCGACCACGCTTTCACCTGCGAGTCGTCGTCCGCTTCGAGCCACTGATACGGATCTTCCACGGTTATTCCATGGTATTCCGTGGCAACCGGTTTCTTTGGAGTGTCCGGCGTGCTCTCGGCCAAAGTGGGGTAGCTCAATGCAAGCGCAGCGGCGGTCACGACCAGGGACAGGAAGAAATTCGCTCTCATGCGGAGAGACAATACTCGCGCGCGTTGTTGGTGAAAAAGATTTTGCTAGGGTCTGGCGGGCGCTGGTGACGCCTGCGAAGCCACCGCGTACTTTGGCTCCTTTACCTGTTTGCGAACAGCCGCGAACAACCTTCGAATTCCCGTCAGGCTTACGCGATTGGCGATGAAGGATGGCAAAGAGCCACCGCTATCCGTGTAGATGGAATACGTGGCAAGTGTTTTGGCGGGTCCTTCAGGGTCAAGCCGCCAGCTTCCCTCGCAAATTTTTACCCGCACTACACCTTTCTTTTCGGGCGGCCCCAGTTCATTCGCAGGCGACCACCGGCTCGTATAGACCACACCATTCGGTACGGGCAATGACTTCTTCGAAACGCGCAGTGTGTAATCACGATCTGCGCAAATCTTCGGCGCCAGCCGCTGATACCCAATCATCGTGTCGCCATCTTGTTTAATCAACCGGCATTCTGTCGTGAAAGGCATGAACTTTGGATAATTTTCGAAATCGTCGATCACAGCGCCCACAGCACGAGTCGGCGCCTCAATCGGGCCAACTGCTTTGAATTCCTTGTGCGGCGAACCTGGGCGCATCCGGCTGTAGATTTCAAGATCTTTGTCATGAGCCACGAGTTTCCAACTCGTGTCTGCGCTGGCCGCGTCCTCGCCAGCAACCAGGGCGGGACAGCTTACAAAAACAATCGACATCAGACCCCGAAAGACTCGCTGACGCACGCGCGATGATACATGTTTCCGGCGCAAGCGCCACAGAGTCCGAAGGTTTGTCGCAACGTGTATCTCGCGCCAGCCACAGAAATGTTTTGAATCTCCATGAACTCTGCGTTCTCTGCGGTTAGTTGTTGGTTCTCTTATGGATCTTCAGCCCACGGTTCTGATTGTCGACGACGAGAAGCATACGCGCGACGGGCTCCGGCGTTTGCTGGAGAACGATTACGACGTGTACGTCGCGGCCGATATTGCTGGTGCGATGGACGTGCTCGAGCGCGAGCAGGTCGATGTGCTTCTTACTGACCTCCGCCTCGGTAGCGAAGACGGAATGACACTAATCGATCGGGCATTGAAAATGTCGCGTCCGCCGATCTGCATCATGATGACCGCTTACGGCTCGGTCGATGTCGCAGTGGAGGCGATGAAACGCGGCGCTCACGATTTCGTCACCAAACCGCTGAATCTCGACAAAGTCGAATTGCTGATCGCGCGCGCGGTGCAAAGCCGCAAGCTTGAGCAGGAAAATCGCGCGCTCCGCGAGCAGGTCGACGAGCGTTATGGGCTCGAAAATATCTGGGGCGACTCGCCGGCGTTGCACGACGTGCTCGAGACAATCAAACAAGTCGCCCCTTCATCGGCCAATGTGTTGATCGAAGGCGAGAGCGGCACCGGGAAAGAACTGGCGGCGCACGCCATTCACAATTTGAGCCGGCGAAACAAAGCAAAGTTTGTCGTAGTGCATTGCGCTGCCCTTTCACCGCAGCTTCTCGAGAGCGAGTTGTTTGGCCACGAGAAAGGCGCGTTCACTGGCGCCCACGAACGGCGCATCGGCCGTTTCGAACAGGCCAATGGCGGCACGCTTTTTCTCGATGAAGTGGCGGAGATCGACTCAAGCACGCAGGTGAAATTGCTGCGTGTTATGAGCGAAGAGCGCGCGTTCGAACGCGTCGGCGGCAACCAAACGCTACGTGCCGATGTGCGCCTGATCGCCGCGACGAACAAGAACCTCGAACAATTGGTGCGCGAGGGGAAATTCCGCGACGACCTCTATTTTCGCCTCAACGTGGTGCGCATCGTTATGCCACCGCTGCGCGAGCGAAAGGAAGACATCCCGATTCTTGTCCGCGGATTTCTGCGCCATTTTTGTAAGGAAAACGGCAAACCGCTTCTCGAACTCGAGCCGGACGCCATGGACGCCCTGTTGACTTACGACTGGCCAGGTAACATTCGCGAGCTGCGCACGGCGATCGAGCACGGCGTCGTTATGGCCACCGGCAAACAAGTCACGTTACGCGATCTGCCGGTAGCTGTGCGCCGCGCAGCCAGTCCCGCAGGCGCAAAATTGCCCGGCGGCGTTTCACCAACTGAAGCGTTCGGCGAAAAGACCAGCCCGCTCGATCTACACGAGACGGAGAGGCGATTGATTGCTCAGGCCCTCGCTGCAACGAATGGCAACGTGACCGCCGCTGCCAAAAAACTCGGGATCAGCCGCCGCACGCTGCATCGAAAAATCAACGAGATGAATCTCGGGAAAAAATCGGTCGAAGCCGCACATGACACGTAAAAACACTCGTGTGTACCGTAGGATCCATCTGGCTGTAGCGTTCGCTGCAGAGGACGACCATCAAATTCTCTGAATGCGCTGAGGACAGCGCGCCTTGCAGTACCAAACTTTCGCGTTTACGAATCGCGCTTTGAGCGTTTCAATTAGCCCGTGACCGAGCAGAAGAAAATTTTTGGCACGGACGGCGTGCGCGGGGTTGCGAACGTCGAGCCGGTGACGGCGGAGACGGCGCTGAAGCTTGGACGCGCTGCGGCTTATGTGTTCGCGCAAATGAATCCGCGCAGGACGCCTGACGGCGCGCGACCTAAAATCGTGCTCGGGAAAGACACGCGTCGTTCCGGATACATGCTGGAAAACGCGCTCGTGGCCGGAATCACTTCGCTTGGCGTGGATGTTCTGGTGATCGGGCCGCTGCCGACGCCCGGCGTTGCTTACATCACGCGATCGTTACGCGCAGATGCCGGCATCGTTCTTTCCGCTTCGCATAATCCTTATCAGGACAACGGCATCAAGTTTTTCCGGCACGACGGTTACAAGTTGGATGATCAGATTGAGGAAAAAATCGAAAACCTCGTTTTCACTGGCGAGATCGATTCCATCCGACCGACGGCGAACAACATTGGTCGAGCCACACGAATCGATGACGCGCTCGGCCGTTACGTGGAATTCGCGAAGGCGAGTTTTCCCAGGGGAATGTCGCTCGAGGAAATGCGCGTCGCAGTGGATGTAGCGAACGGTGCTGCCTACAAATCGACCCCGTGCGTTTTGCGCGAATTAGGCGCGGATGTTGCCGTGGCGCATAACCAGCCAAACGGAATTAATATCAATGACGGCTGTGGCAGCATGCATCCCGAGGAGATCCAGCGCAGTGTCGCAATCAGCGGTGCGGACGTGGGCATCAGTCACGACGGCGATGCTGATCGCGTTCTTCTTTGCGATGAGGACGGCGAGATTGTCGATGGCGATGAAATCCTCGCGATCGCGGCGTTGGACCTTTTGGAATCCGGCCGGCTGGAGCAAAACATTGTGGTGGCGACGGTCATGAGCAACTTCGGTCTGGATGAAGCCCTTGCGGCGCGCGGCGGCAAAGTCGTGCGAACTAAGGTCGGCGATCGTTATGTCATTGAAGAAATGGTGCGGCAAAAACTCAACCTCGGTGGCGAACAAAGCGGCCACGTCATTTTTCGGGACTTCACCACGACAGGCGACGGCATCATCACCGCGCTTCAGATTTTGCGAATCATGCACAAGACCGGCCAGCCACTGAGCAAGCTCAAGGCGTGTTTACAAAAATATCCGCAGGCCCAGCGCAATCTGACGGTGAAAGAAAAGCGCCCGCTGGCGGAGCTGGATTCTGTGATGAAGTTGGTAACCGAGGCCGAAAAAGAGTTGTCCGGCAAAGGCCGTGTGCTCCTGCGTTATTCCGGCACCGAACCAAAAATTCGTCTGCTTATCGAAGGGCGCGAGTTTGAAATGATCGACAAACAAGCAGACCGAATCGCGGATGCGATTCAAACCGCGATCGGGGTGTAAGGTCCATACATGAGCCTTACACGCGTCATCGAAGCTCTCCTGTTCAGCGCGCAAAAGCCGCTCTCGATCCATGAAATCACCGCGGCGATCAAGGCGGCTGAAGGCGATCTGGCGAGTGAGACGCCTAACGAGTTTGCGCGTGTAAAAAATGCGGAAGTTGCCGCCGCGCTGGAAGAACTAAAGGTGGAATACATCCAGCAGAGCCGCGCGTTTCAACTGGTCGAAAAAGCAGAAGGCTGGCAGCTCGCCACCGATCCTGGCTTTGCGAAATGGGTCCGGCAGCTTTTCCCCGCGCCGAAGCCGGCGCGTTTGAGCGCGCCTGCGCTGGAGACGTTGGCGATCATTGCGTATCGCCAGCCGATTACGCGTGCGGACGTAGAAGCGGTGCGCGGCGTGAACATCGATGGCGTGCTGCAAACGCTGATGGAACGCGGCCTGGTGAAAATCGCCGGACGCGCCGAAATCCCGGGGCGACCGCTCCTTTACGAAACGACACAATTTTTCCTTGATCACTTCGGTCTGCGCAATCTCGACGAATTGCCAAACGCGGAAGAGTTACGGAGACGTTATTTGCCGGTTGCGCATCCTGTAGCCGCTCCGGAATCCCCTGCGGCTACGCAGGCTAGCACGGCCGATTCTGGGTAGCGCACGCCTCTGGCGTGTTGGTTTCGGCGTTCCGCCGAAACAGGCTTTCCCTATGGGTCAATCACGTGAGTAGCGCAGCACCGAATGAAAGTTCGCGATCGCGAGGACGCGCTCGCCAGCATGCGGGACGCATGCGCTACCCAATCCGTTTCGCACTCGCGCTTGTTCTCGTATCGCAATCCGCTCTCGCCGAAATCCAACCTTCGGATTGCGCCCGTGCCGCAAAGTATTCTGAGAGCAGGCTCGGCAGCGGTATGCTCGTCATGCAAAATGGCCGAACAATCTTCGAGCAGTATGCTAACGGCGGATCTGCAAACAAGCGTTGGCCGATCTTTAGCGGGACAAAAAGTTTTTGGGGAATTGCAGCACTCGCGGCTGTGCGCGAGGGCTTGTTTAGACTCGACGATCTAGTGTCGGACACGATCACCGAGTGGAAAGGTGATCCGCGGAAATCGCAGATCACGATTCGGCAATTGCTCAGCCAAACCGACGGCATTGAGGGCGCGTCGCGTATTCAGCGGCCCTCGATTCGCGATCGGAACGCCATGGCAATCGCTTTGGCCAGTGAAGCTGAACCTGGTTCGGTTTTTATTTATGGCCCAAGTCACCTTCAGATTTTTTCAGAATTGTTGCGCCGGAAATTGAAAGGCCGCAGCGTGATCAGCTACTTCGAGGCACACGTTTCTAACCGACTTGGACTGCGCGATCTCAAGTTCAAAAAAGACTCGCGCGGCAATCCGCTGCCTGCGACCGGATTTGAATTAACAGCGCGCGAGTGGGCGCGACTGGGCGAGCTTGTAATTGGGAACGGCAATTACCATCGACGCCAGATTGTCCCGTCGGTTCTGTTGCGAGAAGCGTTCGTTGGTTCGCAGGTGAATCCGGCGTACGGACTCACGTTTTGGTTGAACCAGGAGGCTCCGAACGGACGCGAGGCCGATATGGAACGAATGCTCGATTTGCCGTGGCAAAACGCCCAATGGTCCGGCGTCTGCATCTGCAAGGATGCGCCTGCCGACATGGCCGTGGCGCTAGGGTCGCATTACCAGCGGCTATTTATTATTCCATCGTTGAAAGCAGTCATTGTCCGACAAGGATCGGGCGGAAACTTTTCGGACGCGCGATTTCTGCGGCTGGTGCTCGGGTTATCTTCATAATTCTAATGCCATCTGTCATTCCGAGCGAAGTCGAGAATGGAGCGGCTGGGAAGCCGCGACATGGACGGGAGGGCCGGAGGCTGAGCGAACGGGAAGTGAGCGAAATCAAATCCCGTTTAGATAGTTTACGGTTCCGCCACGCGCTCGCTCGACTCCTCCCGCGGCTGCGGGATGCGCTTGGGATGACAACGAGTACGTGATGTTTGACTTGCGGGTCGGTCTGGCAAACGATCAAGCATCATGGAGGATCATTCGCAGGAGGAGCAGGCGCTCACGAAGATTCAGCACGAATGGGCGGAAGCGCGCATCAAAGGTGACAGCTCATACACGCGCAGCATTGAGGCGGACGATTGCACCATTGTCTGGCCGGACGGCAGCATCGGGAACAAGCGAGCCGATCTGCAAACCATGACGGACATCAAGTTCTCCGAATTCAAGATCCAGAACCTGCGAGTGCGTCTTTATGGCGACACGGGTATCGTCGTCGGCGAGGGCGCCATCAAAGCGCACAAGGGGAAACAAGATCTTATCGGGGGGAAATTCGTTTGGACCGACACGTTTGTGAAGCAGGGCGGTCAGTGGAAGGTGGTCGCTTCTCAAATCACTCCGGTCTTGGAAAAGTAATCACTCTCAGTTAACCATAATTGTTATGAACAAATTCGCGCTCGGTTGTGGCGTCCTAATCGCCATTCTTCTTTTCGTTGTCGTGGTTGCTGCAATTACAATTGGAGGCAGCTACAATCGCCTCGTCCGCTTGCAACAAGCTGTCGATCAAAGCTGGGCGCAGGTGCAAAATGTCTATCAGCGGCGCGCCGATTTAATCCCGAATCTCGTGAACACGGTGTCGGGTGCGGCCAATTTCGAAAAATCAACGCTGGTCGAAGTGACGAATGCCCGAGCCAGTGTCGGTCGCGTCCAAATGCAACTCGATCCGAACAAAGCGCCGGCCGACGCCGCACAACTGGAGCAGTTTCAAGCCGCACAAGGTCAGTTGAGCGCTGCGCTGTCGCGGTTGCTTCTGGTCTCGGAGCGCTATCCGGATTTAAAAGCGAACCAGAACTTTCTGAGTCTCCAGGCGCAATTGGAAGGAACTGAGAATCGAATCTCAGTCGAGCGCGGCAACTTCAACAAGTTGGTGCAGGACTACAACGTGGCGGTGCGCAGTTTCCCGACAAATTTGATTGCGGGCATGCTCGGTTTTCCGCCGAAACCGTTCTTCACTGCGCA
>Ga0070675_100002345_pt1 | contig 14076 bp, 12 predicted proteins | sample KBSM43metaG_FD_65343 | JGI IMG/M metagenome (GOLD analysis project Ga0070675, IMG submission 65343) | Miscanthus rhizosphere microbial communities from Kellogg Biological Station, Michigan, USA - KBS M4-3 metaG | ecosystem: Host-associated > Plants > Roots > Rhizosphere > Soil ...
TCCGAAGCGAAGATCTCCGGATGATCCGCACCGAGCGATGTCTCCGTCTTGTGGCTCTGTTCCTGCCCGAGTCCGAAGAAGCTCTGGACCTTTGACTCACTGTGCGTGCCGTTCTGCCATTTGCAGGAGGCTCGCCACGTGAATTTGGCTGCCTCTGGTGCGCCCTTCAGAGCTTCTCGCGCATCAAGCAGGGCCTGTACGTTCACGCCGTTGTTGACGCCGGTCGTCGTCATGATGACCCCCCATGTCGGTGTAATGGATAGGAGGCGCAAATGATACATCGCGGCGTGCAGCGATTTGACGCCATTCACGACGAGCCGAACAAAGTCGAAGGCGAGTGATAGTGAGTCTGGCTGGGTGTTAGGGACGGAAGTCGCAACTGGGTGGTCACCGCTGGGCACGACGCTCATCGTCAACCGAGCGGACACCATTTTCGCGTATTCGATTTCCGGAGCATTTCTGCGTGTTTGAAGATCGTCAATCAAGCGTACGCGTGGTGGATCAGTTGGATCGAGAGCAGGCGGCTCGACTCAACCTATCGCAGAGGATGCCTTGTCCGCACTCAGGCGGTTGTACAGCGCGAAGAAGCGCGGCGAGGTCCGCTCGATCTGGCCACGGCTCACCCGGCCCGAGCGCGTCGCGTAGCTCATGGCGAATTCATGCGGCGCCATTGTCATGCGCTCATGAAAGCGTTCATACCACTCGGCGCTGCGCGCCGCGGCCTCAATGATTTTTTCGACGATAGGTCGCCGAGCCGCTTCGAACGCGTCGAGCGCCTGGCTGACGCTGTTGGTCGATTGGATGGAGCGATGAAGCGCAATGGCATCCTCCAGCGCGAGCCGCGTGCCGGATCCGATGCTGAAGTGAACGCTGCGCAGCGCATCGCCGACAAGTACCGCGTTGCGATGCGACCAGCGCGCATTCGACGACACGATGAAGCTTGTCCACGCGGACTTGTTCGACATCAGTTGGTAACCCTGCAGATCACGAGCAAAGATGCGCGCACAGTACGCGCAACTCTCCTCGTCGTTCATCGTACCGAAGCCGGCACGGTTCCAGGTACCCACGTCACATTCGACGAGAAACGTGGACGCTCGGGGACTGAAGCGGTACGCGTGCGCGACGTAGAACCCACCATCGAACTCGCGAAAGATCAGCGACAGCGTATCGAACACTCGGTGTGTGCCGTACCAGATGTACTTGTTGCTCAGCAACCTCGACGTAGGCTCGAAGTACGGTGCGAACTGGTCGCGCACGCGGCTGTGGACGCCATCACTTCCAACGACGAGGTCGTACTCATCCAAGGCGACGCGCTCGAGGCGAGTCTCGAAGCGCATCTCGACCCCGACTGCAGCGCAATGGCGATGTAGGAGCTGTAGCAGTTCGAGCCGCGCGATCGCGGTAAAACCGTGCCCGTCGAGCGAGATGGCGTCGTCGCCATGAACGATGGTCAGGTCGTCCCAGCGTTCGAGTCGATCCAGGAGAACGGCCATGAACCTCGCATCGCCCCCCTCCAGAAACGTCAACGCCTTGTCGGAGAAGACTACGCCCCATCCGTAGGTAGCGTCGGCTCGATTCTGGTCGACCACCAAAACGTGGTCCGCCGGACGCGCGGTCTTGTGGAGTAACGCGAAGTACAAACCGGCCGGCCCTCCGCCAACGCAGAGAATCCTCACCGTTTGGATTCTATCTCGCCGATTTTCATTTAGACTCGCCTTCAAATGGGCAGCGCCTCTTCCCGTGACGGCCGCATTCACCTCGACGGATTTGTTCCCGTCTCGCGGGAGCTTGCCGACCGCTATCGCCGCGAGGGTCTATGGCACGACCGGACGTTGGGGGAGCTATTCAACGAGTGGGTAGAACGTTCGGGCGAGCGCGAGGCGATTGCCGGCGCCGACGTCGACGGCATCTTCCACAGAATGAGCTACGCGGCTTTGCAGCAGCGCGTAAACAACCTCGCCGGGCATCTCCATCACCGCGGCATTGTGTTGGGCTCACGAGTCGTGGTCCAGCTCCCGAATGTCCCCGGCTTTGTCACGCTGCTGCTGGCATTGTTGAAGGTCGGGGCCATCCCGGTGCTCGCGCTGCCGCAGCATGGCGAACACGAAATCAGCTACATGCTGGATCACTCGGGTGCTACTGCATACGCTGTCGCTCGAGTATTCAGGGGAAACGATTGTCTGGCGATGGCGCGCGCGTTGCGCGCGACACGTCCGTCGCTGCGGTACATTCTGGTATCCGGCGAGCCAGCCGCGGACGACGTGATCGCGCTCGATCACCTTGAGACGACTCGGCCTCCTTCCGTTGACCTGCCGGTACCGGCTGCATGCGACGTCGCCCTGTTCCTTCTCTCCGGCGGTACGACGGGGTTGCCGAAGCTCATTCCGAGGACCCACGACGACTATGGGCTCAACCTGTCCGAGAGCGCACGCCTGTGCGGCTTTGACGAATCGACGGTGTATCTTGCCGCCCTGCCCGCCGCGCACAACTTTCCGCTCGGTTGCCCAGGCATCCTCGGAACGCTGCATTCCGGCGGACGCGTCGTGTTTACGTCGTCCCTTGACGCCCAGAGCGCGCTTTCATTGATTGAGGCCGAGCGCGTCACCGTCACCGCACTTGTTCCCGCGATCGCTATCCGCTGGATGGAATCACCAGGGCTCGCGGACCACGATCTGTCGTCCTTGAAGGTCTTGCAGGTTGGCGGTCAGCGCTTTCAGCCGGAGCACGCACGGCTCGTACGCCCCCAGCTCGGATGCACGCTGCAACAGGTGTTTGGTATGGCGGAGGGTCTGCTCAACTACACGCGACTCGATGATCCGGAAGACGTCATCGTCGGCACCCAGGGTCGCCCCATGCTGGCGCAGGACGAAGTACGCGTCGTGGACGATCACGACCGCGACGTTGCGGACGGGGTCACGGGCGAGCTGCTCACGCGTGGGCCGTACACACTGCGTGGTTACTTCCGTGCGCCTGAGCACAATGGGCGCTGTTTCACCAGCGACGGATGGTACCGCAGCGGCGACCTTGTCCGATGGCACAACGGCAATCTGATCGTGGAAGGTCGTATCAAAGACCTGATCAATCGCGGCGGGGAGAAGATCAGCGCGGAAGAACTGGAGAACCTGATCGTCGCGCATCCAGGGGTGATTCAGGCAGCCGTTGTGGCGATGCCGGATCGGATACTCGGCGAGCGCGTGTGCGCGTTTCTTGTCACGCGCGACGGTACGGTCTTGGCACCCGACCAGCTCAATCAGTTTCTTGCGGACCGCGGTCTCGCCAGGTTTAAGCTTCCGGAGCGTATCGAGATCGTCGCGGAGCTCCCTCTGACGAAGGTCGGTAAGGTCGACAAGAATGCGTTACGCGAGCTCGCCCGCGGCGCCCGCGCGCGCGACTCCTGATCGGCATATGCGCGGCGACGCGGGGCGGATCAAACGCGTGGCACGTCCGCGTGGCAGTCCTCACAACCTGTTGAAAACCAAGCCGCCTCCGACATAGGCACACACCCTTCTAAGCCCGGTGCCACAGGTTCGAGTCCTGCCGGGCGCGCCAATTCCTAAAGAATTCGTGCGTTTCGATCGCGAAGAAATTTCGCGGCGAACACACATCGAACAAAGTGATCAGTCTTGCGAGATTGCCCAACATCGCGCGATTTGTAGACCGCCGATTTCCTCAGCAAATAACGTCGTCGCGTCTTTCGGAATGCGGCGAACTGCCCTCGAAAAGTGGGCATGAGTTGCGGCCTGGTATTCCGGAGGTCGCTTTATGAATTTCGGGATGAATGGCATCGTGAACACATGAACGCGCTTCGCCAGCTGCGTCGCAACGCCAACGTGTCGCAGCAACAATGCGCCGAGCTCCTTGGTGTGCCCGTGAATACGTTTCGCATGTGGGATAGCGGCCGACGACCCATCCCGTGTGGCGTCATCGAGCGAGTCACGGTGAGCCTGACCGAGCATGTGAGAGACACAGAGCCGCTCTCTCTTGATCAACTCGCGAGCGAATTGTGCGTTCATGAACGCACGCTCCGAGCTGCGGCACGCAGCGGTCGTCTCGTCGTTCACCTTTCGTCCCAATCGGCGTTTGGTCGACCGATTCGGCGCGCCGCGCGACAAGCGGCCAGGGCGTTCATGGAGCACTACTACAGGAAATCGTACTCGCGGTTCGCAATTAAACCACCGGCGCCCAACGTTGTTGTGCCGTCGGACTATGCGCGCAGGCTGCGATTACCTGCGTCGACAACTCAGTATGATGCAGACGCAGTTGGCCATGACCATTGGTGCGCAGGTAAAGCAGTCGTCTATCAGTGGGAGTCTGGAAATAGAACGCCCCCGCCAGTATTCTGGAGAAGGATTGAACAATTGCGTCGCTGAACGCTACTGGGCCCGCAAGTACGGATTGTCCTTCCTCAGGCGACTATCCAACAGATCGAACTTTCAACGGACCACATGGAGGATTGCATGACCAACGAGCACCACAGACGACGTCTTCTCGCCCTTGAAAAAGATATTGCGGCTCGGATCAAACGCGAACAGCAACGCGGCCGCGATCAATTCGTCGATACCGCTGTGGACACCGGTGATGCCAGCGTTGCCGACGAAGTGGCGGCAGAGGAGTTCTCTGAAGCCGAGATGAATGCGACAACTCTTGCGCAGGTGCGAGAGGCCCTCGGTCGGATTGACGCCGGCACTTTCGGCAGATGCATCGTGGACGGCGGTCCGATCGAACCGGCACGGCTCGAGGCCGTGCCGTGGACGGCGTACTGTGCGAAGCACCAGGAGTTGCTCGAAGAGGGTTCGCCGAGAACGTCCACGCTTTAGTCGGTATACGGGCGTGCGCGTGTTGCGCTACCGCGTCAATTAGGCAAGGCCTGGGCGCTGGCTACAGTTTGTCCTGGCACGCGAAGCGTCCCTGGTAGACGGCGCTGCCCTCGCAACGCTGAAGCACGATCTGGAGGAGCCGCACGCCTGCGTGGATGAGCAACGTCCGGCCCGACACGTTCGACATTTCGAGCACCTGGCGGCTCGCGACGCCCGGCTGCACGAAGCCGGAGGTGACGTGGATCATGAGACCGAGACGCGCGAACCGGCTGCGGCCCTCGAGCCATCCGCCGATATCCCCGGGCAGCGTGATGCGCTCGCGGGTGATGCCGTGGATGGTCTCGCCGGGGGACAGCGGATACGGGGTCTGGAGCGAACGCACCTCGCTGATCGTCCGGTAGTCGACCTCGTCGATCACCGGCAGCGGCTCGTGTCCGGTGTGCATGACGCGGATCTCGTCGCCGAGATGCAGGTCGATCGACGCCGGCCCCACCTGGTCCGCGAAGAACGGATCGATCACCACTCGCCCCGCCTCGATCTCCCGCCGGATCACGTCGCGCGTAAGAATCATCGTGTCACTTCGTCTACACGCGCGACCTCAGCTCCTCGAACGACTTCAAGAGCACCTGAACTCCCTGAGTGCTCTGGGAGTTCGGCCATTGGGATTCTGCATTTCTTTGGTGCCCTTGAAACAGCAGGTGCCTCTATGCGTCAGGTCGCCCGTACGCTCACCGCCGAATTGCACCTCGCCCTTTCGCAAACATCGAGCAATGGACGGCACAGCGTTGTACCTAACGCTGGCCACGAGATTCAGTTGTATCAGCCGGGTGTCGTCATACAGGTAATCCAAGAGGTGCTCGCATCGCTTCGAACACATGAACATCTGCCCAATCGATGAACAGCCTAACATCCAAATGGAGCCGACGCGCCGTTCAACTCGTGGCATCATGTCCCCGCGGCACGCGGCTCATTTGGTGCGTTTAGCCAGCCTCAGATCGAGGGTCCATGTAGGATGACCAAGCAGGCGGCCTTCGTCGTCATCAGTCTGACGTTAACTGCATGCGGCGGCTCCGACTTCGGTTCCAGTCAACCTGCGTCACCGTCTTCTGTTCCATCGCTGCCCTCTGCTTTGACTCCCACGCCCGACGGGTTTCGCCTTTCAGGGACCGTATTCGAGAGCACTCTGCAAGGGTCGCGACCGGCTCCAGGAGGGCACGTCTTCTTCTGGGTCGAGAGTCGCTTCGGCGGTCGCGTCCCAGTTGACACGAGCGGTCGTTATGTCATCGATGGACTTGCCGCTGCCCCCATCATTCGGCTCACGTGGATGCCTGGTCCAGAGCTGCTTGAACTCCACCAGCCGTGTCCGGCCAATGTCGCAATGGCGACGACCGACACCCATCGGGATATCGAGGTCGTTCGATTAGGTTTCAATGATTTCAGGTACGACTCGCCAACGTTGTCCGGAATGGTTTACGAGACCACGGCGGACGGGCGGCGGCCCTTGCCCCACACGCGCGTCCTGTACTCGATGAACGACTGGAATGGGTTCGATGTGTATACGGAGACCGATGCCGACGGACATTACATCTTCTGCCGCATCCCGAGAGGGCCTGGCCGGCTCGGGGCCGGCGACTGCAACGACGCGGTCTTCACGTTTCCGGTTGACGTGAAAGGCGACACGGTCGTCGATGTCGATCTTCGGCCCTTCAAGGAACAGTGTCCCTGAATCAGCCAACTCGAGGGCATCCGCTCGTCGAGGAGACGGCGGCAAATCGTACAGGCTGCGTCAAGTTAACGAGAGCGGAGACATTCCCGTCGCGGAACCAAATCCGCTGCTAGCCCATACCGCCAGCAGATCTACTGGAGACTTTTCCGGCGATAGCAAGACGGTCACGTACGATCCAAGCCGCTGAACAGCGTCCTGTTCGCATTTGATCTCTAACGTCTCCGCAACATTACGGCAGTCACAGACTCTGAAGGAATTTCAGCATCCGGGCCCTATCCCTCGTGTTCAGGTGCCGAAACTTCTCTGCTTCCGTCGCAGCGGTGTTCTTGTGTCTTTGGATGGCGTCTTCCACAGTTGGCGCGCTGCCGTCATGGAGAAGGGGTTCGCCGTTAGCCAGACGCGTGCCTAGTCCCCAGAGAGGCGCCGTGCGTATCTTTCCTCTGGCCTGCAGTGGCGTGCCTTCGCGCAGGACACTCGGTCCGGTTCCGATGTCGTGCAACAGGAAATCACCGTAGGGGTGAAACTTCTTGTTTCCTAAGGCCTTCGGTACGCGAAACGTTTTGGCATTGACCCACTCGCCTTCCTTCGCCGTGACGAGCTCCGGCAAATGGCAGGCTGTGCAGCCAGTGGATTTGAACAATTTGGATCCTTCCTCAATTTCCTTGCGGTCCTTCTGTGCCGAGGGGAGCCGCCGAGGCGGAGCGGACAAGGCACGCATGAAGCTGGCGAACAACTCAACGTCATGGCCGAATTTCCCGCCGGTGTCCTCAGGGTCCGGTACCCCATCATCCACCGGATCCCCGAGGAGCGTATTGTCGTCGGGTTGCAGAGGAGAAGTGACACCCATCTCGTTTCTGTACGCGTCCGCGGAGAAAGACAGCAGACTTGCGTGCTGCGCGGCCCACCCGAACCTGCCTACTGCAGTTCTTCCCGGCGCCTCCAAAATCGGTACTTCGCGGACGATACCCTGAATTCGTCCATCGCTTCGCTTCGCCTGATCCCGCGCGACGCGTCGCAAGGCATCATCAGCGACACACTCCACGAACCCGGCTCCGAATAGGGACGTGGTGATGAACCGGTCTCGGACATTCTGGCTGCTCGACAACACATTTACCTCCGGCGTCACTCCCCCCACTGCCTTCGTCGTGATGAGGGTGCCGCCAGGCGCGGGAACGAACTCGTTGTTCCTTGCAAGATATCCTGCCCGGAGCTCCGTGATCGGGCCGCTTCCGCCGGGCAAGCGCCGACCGCCGGGAGGCGCCAGATGGCAGTGGGCGCAGGAGGTTTCGTTGAAATGGATGCCAAGTCCAGTTGTCGTTGTCTGGACCTCCTCAAAGGCTTGCTTCGCCGCATCAAACTGTTTTTGCGGGAGAAATCCATTTTGCAGCTCGAAGCTTGGTGGGGCATCCTGTGTCCACGCATTTGAGCAGAAACACGCGAGAACGAAGGCAGGTAGCGCGACGAAGATCGAGATTCTGTTGACCATTTTCCCTTCAATCCAGGCTGGAGCGCTTTGCCCTCGGACCCCTTGCGCAAACCGAACGTTCGGAGTCGTCCACTGCCTGATGACATTCGACGGCTCGGCTGCCGATGGCAGATTACGCTTGTGAAGACCGCGACGTCCACTCCGCTCGGCCGCCTGCCGCAACACCCTCAGCCGCCAGGCGGTTAACCGGACTTGCTCCGCTTTCGTCATCGCAGCTCCGCTTGAGGCCCATAAGCCTAAAGAGGAGAGATGAATGTGTCACCCTGGTCCTGAGATTTCACATTGCGAGGTGGCCACGCCGCGGCCGTCTCTAGGTCACCTCTCGCCTCGCGGTGCTCGGCGAACCGGTGATCGAGTCCTGGCGGTCCGGCCTCTTTCCCATTTGCAAACACGTCGACTGGTTGAATGTGGGTGGAGGCGTCGAATGACGCGATTGATGCACTCGCTGACTTTCGAAATGCACAAGATCACTTCGTGCGGTGGAGTGCGGTACGCGTCTGCGTTAGTCCTTGACTCGCGACGTGGTAGCGAGCTGCTAAAGATGGCGATCGACGACGGTCACCCCCACGTGCGGGCGGCGGCGACCAAAGCGCTCCAGACTAGCAGGGCTCCTACAGATCCACCTGGCATCCCTGCCGCATCGTGTGCCAATCCGTGGCCATTACCATCCCTTCGATCAGACGGACACGATACCCACTTCGGGTAGAATGCGCCGACCTAGGTCCAGACCATTCGAGGGAGCTCCGATGCTGCATCGCATGATGACGTTGACGGCCGCCCTGCTGGGTGCGGCGTTGCTGGCGCCCGCCGAGGGCGTCGCGCAGGACAAGACGGGTGCGACCTGGCCGAGTCCGGTGCCAACGCGTGGTCCTGTCGCCGAAAAGGACAAGAAGCCGGCGCCACGGCGCACCATCAACGGCATGTGGAGCGCCTTGCGGCTGGGCAACCAGTCGGGGGGCGTGCAATTGAAGCCGAACAACGGCAAGCCCGAGAACGAGCTTCCCTACACGCCGTACGGCCTGCAGGTCTACCGTTCGCACAAGCCACTCGAGGGCAAGGACTCCGTCGACCCCGCGGATAACAACGATCCGAGGACGAAATGCGAGCCGTTAGGTTTTCCCCGGTACAACCACTACGACCTCGGCATCCAGGTGTTCCAGGACGAACACAAGATCGCGATGCTCTACAACTTCGACAACCGCTGGCGCATGATCTGGACTGACGGGCGGCCGCTGCCCAAGGTGGTGGACGGGGGCGTCGAAATCGACGGCGAGTACCGTGAGGCGCGGTGGATGGGGTACTCAGTCGGCCGGTGGATCGACGATTACACGCTCGAAGTCGTCACCGTCGGCACGATGCCCGAGGACCGCGTCTGGCTCGACAACACCGGCCGGCCAATCAGCGATCAGGCGCGGCTCACCGAACGATTCCGGCGGCTCGACAACGACACCCTGGAATGGTCCGAGACGATCGACGATCCGAAAATCTACACGCGTCCGTGGGACACGATGAAGCTGCGCATGACGCTGCAGGATTCGCGAATCGATCTGATGACACGCTACTGTTCGCCGGTTGAAATCGACAATTACAACAAGACGTTCGGCGACGCGGCCGGAGCCAACTGATTCGATACGTCACACGGACCCTTATGAAAGAAGAAACGCACATGAAACAGCGAGCGATGATCGTCGTTGGCGTGGCCCTCGCGCTGCTGACCGGAGTGCCTGTCCATGGCCACCACAGCGGCTCGACACTCTTTTCTGAAACCACGTCGACCCTGAAAGGCTCCGTCGCCAAGTGGGTGTGGTCCAACCCGCATTGCCTGTTGACGGTCGACGTTAAAGGCGACGATGGCCAGGTGGTTTCCTGGCTGGTCGAACTGCAGGCCCCGAACACCATTTACCCCGCCGGTTACCGCATCAATACCTTCAAGCCCGGCGACCCGGTGACGGTCGCGGTGCACGCGGTCACCAATGGCCGGCCCTACGCCCGGGTTGTCTCGGTGACGCTCGCGGACGGCAAAACCATGGGTGACGGCGTTCGCGCTGACACGCCCGCGCCGTAACGTTCCGGTGGACAGATGATGCGTCGATCCAACGCGGCCGCCTCCTGGTCGATGGCCGCGGCGATGTTGTGCCTGCTCGCCGGCGCGTCGCTGCGGGCAGGCCAGAGCGCGCCCGAGGCGTCGCTCGTCAGCGAGCAGTACTTCAAGAACATCCAGGTGCTGAAGGGAATGCCGGTCGACACGTTCTTCGATGCGATGGGGATGTTCGCCGCGTCGATGGGGAACGATTGCACCTTCTGTCACGCCAAGGAGGCGGGGTTCCGCCGCGAGGCGTTCGCCGAAACGACGCCGCGCATTCAGCGAGCCCGCCAGATGATCGGGATGATGCAGGCGCTCAATGAGCAGTATTTCGGCGGGCGCCCGCGCGTCACCTGCTTCACCTGTCACCGCGGCCAGTATTCTCCGGTCAGCGCCCCCAGCTTTCTCATCCAGTACGGCGTCCCTGTGGAAGACCCCGACATCATCGATTTTCCGACCGAGGCGGGCGTGTCGGCCGACCAGGTGTTCGACCGCTATCTGACCGCGATCGGCGGCACGGCGGCGCTCGCCAAAATCACGAACTTCACGGCTACGGGGACGTACGCCGGATTCGACACCGGCCAGGAGGACGTGCCGGTGCAAATCTTCGCGAAGGCCCCGAATCAGCGCACGTGGATCGTCAAGTTGCCCCAGGGCGACAGCTACCGCGTATTCGACGGCGTCAACGGCTGGATCGCGGGTCCCGACAGCCCGGCTCCCCTTTTCACGCTGGTGACGGGCAACCTGGATCGCGCGCGCATCGAGGCCATCCTGGCATTCCCGGCGGCGATCAAGCAGCTGTACCCGCGGTGGCGGGTCGGCCGGACGCTCATCGACGAACGCGACGTCATCATCGTGCAGGGCACCGCGCCAGGGCTGCTGCCGGTGAACTTTTACTTCGACGACAAGTCGGGCCTGCTCGTGCGCGTCGTGCGATGGAACCAGACGCCGGTCGGGCCGGTCCCGAGCGAGATCAACTACGGCGACTACCGCACGGTTGCGGGCATCCAGATGCCGTTCACCTGGACGGCCACGCAGACCTACATGCAGATGACGATCACGCTGCGCGAGGTCTCGGTCAACGTACCTGTCGACGCGTCGCGGTTCGCCAAGCCGCGCGAGTTCCGCGCCGCCAGCCGCTAATTGGACAACAGGGGTGCTCCATGATGAGTCGCATTTCGCGTCCGCTGCTCGCTCTGATGGTCGTCCTGCTCTCCGCCGCACACGTGTGGGCCCAGGCGACCGCGCAAATCAACGGGACGGTCGCGGATTCAAGCGGCGCGGTGCTCCCCGGTGTCACCGTCATTGCCGTCCAGACTGAGACCGGCTTCCGTCGCGAGGCGGTGACGGATGACACCGGTTCGTACGCGCTGCTGAATCTTCCGACCGGGCCGTATCGCCTCGAAGCGACGCTCTCGGGGTTCCGCACCTTTTCGCAGACCGGCCTCGTCCTCCAGGTCGGCAGCAATCCGGTCATCCCCGTGAAGATGGAGCTGGGCAGCCTCGAGCAGACCGTTTCGGTCGAAGCGGCGGCGCCGCTGGTCGAGACGCGCAACCCCGCGGTTGGCGCGACCATCACCAGTGAACAGATCGACGCGCTGCCGCTTGAAGGCCGTAGTGCCGTGTCGTTGATTACGCTCACCGGCGCCTCGGCCGACGCGGGCCCCAGCAGCAGCCGCAGCATGACGTCGAGCCGCGGCATCGCGATTTCCGGCGGCCAGCCGTTTGGCGTCGCCTACCTGCTTGACGGCGCGCTGCACAACAACGCCTACGACGGCTTCAACATGCCGCTGCCGTTTCCGGATGCGCTGCAGGAATTCAAGGTGGAGACCAGCACGCAGAACGCGCAGAACGGCGTGCACGCCGGCGGCACGGTGAGCCTGGTGACCAAATCGGGCACCAACCTGCTGCATGGCGACGTGTTCGAGTTTGCGCGTCACCATCGTTTCAACGCCGCCTCGCCGTTTGCGGGTCTCGACCCCGCGACCGGCAAGCGCCTCGACGACGGCCTGGTGCGCAACCAGTTCGGCGGCGTGCTGGGCGGCAAGCTGGTTCAGGACAAGCTGTTCTTCTTCGGCGCCTATCAGACCTCGCGCTCGACGCAGACCCCGGCTGACCTGGTCGCGTTCGTGCCGACGGCAGCGATGATGGCCGGCGACTTTACCGGCGTCACCGCGCCCGCCTGCAACCGGGGGACGCAGGTCAACCTGCGAGCGCCGTTTGTCAACAACCGTCTCGCGCCGGCGCAGATCAATCCGGCGGCGCTGGCGGTTGCCAAGCGTTTGCCCGCGACGTCAGACCCGTGCGGCCGCGTCACCTATGCGAGCCAGACCAAGCCGGTGGAGACGCAGTCGATCGGAAGACTCGACTGGCAGATCAACCAGAACCATTCGCTGTTCGGCCGCTACATGCTGACCACGACCTTCTGGGATCCGCCGTACGCGAACAACGGCAACATCCTGGCGACCTCACTCGGCGGCCGTGACAGCGACGCGAAGTCGCTGGCGATCGGTGACACGATGGTGCTGAGCAACACGATGGTGAACAACGTGCGCTTTACCTATCACTACACCAACGTGCACCGCACCCACGCTCCCTACTTCGGTCCCGAGGATGTCGGAATCAAGAGTTACAGCTACGTTGACAAGGTCACGCTGATCTCCGTGAGCAACGCCTTCAACCTCGGCCTCGGCACCGAGCTGGACTCGTATTACCGTCCGCACACCTACGCGTTCTCGGACGACCTGACGTTGATCCGCGGCAGCCACCAGTTGGGGTTCGGCGGCACGCTCGCCCTGAACGACTGGAAGACGCGCACCAATTCTCGCTCGGGCGGCGCCTTCACCATGAACGGCGGCGCGACCGGATTGGCGCTGGCCGACTTCATGGCCGGGATCGTCTTTGAGTTCCGGCAGGCGAATCCGTTCGTGAACGACGCCACGCAGAAGAGCTTCGGCGTCTACGGCCAGGACACATGGCGCGTCTCCGACAAGATCACGATGAACTACGGGATGCGGTACGAACCCTGGTTCCCGCAGCAGTTCCGGAAGGGGGCGGTCTACAACTTTTCGACCTCGGCCTTCCTCGCCAACGCGCGCAGCAGCGTGTATCCCGATGCGCTACCCGGGTTCACCTACCCCGGCGACGCGGGCTTTCCGAGCAAGGCCGGACTGGACACGAACTGGATGAACTTCCAGCCGCGTGTTGGCGTGTCCTGGGATCCCAACGGCGATGGCAAGACGTCGGTGCGCGCCGGCTATGGCCTGAGCGGTGACTTCGTCGCCGGGCAGTTCTTCACCGATGCGCAGCAGGCGTGGCCCTTCGGGTATGAGGAACGGCTGACCGGCGCGAGCGTCGGTCCACTGGACGATCCATTTGGCGGCGTCGGCCGCGTGAATCCGTTCCCGGTGAAGCTCGGCACCGGCCTGGCGAAGGCCCCGGGCACCCCCTTTATCGAGATACCGCACGATCTGAAGGGGACACGCGTGCACACGTGGAACGTCGGCGTCCAGCGCCAGTTGACCGACACCCTCGCGGTGTCGGCGACCTACCTCGGCAACCGCATGGTGAACATCTGGGGCGACGTCAACGGCAACCCCGCGCTCCTGCCAGCCAACCCGACCGGGCCGTGCACGTTGCGCACGACGACGGGGACGCAGACATTCGCGAATTGCTCCACGGCGCCAATCAACGTCCGGCGGGAGATCGCGCAGGCGAATCCCGTCGATGGTCAGTACATCGGTTATCTTGACTGGGCCACCGATCAGGGGTGGCAGCGCTACCACGGCGTGCTGCTCTCCGGCCAGAAGCGCGCGGCCAACGGCCTGAGCGCGAACGCCAACTACACGTGGTCGACCTGCGAGGGCACCGCGCAGAGCAACACCGGTGGCAACCCGCTCAACGTGGGCACCGGCTACACCCGGCCGCAGTCGCTGATCAATCCGCCGGCAAACTCGAAGGAGTT
>Ga0070675_100002348_pt1 | contig 14067 bp, 13 predicted proteins | sample KBSM43metaG_FD_65343 | JGI IMG/M metagenome (GOLD analysis project Ga0070675, IMG submission 65343) | Miscanthus rhizosphere microbial communities from Kellogg Biological Station, Michigan, USA - KBS M4-3 metaG | ecosystem: Host-associated > Plants > Roots > Rhizosphere > Soil ...
CCCTGCAGCCAGCTGAGCGCCGACACGATCGGGCCGGAGCCCTGGGGATTTGCCTGCGCCATTGCCGCGGTCGGAATGGCTGAAGCAGCAAGTGCGACCGTCGCTTTGACAATCTTCACTGAGGTTTTCCTTCTTGAATTGAATTGGCCGCAAGGCGCGCAACAATGGCGCGGACATATGCCTGCGTTTCAGGAATCGACGGAATTCCCCCTGCCGTCATCACCCGCCCCGGACCGGCGTTATAGGCCGCGAGCGCCTTCTCAACGTTCCCGTCGAAACGGTTCAGCTGCTGGCGAAGGTATCGCGCACCCCCCGAGAGATTCTGTACCGGGTCACGAGGGTCAACGCCAAGGTCCCGCGCTGTACCGGGCATCAATTGCGCCAAACCGATGGCACCTGCGCGAGATCGCGCGGACGGGTTCCAGCGGCTCTCCTGCCAGACCACGGCTTCGAGCAAATAAGGGCTGATGTCGTTGGCCTTCGCCACCTCCACCAGCGCAGTCGCATACGCACCCGACCAGCCCTGTTCGGTCAACACGGTGACCGCCGTAGCGGGTACCTCCGCGCCATCTCCGATTGCTTCGACCGGATCGGTCCGATCGGTCGACGCCCAGGTTGCATTGGGCGAGTCCGACAGCACCTTCACGGCGCCGCCGGTACCTATTTCAAGGACCTCTGCCTGGGCCGCGCCGGCAGAGCCGAGCGCGGCCGCGAGGGCGATGAGGCGAACGGCGATCACGGCTTGGGCACCAGCCTTTGCGGATGCGTCCAGGACTTCACGCCGTTGTACGTCGGCTGAGCCGCGCCAACGAGATCCTTGCCGTTTCCGAGCTGACCGCCTGAGCAGCTAAGCAGTCTGTTGATGCAGTTCTGCCACCACATGTCGTGGACCGTCGGGTCCCACGCCATGAAGAAGTCTGCGTGGAACGTATGGCCCTTGGGCTGACCGGGAGCCATCATGTCGGAAGACAATTCCCAAAGCGACGTATTGTCGCCGCTGGCCACGGTGTACCAAGCGCCCATCGTGAAGGTTGGGATGTTGTACGGGTGGCTCGACGGGCACTTCAGATAGCCCCACGTACCGTAGCTGGCATACGCCACGTGGCTGCGGTGATCGGCACTATCCAGATTCTTGCCGTCCCAGCACTCCGGCGCTTCGATGACTGCGCCCAATTGGTTCCCGGCAGGACAGTTGGCGAGCGCTGTCGAAAGAGTCGTGTAGTGGCCAGGCTTGGCCGAGGGACCCTGGCAGTTGAACCAGGCGCCGCCGGTCTTGATCTGGTTGATACCCGTTGGATCCCACCCGAAGATGAACCTGATACCGTTGGGGAGCTGGACCGCCTTACCGAAGTATTTCGGCGCGGACGGATTGCTTACTGTCGGATCGGACTGCGGGCGCTGCTTGTAATAGATCGACACGTAGTCCGGCCGGACGACATTGCCTTTCCCGTCGAGCATGGCAGGCATCCAGTAGGCCGAGCGGTTCGCCGCCACACCCTTGCCGGTCCAGTTACAGGTGCTGTCGCCCCCGGCCCTCAAGCTCGCATAGGTCGAGTTGGCGTCGGCAGCGACGTTCCCGTAGAACTGGTGAAGGTGGCTCTTGCCGGGCTGGCCGGGGTAGAGGATCGGGTCATCGTAGCTGAGCTGACCGGCCCCGCAAATGAAGCGGAACGCGCCGACAATATCAGGGGCGCCCGATCCGGGGTTGGACCCTGAATTCCAGATCGCGGTGTTGACGTCGAAGTTTGACGCAATCGCGGCCAAGCCCCCCAGCGTCGGGCTCGACAACCCGCTGCCCGGTGCTGGTGCCGGTGCCGGTGCCGGCGCGGGCGCCGGCACCGGCGAAGGTGTCGGGGCTGGGCTGGCAGGGCTGTCCGGGGCGTTCGACGGAGGCGCAGCCTCGGCTGCGTCTTCCTTGGAGACCTTGCAGCCCGGCAAAACGGCAATAAGAATGAGCGGCGCGGCGAGCGCCTTAACGGTAAACCTCAATTTGGTGCTGACCCTCCCAGGTCCTCAATTGAACCATCCCCCTGCCCAGGACTGTTGCCCTGAACGCGACAGTCAACAAGCTAGTGGGGTCTAAACCACGGTGTGTCGGTATTTTTTACAGGCGAAATGAGGAACGCCGGAAGAGTAACGTAAATATTGTGTTAAGCCTGGAATAAGCCTCGCCCCGTCTACTGAAAGTTCTGTCAGTAAGCGCCGAACTTGATATTCGATTCGACTCCCGCTTAGCTGCCTACCGCGGGTTCATTAGCTCAGCAGCCTCGCGAACCCTTTGCGCCTCCGACAAAGGTGCGACCAGGACGTAGTCACCGGTTGCGACGACGATCAGGTTTTCCACCCCGATGGTCACGATCCGGGGACCTTGTGAGCGAATGAGGCTCCCTCGAGTGCCGATCGCGAACGAGCGGGAATCGACCACGTTGCCCTCTGAATCCTTGTCCGCGAGGTCATAGACGGCGGCCCAGCTGCCGACGTCCGACCAATCGAGTTTGATTGGGACGACGGCAATGCGGCTGGAGTGCTCCATCACTGCATAGTCGATCGATGTGGAAGGACAGGCCTGAAGCGCCCTCCTGTCAGGTGTCGTCCGATCGCCTTCGACCGACGCGGCGCGCGCCGCCGCCTCGACGGCATCGTGAATTGCGGGCGCGTGGACCTTCAATTCATCAAGGAAGCCGCCAGCCGAGAAGAGGAACATGCCGGAATTCCAGAATGCGGCCCCGGATCGCACTAGCTCCGCCGCTGCCTCCAGCGTCGGCTTTTCCACAAAGGAGCTGGCTTCGCACACGCCCTCGGCAATCTCCCGGCCCGCAGTGATGTATCCGTAGCCCGTCTCGGCATGCGCCGGCCGGATCCCGAATGTGACCAGGTAGCCTTGCTGCGCGATCGGAACCGCGCGCCGTACGGCTTCGAACAATGGCTCGGGATCGCCTATGTGATGATCGCTCGGAAGGATAAGCAGCACCTCGTCCCGATCGACGGCCATTGCGGCCAAAGCGACCGCGGCCGCGGACCCGCGCGGACAGGGTTCGAGAAGCAATCGGGCGCCCGGCGCGAGTCGCGCAACTTCATCGGCCTGACCCGCCGCGCCGACGATGATCGGGGGCAAGAAAAGCTCGCCATCCCGAACCCGCGCGAGCGTCTGCTCGACCATCGTGCCGCTGCCGACGATCTCGAGGAGATGCTTCGGGCGTTTTTCCGTCGAAATCGGCCACAATCGCGTTCCTCCGCCTCCCGCGAGAACGACCGGCTGGACTCGTTTCACCATGCGCTAGCCATATCGCCCCAGCCGCGCCCGTCCAGCCGAGGACGAAAACACCTGTGCAATCTCGACACATACTGTCTCTATTCGAGACGAATTAAAGTCTTGAGTTGATTCGGAACCTTAATTCTGAGTTAATGGTTTTCCCTGAGCCCGAGTACGACGCGTCGGAGTCGATCGGCTCCCCTTAGCCAGGCTTGTGAATGAGCGTTCCTGTACAGTCATCCCGCACCGGACGCCGCTTGAATGCAAGCGGACGTGCCCGCCGCGCGAAACGCTCTGCGGCCCGACGCCGGCGCCAGATGTTCCTGTCCGGGGCTGTCGCGTTCACCGCAGTTGTCGCCGCACCGCTGTCCGTCGCTTCCTATCTCGGCGTCGAATCGAGCATCCCGGGCATTGCGGCTGCCAAAAGCTTCATGGCCATGATGTCCGAGCGTTCTCCCGGGGATCGGACCAAAGCCGAGCTCACCAGGACGAAGCACCGCACCGCCCCCGCGCCGAAGCAGCGCGCGTTGGGCAAGATTACGCCGCCGCCGCCGCCGAAGGAATTCGTCGAGGCCATTGCGCCGCCTCCGCCAAAGGTTGCCGAGGGGGTGCCTGTGGCCATGGCGCCGACGACACTCGGCCCGCTCATTGTCGGTCCATCCACGCCTGGCGGGATCATCATCCCGACCTCCTCGCCGATCCCGGGCGGAACCGGCGGCTCGACTCCTCCGGGGACTGAGGAGCCGACTCCGACTAATCCAACCGAACCGCAGCCGCCTCCGGGCGACGACCAGCCGCAGCCGCCTCCGGGCGATGACGGACTGACGCCGACGCCTACCGGGCCGCTGCCTACGCCGCCGGTAGTTCCTGAGCCGGAAACCTGGGCTACCATGATGCTAGGCTTCGGGCTTACCGGCTTGATGATGCGGCGGCGCAGGAGGAAAGCTGCTGCACTCCGCTTGGCCTGATCCATGACTCGGGGGTTATTCGTCGCCGTCGTTTTAGCAGCGCTGGCAACCGCTGCTGCTGCCGCTTGGTCGAGCCGGATCATGGAGCGGCCGCAGCTGGTCACGGCTCAGCTCGAAGATTTGCCCGACTGGGGTGACAAGGAGCGAACGTTCCTGACCAAGGCCCAAGTCTTCCAGGCCCGGGCAGAAGGTGGGCTCGACCGCGACGTCCAATCGGTCCTGAACGTCCGCAAACGAATGAAATTCGGAGATTTCGTCTGGAACGACCGCAATGTGCCGAAGGGCACGGTCTGGGTCCGGGTCGATCTGAAGTCCCAGATTCTTTCCGTCTTCCGCGGGGGCCACGAAATCGGAACCGCGGTGATCCTGTACGGCGCCGATGAGAAGGAGACGCCGGACGGCAGGTTCCCGGTCCTGGCGAAGATCAGGGACCACAGGTCCGCCACCTACGACGATGCGCCCATGCCCTACACGCTGAGGCTCACTGATGATGGCGTCGCCATCCACGGCAGCAATGTGCGCTGGGGCGCGGCAACTCATGGCTGCATCGGGGTACCCGTCGAATTCGCAGCCAAGCTCTTCGACGAGGTGGGCAAGGGCGATCAGGTCGTCATCGTTCGCGATAAGAAGCCACTCCAGCTTCCATCCTGAAAATCGCAATGATCCGCGGGACGATCCGTGGCCGGGCTCGCGTAAACTCTTTGATTACCATCAACTGCGAAAAGGCAGGAGCTCAATTGAGGATGCTCCATGTCTCGTTCGCGTCAGCGCCGAATTGCGGTTGCCGTTGTCTTGCTTCTCGCAAGTCCGGTCCTGCAAGGCGGCCTAGGCCCGCAGCAGAACTTCGAAGAGCGGCTGCTTGCCGCCCATAACCGCGAGCGCGATGCCATCGGGACTGCTCCGCTGAAGTGGGACCCCGTGCTCGCGCGCTCGGCCCGTGATTGGGCGCAGTACCTCGCCCGGACCGGGCGCTTCGAGCATTCGCCGGACAGTCCGTGGTGGAGTGACCCGGAAGGTGAGAACCTTTGGGCCGGCACCGTCGGCTACTACCAGGCTGAATCGATGATCGGCCTGTGGGCCGCAGAGAAGCGCGACTACAAGGCGGGCGTATTCCCGAACAACAGCCGCTCCGGGCGGGTGGAGAACGTCAGCCACTATACGCAGCTCGTCTGGGCGAACACCGGCGCTGTTGGCTGCGCTCTGGAACAGGGCGCCGAGGAGGACGTGCTCGTCTGCCGCTATAGCCAGGCCGGCAACGTCCTCGGCGAACGCCCGATCTGATCATGCTCGAACGGGTCCTCTTCGTGGTCACGATCGCCGGTGGAGCGACGCTCGGCGTGTTCTGGCCGCTCAGCAAAAGCGAGACACCGGCCGCTACCTCGGCGCTGGAAGTGACCCTCGACCGAAGCGCCGACAAGCATTTCTACGCGAACGCGAACGTCAACGGCCGTGACATCCGCTTCCTCGTAGACACCGGCGCAAGCGAGACGGCCCTGACCGAAGACGATGCGCGGAAGGCCGGGATCACGATCGATCCTCAGCAATATGAGCTGCTCGGACAAGGTGCGTCAGGCATCGTGCGCGGCCAGTATATCGAGCTGAAGACCATCGAACTCGGCGGCATCCACGAAGAGAATGCCAAGGCGGTCGTCGTCCAGGGCGCGACCGTTTCCTTGTTGGGCCAGCCCTTCCTCGAGAGCATCGACGAGATCGTCATCCGGAAGGGCGCGATGGTCCTTAGGGACAAGAAAGACACCTAGCCTACCCTCCGCCAGCATGTCGCGTTCCGGGACATGGCCCTTCGGCCTTGTCGTCTGGACTCCTCTTGCCCGATAGGGCTGCCGGGATGGATGGATATTCGGGGCGCGCCCGTGCAAGCTAGCGCCTCGCAGCGTTCCGTTTGAGGGTGGGTGTCCTGGAGATTTGTTCCTTGAGTTTCGGGGCGCCAGCCAAGGCCGCACGTACGTGATCGGCAAAGTTCCGCGCGAGTTGGTCGTGCGGCTCAGCTGGACCACCTCGTCGTTCGGCATCATCCAGCTGCTCCGCTTCACCAACAATATCATTCTGGCCCGCCTGCTCTCGCCTCCGCTGCTGGGCCTGATGCTGATCGTGAACTCGATCCGCACGGGCGTCGAACTGCTGTCCGATGTCGGCATCAATCAGAGCATCGTCAGTCACCGCCAGGGCCACACGCCGGAATTCTACGACACGGCCTGGACGATCACCGCTATCAGGGGCGTCGTTCTAGGCGCCTTTTGCTTCGCCTTCGCCGGCTTCTTCGCCAGCTTCTTCGAGAAGCCGGAGCTGGCGACAGTCCTGCCGGTCATCGCGCTCACATTCGTCTTCACCGGCTTCCAGTCGGCGAGCACGGCCCTGCTCCAAAAACAGGGATTGGTCGCACGCATCGCGACTTTCGAAGTCGGCGTGGCCGTTCTTTCATTGGCGGTGCACGTCGGGTTGGCGCTCATCACACCGACGATCTGGGCGCTCGTGCTCGGCAGCGTCATTACTAGCGGCGCAATGCTCGTCACCAGCTATCTCGTCCTTCCCGGCGTCCGCCACCGCTTCATCATTGACCGAACCAGCGCGCGGGAGATCATCGTCTTCGGCAAATGGATCTTCCTCTCGTCGATCATCTACTTTCTCGCGATGAACTACGACCGGCTCTACTTTGCGAAGCAGATCCCGCTCGAATTGCTCGGCGTCTACGCGATTGCCCGGTCAATGGCCGACATGCTGACGATGCTGGTCAATCGGACCAGCACCTGGGTGATCTTTCCGCACGTCGCGTCCATGGAATCGACCGCGCCGGAAGTACGGGCGAGCCTGCTTCACTCACGCCGGACCGTGCTGCTGCTCGTGGCTCTGAGCTTCGCAATCTTCGTTGCGATTTCCGACGGCATCATCCGGCTCCTCTACGACGCGCGCTACGAGACTGCGGCCGAAATATTGCCACTGATGCTCCTCGGCGTCTGGATCTCCATTCTCTGTACGGTCAACGATTCCGTGCTGCTCGGAATGGCCCGGCCGGCGTACAGCGCGATCGCCAACGCAGCGAAACTCCTGACCTTCGTGGTCGGCGTGCCAATCGCCTTCCATTATTATGGGCTCATGGCCGCCATCGTCGTCCTCAACGCCGGCGAGGTCGTTCGCTACGTGGTGCTTTGGCTTTTCAGCAGGCGGAAGCATCTCGCCTTCGGCCGCGATGACTTCGCTCTGACCGCCTTGTTCCTGATCGCCACCGTGGGGATCCGCGAACTGCTGTTCGCTTCCGGCCTCGCGAGCGGAATCGAAGGCCTATTCCCGTTCCTGCAGCCGGAAACGTGGGTCAGGTGAAACAGGAGCGGTTCACGCTGGTCCATGCCCTGCGCGGCCTGGCCGCGCTGTGGGTCGTCTTTTTCCACGTCAGCACGGCCGGCCACATCTCCGGGCTTCGCTCGCAGCTGCCCTCTTGGGCCGACCTATTCTTCTCCGCCGGCCACCTCGGCGTCGCGATCTTCTTTGCCTTGAGCGGCTTCGTCATCACGCATTCGGTCGCCGGCGCATCGATCACGGCCAGCTATATCGGCCGCTTTGCCCTACGGCGGTCCATCCGCCTCGATCCGCCCTATTGGGCATCGATCCTCTTCGTCGTCGCCGCCGGCTACCTTTCCGCCCAGGTGAAGGGAGAGGGGTTTCAGTTTCCGACTTTCCCGCAGACGCTGGCGCACCTCTTCTACCTGCAGACCTTGCTTGGCTTTCCGCAGATCAACTGGGTCTACTGGACCCTGACCTACGAGATCCAATTCTACCTCGTCCTCGTCCTGCTGATCATGGCTGCACAGAGGATGCGCGTCGCCCCTCCCCTCGTCGTGCTCCTGCCCTTCCTCGCGACCATCGCCTACTGGCTTGGCCTGATGACCCCGCCGACGGGTCTGTTCGTCGATCTATGGCACGCCTTTCTCGCCGGCGTACTGGCCTATTGGGCGAAGACCAGCCGGCTGGCGCTCTACTCCTTTATAGGCGTCTGCGCGCTGTCGCTTGCTCTGAGGCCCAACGATTTCACCATCCTCAGCATCGGCACGGCGATCCTACTGCATGTCGCATTCCGGACGGGCTACATCTACCGGGGCCTCGACTGGCGCTGGGTCCAGTTCCTCGGCACGGTTTCCTACAGCCTGTACCTGATTCACAATCCGATCGTCGGAGGCGTGTCGTTTCTCTCCGCGCGCTGGATTGGATCGGACTTTGTCACGCTGGTCCTCAGCGTGGCGGCCAGCATCGCGGCTGCCGCAGCCTTCTGGTACCTGCTCGAAAGGCCGTCGCTGGCGCTCGCGCATCGGATACGCGTGAAAAAGCCCGGCAAGCAGCGGATGTCAGATTCCGGCACAGCGGCGCTGATGCCCCAGAATGCAATTGGCGAGCTGCAAAACCAGCCGCTAGACGAACCTCGCGGCAGCTAAAGGGGAATTTGTGCAGGCAAGCAGTGGAAGGACGACCATCGCCGTCGCCATCTGCACCTATAAGCGCAACGAGCCGCTGGCCGTGCTGCTGGAATCCCTGCTCGCCTGCGCCGAGCGGGTGCGTGAACGAGCTGCGGTCGGCGTGGTCATCGTTGACGATGCGAAGGAGGAGGTGGCCCGTCCTGTGGCCGAAGCCTTCGACGGGCGGTTCGAACTCGGCCTTCGGTATGAGGTGTCGGGGAAGCAGAACATCTCGATGGCGCGAAACCTTGCGATCGAAACCGCTATGCACCTCGCCGACTGGACGGCGATGACCGACGATGATTGCGAAGCCCCCGACCATTGGCTCGAAGCGCTGCTGAAGACTCAGGAAGGGACCGGGGCGGATGCGGTTACGGGAAGGATGGTCCGCCGCGTACCCGACGGCTCTCCGCGCTGGATCACGGACGAGCCTTTCCTCCAACTGGGAGTTGAGCAGTTCGAGGACGGCACCGAAATGCCGAGCGCGGCGACCTTCAATACGATGATCTCCAGCGGCTGGCTGAAGGCTAACCCCAAGATCCGCTTCGCTCCCGCCTATGGCGTGGTCGGGGGCGAGGACATGGTGTTCTTCCGGGCTGCGAAGGCAGCGGGCCTGTCGATCCGATTTTCCGAGCTGGGCTTCGTTTATGAGAACGAGTCCGCCGAAAGGGCGACTCTCGGCTATCAGCTCTACGTCTACTTCTGGCACGGCAACAGCGCCGCACTTTCCTGCATCGAAAGCGGCATGTCGCGCGGGCGGATGTTCGTTCACGGCGCGGCATCATTGACTCGAGCTCTAGGGCGGCCGTTCGGACGAGTGCTGCGCGGACAAAGCCCGCAGCTGCGCTTTGGTCTTGCGCAGGTGCTGCATGCCGTCGGCAAGCTGCTCGGCACGTTCGGCATCCGGATCGAACATCGCTAGGCCATGAAGATACTTTTCGCGCTGCCTGGTCTGCACCGCTTCGGCCGCGGGGCCGAGGTCGTATTCGAGTCCGTCGCTCAAGAGATCGCCCTGCGCGGCGATCATCAGGTCACCCTGGTCGGTTCGGGCGAGGCTCGAAGCGACCGAGCCTACGAGTTCATCCACCTCCCCGCCATATCGCGCGACCATTTCGAGGATTGGCCGAAGGCGCCGTTCGTCCGCCACGAGTTCATGTACGAGGAAATGACTTTCGCCGCGGGCCTCGTAGCATTGTCCGCAGTCGGTCAGGCCGATGTGACGATGACCTGCAGCTACCCGTACACGAACTGGGCGCTTCGTCGCCCGCGCCTCGGCAAGCGCCGCCCTCCCCACGTCTTCGTCACGCAGAATGGCGATTGGCCGGCCCAACAGCAGGGCGCCGAGCCCCGTTTCTTCTCCTGCGAGGGCCTGATCTGCACCAACCCGCTCTATTTCGAGCGGAATAGAGAACGCTGGAACTCGACGCTCATTCCCAACGGCGTGGATCCGGCCCGGTTCTTTCCCGGCCCGCAGCGCAAGGCCGAACTTGGACTGCCGACCGATCGCCCGCTTGTCCTGATGGTGAGCGCCCTAGAGCCCGGAAAGCGGGTGATCGAGGCCATGCGCGCCATGGCGGACGTGCCCGACGCGCATCTGGTCGTCGCCGGCGATGGACCCTTGCGCGATGAGGTCGATCGGCTGGCCGCGGACCTGCTTCCCGGCCGCTTCATGCGGGCAACGTTCAAGCATGAGCAGATGCCCGACCTTTATCGAAGCGCAGATCTGTTCCTTCATACGAAAATCCGGGAGTCCTTCGGCAATGTCTATGTCGAGGCACTCAGTTGCGGCACGCCGATGGTCGCCCATGACGACGAGGTCACGCGCTGGATCCTTGGTGAGCATGCAATCCTGGTCGACACGGAGCTGCAGGCCGCGTTGACGGACGCGATAGTGGAGGCGCTGAAGACCCGGCGGCCGAACACGGCGTCGGCCGAGTGGGCGCATCGGCGCTACAGCTGGGAAGTGGTTGCCGGGAAATACCTCGACTTCTTCACCGAAGTCGCTCGGTCGAAGTCCTAGATCCAGTCGAGCCGGACCTTGTGGTCCATCCCGGCTGCGCTCAGCCGCTCGCGAAGAGCGTTCGTTGCATTTGCCAGTTCATCGGAAAAGCGCTCGTGGGTCTCGACGATCGCGAGCTGGACCTCATCGATGGCTCCCGTGTCGATCATCCGGTTCAGGACCGGTACTTCCGCACCTTCGATGTCCATTTTCAGCAAGGTTACCGGCCTGCCGAGTTCGCGGATGAAGCTGGCCAGATCGATGCATTCCACCTCCGTCTCCCGCATCTCGACGTCGCCGGACTTCGGCGCGACGAAGCTGGCCGCGACGGTCGTGTCGAGATCGTCATATTGCGCGTGCGCGACGGGAGTGGAGAGCGTCAGCGACCCCGGCTTGTCCATCACCCCCTGGTTGTAGATGCGCACGTTCGGAAGGCGCGAGAAGCGCTTCTTGAGGATTTCGAAGCAGACCGGATTGGGCTCGAAGGCATGGACCGTCGCGCCTGTGCGGGCGCATTTCGACGTAACGTCCCCGACATTTGCGCCGGCATCGATGATGATGTCGCCGGGCCGCGCCGGCACATCCAGATCGATCTCATCGAAGTGGACGCTCGTTTCCTTGCGGAAGGCGTTCTGCAGCCGTTCGGTCCACGGGTTGTAACGAACCTTCCGGTAGAGGGCTTTCCTGAAGGGGGACGGCATCAACAGGTCTCCAATGACTTCGTCGAGAGTCTAGCCGGGACGCCCACGGCGGCAAGTGCACGGCAATCAGGCAAGCCAGATATGGGACAGCGAGTAGAAGATTCGTTGACTTCCAAGCTGAGGTTCCAAAGAAACGGCTCTGTAGCTCATCATCTCCTTCCAAGAGCGCAGAAGCCAGAGGAACTGTTCTTGTACGCACGAAATCTCGCGGTTGGAGGTTCCATCCGTGCCGCAATTGTTGGCGCGGGTTACATCGCGGATTTCCACGCTCGCGCGATCAGGGCGGCGCATGGTGTAGAGCTGGCGGCGGTGTGCGACGTGAATTCCACCGCGGTCGAGGCGTTCGGGAAGAGCTGGGGCGTGCCTGCTTATACCTCGCTGGAGACGATGTTGTCCGAACAGCGTCTCGACGTCGTCCACGTGCTCGTACCGCCCGACCACCATCACAGGGTCGCGAAGGCGGCCCTGGAGGCCGGCGTCAGCGTCCTCCTGGAAAAGCCCATGTGCGCATCGGTCGATGAAACGCGCGATCTGCTCGAACTGGCGACAGCCAAGCGCCTGACCGTCGGCGTCAATCACAGCATGCTGTTCGAGGGCGCGTTTCAGCGCCTGCGGGACCATGTCCGTGGAGGCGACCTCGGGCCGCTCGATCACGTCACCATCAACTATTTCGCCGAGCTGCCGTTCATCCGCTTCGGCCCGTTCGGAAACTGGATGCTCCGCGAGCCCGGCAACGCCCTTCTCGAGATCGGGCCGCATCCGATCTCCGGGCTAGTCGATCTGATCGGTGTGCCCGATGAGATTCAGGTCACCGCCGACCGCGACATCGTGCTGCCGGGCGGGGCTCGCGCCTACCGCCGCTGGCGGATCCAGGCGCTCGCCGGCCGCATCGCCGCAGACGTGAACATCGAGCTGGGACCCGGCTTTCCGCAGCGGATTATCGCTGCTCACGGACTACTCGGCGCGGCCGTCGCCGACCTGGGAGCGAACACCTGCACCATCGACCGGCGCGCGCCTGCCAGCCCGGACTTCGAGCGCTACAGCCGCAGCGTATCTCAAGCTTCACAGATGCGCCGCCAGGCCAAGTCCACGCTGGCGGATTACATCCTGTCCAAGGCTAAGCTTCGCAAACGCGGCAATCCCTACCAGCTGTCGATCCAGGACAGTGTCGCAAGCTTCTACGAGGGCCTTCTTTCGCCGGACGGGCTGGACAACCGCATCAGCGGAGACCTGGGCGCGGCGGTGATCGAGACGTGCGAGAGGATCATCGACAAGGCGAAGCTGAAAGGCCGCGTCGAGCAACTGCGTACGCAGCCCGCGGCCGGACTCAAGCCGACCGTGCTCGTGCTTGGCGGAACGGGCTTCATCGGCCGGCAACTCATCAGGCAGCTGCTGGAAAAAGGCTATTCGGTCCGCGCCGCCGCCCGGGGCTCCAGCCCGGCGCTCGAGGAACTCGGAAGCGATCGGCTCGAGGTCGTACGGGCGGATATGCGCTCCAAGGCGGACCTGGAGCGCATTCTCGACGGCATCGAGACCGTGTTCCATCTCGCCACATCCGACGCGAGGACCTGGGACGAGTTCACCGAACGTGAGATCGAGCCGGCCCGCGTTCTGGCCCGCGCCTGCATGGACCGGGGCATCAAGCGGCTGATTTACACCGGAACGATCGACTCTTTCTATGCAGGCGGAGGTGCTGGCACGATCACGGAGGACACGCCGCTCGACCGTAACATCAAGCGCCGCAACAATTATGCGCGAGCCAAGGCAGCCGCCGAAGACGTGCTGATGGAGATGCACCGTAAAGAAGGGCTCCCGGTCGTCGTCCTGCGCCCGGGCATTGTCATCGGCCGCGGCGGAAACCCCTTCCACTGGGGCGTCGGCAAATGGTCGTCGGAAGGCGTGGTCGAAACCTGGGGCGACGGAACCAACAAGCTCCCGCTGGTGCTGGTTGACGATGTCGCTTCAGGCCTGGTCCGCGCGATGGAGACCCCCGGGATCGAGGGACGTGCGTACAATCTGGTCGACAAGCCGCTGCTCTCCGCTCGGGACTATATTGCCGGCCTAGAGAGGCTCGGAGGTTTCAAGATCGAAGCCCATGCCCGTCCGATCTGGCGCTTCTTCATCGAGGACTTCGCCAAGTGGCCTATCAAGGTCGCAGTCGGTCACCCCGATGCGCAGCGCGTACCGAGTTATTCCGACTGGGAATCGCGTACACAGAAGGCCGTGTTCGACAGCAGGCGCACGCGTCAGGAACTCGGCTGGACTCCGATCTCCGATCCCGACCGGATGGTGAGCGAAGGCATCGGCGGATCGCTCGCAGCCTGGCTGAAGGCCCGGGACTGAAGGGGCGGAACGGGTGGGGGTCAGCGCATCCATCTACTTTTTCGCGGGCGACTTCGCGGATGTGCTGAAGCGGCATGACGCGGGCGTTGAACAGACCTACGCCACGCATGACGAATGCGCGAAACTGTTCAAAGGGCTTCTCGATGCGGGGGTGGAGCTCACCATCCATAGCTTCGTGACTCCGGAAGCGCGCGAGGAACGGCCGATCGACGGTCTTCGAATCGTCTCTTTGGGCGCTCGGGGCTACGCAGACTCCGGCCTGCTTCACGAGGCCGTCGCCAAGGACAAATCCGAGGCGATCGTCGCCCACTTTCCTAACATGGAATTGCTTCGCGCGGTC
>Ga0070675_100002352_pt1 | contig 14063 bp, 16 predicted proteins | sample KBSM43metaG_FD_65343 | JGI IMG/M metagenome (GOLD analysis project Ga0070675, IMG submission 65343) | Miscanthus rhizosphere microbial communities from Kellogg Biological Station, Michigan, USA - KBS M4-3 metaG | ecosystem: Host-associated > Plants > Roots > Rhizosphere > Soil ...
ATGATACGGCGGCGTGAACGGGAAGAAGTGGTTCATCCCGGCCTGATGCAAAGCTTCGCGCACGGCGTCGCCGCCATGCAGGAAATCGAGGCCGCGCTGGCCGTCCTTCAGCGACCGGGCGAGCCGAAGGACGGCGCGGATGCCGGCGAGGCTAATGAAATCCAGCGCTTCGAGGTCGATCGTCACGGATTTGGTCTGGGGCTGAAGCCGCTGTTCGACGGCCGCGGCGAAATCGTCGCCGTCGGCTGCCTCCATCCGCGCCTCGGGCCGAGCGACCAGGCGCTCTCCCTCTTCCAGGAACCGGACCTGCATGCGTTAAATTGCAGGTAAACGGCAGTGGAGTCGAGGGTTGGCTATTCGACCGTTTCGAGAGTCAGCTGGTCGTTGGTGAAGACGCAGACTTCCGCCGCGATCTGCATCGCCCTGCGGGCCAGCTTCTCCGGATCCTGCTCATAGTCCGCCAACGCGCGGGCAGCGGCGAGCGCATAATTGCCGCCCGAGCCGATCGCCGCGATCCCGCCTTCAGGCTCCAGCACATCGCCGTTGCCCGTCAGGATCAGCAACGAATCCTTGTCGGCGACGATCATCATCGCTTCCAGATTGCGGAGATATTTGTCCGTGCGCCAATCCTTCGCGAGTTCGACCGCCGAGCGCATCAGCTGGCCGTTGTATTGCTCGAGCTTCCGCTCCAGCCGCTCGAACAAGGTAAAGGCGTCGGCGGTGGCGCCGGCGAAGCCTCCGATCACCTTTCCGCCTTCGCCTATGCGGCGAACCTTCTTGGCATTGGGCTTGATGACGGTGTTGCCGAGACTGACCTGTCCGTCGCCGGCGATGACCGTCCGGCCGTCCTTCTTCACCCCGAGGATTGTCGTTCCGTGATACTTTTCCATGAGCGCGATGTGGGATGGCTCGCGAACGGCTGCAACTACGCCCGGACGAAGCGGCGGTCGGGAACGAGCCAGAGGAATGCGACGGCGACGTAAATTGCGACCGACAGGATCGGGGAAACGAAGGCAAGCGCCACGGCGATGGCATAGCCGGCAAAACTGACCCACTCTTTCGCTCCGCGTCCGACCGCCCGCTTCACGCCGGAGGTGTCGCCTTCCGCCGCGATCAGCGCACGTTCGAGCAGGAGGTACGAGATGGACGCGCCGACCAGCACCAGGCCGAACGCGGCAACCGGCCACGGCTGAATCCCGACTTCGTCGATCCAGCGGATCATGAGTGGGAAAAGGGTGAGCCAGAACAGCAAGGCGTGGTTCGACCACAGCACGCCGCCGGTCACCTTGTGCGCGGACTGCATCATGTGGTGGTGATTGTTCCAGTAGATCGCCACGTAGATGAAGGCGAGCAGGTAAGCGGCGAGCAGCGGAAGCACCGTCAGCACGGCGGCGAGCGTCGGTTCCTCGGGTAGCTTCAGCTCCAGCACCATGATCGTGAGCACGATGGCGACGACGCCATCGGTCAGCCCGTTGAGACGCGACGGTGTCATCGGCTCCCTCCCCCTAGCGCTCGGCGCCCTTGACCTTACCCCAGGTGCGCGCGGCCGTGTAGCCGAGATAGCCGGTGCCGAAGAGCGCGTAGAGCTCCTCCGGAATGCCGCGGAGATAGGCCGTCATCCCCTCGGCAATTCCTTTCGCCATCCCCGGGTCGGCGGCGGCGATCAGGCCCATCGGGACGGACCAGAGAACGAGCGCGTACATCATGTAGAGGAAGCTCGGCCGGGCGCGGCTCGTCCACGGATCGTTCGACTGCGCCTCCGCGACGATCGCCTGCATCTGCGCGGTGATGGTCGCCATTTCCTGGTCGCCCTGCAGCTTCAACAGCTCGAGCTTCGCTCTGTCCCGCGCCTGCGGATCCGGGATGATCTTGTCGAGCAGCTTCGATACCGGCCCGATGATCGCTTCGAGAATTGCCACTTAAAAGCCTCCAAAGTTCACAAAGTTCGCACTGACGGCACTGTTTCAGCCAACTCAGCCGATTGTGCCGATCCGGTTCGCAAGCCAGCCGTAGAGGAACGCCTCGTTGGCAGGGCGGCGCTCGGCGAGGCGCAGGTAGCGCTCGCCCTGGAGCGCTTCGAGCGCGCGCAGCAGCACCGTTTCGCCTCCGCGCTGGCCGCGCGACGCAAGAAATGCGTCGAGCGCATCCAGCGTGAGCGGCCCGACGCGTCCATCCGGCGTCAGGTCGGCATAATCCCTGGCATTGCGGTTCAGCGCGGTCAGCGCCCGCTGCAAAAAAGTCGTCGCGACCGCAGGCCCCATGTTGACGCCCGTGTCGAACAGCTCCGCCGCAATCCGCACCGACCTTTTGGCGACCTGGTCGAAGCGCGGCCGCAGCCAGTAGAGCCGCCGGTAGATTGCCGCCGCCTCAAGCCGGGGCAGACTGCGCATCGCACCTGCGTACCCATGGGCGCGGGCGACCGCCTCCGTGATCCCGAAGCAGGTCGGGCCGCCCTTATCCGCCGGGTGGTTCACATAACCGCCCTCGCGCTCGATCAGTCCGTCGATCAACGTATCGACGTCAAAGCCGTTCTCTTCCACACCGCACTCCTGGCAAATCGGTTCACCGAGTCGGCGGGTGCTTAACCTTTTTGGTTTTATGTAGGAAAGATTGCTGTGCGTGACTGGTGAATTTCGGGCAACTTGAAACCGCCATGGCAGGTCAGGTGTTGTGCCACCCATGGAAGACCCCGACGATCCCGCCCGTCAGGATGAATGCGCCCGACGCCTGCTGGCTTACGCGGCGGAACTAAGGGCGAAGCAACCGCGGCAATCCAGCGAGTCCGACACGTACGACGAATCGCCGCAACGATGGTGAGGACGAGCGTGACTGGCGGCGGAACTAAAGACGAAGCGTCCTGAGCACACGCTCGGTCAGCGCGGCGCAGTCGGCTCCGGCGAAGGGAAACGTACCCGTAAGCGCGTCTTGCACCTCGGGCGCCAGCGCCTCCTGCAGCCGTTTTCTCGCGCGCAGGAAGCGCGTCTTCACCGTGGCTGCCGGGATGTCGAGCGCTTCGGCCGTCGCTTCGACCGACAGGCCCTCCACCTCCCGAAGCACGAAGACCGTCCGGAAGATCTCGGGCATCTGGGCGATCGCATGTTCCAGCAACCGGCGCAGCTGTTCCCGCGCCACCGCCGCATCGGGTGGCGCTGTCTCCGATCCTGCCATCAATCTTTCCCGATAGGTGTCGAGCACCGGCACGCCCTCGGCTTCGAGCCGCGCTCGCCGGCGGCGCCCCGAGCGAAGTCGCCCCAGCGCTTCATTGACCACGATGCGGGTGAGCCAGGTCGAAAGCGAGGAGCGGCCTTCGAACCGGTCCATCGACGAGAAGGCCGACACATAGGCCGCCTGCACCGCTTCCTCGGCCTCCGCCCTGTCCTTCAGGATGCTCCAGGCCGCGCGGAACAGGCGCTGGTTGTTGCTGGCCAGAACGTGCCGCACGGCGTCGGCGTCGCGGCCCGCGCACAGCCGCGCCAGCTCCGCATCATCGATCGAGCGATAATCGATCCTTGCCCGGGCAGTCATTGAACCACCTTTAGCACGCCGCGCATCCCGGGATGATATTTGCAGAGGAAAGCGACCTCGCCGGCGTTCCGGACGACGGTCTTTCCCTTGGCGCCCGGCGCGAGATCGACGTTGAACGCGCCGTTCTTCGCAGTCGCCGTGTGCCGGAACATGTCCCGGTTCTCCCAAAGGATCGTATCCCCGCGGCGAACGCTCGCGGGGACCGACATGAACTTCATTTTCTCCATGATGACCACGTGCGTGCGCGGCGCTGCTTGCGCGGAGGCTGCGACCAGCAGCGCCGCTGCCGGGCCGAGGGCGACCCAGCCCCGCATCAAGACTTCAGCTCGGCGGCGAGGTGTTCCGCATGCTTCTGATGCTCGCCGAAAAGCGTGAGCCCGGTTTCCAGCAAGGACTTGAGCTCCCCATTGTTCGCCGAGGGGATCAGCGTCGTCTTGAGCGCGCCGTTGACGGTGCCGTGATAGGCGACCTCGTTCTTCGCATAGGCTCGGTCGAAGGCGGCGCCTTTCAGGCTGGAAAGCCGCTTCTTCGTCTCCTTGGCCTGCTTCATCAGGGCCGCGCTGGTGGCGTTCGACTGCGGCGTGACCTTCAGCTTCTTCACGAGCGCGAGCGCCTTGTCGTTCACCGCTTCATGGTCGCGAACCATCGTCTGCGCGAACTCGCGGACCGTCGCATTCCTCGACTTGGCAAGCGCGAGCCTGGCGGCAGCGATGTCGATATTGCCCGCGGTGTAGGCGATGTGCGCGATCTCGGCGTCGGTCGGGCCGCTCTTCGCAAGCGTAGGCGATCCGATGAGCAGCGCGGCAGCGGTCATCAAGGCGATTCTGGCGGTCATCTCATACTCCCGGTCGATGTCTTCTGCCCGATTGGATGCCGGTGTTTGCTGGAGGTTCCCGGCGCCGCTAGGACCGAACCATGAGTCCGCGTCTTCTTGCCGCCATCGCCGCCGCCTTCCTGCTCCCTACGCCCGCCGCTGCCGAGCTTTCGGCGGGGGAGAAGGCCATGGTCCAGACCGTCGATGCGGAGCAAGAGCGCACCGTCTCCATGCTCGAGACCTGGGTCAACCAGAACAGCGGGAGCCTGAACTCGCCGGGTGTCGAAGCGGTCGGCCGAATGCTCCGCGCGGAGCTGGAGCCGCTGGGCTTCAAGGTCGAATGGATCGACATGAAGCGCGCCGGCCGCGCCGGCCACATCGTCGCCCGGCACAAGGGCAACGGCCGAGGCAAGCGCATTCTGCTGATCGGTCATCTCGATACGGTGTTCGAGCCGGACCACGCGTTCCAGCGCTGGGAGCGGAAGGGCGATCGGGGCATCGGCCCGGGCTCCGGCGACGACAAGGGCGGAATGGCGGTGATGATCGCCGCGCTGCGCGCAATGAAGTCCGCCGGCACGCTGAAGCAGGCCGACGTCCAAGTGGTGCTGACCGGCGACGAAGAAGATGCGGGCGACCCGATCGAGGTCACGCGCGGACCGCTGATCCAGGCCGGGAAATGGGCCGACGTCGCGCTCGACTTCGAAGGGCTGGCGCAGAAGGAGGGCAAGGACATGGGCTCGATCGCCCGCCGCAGCTCGGACAGCTGGACCTTGATGGTCAGTGGCCGAAGCGGCCATTCGAGCGGCGTCATGCACCCGGACTATGGCGCGAACTACGAGCTTGCGCGGATTATCGACGCGTTCCGGCGCGAGCTTCCCGAGGACAAGCTGACCTACAACGTCGGCATGATCGGCGGCGGCGCGACGGCGGAGATGGACTCCGGCAAGATCCGTCTCAACGCGACCGGCAAGACGAACGTCATCGCCGCAACCGCCGTGGCCCGCGGGGACCTTCGCGCGCTGTCGCAGGACCAGATCGAACGGACCAAAGCGAAGATGAAAGCGATCGTCGTGCAGTCCCTGCCCGGAACCAGGGCACAGATCAGCTTCGACAAGGGCGGCTATCCGCCGATGGCGCCGACCGAGGGCAGCCGTGCGCTCCTTGCCCGGCTCAACGCCGTGAACGCGGACATGGGGCTGCAAAAGATGGGCGAGCTGGATCCGATGGAACGCGGTGCCGGGGACATCAGCTTCGTTGCCACGGACGTGGACGGGCTGGTCGGCCTGGGACCCGCGGGCGAAGGCAGCCATGCGCCCGGCGAGTCCGTCGACATTCCTTCGATCTCCCGCCAGGCGAAGCGAGCCGCCATCCTGATGAGCCGGCTGGCGAGGGAGCGCCGCTAAGCGTGGCCGCCGGCGCCGGCGACGAACCCTTGGCGAGCGTCGCCTTCGCCGGCGAAATCATCGAGTGGCGCGGGCCTGCCCCCTATCTCTTCGTGCCTGTTCCCGACGAACATGTCGGCGAGATCCGATACGCCGCGCATCAAGCCAGCTACGGTTGGGGCGTGATACCGGTCGAAGCACGGATCGAAGCGGTCGATTTCACGACATCGCTCTTTCCGCGGGACGGGACCTATCTGCTGCCGGTCAAGGTGGCGGTGCAGCGGGCCGCCGGCGTCGGGCTTGGCGACAGGGTCGACGTCCTTATGCGCATGACCGGCGGCAGAGGCTGCTAGACGTACAGGCCGTCGCGAAGGTTGATGCCGTGCTCGACCCAGACCTTGAGGGCGTCGAGCATCTGCGCCCAGCCCTGGCAATTGCCGTAGCTCGCCTCGAGCGCGCCCTGGTTCTCGCGCCAGCCTTCTTCGCGGATTTCGACGAGCGTTCGGCTGTTGCCGTCCAGGGGGGTGAAGGTCATCGTGACGGTGGTCTGGTACTTGGCCTCGCGCACCTTCCCGTCTGAATCGGAAAGGTTGGGCGGCTCGCCCTCATTCGCTTCCCATTTGAGCACGATCTTCTCGTCCGGGATCACTTCGACAACGTCGACCGGAAATGCCCCGGGGAAATCCGCGAAATCCCAGGTGACCGTTGAACCCGTTTCGAGCCGGCCCTGAGCACCGCCGGTCGTGAAGTAGCGCGACAGCTGGGTCGGATCGGCGACCGCCTCGAACACTTCGTGCACCGGGCGGGCGATGCGCGCTGCGACCCTGAACTTGAGATCCATTGCGACTCTCCTGAGCTTGATCGGGGCGCATATATGTTATACTTTTATAACATGTCAATTTCGGACGCATACGACCGCACCTTCAAGGCGCTCGGCCACAAGGTCCGCCGCCAGATCCTCGATGATCTCAAGGACCAGCCGCTGACCACGGGCACGCTTTGCGCGCATTTCCCGGACGTCGACCGCTGTACGGTGATGCAGCATCTAAAGGTTTTGGAGGATGCGGACCTGGTGATCCCGGTGCGCAAGGGGCGCGAGCGGTGGAACTACCTGAATGTGGCGCCCATCCAGGAAATTCATGAGCGCTGGATCGGACCGCACGCGGCGGACGCCGCCGCGCGGCTCGCGAAGCTCAAGCGTGAGGTAGAGAAGGCGCGCTAGCCGGATCTGAAAGCGGCGCGATCCGGTCGGCAAGCGCATCGTACTGATACGCCAGCTGAGCATGGATTGCGGCTACGACGGGCTCATCAGTATCCCTGGCAAGCCACCGCTCTTCGATCGCTCGGGCGCGGTAATAGTCAGAATCGTCTGGACGCATGTCCGCTCCGGAAGCTGACGCCTGTCACAACAACCGCCGGTCGCGCCGTCGGTTCCGCACTCGGATCAGTTGACGATGGCGGCAACCTGCTGCCCGTTGTCGCCGAAGTAGCGGGCTAGCAGAGCGGGGTCCCGGTTGTAGGGATCGGCACGGAATTTCGGTCCGTTCGCTCCCCCTTCGGCGGTCATGTACGTGACGTAGACCGGCACCGGTTCGGGCAGGTCCACATTCTCCTCGACCTTCGGATCGCGGCCCTTGGGCACTTCGCCAAACAGCCATTTGGCAAAGCGGTCCGCATCCTCCAGCCGGATGCAGCCGTTGCTGATCCAGCGATCGTCCTTGGCGAACTCGGCCTTGGACGCATCGGGCACGTCATGGAGATAGATGCCGAAGTCGTTGGGCATCATGAACTTCATGTCGCCCATGGAATTCCACGGGCCGGGTCCGCGCCGCAGGCGAACGTTCGACTTGCCGTCCGCGACCGCCTGCCAGTCGACCGTCGCGGCATCGATCGGGGTCGCGTCGTCGGACCAGTCGGAAAGCACCTGGTAATCGCGGTCCTGGAGATACTTAAGCCCCTCCGCAACGACGTGCGGAGCGACCTTCTTCTGCGCGAAGTCGGGCGGCGTGTTCCAATAGGGGTTCACGCTGACGAAGCGGAGCAGCGCAGCCATCATCGGCGTCTCGGTCTCCTTGGTGCCGACGATCACGCGCATGCTGTCGACCGGACGGCCGTTCTCGAACATCCACAGCCGCGCGGCGCCGGCGTCGACGAGGACGTAGCGGCCGGACTCCGTCGTGATCGGAAGCCGCTTCGCCCGCTCCAGGTTGAGCATCAGGACGTTCTCGTAATGCTTGAAGCCGCGGTTCAAGGCGTCGATCGTCCCCGCTCCGGCGACGCCGTCGGCCTTCATGCCGTGGACGCCCTGGAACTCCTTCACCGCCGCGGCGGTGGCCGCATCGAACTTCGTCCCCTCCGGCAGTCCGAGCCGCTGACGCAGAAGCGCAACGCGGTCGCCCGCCGTATTGAGCTTGAGCACCGGCCCGGACGGAATCTGCACCTGCGGCAGGTCACCCCAGCGCATCTGGTAGCGGACGAGCGAACGCCTCAGCTCGGTGTATATGGGATGGACCGGCGCGAACATGTCCATGTCGGCCGACTGGAAATCGCCATAGCCCTGCTGTTCAAGCTGGGCGTCTCGCTTCTCGATGGATGGCGCCATCTCGCGGTCGATGTAGACCATGTCGAGGCCCTGCTCGACGCTCGGCGGGATCTCAATGGGCTCGATCGGCTGCTGGCTGGCTGCGAGCGCCGCAGCAGGCAGGCAAAGACCTGCGAGAGCCAGAACGAATTTGCGCATTACCACCCCTTCAACCAACCCCCTTCTTAGAGGCTGAAAATGAACGGCTCCAGAATCCGACAGCCGAACCGGTCCGGACATGCGACGTTCCGAAGTCGCGTACGCCGCCTCTGCGGCGAAACAAGGGCTGCGGGCTGAGCGTTCCTTGGCCGCACGACAGGAGGACCCGATGAACTCTGAAGGACGCGACAAGCCGATGACCTTCCCGGAATCGGAGGGCGAAGGCACCGACGGTCAGGGATCGCCCGGAATCATCGAAGAGAAGAATCGCGAAGCCGAAGCGGCCCAGGCCGACAACTCGGCCTTCGACCTGGACGGAGACGATACGGACGGCGAAGGATCGACAGGAATCCTGGACGAGCAGAAAGCCGGAACGGCACGCTCCAGCACCGAAGGCGAAGGCGGCGACGGGGCGGGCAGCGGCGGCATCCTCGACGACTGGCCCTAGACGCTACGGAAACCGCCGTTGCCGCTCAGCCACTTGTAATGGGCTGGAATCCCCGGCCATAATCCTCTGAGGGCGGTCCATGCTTCGGACCGCGGGGGAGAGGATTTCCATGACGAACCGCCAGTTGCTTGGCCGCGCATTTCTCGGCGCCACCGCGCTTGCCGCAGCCTCAATTGCCGCGCCGGCTTCCGCCCAGCGCGTCGACCAGATCATCGCGTTCGGCGACAGCCTCGCCGATGACGGCAATTTCTTCCAGATCGTCCCGTCCGTTCCGCCGACGATCGCGCAGACCTATCCGACCGGCCGCTTCACCGGCGGAACCAATTATATCGACACACTGTCGCAGCTGCTCAACGTCCCGGTGCGCAATTTCGCAATCGGCGGAGCGCTCACCAACAACCTCAATACCAATGGCGCGGGCCTTCCCGGCTTCACGACCGAGTGGAACGCTTTTCTTGCGGGCAACACCTTGGGCGGAGTCTTCCCCGCGGGCAGCACGACGTTCGACGAGAACGATCTCGTGACCATCTCCATCGGCGGCAACGACGCCCGGACGTACCAGACGGGCAACGTCTCGCTCGGCATCCCGGCGGGCACGCTCGCCGGAGCGCCCGCCGCGGCGACGGCGTCGGTAGCGGCAGCGACGGCGGGCATGAATGCGCTCGTCGCAGCCGGTGCGCCGACGATCAGCTATCTCGCGCTCAACACGGCTTTCGCGCCGGAAATTGCGGGCAGCCCCAGCGGACAGGCCATCCGCACAGCCTTCGCGAACAGCTTCAATGCGGGCATCCAGACGACGCTCGCGGGCTATGCGGCCAACGGCACGATCGTGCATTATCTCGACGCGACCGTGGTGCTGCAGGAGGTTTCCGCGAACCTCGCCGCCTACGGCCTGACCAATGCCGGCCCCTGCCCCGTCGCCCAGGCCACCCAGTGCGTCAGCGATGCCAACTTCGCCAACCAGTTCATCTTTTATGTCGACGGGTTGCACCCGACATCGCGCACGTCGGCGATCCTTGCGCAATATGTGGCAACGCAGCTTCAGGCGCCGCTGACCCTCGAAGCGCCGAGCGAACTCGGCCTCGACACGGCCCGTCAGTTCGGCCGCACGCTATCGAGCCGCGTCGACCTGGGCTCGCCGCGCGACGGCGACGTCGCGGAGGGCATGAAAGTCTTTCTCGTCGGCGACAGCTTCTCGCACGACGTGAAGGCGGACGAGGGCACGGACAAGTTCGACATCGACGGTGTCGGGATCACCGCCGGCGTCGAATATGGCTTCGGTACGGGTACGGTCGGCATAGCCGGCAACTATTCGCGTCCCCGCTCCAAGTTCATCAGCAACGTCGCCCGTGACGAGGCGGACAGCTTCCAGCTCGGCGGGTTCGGCGGGTTCGCAATCGCCGGCGCCTTCGCCCAGGCCTATCTCGGATATGGCTGGGACAATCATGACCTGAAGCGCGCAGGCGTCGTTGAAGGCATGCGCGCCGACCCCGACGGCGACCATTGGCTCGCCGGCGCGAAGGGTGGCTACCTGTTCCCGGTCGGCATCATGCGCGCAGGCCCTGTGATTGCGCTCGACTATGCCAAGGCGAAGGTCGACGGCTACACCGAAACCGGCGATCCCGCCCTCACGCTGGACGTCAGCTCGGTGACGGCCAAGTCGTTCACGGCCGGAATCGGCGCGGAGCTTCGCGGCGACTTCGGCACCAGCGGCGTCTCGGTCCGGCCCTATCTCTCCGCGATGGTCGAGAAGGAGCTGTCGGACAACGACCGCGTAGTCCATTTCGCTCAGACAACCGCGCCCGGAATCATCAACAGCTGGTCTCTCGGTGATCGCGCGGACGGCGTGTACGGTCGCATTTCGGGCGGCGGAACCGCCGCGATCCTAAACAACGTCTCGCTGAACACCATGCTCTCAACGACCGTGGGCAAGGATGACGGCAACGACGTTTCCGCGTCGGTCGGCCTGGACGTCGGCTTCTAGGAGCGCGGCGCGCGCTGCGCGCTTGCGCTTGACTTCGAAGGCCTTGAGGCGCCTCATCCCGCCATGGCGGCGCGGGTGAGCGCCCGCACCTGCCCTGTACGCGTCTGAAGCGGCGCGACGCGCTGCGTTAGGGGAGGGGGACATCATGGCTACTGCCGTGCCAATGCGCACACCCATGCACCTGTGGATCGTCGGGGTCCTGTCACTGCTGTGGAACTGCTTCGGCAGCTACGACTATCTGATGACCAGGATGCGAAACATGGATTATCTCGCCGGGATGACGCCGCCCGGTGTGGATGTGGACACCATGCTCACATATCTCGACGGAATGCCGCTTTACGCGCGGGTCGGCTGGGGGCTGGGCGTCTGGGCCGCGCTCGTCGGTTCGATCCTTCTGCTGATGCGCAATCGATATGCGATATGGGCGTTCGGCCTGTCGCTCTTCGGCATGGTGCTGAGCTTCGGCTACATGTTCTTCGGCCCGCAGATGCCGGGCGCCGATCAGGCAGGCGCGATGAAATATATGCCCCTGATCATCGTCATCCTCGGCATCGCGCAATTCGCATACGCAAGAGCTGCCGAAAAGAAGGGCCTTCTTCACTGATTCGAAACGGCGGGCGGTGTCACCGGCACCGCTCGTCGATCACGCGCGAAGAGGCGAATCCTCCGGAGCCGAAGCCACGCTGCCGGGCCCGAACATTTGCGGCATCGCCAGCGTATCCCAGCCGTACGGGTCAGGCCGGAAGACGACGCCGTTGTTGCTCGGCTCCACCGTCAGATAGGTCAGATAGACGGGGACCGGCCGGGGCAGGTCGATGCGCTGCTCCCTGTCCGACGTCGGCTGCGGGATCCGCCCGAACACCCAGGTCGCGAAGCGGCGGTAATCCTCCAGGCGGACGCAGCCGTTGCTGATCCAGCGATCGCCCGCGAACTTTTCCTTGAGCGGCGTGTCGTGCAGATAGATGCCATACTCGTTGGGCATCTCGAACTTCATCCTGCCCATCGAATTCCACGGGCCCGGGAGCTGGCGCACGAGGACTGACGGCTCCTTCTTCCCAGACGCGATCGCCTTCCAGTTGATCGACTTGGGATCAACCATCTGGGCATTGGGACCCCAGTCGGACAGCACCTCGTAGTGGAAGCTCTTGAGATAGGAGAGGCCCTCCTGACTGATTCGCTTGGCCGTCAGGCTACGGACCAACTCGGGCGGGACGTGCCAGTAAGGGTTCGCCTTCGCGTTGCGCATGATCACCGCGATCATCGGCGTCTTGGTCTTCTCAGACCCGACGATCACCCGCATTCCGTCCGCGATTCGATCGCGGTCGAACAGATAAGCTTCGGCGGCTCCTGAATCGACGACCACGTAGCGATCGAAGGTACGGGTCTGCGGCAGACGCCACGCCCGCTCGACGTTGATCGCGATCCGCCGCAGATAATGCTGCGAGCCGCGGTTCAGCGATGCGATCGTCGCCTTGCCCGCGACACCGTCGGCCCGGCCGAGGCCATGGACGGTCTGATAGGTCGCGACGGCCTGGAACAGGTTCGTGTCGTACCCGCCGCCGGGCGACAGCCCGAGACGCTGGCGGAGCAGGTCGACGCGCTTGCCCTTCGATCCGCTTTTCAGCACCGGCCCGGCGGGAATCTTGACCTGCGGCAGGCGCCCGTAGGTCGTCTGGTACTGCTGCATGCCTCGATACAGCTGAGCGAACAGGACATTGGGCGCCTGCCTCGAGCTGCCGGAAAAATTGAACATCCGCTGGAGCCAATTCTGTGGCCGCTGCTTCCGCCTGGCGACCGTGCTCATTTGCGGATCGACATAGGTGAAGTCGATGCCCTGCTTGATCGAGCGCGGGACCGCGATGGGCTCGTCGCCGCGCGGCTGAGCCGCGAGCGGTGTGGTGGCCACCATCGCCACCGCGCCCAGAATGATAGCAAGCTTACTGCGCATAAATTTTACGCCGCGGTCGCGGCGCATCCCCAACGGAGGTTCATTGGTCAAACTCATAGCCGATGCTTGGGTTGCGCTCGCCTGAATAGCAAGGCGACATGCATCTCATCGCCTCCCGCCGAAGCGTGTCCGCGACTGCTTGCCGAACCGGCCCTTCCGGGTCCCCGGCTTGCCCTCCGACGAATTGCCCAGCGGGCGCGGAGCGACGCGCTGGTCGTGCGGAATGCCGAGATCGTCTTCCTCCAGCCGGCGAATCTCGTCGCGAAGGCGTCCGGCTTCCTCGAACTCGAGATCGGCGGCCGCCTTGCGCATGCGCTGCTCGAGGTCGGCGATGTAGGCCTTGAGGTTGTGCCCGACGAGGTGCGGACGTTCTTCGTCTCCGGTGTCGACGACCACTCCGTCGCGGCTCGAAACATGCGCGATGATGTCGCTGATCTGGCGCTTGATGCTTTCCGGCGTGATGCCGTGGATCTCGTTATATTCGAGCTGCTTCTGGCGGCGGCGGTCCGTCTCGGCCAGCGCGCGCTCGATCGAGCCGGTCCTGGTATCGGCGTAGAGGATGACCCGGCCGTCCACGTTGCGCGCCGCGCGGCCGATGGTCTGGATCAGCGACGTCTCGGAACGAAGGAAGCCTTCCTTGTCCGCGTCGAGGATCGCGACCAGCCCGCACTCCGGAATGTCGAGGCCTTCCCGCAGCAGATTGATGCCGACCAGCACATCATAGACGCCTAGCCGCAGCTCGCGGATCAGCTCGATGCGCTCCAGAGTCTCGACGTCCGAGTGCATATAGCGAACGCGAAGTCCCGCCTCGTGGAGATATTCGGTGAGGTCCTCGGCCATCCGCTTGGTCAGCGTCGTGACGAGAGTGCGGTAGCCCTTGCGCGCGGTCTCCTTTGCCTCGTGGACGAGGTCGTCGACCTGGTCCTCTACCGGCTTGATTTCGACAGGCGGATCGATGAGCCCGGTCGGGCGGATCACCTGCTCGGAGAAGACGCCGCCGGTCTCGTTCATCTCCCACGGGCCGGGCGTCGCCGACACGAACGTCGTCTGCGGGCGCATTGCGTCCCATTCGTTGAAGCGCAGAGGCCGGTTGTCGATGCAGCTCGGAAGGCGGAAGCCATATTCCGCCAGCGTGATCTTCCGCCGGTGATCGCCTCGCGCCATCGCGCCGATCTGCGGAACCGTCTGATGGCTTTCGTCGATGAACAGCAGGGCGTTGTCG
>Ga0070675_100002354_pt1 | contig 14062 bp, 12 predicted proteins | sample KBSM43metaG_FD_65343 | JGI IMG/M metagenome (GOLD analysis project Ga0070675, IMG submission 65343) | Miscanthus rhizosphere microbial communities from Kellogg Biological Station, Michigan, USA - KBS M4-3 metaG | ecosystem: Host-associated > Plants > Roots > Rhizosphere > Soil ...
CGCGCGCCGTCCGCCTCGATCAGGAGCGCCGCGGAATCCGGCACCGAGTGCGAGACGCGAAAGAACGTGACCGTGAATGCGCCCGCGCGGATCGGAACGCGCCCGCGCGCCTCCTGCATCGGCGCGGCGGAGACCTGCGCCTCCTCGAGCCGGCGGCGTGCGAGCGCCAGCGTGAACGGCAGCCCGTGGATCGGCGCCGGGCACCACTCGCGGAGGAAGGGAAGGGCGCCGACGTGATCCTCGTGCCCGTGCGTCAGGAACACGCCGTCGATCGTCTCGCCGCGCAGCGCCCCGAGGTCCGGCGCGATGCGATCGACTCCGGGGAAGGACTCGTCGGGAAACGAGACGCCGACGTCGACGAGGATCGACGAGCCGCCGCACCGCAGCCAAAGCACGTTGCGGCCGAACTCGCCGACGCCGCCGAGCGGGACGATCTCGAGATCGCTCATGCCTCCGCCACGGTGCGCGCGAGGGCGAGGAAGTCCTCGAGCGAGAGCTCCTCGGCGCGAACCCGGGGATCGAAGCCGATCGCCGCGAGCGCCTCCTCCCACCTCTCTCGCGGAGCGACCCGGCTCAGCGCGTTGGCGAGGGTCTTGCGCCGCACGCCGAATCCCAGGCTGGCGAGCCGGAGCGCCGCGTCGCGCGCGCCGGGGTCGAGCGGGTCGGGCCGCGGCTCGAGCGCGACGACGGAGGACGTCACCTTCGGCGGCGGGCGAAACGCGCCCGGCGGCAGGTCGAAGAGGATGCGTCCGACCGCTCGCGCGGCGGTGCGCACCGACAGGTATCCGTACGCGTCGTCGCCGGGCCGCGCCACGAGGCGGCGCGCGACCTCCTTCTGGACGGTCACCACGCAGCGCCGGATCGCCGGCTCCTCGATCGCCGCCTGGACGATCGGCGTCGCGGCGTTGTACGGCAGGTTGGCGACGAGCACGGCGTCCCCCGCGACGCCTCCCTCCGCGAGCCACTCGCGGAGCGGGCGGGAGAGCGCGTCGCCCTGGAGCACCGCGACGCGATCGCCGTCGAGCTCGCGGGCGAGCGAGCGTGCGCGAAGCGGGTCGATCTCGACCGCGACGACCCGCGCCGCGCGTTGCGCGAGCGGGCGGGTCAGCGCGCCGTCGCCGGGACCGATCTCGAGGACGGAGTCGTCCGGCTCGAGGCGCGCCGCGTCGGCGATGCGCTCCGCGGTTTCGGGCCGGGCGAGGAAGTGCTGGCCCCACTTGCGGCGAGCCGGAGGGCCGGCGGGCGCGCGCCGGGCGCGTCCTTCATGCTGTGACGGCATGGAGCCGGGCGGCCGCGAACACGTCGGCGAGGCTATCAGATGGTAGACTTTTGACACCGGGACGGTCGCGTTGCAGGTCTACACTCTCGAAAACCGCCGCCTCGAAAACTTCCTCGAAAGGCACAAGGCGTACTACGCCTACACGGGGGAGATCGAGGTCGATCGATTCCTTCGCGAGATCCTCCAGAAGGCGAACGAATTCGTTCCCTCGGAGGCCGGGTCGATCCTGCTCGACGACCCGATGACGAAGAACTCCGACGACCGTCTCGAGAACGAGCTCGTCTTCATCGCGACCTCCGGTCCCCATGGCGAGGCGCGCCTCGCCAAGCGGATGAACGCCCGCGTCGGCATCGTCGGACACGTCTACGCGACCGGCGTCGCGTACATGACGGACGACGTCGTCGACGATCCCTTCTTCTACCCGACGCTCGATCTGGCCGACGGCTTCCAGACGAAATCGGTGCTTTGCGTGCCGATCCGCATCGAGGCCTCGGTCTGCGGCGTGCTCGAGCTCGTGAACCGCGCCGGGCCCGGCGGGTTCCGCGAGAAGGACCGGCGGCTCCTCGAGATCTTCGCGGACTACGCCTCGATCTCCATCCAGAATCTCCTCGACGCGCGCCGCGCCTACGAGGTCGCCAAGCGCGACGGCCTCACCGGCCTCTACAACGAGCGCTACCTGCACCTGCGGCTGACGCAGGAGCTCTCCCGGATCTCGCGCGACGGCGGCGACTGCTGCGTCATCTTCCTCGACCTCGACAACCTCAAGCACGTGAACGACCGGCACGGGCACCTCGCGGGCAGCCAGGTCCTTCGCGAGGTCGGGTACCTGCTGCGCCGGACGGTCACGGACGAGCGCGCGACGCTCACCCGCTACGGCGGCGACGAGTTCGTGTTGATCCTTCCCGGCCACAGCCTGAAGGACGGGATGGAGGTCGCCGAGGCGATCCGGTCGTCCATCCGCACGGCGACGTTCCTGTTCCGCCCCTACGGCTTCAACGAGCCGGCGCTGAACCTGCAGAGCGTGATCACCGCGTCGCTCGGCCTGTCGTCGATCCGGTCGCACGCGACCCCGGGAGCCTCCGTCGAGCAGCAGAAGAACGAGCTTCTGCGCGCCGCCGACACGGCGCTGTATCGCGCCAAGGAGCACGGCAAGGATCGCTGCACGGCCGCGAGTCTCGAGGACGCGCGGATCCCGGCGCTCTCGAACTGACCCCGTCCCACCCGAACGGCCGCTCGTCCCGCCCGGGGTGGCGTCTTTTTCGCGGAAATGCTAGCGTTCCCTCTCCGCGGCTCGATTTCCGCCTTTTTTTCGCCTGAGGGGGCCCATCATGTCGACCGTCGCTCGCGAGCAGCTCTCCCCGAAAAACGTCCTCGACGTCCTCTCGCGTCACATTCTCGTGGACGGTTACCACGTCGTCATGGACATGAAGCGGAGCAAGGGCTCGTATCTCTACGACGCCCGCAGCGACCGGCCCATCCTCGATTTCTTCTCCTGCTTCGCGACCATCCCCATCGGCTACAACCACCCGAAGATGGCGGACCCGGAGTTCCGCGAGGCGCTCATGGAGGCCGCGCTCACGAAGCCGTCCACGAGCGACATCTACACGGAGCACTTCGCGAAATTCGTCGAGACGTTCTCCGATCTGGCGGTTCCGAAGTCTCACCAGGACCACATGTTCTTCGTGGAGGGCGGCACCCTCGCGATCGAGAACACGCTCAAGACGGCGTTCGACTGGAAGATCCGCAAGAACATGGCGAAGGGCAAGGGCGAGAAGGGGACGAAGGTCCTCCACTTCAAGAACTCGTTCCACGGCCGATCGGGCTACGCGCTCTCGATGACCAACACCGCGGACCCGCGCAAGACGCAGTACTTCCCGAAGTTCGACTGGCCGCGGCTGACGTGCCCCAAGCTGTCCTTTCCGATCACGGAGCAGGTGACCCGCGAGGTCGCCGCGCTCGAGGACACCGTCGAGAAGGAGATCCGCGCGGCGTGCGCGGCGAACCCGGACGACATCGCGGCGTTGATCCTCGAACCGATCCAGGGCGAGGGCGGCGACAACCACTTCCGCCCGGAGCTGTTCCGCCGCCTGCGGTCGCTCGCCGACGAGCTCGACTTCCTGCTCATCTTCGACGAGGTCCAGACCGGCGTCGGCCTGACCGGCTCGATGTGGTGCTGGCAGCAGATGGGCGTCGAGCCGGACATGTTCGCGTTCGGCAAGAAGACCCAGGTGTGCGGCTTCGCGGCGAACCACCGGGTCGACGAGATCCCGGACAACGTCTTCAAGGTCTCCTCCCGCATCAACTCGACGTGGGGCGGCAATCTCGTGGACATGATCCGCTGCGCGAAGTACCTGGAGATCATCGAGGAGGACAACCTCATCGAGAACGCCCGCGTGGTCGGCGAGCACCTCCAGGGCCGGCTGCGCGAGCTCGCCACGGAGTTCCCCGGCGTGATGACGAACGTCCGCGGCCGCGGCCTGTTCATCGCGTTCGACCTGCCCGACAAGGCGATGCGCGACAAGACGCTCGCGGCGTGCCTCGAGAACGGGATGATGGGCCTCGCCTCCGGCGCCTCGGCGATCCGCTTCCGGCCGCACCTGGTCCTCTCGAAGGAGGAAGCGGAGGAAGGTGTTCGCAAGCTCCGTCGCGCGATTTCGGCGGCGAGGGGCTGAGATCTCCCGTCTCTTGCGACCTGTAACTCGCAGCTAGCCGTTCGTGCGCCGGGCTCTAGCCCTCGCGGGCCTGGCAGTGCTGGCTGCGATATTTCTCTTCTGGGTCACGCTTCCCGACGTCTCGTCCCTCGCGACCTCCTGGCCGAAGACGACCGCGTTCATGGAGCGTCGGAAGGCGACGCTCGCGGCCGGCGGCAAGCCGGTCCGGCTGGAGTGGAAGCCCGTCCCGCTGTCGCGCATCTCGCCCGAGATGCAGCGGGCCGCGGTCGTCGCGGAAGACGCGCGATTCTGGCAGCACGACGGCATCGACTGGGAGGCGGTCCGCGGCGCGGTCGAGCGCAACCTCGAGAAGGGGGGCGTGAAGGTCGGCGGCTCGACGATCACGCAGCAGCTCGCGAAGAACCTGTACCTCTCCCCCGCGCGGACGCCCTGGCGCAAGCTCCGCGAGCTCCTGATCGCGCGGCGGCTCGAGCGCGGCCTCTCGAAGAAGCGCATCCTGGAGCTGTACCTGAACGTCATCGAGTTCGGGCCGAAGACATTCGGCGTGGAGGCGGCTTCCCGGCGCTACTTCGGAAAGCCGGCCAAGGACCTCTCCCGCGACGAGGCGGCGACGCTCGCCGCGGTCATCCCGTCGCCGCGGATCTTCGACCCGAAGAAGTACCCGGACCGCGTGGCGAAGAGGGCGAAGCGGATTCTGAGGTGGATGTGACCGTTCTCTTCTGAACCGTCAATTCACCAGCAGCGTCGCCTCCGCCTTCACGCCCGCCAGCTCCGCGTGGATCGTCGTGGCGCCCGCCTGTCGTCCCGTGGCCACGCCCCCGGAGTCCACCGTCGCGACGGCGGCGTTGGAGCTCTGGAACACGGCCGCGACCTCCGGGATCGCGATCCCGTCCGACCCATACGCCGTGACTGTGAAGTGCTGCGAGTCGCCGACACGCACGAGCGCCGTCGCCGGACGGACCTCGAGGCGCGAAATGTCGTGGATCCGGACCGTGACGTCGGTGCCGCCCTGGATGTCGCCGATCTTCGCCACGATGGTGGTCGTTCCCGCCGACACGGAGGTGACGTGGGCGTCCTCGGACACGGTCGCGACCTTCGCGTTCTGCGAGCTCCAGGTCGGCGCGATGGACACCGGCTGCTGCTTCGAATCCTTCACCGTGAATGAGAGCGGCACGCTCGTTCCCGGGGGGCCGATGAGGGTGAGGGCCGGCGTCGACACGTCGATCGCCGACACGTCGACGATCTCGACCGGCACCTGCGCCTGGACGCCCTCGTAGGTCGCGGTCACCATCGCCTTGCCTTCCTTCTTGGCAACGACGCGCCCGCCCGCCTCCGCCTCCACGATGGACGGATTCGAGGAGCTCCAGGTGGGGGTGCCCGTCTCGAAGGGCTCTCCCTTCTTGTCGAGCAGGCGCGCGGTGAGACGGCTGGACCTCTCGAGGCCGTAGATCTTCAGCTTCTTGGGCGAGATGTCGATCGTGGCGGGCTTTCGCGAACAGCCCGCGGCGAGCAGGGTCGCGGCGATCGCGGCAATCGTCGAGATCGTTGCGATCGCTCCGATGGCGCGCGCTCCGCGCGGGTACGAAGACAGCCGGGTCAGGCGCATCCCATTCCTCCGGTGAGAGTTAAGTGGCTTCAGGATAACAGAAAAGCGGCTCTCTGCGCCCAGCCTCGGCCTCCGCATACGATCGGGCGATGGCGATCCGTCCACCGGCCGTCGCGGGGATGTTCTACGACGTCCGGCCGGACCGGCTCGAACGGACCGTGCGCGAATATCTCGGCCCGCCGCAGGCGGCGAAGCCGCCGGTTCGCGATGCCGCCCCCGAGACCGCGGGGGCGCCGGCCGCGGCGCTCGGCGCGATCGTGCCGCACGCCGGATACGTCTATTCGGGCCCGGTCGCCGGAGCCGTGTACGCGGCGGTCGCGGTCCCGTCCACGGCGGTCATCCTCTGTCCGAACCACACCGGCCGCGGCGCGCCACTCGCCCTCGATCCTTCCTCCGCCTGGCGAACGCCTCTCGGCGACGTGCCCGTCGACCGCGGTCTCGCCGAGCGTCTCCTCGCGCTCTGTCCGTCGCTCGAGGAGGACGCGGAGGCGCACCGCCGGGAGCACTCGCTCGAGGTGCAGCTCCCGTTCCTCCAGGTCCTCCGCCCCGGCGTGCGCATCGTCCCGATCTCGATCGGCGAGCCGAGCCTCGGACTCTGCCGCGAGATCGGATCGGCGCTCGCGACGCTCGTCGCGGAGGAGTCGGAGCCGCCGCTGCTGCTCGCCTCGTCGGACATGAACCATTACGAGAGCCGGGAGGTCGGGCGCCGCAAGGACGACCTGGCGCTCGCCCGCATCGCCCAGCTCGACGCGGAGGGCCTGTACCGGACCGTCCTCACGGAGTCGATCTCGATGTGCGGCTTCCTCCCGGCGACGGCGCTGCTGTTCGCGGCCCGGGCTTCCGCGGCGTCCGGCGCGAGGGTCGTCGCGCGCCGGGACAGCGGCGACGAGACGGGCGACGCGTCGAGCGTCGTGGGCTACGCGGGCGTGGTCGTGAGCTGACGAGCGGTCCGGCTCGCGGACTGTCGATCACAGGATGCCGTGCTCGGGGTCAGGTGTTCGCGTTTTCGGAGCGACGACGCGAGATCGGAATTGCCGCTCTGGGAAAAGAGCTCCGAAAACCGAAGACCTGACCCCATCGAGGTGTGGCCGCGCCAGCTCGAAGCTGGCCCGGCCACCATCTTTCTGGCGCGCCGTTCGGCGCGACGGGCGCAGGCCCGACTTGCGGCGTGCTGCTTTCTGTAAGCGGCTTAGTCGCCGCGGGACTTGCAGGCCGGTCCTCCGGCAACGGTGACTCGGCCGGTGCAGCCCAGGATCCATGGAATGATCCCCCTTCAAGGAGGCCCGATGCGCCGTTCGCTCACGACCATCTCCTGTCTTCTCGTCTCCCTCTCCGGCGTCGCCCAGGACCAGCCCAAGCCCGCCGTCGCCCCGAAGCACGTCGCCGTCGCCACGGTCGCGCCTCGGCCCGACGACGTCGCGACGATCGACGGCATGGTCAAGGCCTACTACGAGGTCGTCTGCGGCCCGGCCGGGAAGCCCCGCGACTGGGCCCGCGACCGCACGCTCTACATCCCGGACCTGCGCTTCGTCGCGGTCGGCTACGACAAGGACGGAAAGGAGAGGCCGCGGATCACGACGCACCAGGAGTACGTCGACTCGTCGGACTCGCTGGCGGACCAGGGCTTCTTCGAGAAGGAGATCCACCGCGTCACCGAGCGCTTCGGGCCGATCGCGCACGTCTGGAGCACGTACGAGTCGCGCCGGACGGAGACCGGCCCGGTCATCATGCGAGGCATCAACTCGATCGAGCTCTTCTGGGACGGCAAGCGCTGGTGGATCGCCAACGCCATCTGGACCGACGAGACGAAGGCGACTCCGATTCCGAAGGAGTACCTGCCTTAAAGCCTCAGCCGCCGGATCGATCCAGAGCCGTCAACGACTCGAGGTGTGCCGCGAAGACGTCGTTGAAGAGAGCACCCGGGCGGCAACCGCGGAGCCGCCGGACCGCCTCTGATCCGCTCATGCCGAGGCGGAGCAGGATGAGCCCGGCGACCAGCGCGGACCGGTTGAAACCCATCCCGCAGTGACTGAGTACGCGGTGACCCGAGCGGATCAGTCCGGCTCCCATGTCCGCGACGGCGTTCAACTTGGCGAGATTCGGAAGGTCCTCGTCGTAGATCGGGAAGTAGACGTAGAGGACGTGATTGGGGACGGTCGGAATGCAATGATCGACGTCGCCCTCGAGGTCGATCACGGTGTCGATGCCGAGCTCCTGCAGGGGCGCCCAGCCGATCAGGGCCGGGGAGATGAAGAGCGCGCCCGCGTCGTCGACCTGGAAGAGCTGCATTCCTCTAGCCTCTCCGCGCCGACCGCCTCAATCTCGGCTCACTTCGACGCCGTGCCGGGCAGGAGCGGCTCGACGTTCGGCGAGCGCGGGCCCTTCTCGTCGCAGACCGCGAAGCGCACCTTGTTCGTCGTGTTGCCCGCCCAGCCGCGGTCCTCCTCGTCCTCTCCGTACATCGCGACGCCCGCGAACTCCCCCTTCGCGTTGACGACGTAGAAGTTGATGTTGAAGTTCGGATCCCCATTCTCCTTGCGCAGCCGCTTCTCCACGGTGTTCGACTTGATCCGCTTGAGCGCCTCCATGCCGGCGTCCTTGGGGCTCATCCCGCGCCGCATGCTCTCGACGATGAGGTAGCTGCAGAGGTTGTAGAGGTTCGCCTCGCCGCGGCCCGTCGAGCCGGCGGCGCCGACTCCGCCGTCGACGTACAGGCCCGCGCCCAGGATCGGCGAGTCGCCGACGCGGCCGGGGATCTTGAAGAACAGTCCCGAGGTCGTCGTGACGCCGCAGATCTCGCCCTTGGCGTTGACCCCGTCGCAGTTGATCGTCCCGTACATCTGCGAGGGCGGGAAGAGCCCTTCCTTCGCCATCGAGCGACGCGCGAGGTCGGCGGCGATCTGCCTCTCCTTCGGCGTCAGGTAGTGAGACGGGTCGATCCGCTCCTTCCACTCGAGCCACAGCTTCCGCGACTGCGGCGTGTTCAGGTCGTCCTCGATCTGGAAGCCCATGTTTCGCGCGAAGGTCTGCGCGCCCTTGCCGACGATCAGGTGATGGTCGGTCTGGTTCATGACCTCGCGGGCCACGCGCGACGGCGTCTTGACGCCCTCGAGCGCCGCGACCCCGCCGGCCCGCTTCAGCGGGCCGTGCATACAGGAGGAGTCGAGCTGGACGACGCCGTCCGCGTTCGGCACGCCGCCGTATCCGACGCTGTAGTCCTCGGGATCGAGCTCGACGAGGTTCACGCCCTCGATGAGCGCGTCCAGGACGTCGGTGCCGTGCGTCATCAGCGTGAACGCCTTCTCGACGCAGGTCACGTTCCCGCCGTTCTTGAACCAGTTGCCGTTCGCGGACGAGATGACGACGGGCTTCACGCCCCCCGATGCGACCGCGGGCGCGCGCCCGAACAGGCGAACCGGCGCCGCCGCCGCGACGCCCGCCGCAGCGCTGGTGCGCACGAAGTCCCGCCGCGAGATTTTCCGTCTCATGCCGACTCCTTTCGGGTACGGGTTCAAATCGGCGGAAGTCTACCCTCTCCCCTATCCACCGCCGCCGTCGGGCGCCGCTCGGTGTTACCCTCACGGAGGTGGACTACCGGGGCCACACGCTCGAGGCGAGGGCGACGACGTTGCCCGGCTCCTACTACACCTCCCGCGACGTCTTCGACCGCGAGGCGGAGCGCATCTTCTCGCGGCGGTGGGTGTGCGTCGGCCGCGCCGACACCATCGGTCAACCCGGCGACTACCGCCTCGCGGCCTTCGGCGGGGAGAGCGTGATCCTCGTGCGGGGACGCGACGGGCGGACGCGCGCGTTCTTCAACGTCTGCCGGCACCGCGGGACGCGTCTCTGCGAGGAGCCGGCCGGCCGCTTCGCGGGCGGCATCCAGTGCCCGTACCACGCCTGGACGTACGGCCTCGACGGAGCCCTGCTCGGCGCGCCGCACATGGCCGACGTGCCGTGGTTCGACAAGGCGGAGCATCCCCTGGTCGCGGCGCCGCTGGCGGAGTGGGAGGGCTTCCTGTACCTGAACCTCTCGCCCGGCGCGTCTCCGCTGCCGGAAGCGCTCGCGCCGCTCGCCGGTCGCTTCGCCTCCTGGAACCTGGCGCGGCTGAAGACCGCCCGCTCGGTCTCCTACGACGTCAAGGCGAACTGGAAGCTGATCTTCCAGAACTTCTCGGAGTGCTACCACTGCCCCCCCGTCCATCCGGCGCTCTCGAAGCTGTCGCACTACCGGAGCGGCGCCAACGACCTGCGGGAGGGGCCCCTCCTCGGCGGCTACATGGCGATCGACGAGCCGGGCGGCAGCCTCACGATGACCGGCCGGATGTGCGGCGCGCCGATCGGCGATCTCAGCGACGACGAGCGCCAGCGCGTCTACTACTACTCGATCTTCCCGAACTCGTTCCTGACCATCCAGCCCGACTTCGTCATGGCGACGCGCCTGACGCCGCTCGCGCCGGACGCGACGCGAGTCGTCTGCGACTGGCTCTTCGCGCCCGAGACGCTGGAGACTCCCGGGTCCGACCCGGCCGACGGCATCGAGATCTGGGACGTGACCAACCGCCAGGACTGGCACGTGTGCGAGCTCGCCCAGCAGGGAGTCTCGTCGCGGGCGTACGAGCCGGGCGTGTACTCGACCGAGGAGAGCCTCCTGGCCGCGTTCGACCGGGAGTACCTGAAGAGTCTCGAGGGATAGGCCCCGGGAAACGCGTCGAGCCTAGATCGAGTCTTCCGTCACGATGCCGCGCGCCGCGCGGCGAAGCCCCTCGGCGACGGCGGCCGAGCCCGCGACGACGTTGCCGCGCTCGAGGAAGCGGTTCCCCCCGTCGAAGTCCGTGACCTCGCCGCCGGCTTCCCGGATCAGGAGCGCGCCGGCCGCGATGTCCCACGGCGAGAGGTGGAACTCGAAGAAGCCGTCGAAGACGCCGGCGGCGACGCACGCGAGGTCGAGCGCCGCGGACCCGGCGCGCCGGATGGCGCGCGCCTCGAGGAAGACGGCCCGGAACAGCGCGAGATACGCGTCGATGCGGTGCCGGTACCGGAACGGGAATCCCGTCGCCATGAACGCGCCCGCCAGGCCCGCCCGCGGCGTGACCGAGAGACGCGCGCCGTTGCGGTACGCGCCCTCGCCCCGCGCCGCCGAGTAGAGCTCGCCGCGGAGCGGGTCCCAGATGACCGCCGCGACGAGCTCGCCGGATTCCTGCGCCGCGATCGAGACGCACCAGAAGGGAAAGCCCGACACGAAATTGGACGTGCCGTCGAGCGGGTCGACGATCCACGTTCGCGCGCCGGCGCGGCCCTCGCGGACTCCTCCCTCCTCGCCGAGGAAGGAGTCGTCCGGGTATCGCGCGCGGATCGTCGCGAGGATCGCCTCCTCGCTCTCACGGTCGGCGCGCGTCACGTAGTCGTTCTGCTGCTTCTCCTCGACGGAGCCCTGGGGGAGGTTGCGCCAGTATGGGAGGAGGACGTCTCCGCCGGCTCGCGCCGCGCGGATCGCCGTCTCGAGGAGATCGCTCATCGCGTCATCGCCCCTCGAGCGCTCTCCAGCCGTCCGCGATCGCCTTCTCGACGGGCGTCCCGACGAAATTGAACCCCTTCACCCCCGACACTGCAGGGTCGCCGTCGGAAAACGCCTTCGACCAGTAGACGCCCTTCCACCAGGGCTCCTTGCCCAGCGCGCGGTAGACGGCGGCGACGCAGCGCGCCGCGTCGTCCGTCGCGTATGGCAGAGACGAGTTCTCGTCCGCCGGAGCCAGCCAGGCGGCGCGGACGTGCGGGTAGCCGGCCTCGGTGAGGATGACCGGACGGTTCGAATACTTCCGCGAGGCTTGCGCGATTGCGCCCGCTGCGCGGCGCACTCCCGCGTCGAGTGCCGCGTCGCTCAGCCTCTCGTTGCCCTTGCCGAGAGGGTCGAAGAAGTCGGCGCCGATCGCGTCGAGCGCGTCCCAGAAGGTGATGTCGAGGACGCGCGCGCCTCCGTTCGCCGCGTAGACGAGCGGCGCGCCGGTCGCGAGGCGCAGCGCGGCGAAGACGAAGCGCCACTCCTTCTCGCGAACCTCCGTTGCCGAGAGCTCGGCGCCGGCACAGAAGATCGCGGCTCCGGCCGCCTCGGCGACCACCGCATGGTGGACGACGAACCGGCGGTACGATGCGAACCAGTCCCGCCAGGATTCCTCGCCGGCGATCTCGATGCGTCCCAGGGCCGACTCGCTCCCCACCTCCACGCGCGGCTTCACCATTACGGTCATACCGGCCGCTCGTGCGTCGTCGACGACGCGAACGATCGCCTCGTCGGTCTCGCCTCGGGGGCTGCGGTGGACGAACGTCAGACGGTCCGACTTCTCGTCGGACGCGAAGGCGAAGGGCATCACCGCGACCGTGGTGGCGCCGAGGCCGCGCAGCTTCTCGAGGGCCTTCGCCGATGCGGGCGAGACGAAGCTCTCGTCGACTCGGTTTCGCATGATGTACGACACGCCGGCCAAGAAGCCGTCCGGGAGCGGCCGCCTCGCGGGAGGCCGAACCGGCTGGCGCCAGGCGATCGCGCGCCACCTCGCGAGGGCGGACACGAGGTCCGCATCCTTGCTCGCGAGCGCCTTGGCGACGGACGCCTCGCTCTCGAGCCGCGCGCCGGCATCGAGCCACGAGGCCGCGGCGCCGACCGCCAGAACGGGCGACACACCCTCGCCGTCGCCGAGGACTTCTTCGATCGAGGGCTCGACCTTCGCGGCCAGGACGAAGGCTCCGAAGCTCTTCACGTCGCGTCCCCACCAGGTCCCCGTCTTCCGCGCTCCGATCGCCCCGAGCAGGATCGGCCGTTCGGCGAGGCGCGGGTTTGCCGCAGCGGCCACGGCCGACGCGAGCGCCGGCGTGGCGAGGTCGGGCGACTCCGGAGCCGACGCGTCCAGCTCGACGCGCACGACGCCCTGCTCGACGAGCACGTCGGCGGGGCGCGACGAGCCGGTGTAGAGCGCCTTGCGGACGGCGTCGGGAAACAGGCGCACGAGGAACGGTTTTTTCCCGGCGAGCTTCGCCGCGGCGCCCAGCCACTTTTCCGCGGCGGTCTCGTCGGCCGGCGCCGACTCGACGGTCACGACACCCTTCTTCGCCCGGACCAGCGACCCGAAGAACGCGTCTCGACCAGCGATCTCGTCCTTGTCGGACGCGCGGTCGACCGCCAGCCGGCCTCCGCTCGCAGAGAACCGCCCCCACTTGCGGAGGCCTCCGACGCCGCCCGTGACGACCAGGTAGTCGCCGGGGGTGCGGTCGGGGCCGAAGACGTGCCGCTGCGCCAGGAGGACGACCGACTCGAGCGAAATTCCGAGGACGAGAGCGTCTCCCGGCCGCGCTGGATCCGACAACGCGATCGCGTCGCCGGGATCGGAGTAGGCGCGGCTGTCGAAAGTGAATGCGCGCTCCTGGAGCGCCACGGGGAAGCGAGCCGCGAGCGCCGCCACGGCCTCGGGCGCCGGGAGGACGCAGAGGTGCACCACGTCGGCCCCTCTCGGCACCGGCGCTCCCTCGGGAGCGGCCCGCAGCTCGACGCCCCCGCGGGTCGCCGGCGCGGACTCGGTGCCAAAGAGGTTCGGGGAGAGCGATGTCCCCTCGCAGTACCGCACCGCGATCCGGCGGCCCGCCGGAGTCGGCGTCGGCTTCGGGGCGAGCGCGGCGAACAGGGCGACGAGCGCGGCGAGCGGGAGCAAGCGGAGGAAGGCGCGCACGGGGCGGGGTCGGCCGGGGTTAGAGCTCGATCCTCTGCCAGACCACCACGCCGCCGACGATCGTCGCGACGGGGGCGCCGGAGAGTTCCCATCCGGCGAACGGCGTGCTCCTCCCCTTCGAGAGGAAACGGTGGGGCTCGACCTTCCACCGCGCCTCCGGGTCGAACACCGTCACGTCCGCGGGAGAGCCGGGCGCCAGGGTCCCGCCCGGGAGCCCGAAGACGCGGGCGGGGCCGGCGGAGAAGAGCGCCACGAACCGCTCGAGCGAGAGCCTCCCGCGCGCCACGAGACGGTCGTGGACGACGGACGCCGCCGTCTCGAGCCCGACCACCCCGAACGGAGCCGCGTCGAACTCCACCGCCTTCTCGTCGGCGTGGTGCGGCGCGTGGTCGGTGGCGATCGCGTCGATCGTCCCGTCGGACAGCGCGACCGCGAGCGCCGTGAGGTCGGACGTCTCGCGCAGCGGAGGGTTCATCTTGGTGCGCGTCGAGAAGGCCGACGCGGCGATCTCCTCGTCGGACAGGACCAGGTGGTGCGGCGTCACCTCGCACGTGACGTCGATGCCCGCGGCGCGCCCGCGCCGCACCAGGTCGAGCGCGGCCGCGGTCGAGAGGTGCGCGACATGCAGGCGCCCGCCCGTCTGCTCCGCGACGAGCAGGTCCCGACCGACGGCGGCCGCTTCGGCGATCGCCGGTTGGCCCGCCAGGCCCAGCCGCGTGGACACGGCGCCCTCGTGCATCGGGGCGCCCTCGGACAGGGTCCTGTCCTCCGCGTGCTGGACGACGCG
>Ga0070675_100002365_pt1 | contig 14037 bp, 14 predicted proteins | sample KBSM43metaG_FD_65343 | JGI IMG/M metagenome (GOLD analysis project Ga0070675, IMG submission 65343) | Miscanthus rhizosphere microbial communities from Kellogg Biological Station, Michigan, USA - KBS M4-3 metaG | ecosystem: Host-associated > Plants > Roots > Rhizosphere > Soil ...
AGACAGCAGATCGTCGAACAGACCGGCGGACTGCCGCATGCGGTGATCGCGTGCGTGGGCGGCGGCAGCAACGCGATCGGCATCTTCGACGGATTCATCGACGACCCCGGCGTGCGGCTGATTGGCGTGGAGGCGGGCGGTGAGCGGATCGCGCCGGGCCGGCACGCCGCGCGCTTCGCGGGGGGCAGCATGGGCGTGCTGCAGGGCACGCGCACGTTCGTGCTGCAGGACCAGGCCGGCAACATCGAGCCGACGCATTCGATTTCCGCCGGGCTCGACTACGCGGCGGTGGGCCCCGAGCACGCCTGGCTGCGCGCCCAGGGGCGCACCGAGTACGCCTACGCCACCGACGGCGAGGCGCTCGAGGGCTTCCAGGCACTGGCCCGCTGCGAGGGCATCATTCCGGCGCTCGAGTCGGCGCATGCTGTCGCGCACACGATGGCGATGGCGGGCACGCTGGCCCCGGGCACGGTGATCCTGGTGAATCTGTCGGGTCGCGGCGACAAGGACGTGCAGAGCGTTGCGGAGGCGCTGCGATGAGCCGCCTGATCGAAGCGTTTGCCCGCGCGAAGGCGAGCGGCACCACCGGGCTCGTCACCTACGTGACCGCCGGCGACCCGAGCCTCGCGCGCACGGCCGGCATCCTGCGCGCGCTCGACCGGGCCGGGGCCACGGTCATCGAAGTCGGCGTGCCGTTCTCCGATCCCCTCGCCGACGGACCGGTGATCCAGCGTGCCACCGAACGGGCGCTCGCCGCCGGGACGACGCTCGACGGCGTGCTCGACCTCATCGCCTCGGTGCGTGCCGACATTCAGGCCGGGATCGTGATCTTCAGCTACGCCAACCCGATCATGCGGCTCGGCGCCGATGTGTTCGCCGATCGCGCGCAGGCGGCCGGCGTGGACGGCGTGCTCGTGCTCGACCTGCCGCTCGAAGAAGCGGGGGAGTTCAGGGGCCTGCTGGAGTCGAGGGGCATTGATACAATCCTGCTGCTCAGCCCGACCACGTCCGACGAGCGGCTGCGGAAGGCCGCGGCCGTCGGCAGCGGTTTCCTCTATGCCATCTCCCGCCTCGGGGTCACCGGCGTTCGCGATCGCCTCGCCGACGGTGCCGAGGACATGGTGCGGCGCATCCGCGCCGTCACCGGACTTCCGGTGGCCCTGGGGTTCGGCATCTCGAAGCCTGAGCACGTGCGCGAAGTCGGCCGCTGGGCCGACGCTGCTGTGGTGGGCAGCGCGCTCGTCACCGTCATCGCCGAGGCGGGCGTCTCGGCCGACCTGGACACTCGAGTCGAGGAGTACGTGCGTTGGCTGAAGGCCTGACGATCGAGGAACTGCGCAGCCGCATTGACGTCATCGACGATCAGCTCGTGCGGCTGCTGAACGTGCGGGTGGCGTGTGCCGTGGAAGTCGGGCGGCTCAAACACGACATGGGGCTGGCCGTTTATCAGCCGGATCGCGAGGCGCAGGTCCTGGCCGCGGTCCGGAAGGCGGCAACCGACCTGGCCGGCCCGCTCACGGCCGAGGCCGTCGTCCGGATCTTCGAGCGCATCATCGACGAAGCCCGGCGCGCGGAGCGCCAGGAGAGTGACCGCAGGCATGGAGTATGAGCTTGCGCGCATGCGGAGTGGGCGGGGTAGGCGGGGTAGGGAAAACGCCCCGTACGGAGAGGTGGGTCTTTAGACCCGGCTGGAGTGACGAATGTAGGGCGGGGCTTCAGCCCGCCAAACGCGAGGGCAAGGAAGAGGGACGTCATGGTTGTGGTGATGCAGGAACGCGCGACGGAGGAGCAGGTCGATGCCGTGATTGCGCGGCTCATCGAGCTCGGGATGGACGTGCACCGCTCGTCGGGCGTCACGCGCACGGTGCTCGGCGTCGTGGGCGCGAACAAGATCGACCCCGAGCTGATCGGCATCCTCGACGGCGTGCACGAGGTGCTGCGGATCAGCGAGCCGTACAAACTGGCCAGCCGCACCTTCAAGCCCGAGGACACGGTGGTCAGCGTAGGCGACGTCCGCATCGGCGGCGACGAGGTCGTCGTGATGGCGGGCCCGTGCTCGGCGGAAACCGACGCGCAGGTGGAAGCGGCCGCGGCGGCGGTGAAACGTGCCGGCGCCAAGATCCTGCGCGGGGGCGCCTTCAAGCCGCGCAGCTCGCCCTACAGCTTCCAGGGCCTTGGCGAGCCCGGCCTGGTGATGCTGCGCGACGCCGCCGACCGGCACGATCTGAAGCTCATCTCCGAGGTGATGGACATCAGCCAGATCGAGCTGATCGGCAAGTACGCCGACATCTTCCAGGTGGGCGCGCGCAACATGCAGAATTTCACCTTGCTCCGCGAGCTGGGCCGGGCGCGTAAGCCGGTGCTGTTGAAGCGCGGCATCTCGGCCACTATCGAGGAGTGGCTGCTCTCGGCCGAGTACATCCTGGCCGGCGGCAACGGCGACGTCATCCTGTGCGAGCGCGGCATTCGCACGTTCGAGACCGCCACTCGCAATACCTTCGACGTCTCGGCCATCCCGGTGGTGAAGAAGCTGAGCCACCTGCCAATCGTCGCCGATCCGAGCCACGGTGCCGGACGTCGCGACATGGTGGCGCCGATGGCGCGGGCTGCGGTCGCGGCCGGCGTCGACGGGCTGATCATCGAGGTGCACCACGACCCCGATCGCGCCCTCAGCGACGGCGCGCAGTCGATGTTCCCGGCGCAGTTCGACCGGGTGATGGCCGAGCTGCGCATCATCGCGCCGGCGATCGGCCGGAGCATCTGCGTCGACACGCCGGCCCGCCACGGATGGATCCGCTGAGGACGTCCTGGCGATGACGGGCGACGGGCCGCCCTTTCGGCGCATCGCGATTGCCGGCATCGGCCTCATCGGCGGGTCGATAGCGCTCGGCGTGCGCAACCGCTGGCCGGCGGCGGCCGTGGTGGGCATCGATCGGCCCGCGGTATTGGCCCACGCCATCGGCAGCGGCGCGATCGATCGCGGCCTGGCGTCGATTACCGAGCTCGACGACGCCGACCTCGTCGTGCTGGCCGCTCCGGTGCGGCAGAACGCGCGGCTGCTCGGGGAACTGCCGGCTCGGATCGTCGAGCGCGCGCTTCTCACGGACGTGGGCGGCACCAAGCGCGACATCGTCAACGCGGCGCGGCGCCTGCCGCCCGGCGCGACGTTCGTCGGCGGCCACCCGATCGGCGGGGCCGAACGCGGCGGTTTCGGCTTCGCGCGCCCCGACCTGTTCAAGAACCGGCCCTGGATCCTGACGCCGGCCGTCGCGACCGCCGACGCCGCGCTGGCCGGGCTGCGGCGGTTCGTCGAAGGCCTGGGGGCGCGGCCCACCGTGATGGATGCCGCCGAGCACGACACGGTGATGGCGTTCGTGAGCCATCTCCCGCAGTTGACCGCGAGCGCGCTGATGGACACCGTGGGCGGCGCCGTCGCCGGGGGCGGCCTGGCGGTGGCCGGGCGCGGGCTCGTGGACACGACGCGCCTGGCATCGAGCCCGCCGAGCGTGTGGCGTGACATCTGTGCGGTCAACGCCGACGCGATCAGCGGTGCGCTGGATCAACTCATCGATCGCCTCAACGACCTGCGGGCCGACCTGCAGCGCGGCGAGACCCTCGAGGCCGTCTTCGGCGGCGCGGCGCGCTGGCGCAGCGAGCTGATGAAGGATCGCGACTGACGGGGGGCGACGCCGTGCCGCTGATCTTTCACATCACCACATGCGACGCGTGGGCCGACGCCCAGGCCACGGGCGCCTACACCGCGGATTCGCTCCGGAGCGAAGGGTTCATCCACTGTTCACAGGCCGATCAGGTGGGCTGGGTGGCCAACACGCGGTTTCGCGGCCGCACCGATCTGCTGCTGCTGCACGTCGACGAATCGCGGGTCGGTGCCGAGGTGCGGCGGGAGAACCTCGAAGGCGGCCAATGGCTGTTCCCGCACATCTACGGTCCGCTGCCGGTCGCAGCGGTGCCCGGCGTCACGCCGCTGGTACCCGCCGCCGACGGCACCTTCGACCTCGACGCGCCAGCCTTGGCCGGGGCCAACGACGCGGCGCCACGCAGCGGCGACCTGTCAGCGCGGCTGCCGTAGGGGCAGGTCCTCAGACCTGCCCGGAGCGCCCGTCTTCAGACCCGGCCGGGTCACCATCAACGTCAACGCACTCGCCGTCAGCAGAGACACGGCCAGGACCAGCAGCGCGAGGAACATGTTGCCGTTGGGATGCGACGCATCCCGGGTGGCGTCGCGAATCGCGCCGATCACAAACGGGCTGACGTAGCCGGAGAGATTGCCGACGGAGTTGATCCACGCGATGCCGGCGGCAGCCGCCCGGCCCGAGAGCATCGCCGTCGGAAGGGCCCAGAACGTGGACAGCGCCGACAACATGCCCGCGGTCGCGACGGTGAGGCAGGCGAGGCCGAGCCATCCGGACAGGCCGGGGAGGCCCGAGAGACCGAACGCGATCGCGCCGACCGCCGCCGCGATCGCGATGTGCCACCGGCGTTCCTGCATGCGATCGGAGCTGGCGCCGACGAGCACGGCGGTCACCGCGGCAACCCCCCAGGGCAGCATCGAGACGAGGCCGATCTGCCACGGATTGCGCGTGATCGTCTCGCTGATGATCTGCGGCAGCCAGAAGGTGACGCCGTAGTTGCCCATGACGGTGCCGAAGTAGATCAGGCTCAGCGCCCACACCGCGGGCGTCCGGAAGGCATCGATGGCGCGGTGCGCCTGATGCCCGTCTGCGGCCTTCGCCGCTTCTTCCTCGGCGAGCCGGCGCGCGAGGAGCGCTTTCTGTGTGTCCGTCAGCCACGAGGCCCGCGCCGGGCCATCGTCGAGATAGAAGAGCACGAGCACACCCACGACCACGGACGGCAGGCCTTCGAGCAGGTAGAGCCACTCCCAATTGCGCAGCCCGCCGACGCCGCCCATGCGCTCCATGATCCAGCCCGAGACCGGCCCGCCGAGGACGCCGGCAAACGCGATGGCGGTGACGAAGAGCGCGACCATGCGAGCCCGGTGTGCCTGCGTGTACCAGAAGGTCAGGTAGAGGATGATGCCGGGAAAGAACCCGGCCTCGGCCACGCCCAGCAGGAAGCGCAGCACGTAGAAGGTCGTCTGGCTGTTCGTGAACATCATGGCCGACGACACGAGGCCCCAGACGATCATGATGCGCGCGATCCACATGCGCGCACCGACGCGGTGCAGCAGGAGGTTGCTCGGCACCTCGAAGAAGAAGTAGCCGATGAAGAACATGCCCGCGCCGATCCCGTAGGCGGTATCCGACAAGCCCAGGTCGGCTTGCATCTGCAGGCGGGCGAAGCCGACGTTGACGCGATCGAGGTAGGCGAGGATGTAGCAGAGAAAGAGGAACGGCAGCAGCCGCCACGTCACCGCGCGGTAGGTGCGGGCCTCGAAATCGCCGGCGTCAACCACGCCGGGTCGGAGCCTGCGCGGCGATCGCGTCCACGGCCGCGGGATTCTCGAGCGAGGAGAGATCGCCGGGCGGATCGCCGAGATAGGCAGCCCGGATTACGCGGCGCATCACCTTGGCGTTGCGGGTCTTGGGGAGATCCGCCACGAAGAGAACCGCGGACGGCTTGAGCGGCTTGCCCAGACGCGTGGCGACCAGCGCCGTGAGCTCGCGCTCGAGCGCGGGTCCCGGCTCGTGGCCGGCGCGGAGTACGCAGAAGCAGACGAGCGCCTGCCCCTTCATCTCGTCGGGGACGCCAATCGCCGCGGCCTCAAGGACCGCGGCATGCTCGACGAGCACCGATTCGACCTCCGCGGGGCCGAGCCGCTTGCCGGCGATCTTGATGGTGTCATCCGAGCGGCCGAGAATGTACCAGAGGCCATCGTCGTCGATCACCGCCCAGTCCCCGTGCACCCACACGCCGGGAAAGCGCGACCAGTAGGTCTGCTCGTAGCGCTCAGGGTCGCGCCAGAATCCGCGGGTCATGCCGATCCAAGGCGCGCGAACCACCAGTTCGCCGACGCGGTTGCGCACCGGCCGGCCCTGATCGTCGACCACGTCGGCGGCGATCCCCGGTGGCGGACCGGCGAAGGCCGCCGGCTTGAGGGGCGTGAGCACGTTGCCCGCCACGAGGCCGCCCGACACCTCGGTGCCGCCAGAGTAGTTGATGATCGGCAGACGCCCGCCGCCGGCGGTCTCGAACAGCCAGCGCCACGGTTCGGGGTTCCAGGGCTCACCGGTGGAGCCGAGGATGCGGAGCGACGACACGTCGTGCGCGCGCACCGGCCCGTCGCCGTGCTTCATGAGGGCGCGGATCAGCGTGGGCGACACGCCGAGAATGTTGACCCCGTGCCGCTCCACGATGGCCCACAGCCGATCCGGGCCCGGATAGTCGAGCGCGCCATCGTAGAGCACGGCGGTGCCGCCGAGGAGCGTCATCCCGAAGAGCTCCCACGGGCCCATCATCCAGCCGATGTCGCTCACCCAGTACATGATGTCGCCCGGCTGCACGTCGAAGGCGTGCACCAGGTCCTGTGCCGCCTTGATCGGGAAGCCGCAGTGCGTGTGCACCGCGCCCTTGGGCCGCCCGGTCGTGCCCGAGGTGTAGATCAGCATCAGCGGATCTTCGGCGCTGGTGCGTGCGGTCTCGGCCGCGTCGGACTGGGTGTCGACGAGCACGGACCACAGCCGGTCGCGGGGATGTATGGCGACGGCCGTGCCGAGCCGCGACACCACCAGCACGTATCGCACCGAGGACGAGGCGGCGACCGCTTCGTCAGCCACTGCCTTCATCTCGACTCGCTGCCCCCGTCGCCAGAACCCGTCGGCGGTGATGAGCACCGACGCCTCCGCGTCCTGGAGACGTGAGGCCACCGCGTCGGCCCCGTAACCCGAGAAGAGCGGCAGCACGACCGCGCCGATTTTCACCACCGCGAAGAACGCCGCGGCGAGTTCCGGCCCCATCGGCAGGAAGAGCGCCACGCGGTCACCCTTGGCGACGCCGAGCTCGCGCAGAGCGTTGGCGCACCGGTTCGTCGCCGCCCGCAGCTCGGCGTAGGTGAGCGTGTGCACCGCTCCTTCTTCACCTTCCCAGCGGATGGCCGCGCGGCCATCGGTGGCGGTGCCCGCCCACTTGTCGAGGCAGTTGTGGACGATGTTGAGGCGAGCGCCCACGCACCACTGGGCCCAGGCCGGGCCGCGGGAGACATCGAGGACGCGCGTGTAGGGCTCGTAGAACTCGATGCCGAGATCATCGAAGACGGCGGCCCAGAACCAGTCGGGCTCGGCGACGGAGCGGTCGAGCAGCGTGGCGAGGTCGGGGATCCCGTGACGCCGCATGAAGGCCGTCAGCCGGCTCCCCGCGACCGTTTCTGCCGTCGGCCGCCACGCAATCTCGCCTCCGAACTCGAAGGTGTCCTCGCCCATCGTGCGCCATCTTATCTGAGGAGATGGAGGCGGAGTAGGCAGAGTGGGCGGAGCGGGCGGAGGGGTGTGTCGCGCGCGCAAGTACAATCGCACGATGCCCATCGAGCCGCTGTCGGTGATCGTGAGCGCGTGCCGCACGCCGATCGGCGCCTTTGGCGGATCCCTCAAGGACGTCTCCGCGGCCGATCTCGGCGGAGTCGTGATCCGCGAGGCCTTGACGCGAGCGTCCGTCGAGCCGGCCGGCCTCGACGACGTGATCATGGGCTGCGTGCTGCAGGGAGGCGCGGGAATGAACGTGGCCCGGCAGGCGGCGATCAAAGCCGGTGTGCCCCCCGCCGTGCCCGCCGAGACGGTGAACCGCGTGTGCGGATCGAGTCTCCAGGCGGTCGTGCACGCCACCGAGGCGACACGTGTCTACGCGCAGGTCGTCGTGGCCGGCGGCACCGAGTCGATGAGCCAGGCACCGTATCTGCTGCCGCAGGCACGGTGGGGTCTGCGGATGGGACACGGGGAGATCTACGACTCGATGCTGGGCGAGGGGCTGCGCTGCGCAATCGAGCGGTGCCACATGGGCCTGACCGCCGAGGAGGTGTCGCGCCGGTTCGGCATCAGCCGCGCCGACCAGGATGCGTTCGCTGTCGAGAGCCAGGCGCGTGCCGCGGCGGCGATTGCCGCCGGGGCTTTCCGCGAGGAGCTCGTGCCGGTGCCCTTGCCTGGGAAGAAGGGCGGCCCGGCGGTCTTCGAGGTGGACGAGCATCCGCGGCCGGGGACGTCCGCGGCGACGCTCGGTGGCCTCAAGCCGGCGTTCACGCCCGAGGGGACCGTGACCGCGGGGAACGCCTCGGGCATCAACGACGGCGCCGCCGCGCTGGTCGTCGCGTCACCGGCCGCAGCCGCCGCTCGCGGCCTCCGCACCGTCGCTCGCGTCCTCTCGTACGCGGTGGTTGGGGTCGAGCCGATCGTCATGGGACTGGGTCCGATCGGCGCGGTCCGCCTGGCGCTCGGGCGCGCGGGGCTGGCCGTGTCCGACATCCATCTCTTCGAGCTCAACGAGGCGTTTGCCGCACAGGCCCTGGCCGTGTCGCGCGAGCTCGGTCTGGACGGCGCGCGGGTGAACGTGCACGGCGGCGCGATTGCGCTGGGCCACCCGATCGGCGCCAGCGGGGCGCGCCTCCTGACCACGTTGATCCATGCGCTGCGCGCCCGCGGCGGCGGGCGGGGCGTCGCCTCTCTCTGCATCGGCGGCGGGATGGGGATTGCGGTCGTGATTGACGTGCCGTAGACACGTCAATCACGGGCTCAAGGCTTCAGGACGTCAAGCAGGGCGCCTCAAGCCTGGAGCTTGGGCCTGTTTGCCTGGCCCCTTGAGCCTTGAGCCCTGAGCCATTCGCGGAACTTCAGCTGTAGGCCCTCCGTCCCAGAGGCCATGGCGAGACTGATTGCGGGTCTATTCCTGTTCCTGACGGCCCATCCCGTCCTGGGCCAACCGGGCGATTGGGACGTGGATCAGCATCGCCACCGCGGCGACGGCGCGCGCATCCTGGTCTTCCGTGACTATCACCTCGACACCAGCGAGACCGCCAACGGCCCCATCGTCGTCATGGGCGGCGCGGCCCGCATCGATGGGCACGCCGACGACGACGTGGTGGTCCTCGGCGGCTCGGTCCGTGTCGGGCCGGAGGCGGTCATCGACGGCGACCTGATCGCGGTGGGCGGCAACGCCATCATCGATCCGAAGGCTCGCATCTACGGCGACGTGAGCCATACCGTGGTCCGGTTCCCCGACATCGACGGGCGCTGGGATCCGATGCCGGAGACCGTCCTCGCGAGTATCGCCCTGGCCGCGACCATGCTCCGCCTCCTGACAGTGTTCCTCGTGGCCGCGGCACTTACGTTGATTGCGCCGGCCTGGGTGCGGCAGATTTCGTGGCGCGCCGCTGACGGACCGGCGTCGTCGGCCGCCATCGGCCTTGCGTGCCAGGTCGGCTTCATCCCGGCGCTCATCATTCTCGTCGTCACGCTCGCCGTCACCGTTGTCGGTATCCCGCTCATTGGCCTCGTACCGTTCCTGGTGGCTGCGGCCGCGGTGGCGGGCACCGCCGGCTTCACCGCCGTCGCCGCGCGCATCGGCGCGAGGCTCCGCGGCACCACGGTGGAGGCATCCAACGCGCTCTTCGTGGACGTGACGCTGGGTGTCGTCGTGGTGTCGGCCGTGTCGCTGGCCGCGCATCTCGTTTCGTTCGGACCGTTCTGGGGCGGCCCGGCGGTGTGGAGCCTCGGCGCGATCGGCATCGTGATCGAGTACGTGGTCTGGACGATGGGCATCGGTGCGGCGTGCGCCACGGCGCTGGCGCGCTGGAACGGTCCGGCCGCTACGACGGCCATGCCGCCGACGCCGCCCGTGAGACCGGCGACGGCGTAAGAGGGACTGATAGGACAGGTGGGACTGGTGGGACTGGTGGGACGGGTGGGACTGGTGAGAGGCCGCGACGGTTACGCGCGCGGCCGGGCACGCCGCAGGGCCAGCGCCTCGTCGAGCAGCCGTTCCACCCGCTCCATCACGGTCGGCCAGCGGTACTCGCGCTCGACGTAGGCGAGCCCCTGCGCGCCCAACGCACGGCGCTCGGGTTCCGACGCGCGGAGCGTCTCCACGGCTTCGGCAAACTCGGCGGACGAGCGGTAGTACAAGCCGCCGTTGGCCCGCCGCACCTGCCCCTTGAGCACGGCGCACCGCGCGTTGACGATCGCCGGCACAGCGCGATTCCATCCTTCGAGCAGCACGATGCTCAGGCTTTCGAACGGCGACGGCACGACGAGCGCGAGCGCCGACTGCAGCAGCGCATCGCGCTCGCCATCGCTGACGCGGCCGAGCCCGCGCACGCGCGGATGCGCCGGCACCTGCATCTTGGCCGGCCCGGCCAGCACCAGCGACGGTCCCTCGTGGACCGCGGCGTACTCGATGAAGTACTCGAGCAAAGTGTCGCAGCCCTTGTTGCGATCGACGCGCCCGACGTACAGCAGGTACGGGTCGCGCAGCGGAGCCGGCGTCACCACCGGCGGCGCCGGCTCGAGGCCCATTCCGATCACCGCCGAGGGCTGCAGCCGCCGTCCCGCACGCGTGGACACCAGGGTTTCCTCCTCGGGCGTGAGAAAGAGGTAGGCGGCCGGGATCTGGAAGAAGCCTTCGAGAACGCTCAGGTCCACGGCGCGATCTTCCTCGGCCGTGGGCAGCAGCACCGCGCGATCGCGGACGAGCGGCACGCCGAAGAACGACGGCGCGTAGCGGAACGTCCAGAACAGCACCAGGTCGAAGAGCCCGCCTTCGGCACGCAGGTAGTCGAGCAGCGCGGGGCAGTCGGGGCCGTTCTCGCGGAACCAGTCCTCCTGCTGCGCCTCGGGGGCGCGGCCGTCGAAGACCTCGTCGCTGAGCTCGGCGAAACGTTTCAGGCGGCGCGGACGGCTCACGGGGAAGCGGCGCACGTGCAGCGGGCCGTCCACCGACTCGCCGGCCGGGAATTCGTTGCTCCAGGTGACGTAGTCGGCGGCGCAGGTGGTGAGGACGGTGACGTCGTGCCGGGCGGCCAGACGCAGCGCCAGTTCGCGACAGTGCCGCTCGGACCCGCCGGCGACGCCGGCGCCGTAGCGTTGGACCACGCACGCGAGCTTCACCGTTCGCGAGGCTCCGACCGCAGAGGGGCATGCGGCGTCGCCTCCTGGGCGGCAGTATCTGTTACCCGCACTCCGTGCGGGCGCAGGCGGGTCAAGACGGTTCCCGGCGCTCCAGGTCGTGGCGGAGGCGGGCGTTCTCGAGCGCGAGCTCCTGCACGCAGGCGAACAGCACCTGGTTCACCCGACGCTGCCGTTCGAAATTGTCGCGGCTGTACTCGAACAGCCAGCGGAAGAGCGGCATCAACACGCGGCGCTTGACGAACAGCACCGCCGCGGCCGGGGCTTTCGGGCGGTGCGAGTCCCAGCGCATCGCCGTCTCGAGCCGCCACGAGGCGGGTTCGCCAAGCAGTTCGGGCAGGATGAGCGCGTGCGAGTCGCCGGCGTCGATCGAGGTCCGGAGCAGGTGTTCGACTTCGGCGAAGAGCACCGGGTCTTCGAAGGCCGCGGCGCCGTGTCGTACGAGGTGCAGGCGAAGGCGTTCGCGTACGCGGCCCTGCACGTCCGCCATCACGGCGTCCACCGAGACGTCAGCGGCCAAAATCGTCGCGAACGCCCGGGCGCACCTGCACGTTGGTGCTGGCCGACGACACCACGCGCGCCTTCTGCTTCAGGCGGAAGGTGACCCGGTAGGCGCCGCCCTGCTGGAACGTGTGATCGGCGGAGAACCGGCGCCGGATCGTACTGGTGCCTTCCTCGTAGGGGTCGCAGTCCTGGGAGTTCTCGGACTTGGTGCCGTCGCCCCAGTCCCATTCGATGGCCGGGCAGTAGAAGTCCACGGCGTCGTCAGGGCCGCCGCGGACGTCCACGCTGGCGTGGACGCGGAGCGGCGAGAAGCCGAGCGGCGGGGTGGCTTTGAGCGCCAGGGAGGGCCGTTTGTCGTCGCCGGGTTTCTGCGCTACCTTCTGATCCGCCTTCTGATCGTCCTGTTGATCAGCGGCCACGCGCGTCACGGCCATCGTCCCCGCCACACACACGCCGGCGAGCACGGCGATCAGCCGGACCAGTGAGACAGAGCGAAAGTCGGCAGCCATCGAAGGGTCCTCCGAGGGGAGGCAGGCTGCCGTGATTGTACGCGATCAGACCCATGCCGATGACGCACCGAACGCCACGTGTACGCCTGGAACGCCGCACCGCCCCTGAACTCGACGCCGACCTGGTCATCGTGCCGGTGTCCGACGGCGACGACTTTGCCGATGTGCCTGGGTTGGCACAGGCCGCCGGAGGTGAGGCGCTGGCCGCGCGCGCCCGCGGCGCGTTTTCCGCGAAGCCGTTCGAAACGCTCGTGCTCCCCACGCAGGGCGCCGGATGGCAGGCGCCGCGCGTGGCGCTCGTGGGTGTCGGCGCCGCGCCGTCCTGTTCGGCGGACACGCTGCGGCGGCTGGCCACGGCCGCAGGACTCACGGCCCGTGGGCACCGGCTCGGGCGGATCGGTATCGTCATGCGGCCGTGGACGGGCGTGCCGCACGAGGATGCCGCGCAGGCGCTTGCCGAGGGCGCCCTGCTGGCCAACTACGACGGGGCGTCGCTGAAGACCGCGGATCACGCCCCGCGGTGGCTCGACGACGTGGCCATTGCGGGTGTCGGGGCCGGCCCCGGCGTCGAGGCGGCGATCGCGCGCGGCGCGATTCTGGGAGAGGCCACCAACCAGGCGCGTGAGCTGGCGAACGAACCCGGCAATCGCCTGACGCCGCGGCTCTTCGCCGAACGCGGCGCGGCGCTGGCGGCTGCGGCCGGGCTCGGCGTCGAGGTGCTCGACGAGACCCGGATCGCCGGGCTCAAGATGGGGCTGCTGCTGAGCATCGCGCAAGGCAGCCAGGAGCCTCCGCGCTTCCTGGTGCTGCGGCACGATCCGCCCGGCGCGGTGTCCAACGTGACGCTGGGCCTGGTCGGGAAGGGCATTACGTTCGACACCGGTGGCATCTCGATCAAGCCGGCCGAGAACATGGACAAGATGAAGGACGACATGTCGGGCGGCGCCGCGGTCATTGCCGCGATGGCGGCGATCGCGCGGTTGAAGGTGCCGGTGCGCTGCCTCGGCCTCGTGCCGATGACGGAGAACATGCCCGGGGGCCGCGCGATCAAGCCGGGCGACGTGGTCACGAGCGCCGAAGGCAAGACGGTCGAGATCCTGAACACCGATGCCGAGGGTCGTCTCGTGCTCGGCGACGCCCTCTGGTATGCGCGGCAGCTGGGCGCCACCCACCTGGTCGATCTCGCCACGCTCACCGGCGCGTGCGTCGTGGCCCTCGGCAAGACGACCAGCGGTCTGTTCGGCCGGCCGCAGGTGTGGGTGGACCGGGTGCTCGAGGCCACCCGCCGCGCCGGCGATCGCTCGTGGCCGATGCCGATCTTCGACGACTACAAGGAACAGCTCAAGAGCGAGATCGCGGACTTCACGAACACGGGCGGCCGGCCCGGCGGAGCCATCACCGGCGCGCTCTTCATCAAGGAATTCGCCGGCGAGCTGCCGTGGGTCCACCTGGACATCGCCGGCACGGCGTGGGCCGAAGAGGCCAAGCCGTACCAGCCGAAGGGCGCGACCGGCGTCGGTGTGCGCACGCTCGTCGAACTGGCCCTCGGCGTTCCCGCATGGGCGGACACGGCGGGCTGACGATGTCGTGGCTGCAGCAGAACCCGATTGTCGTGGAGGTGGCAAAGCAGCCGCCGCCGACGCGCGACGCCAGCATCGACGCCGTGCTCGGCATCTTCGCGCTGGCTGGAGCGTTCCTGCTGGCCGCCGCGGTCGGGAGCGCGCTCGTGGCCGGCGGGATGGTGCTCTACAAGAAGTGGCGGGGAGAGCGCGGATCCGAACCGACGCACACGCAGCTTCGGATCTGAGCCCTGCCTCTACTTATTGCGCCGCCACGGCTGTGGCCTTCTTCAACGACTGCTGATATCGGGTGATGCCGGCGAGCAGCGCCTCGGCGATCTGCTGCCGGTACTTCTCGGTGGCCAGCAGCCCCGCGTCCTG
>Ga0070675_100002368_pt1 | contig 14032 bp, 12 predicted proteins | sample KBSM43metaG_FD_65343 | JGI IMG/M metagenome (GOLD analysis project Ga0070675, IMG submission 65343) | Miscanthus rhizosphere microbial communities from Kellogg Biological Station, Michigan, USA - KBS M4-3 metaG | ecosystem: Host-associated > Plants > Roots > Rhizosphere > Soil ...
CCGCCTTCGCGCATGACGATGTGCATCGGCACGTTGATGCCGTCGAGACTGCGATAGTCGGTATAGGTGCCGTCGATGACCGTATCACCGGTATAGGCAATGTCGACGAGCGCCTCGACTTTCTCGATCAGATTTCGGCTGTCGACAGTGGCGGTGATTGGATACTTGCCGAATGCCGTGAACGTCAGCGTCTTCTTGCCCCGCGCGGTTCCCGTCTTCAGCGTGCCGGCGTTCGCCGCCGCCCCTTTCAGGAATCCGTGCGGTGTCAGCCAGAACTGAATGGCGCCGTTCTGCTGGCGGCCATCGATCGTGGTGTTCTGAACGATGTCGCCAGGAATAGGCCTGATGCCGCCCTGGAATGTCTGCGGGTTATATCCCCCTGCTCCGCCTCCGCGCGGCGGCCGCGCATCGTCGATGCGAATCAGCTCCTGACGCATGACCGGCAGCGAGTAGTCGATCGACATCGTGTACTTCGTCACGGTGTAGCGCGGCCATGGACCGCCGGTCGTGTAGGCCTGGCCGGTCGGGTTGGTCGACCCTGTGCCCGTGTATTGCAATGAACGCAGGCGTGCCGTGCCCATCGCGGCGGTCACCGCCTGGACGACGCGGTCGACATCCGTGGTGGGCTGCTGCGCGGCGGCGTGGATTGAAACGAGTGTGGCGGCCGCGACGATGACGACGAACATCCGGCGCATAGGCGACCTCTCAAATTCCAAAATCCAAATTCCAAACTCCAAAATCCAAATTGCATTCGTTCTTGGAATTTGGAATTTGGATTTTGGAATTTTATCGTTGCGGCTGCTGAAACTGGCCGCCTTGCGTGTGGCCAGGTTCAGGATACAGACCGAGCCCGTAAATCTCGTTGACGTAGATCTGCTGATAGCGAATCCCGTTGCCTTGCTTGTCCACCCATCCGAGCGACTGGAAGAACAAGCCTGGCTCGGGATAGCCCTTCGGGACCGTGCCTTCGAGGATGTAGAGCCTGTTTTCACGCATGGCGATGAATGCCATCGTGCGCGACTGATCGGCGTGATTGGTGAGATGGATCTCGTGACCTTCGACCAGGTCTTCCCAGTTCCACAGGTAATGCGTGATCGTCGCATCACGTCTGATGAACTGGAACGACGCGTAGACGAGCGCGCCGCGGATGTCCTGCGCCGAGTAGCCGGGGCCAATCGGGCTGCCGGCGCGTCCACCAAGGCAAAGCTCGGCTCCGGCGGGACATTTCGACTGACGCTCCAGCCCCATGTTCTGGATGCCGGTGTAGTCGACGACGGTCATCCCGTAATGCTCTTTGCCTTTGTCCACAGAGTAGACACGCGCGCGGGCAGCGCGTACTCGTACTCGGATTTCCAGGTGGTCTCGGTGATTTTCGGCGAGCCGGGGAAATCGACCTTGAAACCGTCCTGGGTGCTGACGTACTGCTCCCAGTCCTGCGCGGAGGCGGAGCGGGCGATCACGAGCGCCGCGGCGAGAACGATGACGGTCGCGCGCATGTGGTTCTTCATAAGCGGACCCGGACGATAAGCGGACCTGAAGGTCCGCGTCTACGTCAATCTGCGTGTGGCGTCTACGTCAAGTGGCCCGATGGCGGCGACGTCAACGGCCCTGTGGCGGCGCCGCTGGCGGCTGGAATCCCCCGCCGGCCACCGGCGACGGATAGACGCCCATGCCGTGATACGCGTTCGAGTAGATGACTCCCTGGTAGCGCAGGCCGTTGCCATTGGCATCCACCCAGCCGACCGACTGCTGAAACAGGCCCGGCTCGGGATAGCCCTTCGGCACAGTGCCTTCGAAGATGTACAGCTTGTTATCGCGAGCCGCGACATAGCCGAACGTGCGCGATTGATCGGCGTTGTTCGTCAACTGGATGAAGTTGCCTTCGACCATATCCTGCCATTCCCAGGCGAGGCTGGTGAGCTTGGCGTCGCGCTGCAGCAGCTTGAAGGTCGCGTACATCACGGCGCCGCGCTCATCATGTTTCCAGTAACCCGGACCCATGACGCCCGCGTTCTGCCGGCACTGCTGGTTCCCTTCCTCACAGGCCTTCGCGCGCTCGATCCCCTGCTGTTCGATCGGACGGTAATCGATCACCGTCACCGAGTACTTCTCCTTCCCTTTCTCGACGGTGTAAACACGTCCGGGAAGGATGTAATCGAGCTGCGACTTCCAGGTCATCGTCGAAATCTTCGGCTGACCCGGGAAATCAACCTTGAAGCCGTCTTCCTTGCTGACGTACTCGTCCCATTCCTGGGCCGAAGCGGTCGCCGCGACCGACAGCACCAACGCGACCACGATTCCAACTGAGCGCATCACCTGTCCCCCTTGCGGCCGTAATAGTACAGGGACTGGGGACCGCGGGGTGGGAATTCCCCTAGTCCCCCCCAGTCCCCCAGTCCCCCAGTCCCAGTCCCTGGCCCATTCAGGCCATTTGGACAAAATGACCCGCCCGTGCGACGCGGCCTGCCCGTCACGGTCGCTAGAGTCCTCGGCGGAGGGTATCCATGAAACCGATCGCGCTTGCTCTTGCTGTCGTCGCCGCGTCCACGGGCCTTTACGCACAGACCCACAACCACGTCACTGTCAAACTCAGCGAAGCGCAGTGGGGGCCGGCGCCGCCTTTCATTCCAGCCGGCGCACAAATCGCGGTGCTGTCGGGCGATCCGACCAAGCCGGTGCCGTACTCGGTTCGCTTGAAGTTTCCCGCGAACTACGCGATTCAAGCGCATTCGCACCCGACGGACGAGAACGTCGTCATCGTGTCCGGTGCGGTGACGTTCGGCGTCGGCGACAAACTCGTCAAGGGCTCGGCGAACACCACGATAGGGGTCGGCGGTTACATGCTGGCGACGGCAGGCATGAACCACTTCGCATATACCGGCGCGACCGAAGCGACGATCGTGCTGTACGGCATCGGGCCGGTCGATTTCAAGTATGTGAATCCGGCGGATGATCCAAGAAACGTGAAGAGCAGTACGAGGTAGGAAATCAGAAGTCGGAAGTCGGAAGTCAGAAGTCTGCCTCGCTCGAGAATCGGCGTGGTTTCCAGCGACCCGAGCGTGCGAACGTGGCAGACTTCAGACTTCGCACTTCAGACTTGGCAGTGGTACGTTCTAGGCGATGCCCTTGGTCGCGTTGGACCGCGTCTCGATCGCCTACGGCCATCTGCCGTTGCTCGACGAGGCTTCGCTGCTCATCGAGCCGAAGGAACGGGTCGCAGTGCTCGGCCGCAACGGCACCGGCAAATCAACGCTGCTGCGAATCATCAACGGCGAAATTCCGCCAGACTCTGGAACAGCGTGGCGGCAGCCGGCCCTGAAGACGGCGCGGCTCGAGCAAGACATTCCGCTTTCGTCGAACCGCAGCGTCTTCGACATCGTTGCGGACGGCCACACCCACACGCTTGAGGATGAGAGCTGGCTGCGTGAGCACCACGTCGACCTGGTGCTGTCGCGGCTCCAACTGCCGGCCGACGCCAGCGTCGACACGCTGTCTGGAGGATGGCGGCGTCGCGTCCTGCTGGCGCGAGCCTTAGTTGGTCAACCGGATCTGCTGCTGCTCGATGAGCCGACGAACCACCTGGATATTGCGGCGATCACCTGGCTCGAATCGTTTCTCACGGATTACGACGGGGCGGTGATCTTTGTCACCCACGATCGCGCGTTCTTGCAGCGGCTTGCCACGCGGATCGTCGAGTTGGATCGTGGTCAGCTGACATCGTTTCCGGGCGACTACGCAAACTACCTGCGGCGGAAGGACGAGATGTTGTCGGCGCAGACGGCTGCGTGGGAACGGTTCGACAAGAAGCTGGCCGAGGAAGAAGCGTGGCTGCGTCAGGGCATCAAGGCTCGTCGCACGCGCAATGAAGGGCGCGTGAAAGCGCTGACTGCGATGCGCGACGAACGGCGCCAGCGCCGCGAGCAAATCGGCAGCGTCCGTCTGGCGGTCGAGCAGGGCGAATCGTCGGGGCGGCTGGTCTTCGAAGCGAAAGAGATCAGCAAAGCGTTTGCGGATCGAGTGGTCGTGCGCAACTTTTCGACGAGGATCATGCGCGGCGACCGCATCGGCCTGATCGGCCCCAACGGATCGGGCAAGACGACGCTGTTGCGAATGCTGCTCGGCGAAGTGGTTCCGGACAGTGGAGAGGTTCGTCGGGGCGCAAACGTGCAAGTTGCCTACTACGACCAACAGCGCGAGCAGTTGGATTTGGACGCGACGGTGTTCGATACAATCGGCGAAGGCAACGACACGGTGACGGCGAACGGTCGGACGCGACACGTCAATGCCTACCTGAACGACTTTCTGTTCTCAAAAGAGCGCGCGCGCTCGCCGGTGCGCGCGCTGTCGGGCGGGGAACGAAACCGTCTGCTGTTGGCGCGATTGTTTACGCGGCCGGCGAATGTGCTGGTGTTGGACGAGCCGACGAACGATCTCGACCTCGAGACGCTGGAACTACTCGAGGAAGTACTTGGCGAATGGTCCGGCACGCTGCTGCTGGTCAGCCACGATCGCGTTTTTCTCGATGACATCGTGACCAGCACAATCGTGTTCGAGGGCGATGGCCGCGTCGACGAGTACGTCGGGGGCTACGAAGACTGGGTGCGGCAGCGACCGCAAAGCGCCGCCGCCCAACCGGTACGGCCTCGCCAGGCGCGGCTCGAAACGGCCGAACGGGCGCCGGCTCGAGCTAAACGGCTGTCCTACAACGAGTCGCGGGAGCTGGCGACGCTGCCCGACCAGATCGATTCGTTGGAAGCCGAGCACCGCGGGCTGAACGAGCGCATCGCGTCGGCGGATTTCTATAAAGAGGCTCCCGAGGCCATCCGGGATACGCTGGCCCGGGCCGACCGGTTAGCGGTAGAGATTACGGCCGCCTACGAGCGGTGGAATGAGCTCCAAAGTCGTCTCGGGTGAGCCGTTTCCGGGTCCCCTGACGCATACCCCGATGGAGGGTCATTTCATGGACCACGTTCGGGATCATCGGAGCGTGTTGGCCACTACGGAAAAGCGGCTTCTCGTTCGAATTGCTAACCACCTTCCCCCTTTTATCAATAGCGACCACCTGAGCGGACTCGCGCTGGCGTCGATGCTGGCTGCCGGGCTCGCCTTTGCATTGATCGGCTATACGCGGTGGGCGGCGGCTGCGTTCGTCGCGCTGCTAGCAATCAACTGGTTCGGCGACAGCCTCGATGGCACCCTGGCCCGGGTTCGCAATCAGCAACGGCCCAAATACGGCTATTACGTTGACCACGTGATCGATCTGGCGGGCACAGCGGCCCTGCTGTTCGGAATGGCGGCGTCGGGCCTGATGACACCGTCGATCGCGTTTGCGCTGCTGGCCGTTTATCTGCTGGTCGCTGCGGAGAGCTTCCTCGGCACGCACGCAATCGGCGTGTTTCGAATGTCGTTCGCCGGCTTCGGGCCGACCGAACTGCGAATTCTGCTGGCCGCCGGCGCTATCAAAGTTGCGTCCAATCCTGTGGTAACCATCGCGGGCATCGACGCATTGCTCCTCGACATCGGTGGCATCGTCGCGATCATCGGGCTTGGCGTCGCGTTCGTCACTTCGGCGATCCGCAATAGCCTGTTGCTGTATCGGGTGGATCCGCTGCCGGTAAGCACGGCACCACGAAATCAGGAAACGACCCGAAACCACGAAGCTACGAAGACCCGAAGCCACGAAGAGACGCGAAACACCCAGGCGACGCGCGGCGCGCGGTTCGTGATCGTCGGACTGCTTGGGTTCGTCGTGCAGATTGGCGTGCTGGCGCTGCTGACCGCGCTTGGGTTGCCGTGGCTGCCGGCGACGGTTGTTGCGGTGGAATGTGCGATCCTGCAGAACTATTTCTGGCACCGCCGCTGGACCTGGGACGATCGACGCGGATCGTTGCTGCGCTTCAACGCCTCGACGGCGCTGACCTCGATTGGCGGGAACGTCCTGCTGATGGCGGTGCTGGTCGGAGGCATGAAGCTGCCGGTCGTGTTCGCGAGCGCGGTTGCGGTCGGCGTCATCAGCCTTGCCAACTTCGTGATCGGCGACCGCTGGGCATTTGCCGCGGTAATCTGCTTGATGGCCGTGCCGGCGGAAGCAGCGCCGAGCGTCGAAACACTGAGCGCATGGAACCAGTTTGTGGCGGCTACAGAATCGCGGATCGCGAATCAGCCAACCTATTCGCTGAGTCGGTTGCCCGAAGGCAGCACGATCGACGTTGGCGACGGCACGATCAGCGACTGGCGCGGCTCGGTGCTCATTCCCCACGTTACGCTCGATGCGTTCCTCCATCGCCTGCAGAATCCCGGAACGCCGCCGCCGCAGGAAGACGTCGCCGCATCGCGCGTGCTGTCGCGTAGCCCGGAGGGCCTGCACCTTTATATTCGGCTGGTCCGCCACGCAATTGTCACGGTCACCTACGACACCGAACACGACATGTCGTTCCGGCGGCTCTCGCCGGCCGCCGCAGTGGCGCGCAGCGTCGCGACGCGAATCGACGAAGTGGGCGGCGGCGACAAAGGGTTTCTGTGGCGGCTCAATTCGTACTGGTACTATCAGCAGACCACGGACGGCGTGGCAGTATCGCTCGAATCGTTGACCCTCAGCCGTGACGTGCCGCTGCTAATCAAACCGCTGGCCGGACAAATCGTTCCGCGGATCGCGCGCGAGTCGATGGTCCGCACGCTCGACGCGCTGCGGGCATATTTTTCCTAGCCTTTTCGGATACGATGCGCGGATGCGAGTCGTCAATCGCACCGCGATTACCCTGATCGGTGCGCAACCCTACATCGACTGGACCCGACAGCACGAAGCCGACATCGACCGCGGCGCCCTGACCGTTGCCCGGGTCAAGGTCCACGGCTCAGCGTTCTTGCTGCCGGAATTCGAACTCGAAGAAGATGTCGAGGAATGGATTGAAGAAAACGCCGACTGGCTGTTCGAATTTCAGCTGTCGAACTGGACCGACGACGAATCGACGTGGCCTCAGCAACGCGATCTCAAAATGTTTCGCAACTGGTTCCGCGTCGAACTTCACAGCATCGTCGTCGACGTGGCAGACGATGAAATTGAGGGCGAGGAGTTCTGAGAATGCTGATGCACCTGGTCTGCTTCAAGTACAAGACAGACGTCGATGCGGCGGCGCGCGCCGATCACCGCGCCCGTCTGGCGACGCTGAAATCATTAGACGGAATCGTCGACTTGAAGGTTGGCGAGGACGTCATCCGGGCCTCGCGATCGTACGACACCGGTCTGTGCATCACCTTCGCCGACCGGGCCGCGCTCGAGACCTACGCGAGGGATCCGCGACACGTCCCAGTCGCGCAACTCGGAATTTCCATTAGCGAACACGTCGTAGCGTGCGATTTTGAGATTTAGCGGCGCCCGCCGTTAGCGTTTTCGGACATCAAACTTTCAGCGTCGGCGTCCGTCTATAGCGGACAAGATGCTGATTCCTGCCGCGAGTCTCGCTGTTGTTCTCGCCACCACCGCGCCGGCACCATTTGCGATCGAACCGGCGAACGCCGTGCCGATTGCGGGTGCGACGATGGTGGTCCACGTCACCGCTGCTACCGACATCTCGCGCTCGCTGGTGAGCGCGACGCTCCGCGAGGCGGACGCCGTCTGGCGCGAGGCTGGCTTTCGATTCATCTGGGAGCGCGGCTCGCAGGTGACCAACGCGAGCCTGCACGTCGTGATCGGCGGCGGCGTGTCGCCGAATGAACGCCTGATGCCGCTGGCGTGGATCGGGTTCGACGAGGATGGAGCGCCGAAGCCGCTGGTCTACGTGTCGCACGCGAACGCGGTGGCGTATCTGCTGAACTCACGTGAAACCGTCGGACTGGTCGATTCGATGACAGTGTTACAACGCGAGACTTATCTGGGGCGCGCGATGGGGCGCTCGCTGGCGCACGAGATTGGCCACTTTCTGCTCGCTTCGCGCGCGCACACGCGCAAAGGTCTGATGCGGGCAACACACAGCTCGACGGAATTCTTCATGGCTGAACGCAATACATTCGCGATCGACAGCATCGAACGGAAGCAGATGGCGGCGCGTTTCGCGTCCATTTATCTGGCCGCGCGGGAGTAGATTGGCGCTATATTTAGCGCCATGTTGAAGAAATCCGCAGCACTCATCCTTCTACTGTTGCTGTCGGCGGTGCCACAGGCGCAGCGCGCGCCGGCCGCTCCGAAAGTTTCCACCCCCAAGGAACAGTTCGGCTGGGAAGTCGGCGACGACTATCGGCTGGTCAACTACACGCAGTTCACTGACTATCTGAAGAAGATGGACGTGCAGTCTGAACGCATGACGGTCGTCGACATCGGCAAAACCGAAGAAGGCCGCACCGAGTTCACCGCGATCATCACGTCGCCCGAGAATCAGCGCAAGCTGCCGTTGATCAAGGAAGCAAACCGGAAACTCGCGTTGGCCGACGGCCTCACCGACGAAACCGCCCGGCAGTTGGCGCGCGACGGCAAGATCGTTGTCTGGATCGATGGCGGCCTGCACGCGACCGAGGTGCTCGGCGCCCAGCAGCTGATCGAAACGATCTATCGGTTGAACACCAGGAACGATGCGGAAACGCTGCGGATTTTGAACGACGTCGTGATTCTCTGCACGCTGGTCAATCCAGACGGGATGGAACTGGTCTCGAACTGGTATATGCGCAATGCCGACGACAAACAGAAATCAACCGGTGGCGTTCCGCGTTTGTATCAGAAGTACATCGGCCACGACGACAATCGCGACTTCTACATGATGAACATGTCGGAAAGTACCAACGCGAACAAGATGATGTATCGCGAGTGGTTCCCGGCAATCATGTACAACCACCATCAAACCGGCCCGGCCGGCGCGGTGTTGTTTGCGCCGCCGTTCCGCGACCCGTTCAACTACAACTTCGATCCGCTGATCCCGCTCGGTATCGACATGGTGGGGGCGGCGATCCACACGCGGCTGGCAGCGGAAGGAAAGCCGGGCGCGGTGATGCGTACCGGTGCGCCGTATTCGACCTGGTTCAATGGCGGGATCCGCACCACGTCGTACTTTCACAATCAAATCGGCATCCTGACGGAAACCATCGGCAACCCGACGCCGGTTGAAATTCCGTTCGTGCTCGACATGCAGCTGCCGCGCGCCGACGTGCCAAACCCGATTGCGCCAGGGATTTTCCCGTTCCGCACCGCCATCGAGTATTCGATCACCAACAACCTGGCGATTCTCGACATCGCGTCGAAACGTCACGAAGATTTTCTTTTCAACATGTACAAGATGGCGAAGAACGCCATCGACAAGGGCAATCGCGACAGCTGGACGATCCATCCCCAGCGCATCAAAGAAGCTGAACAAGCGATTCAAGCGGCTCAAGGCGCCCAGCGCGGCTCCAGCGCGGCTGAAGGCGGCGGTCGTGGGGGACGTGGCGGCGGCGGCCGCGGCGGCGCGCCGATTGCCATCTATAACAGCGTGCTCCGCGATCCGAAAATGCGCGATCCGCGCGGCTTCATCCTGCCGTCCGATCAACCCGATTTTCCGACCGCAACCAAGTTCGTCAACGTGTTAATCAAAGGCGGAGTGTTCGTGCAGCGCGCGACGGCACCGTTCACGGTCGCGGGTAAGCAATATCCGGCCGGCTCGTACGTGATGAAGAGCGCGCAGCCGTTCCGCGCACACCTGATGGACATGTTCGAACCACAGGATCATCCGGACGACATTCCCTATCCCGGCGGCGCGCCGCGGCCGCCCTACGACGTCACCGGCTACAACATCGCCTATTCGATGGGCATCAAGTACGACCGCGTGCTCGAGGCATTCGACTGTCCGTGCGAGAAGCTTCCGGACCTGGCGCCGGTTCCGGCCGGAAAGGTGGCCCAGGCGCCAACCGGCGGCGGCTATCTCCTCAGTCATCAGGTCAACGATTCGTTCGTCGCGGTGAACCGGCTGTTGAAGGCCAACGAAGAAGTGCTGTGGCTGAAGGCGCCGCTGACGGCGAACGGCAAGACCTATGGCGCTGGAACGATCTATATCCCGGCGAAAGCGACCACCCAGGCGATCGTCCAGAAGGTAGCGACCGACAAGGGCCTGGTGTTCGACGCCCTCGCACAGTTGCCGGCTGGCATTCAGACGATGAAGCTGAAGCCGGTGCGGATTGGTTTGTGGGATCAGTACGGCGGGTCGATGCCTTCGGGATGGACGCGCTGGCTTTTCGAGCAGTACGAGTTCCCATTCGAAGTGGTGTATCCGCAGACGCTCGATGCCGGGAACCTGAACGCTAAGTTCGACGTCCTGGTGTTCGTCGACGGCGCGATTCCCGAGCGTGATGCAGCGCAGGGGGCTGGCGGGGGTGGCGGTTTCGGTGCGCAGCCAGCGGCCGAATCGATTCCCTCGGAATTCCAGGGCTGGCTCGGTCGAGTCACCGTCGCGAAGACGGTTCCGGAATTGAAGAAGTTTGCGGAAAACGGTGGAACGATCCTGACGATCGGATCGTCGACGGTGCTGGCGCGTCACTTCGGCATTCCGGTCCGCGATGCGCTGGTCGAGACAGTGAACGGCGTGACCCGCCCGCTTCCTCGCGAAAAGTACTACGTCCCTGGTTCAATTCTCGAAGCGCGCATCGACAACACGCAGCCGCTGGCCTACGGTATGGACGAACACGCGATGGTCTTCTACGACGAGAGCCCGGCGTTCCGGCTGCAGCCCGAGGCATCAGCGAAGAACGTGAAACCGATCGCGTGGTACGACTCGCCAATGCCGCTGCGCAGCGGGTGGGCATGGGGTCAGCAGTACCTCGACCAGACGGTATCGATCGTCGAGGCGCCATTCGGCAAAGGGCACGTCGTGCTCTATGGCAACGAAGTCCTGTGGCGCGGCCAGCCGCACGGCACGTTCAAGCTGTTTTTCAACGGCATCTATTACGGCAGTGCTACTTCCTCTGGTAGTGGTGCGCGGATGACGGAGCAACGGTAGCGTGGGTGATCTGAGGACTTTAGGATCGTTGGATTTGAGAATCTAGGTCGCGGCGACCTTGCGAAACCTTCGTCTTACGAAGCGCACAATCAGCGCGCTGAAGGCGCCGATCACAATCAACAGGAGCACCGCGATGGCGAGGGCGATGTCGGGGTGGCGAATTGCGCCATAGGTCAGGCCAACCGCCAACGCGTCCTCGCTGAAACTCAGAATCCAGTTACTGAATGGCTCGGGGCTGGTGTTGGCAGCGGCGCGAGCTCCCGTTTTCGTCAGGTGCGTCGTCATCGCCACGGATCCACCGAGCAGCGCCGCAAGCGTCGTTGCCATGGGTGAAGCGTCGCCGAGCGCGGCGACCGCTACGAAGGCGCCGCCGAGCGGTCGGATGACGGTGTGCAGCGCATCCCAGACTGAATCGAACCAGGGGATCTTGTCGGCCACGAACTCGATCAGGTACATCACCAGCGCGACACCGATGACCGCCGGGTGATCGAAGGCGCGGAACTGTTGCGGCAGCGACACCAGGCCGAAGTGGGAAGACAGGCCCAGCACCGCGATCGTCGCGTAAACGTTGAGCCCGGACGCGAACGCGAACGGGATCGTGTAGCCGAGCGCCGAAACCAGCGACATCGCCCTCTATTATCTGGTAACGTCAACCCGCCTCGACGTGAACCGTTCTTTTCTTGCATTCGACCTCGGTGCCGAAAGCGGTCGCGCGATGCTGGGGCGGCTGCGGGATGGCGTGATCGACCTCAGCGAAATCCATCGCTTCGCCAACACGCCGATCAGCGAGCAAAACTCCATCCGATGGGACGTCGACCGGTTGTGGAGTGAAATCTGCCGCGGCCTCGAGCTTGCCTCGACCGTGCCGCTCGAAAGCACGGCGATCGACACCTGGGGCGTGGACTACGCTTTCCTCGACGCCAGTGGCGACCTGCTCCAGAAGCCATTTCATTACCGCGACGCGCGAACCAACGGCGCGATGGAGGCGGTGTTCAGCCGCGTCGGCCGCGATCGCATCTACGATGTGACCGGCATCCAGTTCCTGCCGTTCAACACGATTTACCAGCTTCACGCCGAGCGCGGCGACGTGCTGGCACGCGCGCGAACGATGCTGATGATGCCCGACTACTTCACGTATCGACTGACCGGCCGCACGGTATCCGAGTACACCAACGCTTCCACGACGCAGTGCCTGGACGCACGGGCACGGACGTGGGCAGCGCAACTCGCGGACGATCTCGGAATCCCGACCACGCTGTTCGCGCCGCTGGTCGAAGCCGGAAGCGTGATTGGGCCGGCGGTGATTGCCGCGGGCACGCCGGTAGTCGCGACCGCCAGCCACGACACGGCGTCCGCGGTGGCTGCGGTGCCGCTGGGTGAAGCGACGGCGTTTCTCAGCTCGGGTACGTGGTCGCTGCTCGGGGCTGAGCTCGATGCACCGATACTCACAAGCGCCGCGCGGGACGCCAATTTCACGAACGAAGGCGGCGTGTGCGGGACAATTCGGTTTCTCAAGAATATCGCCGGCCTGTGGCTGCTACAGGCGTGCCGCCGATCGTGGGAAGCCGCCGGCGGGAGCTTTCAATACGGCCAATTGCTCGAGGCCGCGACCGACGAAACGCTCGCATTCCGTTCGCTGGTCGATCCTGATCACCGACAATTTCTCAATCCCGAGGACATGCCGGCGAGTATCGACGCATACTGCCAGCGCACGGGCCAACCTGTGCCAGACAGCCCCGGCGCTTACACCCGCGCGATTCTCGAAAGCCTGGCGTTCAAGTATCGAGTCGTGCTCGAATCGCTCGAGCGCCTGACCGGGCGCGGCGTTCGCGAGATCCGCATCATCGGCGGCGGCTCGCGCAACCGACTGCTGAATCAGCTCACCGCCGATGCGACCGGCCGGACGGTCGTTGCCGGGCCGGTTGAGGCGACGTCGCTCGGCAACATCGCGGTCCAGATGCTGGCGACCGGCGTGGTCGCTTCGCTTGCAGAAGCGCGTGCGGTCGTCGATCGCTCGTTTCCGGTCGAGCGGTTCGCGCCGCTCGCTCACGATCGGTGGGATGCGCAGCGCGAACGATTTGACGCGTACCTGGAGGCCGCCGAGTAGCGGCCTCGGAGAGGACGAAGATGGGCGACGCGCCCGCCACAGATACTAATCGGCTGCAGAATCTCTGGGACGATCGCGAAGCCGCCAGGCTTGCGGACAGTCCGCTCGAGCTTCTGCGGTATCGGTCGAACCTGCTTGGTGCCGATCTCCGCATTACCAATTTCGGCGGTGGCAATACCAGCTCGAAGATCGATTTGACCGATCCGGTCACCGGCCGGCCGTCGCGCGTGCTGGCGGTGAAGGGCAGCGGCGGCGACCTGCGCTCGATCACCGTCGCCGGTTTCGCGTTGTTGCATCAGGAGATGCTGGAACAGTTGGTCCCGCGTTATCGCGGCGAAGTGCACGAAGACGAAATGGTGGACCTCTATCCACTGTGTGCCGCCAACGGCAATCGCGTTGCCGCCTCGATTGACACGCCGCTGCACGCGCTGCTCCCGTTCGCGCACATCGACCATCTGCATCCTGACTGGGCGATCGCCATCGCCGCGAGCGCCAACGGCGAGCGCAAACTCCAGGAATTCAACGCCCGTTATGACCGCCGACTGGTGTGGGTGCCATGGCAGCGGCCAGGTTTTGAGCTTGCGATGATGCTCCGGAAGGCCATCGCCGCGAATCCGGAATGCGACGGCGTCGTTCTCGCGAGTCACGGTCTGTTCACGTGGGGCGATACCCAAAAGGCGTGCTATGCCAACAGCATTCGCACCATCGATCAGATGGGCGAGTTCGTCGAGGACCACGCGCGTCGGCGGCGCCAGCCGTTATTTGGCGGCCCTTCGTCGCGAGACGCGGTCCGCGATCCGGAATCGACGGCAGCACAAATCCTGCCGCAGTTGCGAGGGCGGCTGTCCTCGGCTCGTCGCGTAGTCGCGCACTGGGATCGTTCGCCAGACGCCTTGACTTTTGCCGGATCGAACTGGGCAGCCGATTTGTGCCGGATGGGAACGAGCTGTCCCGATCATTTTCTCCGCAC
>Ga0070675_100002369_pt1 | contig 14029 bp, 12 predicted proteins | sample KBSM43metaG_FD_65343 | JGI IMG/M metagenome (GOLD analysis project Ga0070675, IMG submission 65343) | Miscanthus rhizosphere microbial communities from Kellogg Biological Station, Michigan, USA - KBS M4-3 metaG | ecosystem: Host-associated > Plants > Roots > Rhizosphere > Soil ...
CCCGACACGCTCACCACGCTGGCGATGATGAGCAAGAAGTGGTGCGAGGAGAACAAGGCCGAACGGCCGGTCGATCGTCGCAAGGGGATCGAGAACACCGCGAGCTTCAAGGCCAACGGCACCGGGCCGTACCGTCTCAAGGAGCGGCAGCCGTCGGTGCGTACGGTGCTGGTCAAGAACTTCAACTGGTGGGGCAAGGCCGACGGCAACGTCGACGAGGTCGTCTTCACGCCGATCGGCAACGACGCGACCCGGGTCGCAGCCCTTCTGTCGGGCGAGACCGACGTGATGGAGCCAGTGCCGCTGCAGGACGTCGAGCGCATCAAGTCGGCCGGCTTCAACGTGCTCCAGGGCCCCGAGCTGCGCACCATCTTCCTCGGCATGGACCAGAAGCGCGACGAGCTCCAGTTCAGCAGCGTCAAGGGCAAGAACCCGTTCAAGGACGTGCGCGTCCGGCGCGCCTTCTACGAGGCGATCGACGAAGAGACGATCAAGGCGCGGGTGATGCGCGGCGCGGCGCTGCCGACCGGCCTGATGGTCGGCGCGGCCGTGCGCGGCTTCCAGCCCGACATGAACAAACGCCTGCCGTACGACCCCGAGGCCGCGAAGAAACTTCTTGCCGAAGCCGGCTACCCGAACGGCTTCGAGGTCGGCATGAACTGCCCGAACGACCGCTACGTCAACGACGCCGCGATCTGCCAGGCGGTCGCCGCGAACCTGGCGCGGATCGGCGTCAAGGTCAACCTGATGTCGGAGACGAAGATCAGCTACTTCCCGAAGATCCTGCGCCGCGACACGAGCTTCTATCTCCTGGGCTGGACACCGAGCACGGTCGACTCGCACGACACCCTGTCGTCGATCATGGCAACGCCGAACGAGAAGGGCCAGGGGCAGTTCAATCTCGGCGCCTACAGCAATCCCAAGCTCGACGAACTGACGCTGAAGATCCAGTCCGAGACCGATCAGAAGAAGAGGAACGAGATGATCCGCGAGGCGTTCAAGATCCACCAGGACGACGTCGGCCATATCCCGCTGCATCAGCAGGCGCTCGCCTGGGCGACGAGCAAGAAGGTCGAGCTGACCCAGCTGCCGAGCAACTACATGTACTTCAAGTGGATCACGTTGAAGTCGAAGTAGGCGACGCGACGCTCGTACCGTCTCCCGACCGCTGGGCGCGCTTCTTCGACGGCGACTTCTGGCATTCGTTCCGCAGCTCGCCGATGGCGATCGGCGCGGCGCTGGTCGCCGTGCTGTGCGTCGTCGCCGCGCTTTTTGCCAACGTCATCGCTCCGCACAATCCGTTCGACCTGGCGACGCTTGAGCTGAACGACTCGATGCTGCCGCCTTCGTGGATGAGCGGCGGCCGCGCGAAGTACCCGCTCGGCACCGACGAGCAAGGTCGCGACGTGCTATCGGCGCTGATGTTCGGCGCCCGCATCTCGCTCTTCGTCGGCGGCGCGTCGGTCCTGCTGTCGCTCGTCATCGGCGTCGGCCTGGGTCTCGTGTCGGGCTATGTCGGCGGCAGGCTCGACGCGCTGATCATGCGCGTCTGCGACGTCATGCTGTCGTTTCCGTCGATCCTGATCGCGCTGCTGTTCGCGGGCGTCGGCCACGCGCTCTTTCCCAACGCCAACGACCTGCTCGCCTTCGGTGTCGTCATCGTCGCCATCGCCTTGCCTGGCTGGGTCCAGTACGCGCGCGCCGTGCGCGGCTCGACGATGGTCGAGCGGCACAAGGAATACGTCCAGGCGGCGCGGGTCATCGGCGTGGCGCCGCTGCGGATCATGCTGCGCCACGTGCTCCCCAACGTGATGGGCCCGGTGCTGGTTCTATCGACGATCCAGGTGGCGGTCGCGATCCTGGCGGAGGCGACCCTGTCGTTTCTCGGCGTCGGCGTATCGCCGACGTCGCCCTCTCTCGGCACCTTCATCAACGAGGGCAACAAGCAGCTGTTCAGCGGAGCCTGGTGGCTCGTGATCTTCCCGGGTGCGACACTTGTGCTGATCGCGCTCAGCATCAACCTGTTCGGTGACTGGCTGCGCGATGCCTTGAACCCGCGTTTGCGCTGAATCGTCGGCGCCAGCGCATTTCGCGAAGGACTCGACCATGAAGTTCGCCCGGCATTCCCTCCTGACCCTTGCGGCGGTCTGCGGCGCGCTCGCCCTCGGCGCGTGCGCGAGCGGCTACCACTACTCGCAGCTGTACGGCACCCGCTACTTCCGCTCGGAGATCAACACCTACGACGTCACCATCGTCACGGTCGACGGCGTCACCACGGCGCTGCGACCGGTCGCGGTCGATCCCGGCGTGCGCAAGATCGTCGTCCAGGGCCCGCCCGGCGGGACCCGCACGGTGGGCAACCAGCAGGAGATCACCCTCAACATCGCGCCCTGCACGCGCTACTACCTGGTGGCCGTCCGGCCGAACAGCATCGCCCTCGACTTCACGATCAAGATCGACTACCAGGAGCCGGTCGGCGGCTGCACACCTCCGCCCAGCACTGCCGGCTCGCCGGTCACGAGCTGACGCCGGATGGCGTCGCCGCTGCTCGAGGTCAAGCACCTGCGCGTCGAGTTTCCCGGCCGGCGCGGTCGGCTGGTGGCGATCGACGACATCTCGTTCGACATCGCGCCGGGCGAAATCCTCGGCGTCGTCGGCGAGTCGGGCGCCGGCAAGTCGCTCACCGGCGCCGCGATCATCGGCCTGCTCGACCCGCCCGGCCGCATCAGCGCCGGTGAGATCCGCTTCGAAGGCCGACGCATCGACGACCTGCCATACGAGCAGATGCGGCGGCTACGCGGCCGCTCCATCGGCGCCATCTTCCAGGACCCGCTGACCTCGCTCGATCCGCTCCAGACGATCGGTCGGCAGCTGATCGAGACCATCCGGACCCACTTGCCGATGGGCGCCGCCGAAGCGCGCCGGCGCGCCGTCAAGCTGCTTCAGGAAACGGGCATCCCTGCCGCCGAGGAAAGGCTCGACCAGTATCCGCACCAGTTCTCGGGCGGGATGCGCCAGCGCGTCGTCATTGCTCTCGCCTTGGCCGGCGAGCCCAAGCTGATCGTCGCCGACGAGCCGACCACCGCTCTCGATGTCTCGATCCAGGCGCAGATCATTTCGCTGCTCAGGCGTCTCTGCAAGGAGCACGGCGCGGCGGTGATGCTGGTCACGCACGACATGGGCGTCATCGCCGAGACCTGCGACCGCGTCGCGGTGATGTACGCCGGTCGGATCGTCGAGATCGGCCCGGTCGCGGCTGTGATCCATTCGCCCGCGCATCCCTACACCGTCGGTCTGATGGGATCGATCCCGGCGATGGACGAAGACCGCCCCCGGCTGCTCCAGATCGACGGCGCGATGCCGCGCCTGAACGCGATCCCGCCCGGCTGCGCCTTCAACCCGCGCTGCCCGCGGGCGTTCGCGCCCTGCCGCGTCGAGCGACCCGAGCTGATGACCGCCGGATCGACGCTTGCCGCGTGCTGGCTGCACGCGCCGGCATTGCGGGCGGCCGCGTGAGCGCGGCGCTGGTCGCAGTCGAGGGGCTCGCCAAGACCTTCGACGTCTCGGCGCCCTGGCTCAACCGCATCGCCGAGAGGAAGCCGCGGCAGTTCGTTCATGCCGTCGACGACGTCGGCTTCACGATTGCGCGCGGCAGGACGCTGGCGCTGGTGGGCGAGTCGGGCTGCGGCAAGAGCACGGTGGCGCGCCTGCTGGTCGGGCTCTATGCGCCGACCCGGGGACGCGTCGTTTTCGACGGCGTCGATGCCGGCGCTGCCGGCAGCGCCCGTCCGGCGTCGATCCGCAGGCGCATGCAGATGATCTTCCAGGATCCGTACGCGAGCCTCAATCCGCGCTGGCAGGTGAGCGACATCATCGCCGAGCCGCTGCGCGAACACGGGTTCGGCGCCGACGCATCGGCGGGCGTGGGAAGGCGACGACAGCGGGTGGACGACCGCGTCGGCGAGCTGCTCGCATCGGTCGGCCTCGCGCCGGCCGACGCCGTCAAGTTCCCGCATCAGTTCTCCGGAGGCCAGCGGCAGCGAATCTCGATCGCACGCGCGCTCGCGACGCAGCCGGAATTTCTGGTCTGCGACGAGCCGACCTCGGCGCTCGACGTCTCGGTGCAGGCGCAGGTCCTCAACATCATGAAGGACCTGCAGGCGCGCCATGGCCTCACGTACCTGTTCATCTCGCACAACCTCGCCGTCGTTCGCCACGTGAGCGACGAAGTCGGCGTGATGTATCTCGGGCGGATCGCCGAGCTCGCCGACAAGGCGCTGCTGTTCGCGCGGCCACGCCATCCGTACACGCGCATGCTGCTCGACGCCATTCCCGACATCCACATGAGCGGCCGAGCGCGAACGCCGGTCCGAGGCGAGGTGCCGAATCCGCTCGATCCGCCGAAGGGCTGCGCCTTCCATCCCCGCTGTCCCCATGCCAACGAGCGCTGCCGCGTCGAGCGGCCGCAACTGCTGCCGATCGATGGCGTGCGGGTCGCCTGCCACGCGGTCGAGGAAGGGCGGATCTAGCGGCCCGCGTCTCGGCGCGCTCCGTCGTCAGCCGGTGGCAGCGTCTCCCGCGAGAAGTTGCTCGCCGCGCATCAGGTCGGCGACCGCCTCGCGCTCGCGGATGAGCCAGGCCGTCTTGCCGGCGACCATCACCTCGGCGGCCCGCGGACGGGTGTTGTAGTTGCTCGCCATGCTCATGGCGTAGGCGCCTGCGGAGAGCACGGCAACGAAGTCGCCCGGAGCGACGGCGAGCGAGCGGTCGCGACCGAGCCAGTCGCCCGACTCGCACACCGGCCCGACGACGTCGCAGATGAGGGCTGGCGCGGCACGCGGCTCGCACTCGACGATCGCCATCCAGGCGCCATACATCGCTGGCCGCATCAGATCGTTCATGGCGGCGTCGACGATGCAGAAGTTCTTCTCGCTGCCGCGCTTCAGCGAAAGCACCTCGCTCACCAGGATGCCGGCGTTGCCAACCAGCGACCGCCCCGGCTCGAGGACGATCTTGCGGTGGCCATGGCCGCGCGCATCGATGCGCTCGAGCATGCGGGCGACCAGCAAGTCCGCCGGAGGCGGCGTCTCGTCGGCATAGGTGATGCCGAGGCCGCCACCGACGTCGATGTGCGCGAGCGACAGGCCATCCGATTCGACCGCCTCGACCAGGTCGAGCAGGCGATCGAGCGCGTCGACGTACGGGCCCGCCTCGACGATCTGCGAGCCGATGTGGCAATCGATGCCGACGACCTCGAGCGCGGGCAGGCTCGCGGCGCGCGCGAATGCGGCGCGCGCTTCGGCATGGGCGATGCCGAACTTGCTGGCGCGCAAGCCGGTCGAGATGTAGGGATGGGTCATCGCGTCGACATCGGGGTTGACGCGCAGGCTGATCCGCGCCGTGCGGCCCTCGGCCGCCGCGACCTCGGCCAGCTGCTCGATCTCGTCGACGCTTTCGACGTTGAAGCACAAGACGTCGGCGGCGAGCGCTCGGCGCATTTCGGCGCGTGTCTTGCCGACGCCCGAGAAGACGACGCGGCTCAGATCGCCGCCGGCGGCGAGGACACGCTCGAGCTCGCCGCCCGAGACGATGTCGAAGCCGCAGCCCTGGCGTGCGAACCATTGCAGCACCGCCAAGGTCGAATTGGCCTTGACCGCGTAGCAGACGAGATGGTCACGGCCGGCGAGGGCGCGCCGATACGGCGCCAGCGCGCGCGTCATCGCGGCGCTCGAATAGACGTAGAGCGGCGTGCCGAAGCGGCGCGCCAGATCGGCCACGGCGAGTTCCTCGACCAGGAGTCGGCCGTCGCGGCTGACGATGTCTGGAGCGCCAGGCGTCGCCATCAACGCGGCCCCGACGCCGGCAGCAGGGCACCCGGAGCGTTGACCGGAAGCAGGGCGTCCGCGGGCACCGAGGCGGCCGGCGCCGGCTTGGCGGCGACGAGCGGGCCCTTCTGGCCGCAGCCTGTGGTCGACAGCAACGGCACCGCGGCGAGCATGATCGATGCCCCCGCAGCGGTCGACACTACACTGCGAGAGCGCTTGGCCATCCGCCGATTTTATCGATCATGAGTACCGTTCCCCCGATATTCGAAGACCTGAGCGATGCCGAGTACGAGCGCCGCACCCGAGCCGTTCTCGCGGCCGTCGAAGCGACCGCCGATCGCCTGCTCCAGGACGACGTCATCGACATCGACACCAGCCGCACCGGTGGGCTGCTCGAGCTCGCGTTTCCCGACGGCAGCAAGATCGTCGTCAATACCCAGCCGCCGCTGCACGAGCTCTGGCTTGCCGCGCGGGCCGGCGGCTATCACTTCCGGGCGCAGGCGGGACGCTGGATCGACGCCAAGAGCGGGCGCGAGTTCTTCGACGTGCTGTCGGCTTGCGCCAGCGCGCAAGGCGGCCGGACGCTGCGCTTCGACCCCTGAGCGCGCTCGCGCGGAGCGATCAGCGTCGGAACAGATCGAGGATGCCGTTGCGCTCTTCTTCGCTCGGCGGCGTCGGCGCCGGCTTGTCGTCGAGGCCGAGACTGCTGACGCCGGCGCCGCGCGCGTATTCCTCGTAGTACCACTCGCCGTTCAGGCTGACGACGCCTTCGGGGGCAGTCGGCTCCTGCACCGGGACGCCCTTGAGCGTCGTCGTCATGTAGTCGATCCACACCGGCAGCGCCAGGCCGCCGCCGGTCTCGCGGTCACCGAGTTTTCTCGGCTCGTCGTAGCCCATCCAGACGACGGCGACGATCGTCTTCTGCCAGCCGGCGAACCAGGCGTCGTGCGAATCGTTGGTGGTGCCGGTCTTGCCGTAGATGTCGGGGCGCTTCAGCGTCGCCTGTGCCTTCGCCGCGGTGCCCGAGCGCGTGACTTCCTGAAGCAGGCTGGTCATCACGAAGGCGTTGCGTGCGTCGAGCGTTCGCGCCGACTCGTCGAGCGTGGGCACCCGCGCCTCGTTGATGACGTGGCCCTTGGAATCGGTGATGCGGCTGATCAGCTGCGGATTGACGCGGTATCCGCCGTTGGCGAAGACGCTGTAGGCCGACGCCATCTGCAGCGGCGTGACCGCGCCCGCGCCGAGCGCCATCGGCAGGTAGGCCGGGTGCTTGTCGGCGTCGAATCCGAAGCGCTTGATCCACTGCTGCGCATACGCCGGGCTGATCGCCTTCAGGATCCGGATCGAGATCATGTTCTTCGACTTTGCCAGGCCCTTCCTCATCGTCATCGGGCCGTCGTAGGTGCCGTCGTAGTTCTTCGGCTCCCAGGGCTGGCTGCCGGTGGTGCCGGCGTCGAAGAACAGCGGCGCATCGTTGATCACCGTCGCCGGCGTGAAGCCCTTCTCGAGCGAGGCCGAGTAGATGAACGGCTTGAAGCTCGATCCGGGCTGGCGCCAGGCCTGCGTGACGTGGTTGAACTTGCTCTTGGAGTAGTCGAAGCCACCGACCATCGCCCGGATGCTGCCGGTGCGCGGATCCATCGCCACGAAGGCGCCTTCGACTTCGGGCAGCTGCGTGATCGACCAATCGCCCTTGGGCCCGCGGATCAGCCGCACGACCGCGCCGGGACGCACCTGCGTCTTCGGGTTGGCCTTCGGCGCCAATCCTGACGTCGCCGGCTTCAGGCCGTCGCCGAGGACGGTCACGGCCTCGCCGTTCTGCAGCACGGCGACGACCTTCTTGGGCGACGCCTCGGTCACGATCGCGGCGCGCAGCTCGTCGTTGTCGGGAAAGTCCTGCAGCGCTTCGGCGATGCGGCTGTCCAGCTCGCCGCGGTCGGCCGGCAGGTCGATGTAGTCCTCCGGACCGCGATACACCTGGCGCCGCTCGTATTCCATGATGCCCTTCCTCAGGGCGTGATACGCAAGCGTCTGCTCGGCCGCATTCAGTGTGAGGTACACGTTCAGGCCACGCGTATAGGCTTCCGCGCCGTACTGGCTGAAGATCATCTGCCGCGCCGCCTCGGCGACGTACTCGGCGTGGACGGCGACGTCGGTCGGCGCGCGGTACTTCAGCACCTGCTTCATCGCCGCATCGCGCTGCTCGGCGGTGATGAAGCCGTTTTCGAGCATCCGGTCGATGATGTAGCGCTGTCGAATCGTCGCCCGCTGCGGGTTGACGATCGGGTTGTTCGCCGACGGTGCCTTGGGCAATCCGGCGAGCATCGCCGCCTCGGCGACCGTGATGTCCTTGAGCGGCTTGCCGAAATAGATCTCGCTGGCCGATGCGAATCCGTAGGCGCGCTGGCCGAGCGCGATGTGATTCATGTAGATCTCGAGAATCTGCTCCTTTGTCAAAAGAGTTTCGATCTTCAGAGAAAGCAACATCTCGTAGATCTTGCGAGTAAATGTTTTCTCGGTCGAGAGATAGAAATTGCGCGCGACCTGCATCGTGATCGTCGATGCGCCCTGGGCACTGCGCGCCTCGCCGAAGTTGGCCAGGCCCGCGCGAATGATGCTGACGTAGTTGACGCCGCTGTGCTTGTAGAACTTGGCGTCCTCGATGGCGATGACGGCGTCCTTCATCACCTTCGGGATCTGATCGATCGGCATGAAGTTGCGCCGCTCCTCGCCGAATTCGCCGAGCAGCACGCCGTCGGATGAGAAGACGCGCATCGGCAGTTTCGGGCGATAGTCGGTGAGGCTGTCGATCTCGGGCAGATTGGGATAGGAGACGGCCAGCGCGATCGCGGCGATCAGCACCGCCGCCACCGCCGCCGAGGCGGCCAGCCCGAGGAGGGTCAGGACGATCCGCACGATGATGCGCAGCCAGCGCGGCAGACGCTCGTCGTCACGCGCCTGGCGGCGTCGTCCCGCGTCGCGCTCGGCGCCGGTTTCGGGATCGCTCACGGCATGTCCTGCATTGCCCGCGCATTATAGAAAACCCTTCCCATGACCCTTGCGCGCGCGTATGCGCAGGCTCCCAACAGTGACGCAATCGACGCTTCCAAATCGCGTTGCAAGATGACGCAACTTGCGGAGCCTTTACGTGTGAGATTTGCAACGCGCGCAGGGCTGCGGCTCTGGGTTTTGCTTTGGTAATCAAAGGCTTTACTGCTAGCATCGAAGTAACTTATTAACAGTTCAACGCATTCTTTTTCGGCGCTGAACAAAGGGGTCACGTGAGCTTTCTCGACGCGTTGTTGGGCCGCAAGCACCCACCCATGATCGGCCTCGACATCAGCTCGTCGAGCGTCAAGCTGGTGGAGCTCGGACAGACCGGAAGCGGTGAATACGTGCTCGAACGTTTCGGGTCGGAAAGCTTCGAGAAGGGCTGGATCTCCGACGGCCAGATCGAGAAGTTCGACGAGGTCGCCGAAGCGGTCAAGCGTCTGGTCACCAAGAGCGGCACCAAGACGCGGCAGGTCGTGATGGCGATGCCGCAATCGGCGGTGATCACCAAGAAGATCATGTTGCCCGCCGGTCTCCGTGAAGAAGAGCTCGAGGTCCAGGTCGAGACCGAGGCCAACCAATACATCCCGTTTTCGCTCGACGAGGTCAGCCTCGATTTCTGCGTCATCGGCCCGAGCCCGACTTCGGTCGGCGACGTCGAGGTGCTGATCGCCGCGTCGCGCAAGGATCGGGTACAGGACCGCCAGGGACTGGCCGAGGCCGCCGGCCTCAAGCCCGCGGTGCTCGACATCGAATCGCATGCTTCGCGCCTGGCGATGAGTCGGGTCGTGTCGAGCCTGCCCAACGAAGGCCGCGACGCGCTGATCGCCTTGTTCGAGATCGGTGCCGACACCACCAGCCTCAAGGTGCTGCGCGACGACGAGATGCTGTACGACCGCGATCAGGCGTTCGGCGGCTCGCAGCTCACGCAGCTGATCTCGCGCCAGTACGGCTTCTCTTACGAGGAGGCCGAGCAGAAGAAGCTCGCCGCCGACTTGCCTGAGGACTACGAGACGTCGCTGCTGGCGCCGTTCGTCGACAGTCTTTCGCAGGAGATCGGCCGAGCTCTGCAGTACTTCTTCACCAGCACGCCGCACCACAAGGTGCACTACGTGATGCTTGCCGGCGGCACCGCGACCCTGCCGGGCTTGAAGGACCGCGTCACCGAGCTCACCGGCTTTGCTTCGATGGTCGTCAATCCGTTCGAGAACATGAAGCTCGGCTCGGCCGTTCGCGAAGCCAAGCTGCGCCGTGAGGCATCGTCTTATCTGACCGCCTGCGGCCTGGCGATGCGGAGGTTTGCGCAGTGATCATGATCAATCTGCTGCCGCACCGAGAGGAGCGGCGCAAGCGCAAGAAGATCGCGTTCTATGCCGGCCTGGTGGTCGCTGGCATCGCCGGACTGGCCATCGTCGGCGTCTGGTACCTGATCGTCCAGCAGATGATCTCGGGCCAGCAGGACCGGAACAAGTATCTGCAGGCCGAAATTACCAAGCTCGACGTGCAGATCAAGGACATCGCCAGCCTCAAGGCCGAGATCGCTTCGCTCAAGGCGCGCCAGAAGGCGGTCGAGGACCTGCAGATCGACCGCAACGTCCCGGTGCACGTCCTGAACGAGCTGGTGAACCAGGTGCCCGAGGGCATCTACATCACCTCGATCAAGCAGGACGGCCAGATGCTCAACGTCGCCGGCATCGCGCAGACGCAGGAGCGCGTCTCCGAGCTGCTGCGCAACACCGCCTACAACTCCGAATGGCTGGTCAAGCCCGAATTGATCGAGAGCAAGGCGACGACGCTCCAGCCGAACACTCGCGACCAGAAGCGCCTGTTCGACTTCTCGGTGCGTCTCACCATCAAGCGGCCGCAGGACGCGCCTTCTGCCGCGTCGCAAGCCGCAGGTGCGGGCTCGGCGATACCGGCCGCGGCAAGCGCCTCGATGCCGGCCGCCGTCGTGGCCAAGAAGAGCTGACCCGCCATGGCAACGAAAAGCAAGACCGCCAACGTCGACCTGAACTCGGTCTTCGAGGGCGCGGCATCGCAGTTCCGCGGCCTGAATCCGAACGAGCCCGGCCAGTGGCCGCTGCTGCCGAAGACGATGACCTTCCTGGCAGTGGCCGTGCTGATGATCGTCGCGGGCTGGTTCGTCGTCCTCTCGTCGGCTCACGACGAGCTTGACAGCGAGCACAACCGCGAGCCGACGCTCAAGAACGACTACCGCGCCAAGCTCGCCCAGGCCGTCAATCTCGGCGAGCTGCGCAAGCAGAAGCTGCAGGTCGAGGAATACGTGACTCAGCTCGAGAAGCAACTGCCGGGCAAGGCCGAAATGGACGCTTTGCTCTCCGACATCAACCAGGCCGGGCTTGGCCGCGGCCTGCAGTTCGAGCTCTTCAAGCCGGGTCAGGTCGTGCTGAAGGACTACTACGCCGAGCTGCCGATCTCGATCAAGGTGGCCGGGCGGTACCACGATGTCGGCTCGTTCGCAGGCGACATCGCCAACCTGTCGCGCATCGTCACATTGCACAACGTCACCATCACCTCCGGCAAGGACCTCTCGGGCGTCCTGACGATGGAGGCGACGGCGCGGACCTACCGCTACCTCGATCAGAACGAGATCGAGGAGATCAGGAAGGCCGCCGCGGCGGCCAAGGCGAAAGCGGGAGGCAAGTGATGACCCGGGGTCCATCGATCAGCGGTCGTCTGGCGGCCGCCCTCGTCTTCGGCAGCGTCGCGCTGGCGGCGTGCAGCGCCGACCAGGACGAGCTCCAGCAATGGATGGAGCAGCAAAAGCGCGAGGTCAAGCCAAGCGTCGAGCCGCTGTCCGCGCCGAAGAAGTTCACACCGCAGCCGTACCTGGCGCTCGGCAAAGTCGAGCCCTTCAGCACACAAAAGCTGACCGTCGCCCTCAAGCAGGAAGCGCGGCAGCCGAATTCCCTGCTGGCCGCCGAGATCAATCGCCGCAAGGAACCGCTGGAGGCTTATCCGGTGGACAGCATGGCGATGGTCGGCAGCGTCCTCCGCAACGGTCGCCCTTACGCACTGCTCAAAGTGGACAACCTCCTTTATCAAGTGAAGCCGGGCGACTACCTCGGCCAGAACTACGGGAAGATCACCAAGATCTCCGAAACCGACGTGGCCTACCGCGAAATCGTGCAAGACGCGGCAGGCGAATGGATCGAGCGCAACAGCGCCCTCCAGCTTCAGGAGAAGGCGCGATGACAAGCATGTGGGAGAAACCGATGGCTAGCGTGCGCTTCCGATTCATCGCTCTTTTGTTGCTGGCCGCGGCGGCGATGCCTGCCTGGTCGCAGAACACGATCCAGTCGATCAACAGCTCGCAGCAGGCGGGCTCGGAGGTGATCCGGATCGAGATGACCGAGCCGCTCACGGCGCTGCCCGCCGGCTTCACGGTCCAGGCCCCGCCCAGGATCGCCCTCGACCTCCCTGGCGTCTCGAACGGCCTCGGCAAGTCGTCGGTCGACATCAACCAGGGCAACCTGCGCTCGGTCAGCGTCGCCCAGGCCGGTGACCGGACGCGTCTGGTCCTGAACCTCAAGGTCCCTGCCGGCTACCACGCGACGATCGAGGGCAAGGTGCTGATCGTCTCGCTCGAGAACAACGCGCCGGCCACGCTCGCCAGCTCGAGCGGTCAGACCACACGCTTTGCCGAAAGCCTGAACCGCACGCCGCAGTCGCTGCGCGAGGTCGACTTCCGGCGCGGCAGCGACGGCGCCGGCCGAGTCATCGTCGAGCTGCCGAGCAACCAGGTCGGCGTCGATATCCGCCAGCAGGGCCAAACCCTGGTGGTCGAATTCCTGCGCTCGAGCCTGCCGGACGCACTGCGCCGCCGGCTCGACGTCACCGACTTCGGAACGCCGGTGCAGAGCATCACGACGACGCAGGTGGGCGACCGCGTGCGCATGGTGGTCGAGCCGCGCGGCACCTGGGAGCACAGCGCCTACCAGAGCGACAACCAGTTCGTGCTCGAGGTGCGGGCGCAGAAGGTCGATGCCAACAAGCTGGTCCAGGGCGCGGGCTATGCCGGCGAGAAGCTCTCGCTCAACTTCCAGAACATCGAGGTCCGGGCGCTGCTCCAGGTGATCGCCGACTTCACCAACTTCAACGTCGTCACCAGCGACACGGTCACGGGCAACGTGACCTTGCGTCTCAAGGACGTTCCCTGGGACCAGGCGCTCGACATCATCCTGCAGGCCAAGAACCTCGGTCTGCGCAAGTCGGGCAACGTGATCCTGATCGCGCCGAAGGACGAGCTCAACGCCAAGGAGAAGATCGAGCTCGAGGCGAAGATGCAGATCGCTTCGCTCGAGCCGCTCAGGTCGCAGTCGTTCCAGCTCAACTACGCCAAGGCCAAGGATATTGCGGAGGGCCTGACCGCCCAAGGCGCCGCCGGCGGCGGCGCCGCGACGGCGCGAATCCTGTCGCCGCGGGGTAGCGTCGTCTTCGACGTGCGCAGCAACCAGATCTTCGTCAACGACATCCCGACCAAGCTCGAGGAAGTCCAGACCCTGATCGCCAAGATCGACATTCCGGTCCGGCAGGTCATGATCGAGTCGCGCATCGTCATCGCCGACGAGACCTTCGGCCGGTCACTCGGCGTTCGCCTCGGTGCCGTCGACCTGCGCGGCGTGCGCGGCGGCATCCCCGGCTACAACGTCGGCGGCAGCACCTACATCTCGCCGGGCGGCAACATGAACGCCGTCGGCGCCCAGACCTTGCAGACCGGAACGAGCAACGTCACCTTCTCCGATACCCAGTTCGTGAACCTACCGGCCACGGGCACGAACGGTTTCGACCCGGCAACGTTCGCGCTGTCGCTGTTCAGCGCCGGGGCCAATCGCTTCCTCAACCTCGAACTCTCGGCGCTCGAGGCCGACGGCAAGGGCAAGATCGTCTCCAGCCCGCGCGTCATCACCGCCGATCAGCAGAAGGCGATCATCGAGCAGGGCGAGGAGCTTCCGTACCAGGTCGCGACCTCGAGCGGAGCGACGTCGCTGCAGTTCCGCAAGGCCAACCTCAAGCTCGAAGTCACGCCGCAGGTCACTCCGGAAGGCAACGTCATCCTCGACGTCGACATCTCCAAGGACAGCGTCGGCCGGGCGACCACTGCCGGCTTCGCGATCAACACCAAGCACGTG
>Ga0070675_100002370_pt1 | contig 14027 bp, 20 predicted proteins | sample KBSM43metaG_FD_65343 | JGI IMG/M metagenome (GOLD analysis project Ga0070675, IMG submission 65343) | Miscanthus rhizosphere microbial communities from Kellogg Biological Station, Michigan, USA - KBS M4-3 metaG | ecosystem: Host-associated > Plants > Roots > Rhizosphere > Soil ...
GCCGACCTATGCCGCACCGGAGCGCGTGGACGAACTGGTCAAGCGATCGCAGCCACGACCCGTCGACCGTTTCGACCTGCCGCCACCTGATGGCGGCGCAGCGCCTTTGCCGGTCGGCGCAGGGCAAGACTCCTCCACCACCGAAACAGGACCAGCGACTCCTCAATGACCCAGAAGCTTCGCAAGGCCGTGTTCCCGGTCGCGGGCCTCGGCACCCGCCTGCTGCCCGCCACCAAGTCGATCCCGAAGGAATTGCTGACGGTCGTCGATCGCCCGCTCATTCAATATGCCGTCGATGAGGCTCGCGAAGCGGGCATTGAGGAGCTGATCTTCGTTACCGGTCGCGGGAAGTCCGCGCTTGTCGACTATTTCGATGCGGCGTTCGAATTGGAAGCGACCATGCGCGAGAAGGGCAAAAGCCTCGACCCGCTCAATCCCTCACGCACGGGATTCGGTGAGTTAGTATCGGTCCGCCAGCAGCAGCCATTGGGTCTCGGCCACGCTGTCTGGTGTGCTCGTCATGTTGTCGGCGACGAGCCGTTCGCGGTGCTCCTGCCGGACGATTTGATGTCGGGGACACCCGGAGCACTGAAGCAGATGGTCGATGCGTGGGAGCGCTACGGCGGGAACATGCTGTGCACAGAAGAAGTGCCGCACGAGCGTACCGGCAGCTATGGCGTGATCACGCCAGGAGAGCAGAAGGGCGCCGTTACGGAAGTGCTTGGCCTCGTCGAAAAGCCCAAGCCTGAGGAAGCGCCGTCGAACCTCGCTGTCATCGGCCGCTACATCCTTCAGCCCGATGTCATGCGCATCCTCGACAAGGGCGAGACGGGTGCCGGTGGCGAGATCCAGCTGACGGATGCCATGGCGCAACTGATCGGCAAGCAGCCGTTCCATGCGGTGAAGGTGGATGCCGTCCGCCACGACTGCGGTGACAAGGCGGGCTACGTGATCGCGAACCTGGCGCTCGCCCTCGAACGCCAGGATCTTGCTCCGAAGATCCGGGACTATCTCGACCGCGTCTAGACGACCCTACGGGTCCAGCTCGACGTCCCAGTAAAGATAATCGCGCCAGCTCTGGTGCAGGTAGTTTGGCGGGAAGCTCCGCCCATGGTCCTGCAACTGCCAACTCGTTGGGCGGATCGGTTCTCGCTCGATATGCATGTGCGCTTCGCGCGGCGTCCGCCCGCCCTTGCGCAAATTGCACGGCGCGCAGGCGGTCGCGACATTCTCCCAGGTTGTCCGGCCTCCTTGGGCGCGCGGAAGGACATGGTCGAAGGTCAGCTCCTTGTGCGATCCGCAATAGACACAGCGGAATTTGTCGCGAAGGAAGAGGTTGAATCGAGTGAATGCCGGATATTCGTTCGGCCTGACGAACTGGCGAAGCGCGATGACCGACGGAAGTTTCAGAGCCGTGCTCGGACTGTGTACCTCGCGATCGTAATGGGCGACCACGTCCACACGCTCGAGGAACATGGCCTTGATCGCCGTCTGCCACGGCCAGAGGCTAAGCGGATAGTATGACAGCGGCGTGTAATCGGCGTTCAGTACAAGCGCCGGACAGCTTTCAGGATGGCGGATGAGATCGGGATGATACATGCGCGGGCAATGGCCTTTCCTGTCCGCCCGCAACGAACAAGTCTCCGGCCCTGTCGCACTCAAGGAGGAGATGGGTCGCCTCGGGCCCGTCTTCCCTTGTTGCCCATCGGATGCCAACCCGATGTGACAGAAGCATGAATCGGAGATTGCGGATTCCCCGTCAAGAGTCGTTTGGGTCCCGAGCGACATGAATATCACGCGATTTGCACCTTCTCCGACCGGACGGTTGCATTTGGGCCACGCTTTCAGCGCGGTTTTGGGACACCGAGCGGCTTGGGAGAGCGGCGGCCGGTTCCTTCTTCGCATCGAAGACCTGGACGAGGGCCGGAGCCGAACCGAGTTCGTAGAAGGGATTTTTGCAGATCTGCGCTGGCTGGGGCTCGAGTGGCAAGAGCCCGTGATCGTCCAGTCAGAACGCACGGCCGCTTATGAGGGCGCGCTTGATCAATTGAGAACCCGCAATCTCGTCTACGCTTGCTTTTGCACGAGGGCCGACATCGCCCAATCGCTGACGGCTCCGCATGGCGATGCCGCGACTTCCTATCCGGGCACCTGCCGAGCGCTTCCCGACGATCCCAATCGCCGTGCGACCACTCCGCACTGCTGGCGCCTGGATTCAGCGAAGGCACTTAAAATCATCGAGCCGTCGACCTGGACTGAGGCGGACGAACGAATCTTCACAGCGGATGTGTCACAGATCGACGACGCGATCCTCGCGCGGAAGGACGCGCCAGCGTCCTATCATTTGGCTTGCGTCGTCGACGATGCGGCCAGCCAGGTAAGCCTCGTGGTTCGAGGCGCCGACTTGCGACCCTCGACTCCGATCCAGCGCTTGCTTCAGCAGCTGCTCGGGTTGCATGAGCCCCGCTATTTGCACCACCGACTGGTCACTCATGAGGACGGCCGTAGGCTGGCGAAGCGCGACCTTGCCCCAACGCTCGCTGCAATGCGCGAAAGCGGCATTGACGGCGAAGGCCTAGCCGCCCGCCTGTCGCGCGGGGAGCTGCCGCTTGGTTTCGCGTTCAGCGACGAGTAGAGCCCGCGACATGAACATCTTCCTGACCATACTACTTCTCGCCGCCATGGGTGCGACGGCCTACGTCCTGGTTCGAGGGGTCATGGCGATGGCGTCGGGCAAGGACATCAGCGGCGAGCGCCAGCAGAGCTACATGCGCAAGCGGGTGCTGTTCCAGGCCGTGGCGATCATCATCGTCATCCTGATTCTGGTAATGGCCGGCGCTTCGCGAGGCTGATGGTCCGCCTAAACAAGATCTACACCCGGACGGGCGATACCGGAGAGACTGGACTCGCAGACGGGTCGCGCATGCGAAAGGACGATCCGCTCGCTCACGCGATCGGCGACGTCGACGAAGCGAACTGCGCCGTCGGCCTGGCGCTCCTCGCGATTAGCGACAGAGACGTCGCAGCGATGCTTGGCCGTATCCAGAACGAGCTGTTCGATCTGGGCGCCGACATCGCGACGCCGGGCGACGACTTCGCGCCCAACGACATGGCGCTCCGGGTGATCCAATCGCAAATCGACCGGCTGGAAACCGAGATCGATCGCATGAACGAGGAATTGGAGCCGCTACGAAGTTTCATCCTGCCCGCGGGGGAAAGTGGGACCGCGCAGCTCCACTTGGCGCGATCGATCGCAAGGCGTGCGGAGCGCAGCGCCATCGCCGCCTCCCGCGAGCGTTCGGTCAATCCCCTCGTGCTCATTTATCTTAACCGACTGTCCGACCACCTGTTCGTTTGTGCACGCTACGTGGCGATTGGCAGCGGCGGCGATGTGCTCTGGAATCCCGGAGCCACGCGCACCTGACCGAAAGCCGGTAGGAGGCTTCGAGGCACCATTGCTGTTCTGCGGCGTTGAAACACCATTCCGTGAGCGCAACATATGCGAACAATGTGCTTTTGGCAGGGACTCGAAAGGCCAAGTGACTGCTACACCGGTTTCTAAGAGCGACAATCGCGATCTGCGGAAGCTTGGCGACCGCCTGTTCGCAACGCGCAGGTTGACCTCCGATCTCGCAGCGCCGCTTTCAGATGCCGACGCAACGATCCAGCCATTCCCCGATGCATCGCCTGCCAAGTGGCATCTCGCGCACACGACCTGGTTCTTCGAGACCTTTGTCCTGCGCGACCATATGCTTGAATACACAGCTTATGACGATCGCTTCGCCTATCTGTTCAACAGCTATTACGAGGCAGAGGGCAAGCGGCACGCACGGCCGAAGCGAGGGATGCTCAGCCGACCATCGCTAAACGAAGTGCGTGAATGGCGAGTACGCGTCGACGAAGCACTCGACCTTGCGTTGCCAAGTCTTTCGCCCGCCGCGCTCGAGCTGATCGAGCTCGGCATCAATCATGAGCAGCAGCACCAGGAGCTTTTCCTCACCGATATTCTTGCGGCCTTTGCCGAGAACCCGATCGAGCCCGCTTATGCCGAACTTCCGGCCGCTTCCTGCTTCGCTACCGAACCGCTCACGTTCCATCACGGTCGCACCGGGATCGTTGAGATCGGAGCGGTCAATGAGGGTTTTGCATTCGACAATGAGCGTCCGCGTCATCGCGTGATCCTACATCCGCATGCCCTTGCCGGACGACGGGCGACCAATGGCGAGTGGGCCGACTTCATTGCTGACGGCGGCTATTCGACACCCACGCTGTGGCTCAGCGAGGGCTGGGATTGGGTGCAGCGCGAGGCCATCGCCGGTCCGCTCTATTGGCACGGCGACGGTACGGAGTTCACGCTCGCGGGTCGGCGTGAGATCGATCGCGCCGCGCCTGTCGCCCACATCAGCTATTACGAGGCCGACGCCTTCGCCCGCTGGGCAGGAGCGCGCCTTCCGACAGAAGCCGAGTGGGAGGATTTCGCTGCCTCAGCCGACCCCGACGTCGGCAATCAGCTAGATGAGGCGGGAGCAGCGCTGCCCCGGCCAGGCGGAGCAATCTTCGGCGACGTGTGGGAATGGACGCAGAGCGCCTATCTCCCATACCCCGGATTCAAGACGGCGCCGGGTGCGGTCGGCGAGTACAATGGCAAGTTTATGTGCGGTCAGTTCGTCCTCAAGGGCGCGAGCTGCGCGACACCACGAAGCCACAGCCGGCCATCCTACCGCAACTTCTTCCCGCCATCCGCGCGCTGGCAATTCACGGGAGTCCGCCTTGCTAAAGACGCTTGAGCGGGCCGATCCCGCCTTCCGCCAGGACGTTCTTGCAGGCCTGTCTGCGCCCATACCGGCAGTTCCCGCGCGCTGGCTTTACGATCGTCGCGGCTCGGAGCTCTTCGACGAAATCACCCGCCTCCCCGCTTATTATCCGACGCGGACCGAGACAGCGCTCCTGAAGCAGGTGATGCCGGAGATTGCTGCGCGGATCCGGCGCGGCACTGCGGTTGTGGAATTGGGAGCCGGCTCGGCAACCAAGACGCCGTTGCTGCTGGAAGCCATTCACCCAGCAACTTACGTGCCGGTCGACATTTCCGGCGATTATCTGCGCGAGAGTGCAGCCGACATCGAACGAAAGTTTCCGAGCATCTCGGTTGAACCCGTCGAAGCGGACTTCGCTCGGCCCTTCGCTCTCCCGGAAAGCATCGCGGATTTGCACAAACTCGGCTTCTTCCCGGGATCGACGATCGGCAATTTCGTGCCCCGCAGTGCAACGGACCTTCTTCGGAGTTTCCGCGACTTGCTCGGCATCGACGCGCAATTGCTGATCGGAATGGATCGCGTGAAGCCGGTCGAACGACTCGTCGCCGCTTATGACGACGCCGAGGGCGTGACTGCGGCATTCAACCTGAACCTGCTCGGGCGGATCAATAGGGAACTGGACGGCACAATTCCGATCGATGCCTTCCGACACGAGGCTCGCTGGAACGACATACTCTCGCGTATCGAGATGCATCTGGTTGCGACGCGCGATGTGACGTTCGCGGTCGCCGGGCGCGAGTTCTCTTTTGCGAAAGGCTCCTCGATCCACACGGAGAACAGCCACAAATATGGATCGCGCGGAACCCGCGTCCTGCTCCTAGCTGGCGGCTGGACGCCCGTCGCCGAATGGACCGACCCTGCAGGCGATTTCGCAATCATCCTTGCCGAGGCGATGCCCAACCGTTTCGCCCCGTGATTGCTAGCGTCCCGGAGCGCCGCTAAGCGGCTGCCATGGGTATTGTCATCGCGCTCCTCGACATCGTTCAGATGTTGCTGTGGGTCTTGAGCATCGTAATCATCGCGCAGGCCGTCTTCAGCTGGCTGGTCGTCTTCAACGTCGTCAACACGCGCAGCGACTTTGTTCGCACGGTGTGGACAGCACTCGAGAAGATCACCGAGCCGCTCTACCGCCCAATCCGACGCATCATGCCGGACTTCGGCGGGATCGATTTCTCGCCCATCGTCGTGCTGCTGCTGATCTGGGTGATCAGTCGGCTGCTCGGCGGCGTCGAGCTGGATCTCCAGCGCAGCTACTACATAGGCGCATGACGGCGCGGATCATCGACGGTAAGGCAGCTGCGGCCGACCTTAGAGCACGCGTTGCCAAAATAGCGTCGGCCTTTCGCGATCGGACGGGGCGCGCTCCTGGCTTGGCGGTTGTCCTGGTCGGCGAACATCCGCCGAGCGCCGCTTATGTTCGGTCGAAGGTCAAGGCGACGCTCGAGGCCGGGCTCGAAAGCTTCGAGCACCGCATCCCCGCCGAAACGGCGCAGGAGTATCTCCTCGCGCTAGTCGACCGCCTCAACGCGGATCCAGCTGTTGACGGAATCCTCGTCCAGCTGCCGCTTCCCAAACATGTCAACGAACAAGCGGTGCTGACACGCATCGATCCGGACAAGGACGTTGACGGCTTTCACCCGGTGAATGTCGGACGCCTGTCCCTCGGCTTGCCCGCGCTCGTTGCGTGCACTCCCCTCGGCTGCCTAATGCTTCTTCAGCAGCAACTCGGCGACCTCACGGGTCTTGACGCAGTGGTGGTCGGCCGATCGAATATCGTCGGCAAGCCCATGGCCCAATTGCTCCTTCAAGCGAACTGCACGGTCACCATCGCGCATTCGCGTACGAAATACCTTCCCGACGTCGTTCGAGGAGCAGACATCATCGTAGCGGCAGTCGGCCGACCGGAGTTGATTCGCGGCAGCTGGATCAAATCCGGCGCGACCGTAATTGATGTTGGACAGGAGCGCGTTGAGCAGCCGGACGGAACGCGTAAGCTCTTAGGCGACGTCGCCTATGGCGAGGCCGCGGAGGTTGCGGGCGCGATCACGCCGGTACCGGGAGGCGTTGGCCCAATGACCATCGCATGCCTTCTTCGAAACACCGTTGTAGCTGCCCACAGGCGTTCCAGCCTGCCCGATCCGGAGGGACTGTAAATGATTGACCTTCTTCTTGCCGCCTCGCTTGCCACCGCGATCGACGCCGAACACGCCTTTGCCGGCGACGCGCAGAGGATCGGCCAATGGACGGCGTTCCGGAAGTACGCCGACGAAAGCGCAGTGATGTTCACCCCGCAGGCAGTCTGGGCGCATGAGTTCCTGGGGCCGCTGAAGGATCCACCGAAAGCCATCTCTTGGGGGCCGTCGGATAGCTGGGTTTCCTGCGACGGCCGCACGTCGATCAACCGCGGCCCGTGGAATTCTGCATCGGGCAAGTCGCATGGCTACTTCACCACCGTCTGGGTGCGTGGAGGCAAGGGCTGGAAGTGGACCTATGACGGTGGCGACTCACTGGCCGAACCGATGGCCATGCCGAAGAAGCCGCGCGTTGAGCGCGCGAGCTGCGGCGGAAGAGCGAAGATTCCGCAGGAATATCGCAAGGAGGTCGAGCCGACTGCGCGCATTGCCGGCAAGCCGCCGGCTGATGCCGGCCAGGGGCGGTCCGCTGATGCCACGCTCATCTACGAGTGGAAGGTAGCGAAAGATGGCGAACGCCAGTTCCTGGCGAAGCTGTGGAACGGCCGCGATTATCGAACCATCCTGGACCAGCGCATCGCCGCGCCGAAAGAATGATCGAGCTCTTCGGCTCGGCTTTGGTCACCTTCCTGGTGATCATCGATCCGCCGGGCTGCGCTCCCATTTTCGCTGGCCTGACCAGCGACGGAACACCCGCCCACCGCCGGGCGATGGCCGTTCGAGCAGCGCTCATTGCATGGGCTATCCTGATGTTCTTCGGGCTGCTCGGCCGGCCAATGCTTCATGCGCTGGGCATCAGCCTTGCAAGTTTCCGCATCGCGGGCGGCGTGATGTTATTCATGATCGCGCTCGACATGGTGTTCGAGCGGCGGACCGCCCGACGAGAGAACCGCGCTCATTCGATCGAGGGAACGCCCGAAGCAGAGGACATTTCGGTCTTTCCGATGGCGATCCCAATGATCGCCGGACCGGGGTCGATTGCCAGTGCAATGCTATGGGTCTCCCGAGCGGATGGCGCCGCTGCTGTGATCACCGTTCTAGCGGCCATCACCGTGGTCATCTTCCTGACCCTTCTGGCCCTACTTGCGGCAGGGCCGATCATGCGCCTCATCGGAGAGCGGCTTGAGGCCATGATCACTCGGATTCTGGGTGTGATCTTGGCGGCGCTGGCAGCGCAGTTCATCGTCGACGGAATCAAGCAAAGCTTCCCGTCGCTCCTAGGCTGACGGAACCTGGGCCCACGCTGAGCGCTAAGGCCCGCAAGTTCAATCACGGGATCATCTCAATGAAGCCTACGCCAATCTTCGTTGCTGCCGCGGGATTCGCCATGATCGGAGCCTGCTCCGTCAAAACCGAGGACAATGCCGCCGAAAATGCAGACACCAACGCTGCCGCTGCGACCCAGTCGGGCGAGAGCGCGGGCACGGCTTCCGAAAATGCCGCCGGCACCGATACTCTGGGGAACCAGCTCAATCAGCTGAACGAGAGCGACGCAGCCACTGCGAACGAGACAGAAAACGTTACAACCAACTCCGCCCAGTAGCGGAGATCACCCGCCCTGTCCGAGGTCGAGGACCACCACGGGGCCGAAATCCACTGTCTGTCTTGCCGTAGCGAGGTGGATCGAGACCTTGAGCTCGCCGGGTGCGTAGTTGCGATCCGCCTTTCCTCGGATCTCGATCATCTTCCATTCCGGCCCAAGCTCGAACCCGTTCATCGCCACGGACGTGTACGGCGCGGCGGTCAATTGGACCCCTGCAAACGGGAATGCCGCCTTCGTCGCTCCGTTGTCTGCTTTCTCAAGCCTCGCCTGGAAAGCGAGGACGATCTGGTCACCCGCTTTGATCGGTTTCTTGATTGGGCTTTCCAGTGCCGCATCCCAGACATTCGCGCTCTTGCCTTTAACCTGGATCCGAAGCGCCTTTCCGCCTTGGGCCGCCGCATCGTCATGAAGACCAGCCTTCGCGCCATTGACTTGAGGCTCGCCGGGGTCATTCACGATCTTGCTGGCGAGATCCGCCTGGGCCTGTGCTGGAAGCGGAATAGCGGCGGTTGCGAGAAACAAGACCGCCGAAGCAACACGATGCACTGGACTCTCCCCTTACGAGTCGTCGAACGGCCGGAGCAAATCACGGTTCGATCGGCCTATCAATCGCTCACCGCATCAACTGTAGGAACCGAACGACCTGCCGGGTGCCAGTCTGCGCCAATTCACAAGGCAGGGGAAAGCATGATGAAGTCCAAAATTACACTTGCGGCCGTGGCGGGTTGCGTGGCCCTCGCGGCCTGCAGCGGCAACAACTCCGACAATGCGATGAATGCCGACGAGAACATGACCGACCTCAATGCGGGCATGACCGACATGAACACGACCAGAAAGCGTCATTGCGCGTCGGGGCGGCGCCCGCTGCGAAGCGGGCGCCTTTTTTATCCCTTAGCGGACCTGCACGCGGACGAGAGGTCGCGTGGCATGCCGTGCGAGCGGCGAATACTTCAGGCGAACAGCCGTTACGTCCCTGCGATTGCCCGCGAGATCGAGGTTGCGGCTGCACGTGCCCGGCCGCATCAGCTTGCGCACGCTGATGTCCTGATGGCCGCCATTGCGGAATCGCACGTCGACATCGCGAACTTCGATCGGCCCATTGAAGACGCAAAGGCGCATTTGGTGATATCGCGCCGTTCCGGGAACACGGATTGTGTCCGTGTCACGCCCATCGACTCTCGTATATGCGATGGTCTTCCAGCTGCTGTCACGCCACTCGTTGTGGTTCCAGTTTCTGTTCTGCGCAGCGGCCGGAACGACGGCGAACGCGACTGCAGCGGCGGCGGCACTCAGGATGATTGTACGTTTCACTCGAAAACTCCTACTTCTGATGCTCAGAAAGCTAGAGTCGTTCGAATGTTTCGTGGGTGAACATCTGCTTCACTTCAGGTCAACTTACGTAAAGCTCGACAGGACGACGTTAACGGTCGAACGCTGCAAGGATCGGGCACGGACCGCTACGCTTCTTCGCACAGTCGCTCGCCAGTCCGGCCAGTGCCTCGCGCGCTTCCCGAAGCTCCTCGATCTTCTCGTCGAGCGCCGCGACCCGAGCCTGCGCGAGCTGGCGGGCGCGGGCGCGGTCGTCAGAAACGCTAAGCTCGAGAAGCTCGCCTATCTCGCTGAGGGTAAAACCCGCCGCCTGCGCCGAACGGATGAATTTCAGACGCCTCAAGTCATCGGCGCTATAGCGTCGGACCTCGCCTTGCGGACGTGGCGGCTCGGGAAGCAATCCGCGCCGCTGGTAGTATCGCACCGTCTCGACCCCCACTCCCGCTTCTTTTGCGAGTGCTCCAATCGTGTCGGATTTTTTCGCTTGATTCCGTACCATGGTACGGACGCTATTAAGCCCTTCGTCCGCTTTTGGACAGAAGGAGAGACAGATGACCACGCAGACCGAACAGCAAGTTCAGGCCGCCAAGCTCGATGCGCACCGCGGCTGCCAGTGCAAACCCTGCACCTGCAAGAATTGCGCATGCTGAACCGGTAGGGCCGCGCCTTCAAAGAGGTGCGGCCCACCAAACCGGGTTCAGCAGGCGTCAGCCGGATTCGTGGCAGATATGCGCGTAAACACTTCCGGCGCAGTGCGGATTACGATTCCCTGGCTCTGGCATTTCCGTAGCTGGAAACGGACCTTGCGAGCCTTGAAGTCCAGGGAAATTTGCCGGAATGACTCGAGTATGTCGGTCCCGAGGAGAAGAGCAGGCTCATTTGCCAGCCCGAACATCCTGAACGGCGGCACATCTGCGAAGGCCATGGGAACGTCACGTAAAATGATTGGCCCAAGTTCGAGCTCCGCGATTTTGGCAAGTTGCAAATTGACTGTCGCGCCGGTCACCCCGGTCACTTCGATCGTGACGAACTTTTCGCGATTCCCCCGGATCAGCTTGTCGCGAAGAGCGAGGTTCCCGATGGTGATCTCCGATCCTGTGTCGATGACGGCATCGAGCGGAAAGCCGGCTGCACGCACATGTGTAAGGATCAATTGCCCGCGTTGAAGCCGGCCAACCACGACGATCTCACCGGGTAGTCGCTTCGCTGGAATACGCGCGTCTTCGACCTTGATCACTTTCCTGTCGAAATCCATCAGCAGCCGTTGCTGATGCAGCGCGTCGATACCGATCATCCCCTCGCCGCCAAGGTCCGACTCCCTCAAGGCCGGAACTTGCAGATCTCTGACGACTGTCGGCCCGAGCGTGAGCTCAGCGACTTTTACTCGATCAACGATATTCCGTGACGTCATTCCGTTGAGCGTAGCCGGCGAACCAAGCGGCAGTTGCAGCGAGCGGGCAATCCGCAATCCGACGACCGAAGTGTCAGCCCCGCTGTCGACGATGAAGCGATAAGGGCCAGTCCCGTTTACCTGCACGTCCACGCTTAGCCGAGATTCGATCTTGCGCGCCTTCACGTCCTCGCCGCCGACCGCCAGGTTGGGGTCGAAATAGGCCGGCGGAAGATTCAGGATCTCAGTAGGGGTAGGAGGGGGAGCCGGCATGGGCTTACGGATTTTCGGAGGCTCGGTGGAAGCATCAGTAGGTTGCGAAATGCCCGAAAGGAACAGTCCGCACAGGACGATCAGAACGCAGCGACGCCTAAGCAATCGATCCTCCACTCAAGCGAAAGGATTATACGCTTGATGGTGGCTCAGCGCGACATCTGCGCAACTTCTATTCGACGAGCGGGAAGTTCGACCGTCAGCGCTTAAAGTATTGGACCTCGCGCTCGTGCTTTTCTGCCGCAGCCCGACTGGAGAATGTGCCGAGGTTCTTGCGCTTCCCGTCCGTGCCCTTCTTGCGTGAGTAGAGCCGATACTCGCCCGATTTAAGCTTCCTGATCATCGTGAGATCAACAACGCTTGAGCGTCGATGACGGTCCGCGGAGCGTTTTACCGCCCGGCGCCAAGCTGCCAATCGTCCATGGCAGCAACGATCTCGGGCGGCAGCCCGCGTCCCCTTTTTACGCGCGCCTCGAATAGGTCGAGCGTCTCCCGCGGAAGCGGCGAGTCGAAGGCTACACCGCAATATCCCATGCGCGACCAGGCGACCACGCCGTACAAGCTGGCGCTCTCGACGGTGATCATCAGATCCTCATCCTTGGCCGGAAGATTGTCGGCCCTCAGGCGGAGTCCGGTGCTGGAGATGTCAACGAGCTCGGCACGATATGATCGCGTTCGCGTCGCGAACACCGCCACGAGCGGAAGCGATTCACGCGATGCACGACGTCTGCCGCCGCCTTTGGATCTACCGAAACTGTTCATTCTAGCCCTCGATATGATCGGGGCCCCCACGCCCGGACGTATTTGCGGCCAGCGGCTTAAGCCGCAGTTGCGATTCCTGCTTAACGAAGTCCTGCTTATCGCAAGTTAGGCGCTTTCCCCGAGGTTCCGAGTCACGGCTTCGCGGACCAGCGCCTTGAAAGCGTCGGCATCCACCTCCTCGCCCTCGCGAATGTCGATGGCGCGGCGAGTGCCGCCATCGAGGCTCGCATTGAACAGTTTCGACGGGTCGTCGAACGAAGCGCCATGAGCAAAGGTCAGCTTCACCTTATCCTTGTAAGTCTCGCCCGTGCAGACGATCCCGGAATGCCACCAGGTCGGGACGCCGGACGGATTGGAGGGTTTACGCCACTTCACCTCCTCGGCCACGTCCGGATCTGCCTCGCGAATCAGGCGGCGCATCCTCGCAAGGGCCGCGCCACGCCAGCCCCCGATCGACCGGATTTTCTCGTCAATCACGTCCGATGCGAACCCACCCGCCATAGCCCGCTCTCCTTTATTTATGCGATATAACGGTCTTGGCTGCGCTCTAATAGACCTCTTAAGGCGTTGATTTTCATTCACATTAACGAACGCCCGTTTGTCGCCGTAGAAGCTCCGGTCGGCGATAATTGCGCATCCGAAACACGGGGAACTCTGTTGTCCACGCATGATGTGGAAGACCCAACGATACGCACACGCGAGCGCCCTCCCCGCGATTGCCGCGGCCCTGGCGCTTTCTTCAACCCCAGCCTGGTCGCAGGAGGTGCAGCCTAGTGCTGAGCCTGCTCCGGTTACGGTCGATGCTCCGCCGCCGGTCGTCGACACTGCCCCGGCTACGACGGATACCGCGCCGACCGCAGATCCGGCGCCCGTCATTGAAACGCCAACGGCTGCGCCTGCTGCGGCGGCGAAGCCGAAGGCCAAGGCCAAGGCCAGCGTCACCAAGTCGACCAAGACGGTTCCCAGCAAGCCGGCAACGACCACCCGCGTCGCCAGCACGGCTGCTCCTGCTGCGCCTGCTGCCGCTCCGGTGGCAGCTGCACCGGCTGCTCCCCCGACGACGACGCAGCCGATCGTCGACACTTCCCGGGCCGAGACGGCGCAGGCCGCCCCGGCTCCGGAAGTGAAGCCGATGGCCGTCGATGAGAACGCGCTAATGTTTGGTGGCGGTGCACTCGCGCTCCTTGCGCTCGGCGGCGGTGCCTATGCGATGACGCGGCGCCGCAGGCGCGATGAAGATGTCTTCGTCGAAGAGACGGCGATGAACGAACCGGTTGCGGCCGAGCCTGAACCCATCGTCGAGACGGCTCCGTTCTACGAGGCGCAGCCGGCCATCGTCGCGCCTTCAGCCTTCGCGTGGGGAAATGCGCAGCCCGCGGAGACGCAGGTAGAGCACATTGACGGCGAGACCTGGGTTGAGCGTGCTCATCGCGGCCCGACGCCGGACAACCCTTCGCTGTCGCTTCGCAAGCGACTCAAGCGCGCCGCCTTCTTCGACGCTCGCGAGAAGCGCGTTGCAGAGGGCAAGGCTGAGCCGGTCGACAGCGACGCCGGCCTGCCAGAGAACGTCGCCAACGACACCCACGAGCGGGAACTCGAGCTCGCCTAAGCGGGCACAACAGGGAAAGACGAATCGCCGCTCGGGAAACCGGGCGGCGTTTTCGCATTCGACGCCTTGCTCATCCTTGCCCATTTCAGCCCTTCCTCACCTTTTCCTCATGCCG
>Ga0070675_100002377_pt1 | contig 14008 bp, 12 predicted proteins | sample KBSM43metaG_FD_65343 | JGI IMG/M metagenome (GOLD analysis project Ga0070675, IMG submission 65343) | Miscanthus rhizosphere microbial communities from Kellogg Biological Station, Michigan, USA - KBS M4-3 metaG | ecosystem: Host-associated > Plants > Roots > Rhizosphere > Soil ...
ACGGCGTCGAGCTCGTGGTCAGGCACGTTCAGCGCCCTCCGCCATTCGGCGAGGAGGCGAACCGCGTTGTAAAAGAGCGCGTTGATCTCGACCGGTTTTCCGCGGCGCGGCGTGACGACCCAGTCGCCGACCTTCGCGTCCATCCAGGTGAGCGGCAGCTGCGGGTCGCCCTGCGTCAACAGCCCGTCCTGATCGACACGGATGCCGAACAATGTGCCGGCACGATGCTGCCGGATGATCTCGTCGAGCGCCGGCAGTAGTTCGCGCAGCGTCTCGACATCCCTGGTCATCGTCACGTAGCGATCGATCGCATGGAAGAACCACATGGTCGCGTCGGCCGTGTGGTAGAGGCCGTGCTGATCGCCTTCGGGGAACAGATTGGGGATCAATCCCTGATTGAGATGCTGCGCGAACGTCATCAGGGTGTCGCGCGCCTCGGCCGCGCGGCCGGTGGAGAGCGCGAGGCCCTCGAGGCTGATCATCGTGTCGCGGCCCCAGTCGGTGAACCAGTGATACCCGGCAATAATGCTGCGCGCATTCTCGCCGGCGGCTTTTGCCCGCGCGGTGTCGGCCGTGCGCGTGGCCGGCTTGATCACGAACTGATCGGCGGCGAGCACGAGTTCGGCAGTCAGGCTCTGCGGATCCGGATTGCCGGCGGCGACGAGCAAGCGCGTGCGGCGGTCGAGCTCGGTCTGCCACGCCTCATTCGGCGACAGGGCGTCGACGACGGCCAGGCGCTCTGTCGAGGCGATGAAGGTGATCTGCTCGTGTTCGGCGAGATCGACTTTGTAGTAGCCGGGGCTCCACGTGCTGCCGTCCGCTGCGTAGCCGCGCTGCTCTTCCAGCTCGTAGTGAAGGCCTTCAGTCACGGTCTCAAGTGTGAACGCAGACGCATGATCGCGGATCGCGAGCCTGATCGTCGGCACCGCCTCTCCGGCGTTCACCTCGAGGCACCGCTGATGCGCGACGAGCACCGGTTCCTGCGGCACGGTGCGATCGACCGGCGCTTCGTGCATGCGAATCGCGACCATCGGGCGCAGCCCGAAGCGAATCGTCTCGGCTGCCTTCACGAGCGTGTAGGTGACGAAGATCGAATTCTGCTCGTTGGGCATGAACAGGCGCTTCTCGAGCACGACCTCGTCGAACGTGTAGCGCCACACCGGCAGACCGCCGACGAGCCGGAAGTCGCTCACGACCACCGGCGACGATTCCTCGCGACGGCTTAGCCACCCGACCCGGCGCTGCTGAAGATGTTGAAGACGGATGCGCTCATCGAGATGCGCGAGCAACGCGAGGCGTCCCAGCGGCGCGGGCAGCGCCGCAACGAGCAGCGAATGATAGCGGCGGGTCGGCGGGCCTGCGAGCGTGCCGGACGCGTATCCGCCCAGGCCGTTGGTCACCAACCACTCCCGATTGATGAGCTCTCGGTGGCCCCACTCTGACGTCGGCAGGCGCCGCTCGATATCGGCGGCGGCAGATCGAACACTCTCGAGCTTCGACATGGGAAACGGACCGACGGAGCGCAAGCTTGATGCCGTCTTCCTCCGACCACGAGAGCAGCAGGCCCGAATGACGGGGGTGGCACGTCGGATGCGAAGAAACATCGCATGGGCGCCGATCGCGAACGAACTATTCCGACCAGCACGTACCGTGTGCAGCTATCGGACCGATTCACGCTCGACGACCTTGCCGCACAGGTTCCGTACATAGCGCAGCTGGGTGTCAGCCATGTGTATCTTTCGCCCATTTACACCGCGCGGCCGGGCAGCCCTCACGGCTACGACATCGTTGATTACGGCTGTATCAATCGGGAATTGGGCGGTCAGGCGGCCTGGCGCCGCCTCGCGGATACCCTGCGCGTCCACCAGATGGGCGTGGTGCTCGACGTCGTCCCGAATCACATGGCCGCCGATCCCGAGCGGAACGCGCTCTGGCGCCAGGTCCTTCGTGAGGGTCCATCGAGTGCCGCGGCACACTTCTTCGACATCGACTGGCGCCCGCTGACTGGTCTCGTACGCGACAGGGTGCTCCTGCCGATCCTGGAGGAGCCATACGGCCAGGCGTTGATGAAGGGCGTGGTGCGGGTCGAGCCGGGCCCTCAGGAGCATCAGATTCGCTGCGGCTCCCTGGCCCTTCCGCTCGCGCCGTCGACGTTGGACGCGCTCGTGGCCGGCCATTCATCGGACGAGGCGGTCGCGCACATCAACCGCAACCCGCACCTGCTGCATCAACTGCTCGAGCAGCAGCATTACCGGTTGGCGTACTGGCGCCCCGCCAACGACGAGATCAACTACCGGCGATTCTTCGGGATCAACGAGCTGGTTGCGGTCCACGCGGAAAACCCCGAGGTCTTCAAGCGCAGCCACGAACTGATCCGCAAGCTCGCGGCTGAGGACGTGGTGCACGGCCTCCGCGTCGATCACGTCGACGGCTTGCTCGATCCGCTCGGGTATTTGCGGCAACTGCGATCCGAACTCGAGTCGGTATCAAGCGCCCGCCCGTGGCTCGTCGTCGAGAAGGTGCTCGACCCCTCGGAACAGCTCGGCACGCATTGGCCGATTGACGGCACGACGGGGTACGACGCGCTCGACGCGCTCAACCGTCTATTCGTAAGCGGACGTGGCATGCGGATTCTCCGCCGCTTCTTCCAGCGTCTGGTGGACGAGTCGATCACGTTCCGCGAACAAGCGCATCGCAGCAAGCGGCTGATGATGCGTGGCGCGCTCCTGAGCGGCGTCACCATGCTGGCCCATGAGCTGAAGCGGGTCGCGGACGCTTCGTGGACGACACGCGATATCTCGCTGAATTCGCTGCACGAAGCGCTGATCGAATTCATCGCCGCGTTGCCGGTCTATCGCACGTATCTCGGCACCGGCCAGGATCGCGACGCCGAGCGGCAGATCGTCGTCGAGAGTCTCGATCTGGCCGACCGACGCAATCCGGCCATGGACTCATCGGCGTTTGCATTCCTGCGGTCGCTGCTCCTTGGCGAGCTCGTGGACGATCCTGCGCTGGACGCGCGTCGGGCGCTGCTCGTCAAGCGTCTCCAGCAGTACACGAGCGGGGTGTATGCGAAGGGCGTGGAAGACACCGCGTTCTATCGCGACAACACTCTCCTCGCGCTGAACGAGGTCGGCGGGAACCCGGCCAATTCGTCGCTGAACGTTCGCGAGTTCCACCACTTCAATGAGCGGCGCGCGAAGGACTGGCCGAACTCGATGACGGCCACATCCACTCACGACACGAAGTTGAGCGAGGACACGCGGATCCGCATCGCGACAATCAGCGTGTTTGCGCACGAGTGGGTCATCGCCGCGCAACGCTGGGTCGCGCTGAATACACCTTATCGCCAGCAGACGGCGCGCCGGGGTTCCTGTCCGGAGCCGCGGGACGAGTACCGGTTCTACCAGGCGCTTGTCGGCATGTGGAATGACGAGCACGTGGATGCCGATGGCCGCGTGTCGCAGGAGCTGGTGGAACGGCTCCTTGACTACATGCGAAAGTCCGTCCGTGAGGCGCAGCTCTGCTCCAGCTGGATACGCCCGGACACTGACTACGAAGACGGGCTCGAGTCCTTTGTGCGCCGCGTGCTCCTCGACGACGAGTCCAACGAGTTCCGGCAATCGGTAGCGGCGTTCGTGCAACTCCTCGCGCCGGTGAGCGACTGCCACTCTATCTCGCAGCTGGTGCTGAAATGCTTCATGCCGGGCGTGCCCGACTTCTATCAAGGTTGCGAGGATTGGCGATTCACGCTCACCGATCCCGACAACCGCCGGCCGGTGGACTTCGACCGCGCTTCCAAGCGGCTCACCCACACGTTCCACTCGTCTCGCGGCGCCAGCGATCTGAAACTGCAGGTCACGACGACACTGCTGCACTTTCGCGCCGATCACGATCGGATGTTGCGTGAGGCGAGCTACCGGCCGTTGCGTGTCCGCGGCGCCCGGGCGACGTCGGTAGTCGCGTTCGAGCGACGTGGGCTGAGCTCACGAGTGGTCGTGGTTGTGCCACGACTCACCGACAGGTCAGCAGCGAGCGCCATTCCTCTCGACGCGGCGTTTTGGGGAGATACCGAAATACGGCTACCCAGCTCCGACGGCCGTTGGAGTAATCTTCTGGCCGGCGACGAGCTGGAACTCAATTGCGGATGGTGCCGGGTGGCGGATTTGATGGATACAGCACGACCGTGGGTCGTGCTGTATCACGCTCGGCTCAAGCCAGGACGTACCCGCTCGCTGTGAGACGAAGGAAACCGCGGTCGACCAGTGTGGTGAGCAGCGACGAAGCGGTCTCGACATCGACCCCAATCAAGCGAGCGGTCTGCTTGGTGGTCAGGCGCAGCCCGGGCATCTCGCGAAACTCGGCCGTCAGGCGCACCGCTGTGAGAGAGTTCTTGGGCTCGTGGAATTCAGGTGTTCTGGCCAGGGGCATATCGAGTTCATCCATGCACGATTCATGCTTATGAGTGACGCCTCCACAGATCAGCTTTCCGTCGCCAGCGTCGATCAAGATCTCGTCGAACGCCTCTACGCGCGTTTCGCGTCGGTCTACAACGGGATTTTCGGCCCGATCCTGCATGCTGGTCGCGTCGAAGCCATGCGTGAGCTTCCGCTGAAGCCCAACGACGAGATTCTCGAAGTGGGCATCGGGACGGGACTGACCGCCACGCTGTATCCCTCGGATTGCCGTGTCGTGGGAATCGATCTCTCAGAGGCGATGCTGCGCGAGGCGGCCCGCCATGTGGAATCGCATGGCCGTCAGAATGTGCGGCTCTGGCAGATGGACGCCTCGACCCTCGGCTTTCCAGACGAATCGTTCGATGTGGTGTACGCGGCTTACGTGGTCAGCGTCGTTCCCGATCCGGTCGGGGTGCTCAAGGAAATGCGCCGTGTCTGCCGCGCCGGAGGGCACATCGTCCTGCTGAATCACTTTCTCAGCACGAACCCGCTGCTGTCAGCTGTCGAGCGTTGGATGTCACCGCTTACCGCACGGGCCGGCTTCCGGTCGGACCTCGATCTCAACGTGCTACTCGCGCAGGCCGAGCTTGAGGCTGTGTCGGTCAAGAAAGTGAATACGCCCAGGATCTGGTCCCTCGTCCACTGTCGCCGCTAAGAACAATCCGTTTCCCGATCCACCGCGTAGGTTCCACAGACAACACGCCCCGGCCTCCGCCGGGCGGTGGAGGTGGATCGTGAAAGGAATCTGGAGACTGTCCCTGGCCGCCGCCGCGGTCGTCGCGATGGCGATCACGGCGGTGCGGGCATCGAGTCATCGCGAGGCGCCGCTCATCAGCGCTGACCCGCTCGCCGACAACACCGACGTCTACGCGTTCGTCAGCCCGAATGCGCCGGACAAGGTGACCTTGATCGCGAACTTCATTCCGTTCGAGGCGCCGTACAGCGGCCCGAACTTCTTCAAGTTCGACGACAACGTGCTCTACGAAATCATGGTCGATAACAACGGCGACGCCGTCGAGGACATCACGTTCCAGTTCACGTTCCGCACCGACGTCCGCAACCCGAATACGTTTCTCTACAACACCGGCCCGATTACCTCGCTCGACTCCACGACGTTCAACGTCCGGCAGTTCTACACCGTGACGCGCATCGACGGTCCGCGGCGCCGCGGTCGCGGCACAGTGCTCGCGACCGATCTGCCGACGCCGCCGGTGAATGTCGGCTTCCGCTCGACGCCCAATTACGAGGCACTCGCCGCGGCCGCGGTGCGTCCCCTGCCGAACGGCGCGCAAGTCTTCGCCGGTCAGCGCGACGATCCGTTCTTCGTCGATCTCAACGTGTTCGATCTGCTTGCCGTGCCACCGGCTGATACCAAGAACTTCGACGGGCTCGCGGGTTTCAACGTCCACACCATCGCGATCGAAGTACCGATTTCGACGCTGACCGCGAACGGCGCGCGTCCATCAACGGCATCCGATCCGAATGCCGTCATCGGCGTGTGGTCCACGACGAGCCGGCCCTCTGTGACGAGTCGAGGCGGCGGCCAGGAGCGCTTCAGCGCCAACTACGTGCAGGTGTCGCGCCTCGGTCACCCGCTGGTGAATGAGGTGGTCATCCCGCGCGGTGTGAAGGACACGTTCAACGCGCTCGAGCCGACTGGCGACGCCGCAGCACTCACGTTCGTGACCGATCCGGAGCTGCCCAAACTGCTGCTGGCGCTCTTCAACATTCAGTCGCCACCAGTACCGCGCAACGATCTCGTCACGATCTTTCTGACCGGCATTCCAAACCTGAATCAACGGCCAGGCAGTACGCCGTCGGAAATGTTGCGCCTCAACGTGGCGATTCCGCCGACACCAAGTCCGAATCCGCTTGGCGTGCTCGGCGGTGACGTCGCCGGCTTCCCCAACGGCCGTCGGCTCGTCGATGACGTCGTGGACATCGAACTGCGTGCAGTCGCGGGCGCAACACCGCTGACTCCGAACTTCAACAACGGCATCAACGCGCAATTGGGCGACGGTGTCGCCGGCAACGACAAGCCGTTTCTCACCTCATTCCCGTTCGTGGCGACACCGCAGGCGGGCAATATCAACTAGTCCTTGGTCCTTGGTCCTTGGTTCCTGGTCCGGAGTTCACTTATGCGACGACTCGTCGTACTCGCTATCGTTGTCGCCATCGCGACCGCTGCCTGCTCGCGGCCTGCGTCGTCCCCGACAAGGAGCGTCACGCCCCTCCTCGGCACGGACCATCTCACGACCTCGCGTGGGGAACTCGAGCGGACCATCGCGATGATGCGCGAGAAAGTCGCGAAGGCTCCCAACGACGTAGCCGCCGCGGTGACGCTGGCAGATGCGCTGCTGCGCCAGACACGCGTCTCCGGCAATGCGGGTCTCGCCCGAGAGGCCGAGGGCGTCCTGCTCGATGTGTTGACGCGCGACCGCGATCGTTACGACGCCCGCCGCATGCTGGCGGCGACCTATCTCTCTCAGCACCGCTTCGCGGACGCGCTTCGCGAAGCGGAACGCTGCCAGACCATGCGAGCCGACGACCCCTGGATCTGGGGCGTCATCGGCGACGCCCACATCGAGCGCGGCGAGTACGACGCCGCGTTCGACGCCTTCGACCGGATGGCCGCGATCAAACCGGCCGCCGCTGCGTATGCGCGAGTGTCGTACGCACGCGAGCTGCAGGGCGATCTCCCGGGCGCCCTTCGGACGATGCGCATGGCCGCAGAAGCGACCAGTGCACACGACCCGGAATCCTTGGCGTGGCATCACGCGCAACTGGGTCATCTCCACCTGGAGATCGGCCAAGTGGCGGACGCACGGCGTGAGTTCCTCGCCGCAGCGCATGCATTTCCAGAGCATCCGTTCGCTCGAGCCGGCCTCGCCCGGGTCGCCGAAGCTGGCGGTGACCTTCGCACAGCGCTCGACATCGTCATGACCATGCTCGAGACGAGCCCGACCCCGGCAGACCTCGCCTACTCCGGGGATCTGATGGCGAAGCTCGGTCAGGCCGACGCCGCCGAGCGGCAGTATCGATTGGCGGAAGCGGCGTGGCGAACCGATGCACCGGAACCGTCGCGTCTGGCGCGCTTCCTCGCCGAACACGGGCGTCGCCTCGACGAGGCCATCGCCATCGGCGAGCGGGCTCGCATCGATCGCAACGACATCTTCACGGCCGACTCGCTGGCCTGGGCGTACTTCCAGATCGGCCAGATCGACAAGGCGAAGATGATGATGGCACTCGCGCTTCGCACCGGCACGCGAGACCGCGCCATTCGCGCGCACGCCGCGGCGATCTCGCAGCCTGCCGAACGTAGTGTCCGGCTTCCTTGGGCGCCGGAGCGCGAAGCGCGCAGGCGGCAGCCGGACCGTATTGATACCCAACAGGCGCGGCGATGAACAGCGCGCTCGGTCGTGGTGTTCTGTTCGCCGTGCTCGTGCTGGGTGCGACCGCAGGATCTGGACACGCGCACACGCTGGCCAGCACCATCGTGTCCGTGACCATGACTCACCACAACCGGGTGACCATCACGATTGCCGCGGAAGCCGACCCGCTGATTGCGAAGCTCGAGGCACTCGCCGGCGTCTCCGCATCGGGCCCGCTCACAACCGCTCGCGAACGTCACGCACGAATCGAATCACTGGTTCCCACGCTTCGGGCGCATATCGATGCGCGCGTCGCCAGCACGCCGCTCGTGCTCGACCTTCAGGACGTCGCGGTCGACGACACCGGGCAAACGGAAATCCATCTGACCGCGAGGACGCCGACCGAGACACCCACCTTCACGTGGCGAAGCACGTTCATCTTTGGCGCGTATCGGCTTTCTACGCGAAGCGGCGACGCTGCCGACGCGATCGAATGGCTTCAAGGCCCACAAACGAGCACACCCATCGCGCTCGAGACGCCGCGCCCGGAGGCAGATGGGACCGCAGATCTTTGGCAGTACCGCACCCGCATCGGCCACAGTCTCACGATGGCCGCGCTCGTCATCTACGTCATTGGCCGCCGCCGCGCCAGTGATAAGCGTCGTGTCCGGCTTTAGCCGGACGCGATACTCTGACCCCAGGACGCATGCCGGACCATCTCTCCGGGCAGGTCACTGCCCTCTTCCTGTACGAGGCCGCCGAGGTCATCGATCTGGCAAGGGTGGCGACACTGATTGCGCCCACCGCACAAGCCCGGCTCAGTCCAAAGGCGGCGACACCGCCGTACGTGCAGTATCGCCAGCCGCCGCTCACCATCGACGGCGAGGCCATCGGGCTCGCCGATGCACTGGGCTTCCGCGTCCGCTTCAAGCTCTTTGACTACGGCGTCATCTCTGTCGCGCTCGTACGGCCACTGCCCTCGTCCTGGCCGGAGCTCATCGACCGCGCGCTCACCTGGCAAGAGGATCCGCGGATCGCGGCGACGGCAGAAAGCCTGTGCCGCGATCTCGTCAATCGCTTGTCGGCGGCGATGACCGCGCCGCGCTCACAGTTCGCGGCTGAGGACTACCTGGTGTTCGCCCTCACCGCAACAGCGGGAGCGGAGACGGCGGATGCGCTGCTCGAACGGCACGGACACGATATCGTCAGGCTCCTCCGGGGCGAACGCGAGAACTTGAGCCGTCAGGAGCGCGAGGAGGTGCTGCGGCACCGCATCTCCTACTTTGAGTGCGATCTCGTCGTTCCGACGTGGAACGCCGCTTTCGTCTACGACACTGATAGCGGTGGCCAGGCAGCCGTGGAGATCCTCGAGTTCGCCAATTCACAGCTCGTGGAGTTCCGGTACTACGACGAGTTGCTCGATCGCGAGCTCGAGCGGATCTACGCCGACCTGCAGCGTCCGAGTTGGTTCAAAGGCGGCTGGTTCGGGCGGCGCTACACGCGATCGGCTCAGCAGGTGCACGCCCTCTTCATCGACGTGAACGAGCTCACCGACCGGGCCGAGAACGCGCTGAAGTTTGCCGGCGACGTCTACACCGCCCGCTTGTTCACGCTCGCCGGCTTGCGGCTGGGTCTCAACGATTGGAAGGCGAACGTCCGCGACAAGCTCAAGACGCTCGACGATATCTATCGGTTCGCCGTCGAGCAGACCGCGATGGCTCGCGGCGAAACGCTCGAAATCATGGTCGTGCTGATCCTGCTCTTCGAACTCGTGCTCTTCTTTATGGGAATCATGAAGTAGGGGCCACCGTGACGTGCCCCGCGGCCGCCCAGCTACTTGGCAAGGGTGACGTAACGTTCGAGTCGCGCCACTTCTTCCTTGCTGACGTACTTGCCGATCTCGCGGCGGAAGCGCTCGATGCCGTCGTAAGGACGATACTCCTTGAACTCGCGCAGCATGCGGTTGCCAAGCCCCGGAATCGTGAGCAGGTCTGGGTCGCTCGCCGTGTTCAAATCGAGCGGCACGAACACGTACTGCTCCAGCCGCGCCAGTTCCGCATCATCCACATACTTGTCGATCTCGCGATGAAAGACCGCGAGCGCCGCATACGGCCGGTACTCCAGGAACTCGCGGAGCATCCGGTTCCCGACGCCGGGGATCAGCAGGATCTCATCACGCGAGGCCGAGTTCAGATTCACGTTGATGAAAATGCGTCCGTAGAGGGCGGTGATCTGCTCGCGCGACAGGCCTGCGCCGGTCAGAAACTGATCCAGTGTGGTGATTGAGAGAAACGGCCGCTTGGCCACGAGATTCTTGGCCAGCGCGGGCGTCATTCCGGGCAGCTTGGCCAGGTCCGCCTCGGTGATGGTGTTCGCGTCAACGATCGTTACCGGCTTGCCCACCTGGGCGTACGCACTCTGTGCGCAACCGGCCACGGCAACAGTGAGCGCGAAGGCAGCCACAATGCGCGTCATGCCTGTTCCTCCTTTGAGCTGGAATTCCCGGGTGATCCTAGCGCGGGATGCCTATGCGTGAAAGCCAATCCGACGATCCCCAGCAGACACATCGACCCTGGCGCGAACACCGGCGTCGCACCCGTCAGCGTCTTCGACATGAGCGACAGACCAGCGCGCGACGGCGACATCTCCAGCTCGAATGCCTCGTTCCCTTTGTAGTGCAGGACGACACCGATGAGGCCGCTGGCGACGAACACCACCATCAGGATTTGCAACGTGCGGATCGCGGCCGGCCGCGGTTCGATCAGCGTCCACGCCGCGGCGAGAACGCCGATACCGAGCAACACGAGCGGCGCGAACTGCGCCGCCATTTCATCATGCCCGATCAAGAGCAATTCGAGCAGGGTGCCGGCGGAACCGGCGAGAAGACTCCACAGGAGGATGTTGCGGATCGTGCTGAGCGGTCCCGATTCCACGACCGCACGGTACTACACGTGTCCGTCCGGCCTAAGCCGGACGCTACATGGGAATTATGAAGTAGGGCGCGCTTAGTGTCCGGCGGCCCTGGGCGCCGTAGCGCGAGCGCGACGGCGGCAGCCGGCCCTACGCACCCGCGTTGATCGTGTCCACGAGCTGACGCCACTGCGCGATCACCTGCGGATTCGCTTCGAGCAGCTCAGCGCCGCACGAGATCGAACCGAGCGGCGTGAACCGCGACCATACCGGCTTCGCGCGGAAGACGCCTTCGAAACCGGGAATCGCCATCCGGAACTTGGCCGGAATCGTTTCCGCCGGCGGCAACTCGAGACGAATGCCACCGTAGCTGATGTCGATCACGCGCGCCGACCGGCGAGCGACGTGGAAGACCAATCCCTTGATCGGCTGCTTGCGCGGCCAACGCCGCTGCGGACCGCTCTCGTTGAGCACTTTCGAAATCTGCTCTGAGATCACCGCCAGGTTCACCGGCCCACCCAGATACACGGCACCCTGTCGCTCGGCGTCCAGGGCGACGACGGGATCATGTACACGATCGAGCAGAATCGACCGCATGTTCGGGCGCGAGCTCTGACTCCGGATGACCAGATGCAGACCATTGAACCCACCCAGTCGTACGTCGGTGATCAGCAGGTCTGGCGCGATCTGATCCAGCCTGCGGATCGCCGGTTCGAAGCCGGGCGCAAACACGATCTCGTGGCCGCTGTTTTTCAGCAGCCCCATCACGGGCGAGGTCTCTGACCTCATGGCAACGACAAGGATCTGAGCCATGCAGCGTGTCTTGTGCCCTGGGGGGGTTTCCCACTGTCGAGCAAGTGATGTACCGCTCGAAAAACCCAAGCCCAGCCGCAAAACACGCGCATGACGTGTTCAGATCGATTGCAAAATCGTTCGACGAGACACGAGATTGTGTTTACGCCGTCAGGCTTCGTCGCCTCTAAAACTGTACGGGCTGATGGTTCGGTCACCTCGGTGAGAATCTGGCCACCGCGGCCAATAAATTGAACTCGCTAGTTGAAGCGCCTTCAATCTTGACCCCGACGGCCAAGTTTCTGGCCGTCGCGATCACATCGTCGATAATGGGCAGATGCCCATGCGGGTTCGCTTCGCGCCATCGCCAACCGGCTACCTGCACGTCGGCGGCGCGCGCACGGCGCTCTTCAATTGGCTCTACGCGCGTCGTCACGGCGGCACGTTCCTGCTGCGCATCGAAGACACGGACGTCGAGCGTTCGTCAGCCGACATGGTCACCGGCATCCTCGACGGTTTGCGCTGGCTCGGGCTCGCCTGGGACGAAGGCCCAGAAGTCGGAGGACCGCACGCACCGTATTTCCAGGCGGAGCGACTCGACAGCTATCGCGCGGCCGCTCGTCGCCTCGTTGACGCTGGACACGCGTATCCCTGCTACTGCTCCGCGGAACGGCTTCGTCAGGAACGTGAGCGCGCCGAGCAGCGTGGTGAGGCCTGGCAATACGACCGGACGTGTCTCTCGCTTTCAGCCGATCGGATGCGCGAGCTCGAAGCTGCCAGCACGCCGCGAGCGATTCGGTTCAAGGTGCCCGCCGGAAGCACCGCGTTTGATGATGCCGTGCACGGTCGGATCGAGTTCGACGGCGCCAACATCGAAGACTTCGTCATCCTGCGGTCAGACGACTATCCGACGTACCACCTGTCCGTGGTTGTGGACGACGTCGAGATGGGGATCACCGATGTGATTCGCGGCGACGATCACATCTCGAACACGCCGAAACACGTGCTGCTGTTCCAGGCGCTCGGCGCACCCGTCCCGCGGTTCGCGCATGTGCCACTGATTCTCGGCAGCGATAAGAAGCGCCTCAGCAAACGTCATGGGGCGACGTCGGTGACCGAGTATCAACGTCAGGGCTATCTGCCCGAAGCGATGGTGAACTTCCTCGCGCTGCTTGGCTGGTCGCCTGGCGACGATCGCGAGCTGATGACGACAACGGAATTGATTAGCAGCTTTTCGCTCGACGGCATCAGCGGCGGCAACGCGGTGTTCAACACCGAGAAGCTCGATTGGATGAACGGGCAGTACATCGGCCGGATGCCGATCGCGGATCTCTCGGCCATCTTGCGGCCGATGTTCGGCGAGGCCGGGCTGGGTGAACTGGCACTCGTCCAGGACATTGCGTCGTTCCATCGCCTGCTCGAGTTGCTGCGACCGCGCGCGAAGCGGTTGACCGATTTCGTCGAGCAGGCCCGGCCGCTGGTTGTCGATGCCGTCGAGTACGAGCCCGACGCGGTCGCGAAGCATCTGTCGTCGCCCGAGCTCGCCGGGCACATCGCGGCGCTTGTGGACGGCCTGGCGCAGACGACGGCGTTCGATGAAGCGCAGGTGGAGGCCGCCGTGCGCAACACCGCGACGGCACGTGGCATCAAGGCCGGCGCGCTGATTCACGCGACGCGCGTTGCCGTCACTGGTCGGACGATGAGCCCGGGGTTGTTCGAATTGCTCGCCTGGCTCGGCCCCGACCGCACCCGCGCGCGCCTCACGCGGTTGCTCGAGTTCTTAGGGACGCGAGTTCCGTCCGGCTAAAGCCGGACACTACGCGAGCAGTGCATCGATGCGCGCGATCGCTGCGGCCAGGCGCTGGTCGTGCGGACCGGATACAAACAGCACCGGCACGCCCATCCGCGACAGCTCGTCTCGAAAACGCTGGTGCATCCACTGGCGGATCGACTCGCCGTCGCGGATATCGTCGGGCACGAACGGCGTGTCCACATCCGTCAGCACATACAAGTCGTACGTGCGCCCTGCGGCCACCGCGAGCACCGCCGCAGATGTCACTCCGAGATAGCGCTCGTGCCAAATCGCCGTGGCGAACGCGTCGGTATCGCAGATCAACACGCGATTGGCGATGCGCTCCAGCGCATCCTCGATTCGCACCTGCTCGGTGGCGATAAACGTGAACTCGTCGCTGGTCCACAACTCGCCACGCGGCCGGCGCGCCTCCGTGTAGAACCGCCCGAACTCCGGCACCCACGTGGTCTGATAGTGCTCCGCCAGGGCGATGGCGAGCGTGGTCTTTCCGGTGGATTCGGCGCCGACGATGAGTACGCGCTTCATGCGACCGCTGCGCGCTGGCGCGACATGTCGCGCATCCAGTCTCGCCATCCGGCCACACACATCGCGAAGAAGACGATGTAGAGCAGGCTGGTGAGATGGAGACCGCGCGACGCGTAGAGCCAGATGTAGATGACGTCCGC
>Ga0070675_100002382_pt1 | contig 13997 bp, 8 predicted proteins | sample KBSM43metaG_FD_65343 | JGI IMG/M metagenome (GOLD analysis project Ga0070675, IMG submission 65343) | Miscanthus rhizosphere microbial communities from Kellogg Biological Station, Michigan, USA - KBS M4-3 metaG | ecosystem: Host-associated > Plants > Roots > Rhizosphere > Soil ...
GGAATATCCTCCGACGTGAAGTGCGAAATGCTCTGTGGCTTGTTGTCTTCGAAGACATGGAACGCCGTGCGCGGCAGGTTAGCGATGAACTTGCCGCGATTGTCGCTGACCGTCACCGTAACTTGCACCACGTCGACGTTGACCTTTTCGTTATAGCCAACACCTTTGGTACGCACGGTCTGCACGACACGGCCGCCACCAATCACGGTCGCCGTGGCGCGGATCTGATGCTCGGCGATCGAATTGCCGGCGTCCCACTCGCACTCAAACGGTTCGCGGGTCAGTGAACACACCTGGCGGCCATCGACGAAGAAGGTCAGCACGGTCACCGGGGTCGGCGGTGTGAGGCGCGCGCGGAGGAGCGTCGGCCCGGTCAGATAGGCGTCGGTACCAGGCGACAGAATCTGCAACTGCGGTTCCTGCTGCGCGTGACCAATCGCCATCACGGCACCGAAGACCACCGCGCCGGTCCACATCGCCCTCACCGGTTCACCTCAGGCGTACGCGGCACATCGGGCATCAACGGTCCAGTTGCCGTCGCTGCGGCAACGTAATCCTCCACCCGTTCGCGAGTAATGGTGCGCGCGGCGCGCGACAACGCCAGCCAGTCGCCATCATCTGTTGGACGGACTTCATCGATAAAATCCTGGATCGCGGCCGACAGAACGACCTTGGCAATCGGCGCCGGCAAGTCCAGTTCCTTCAGCAGTTCGGCGATCCGAAAATTGACGTCGGGCAGAATCGTCGCCGCAAGGCCGAGCTGCGGGCGTCCGGCCAACGCCGGCCAGCTCCCCGGCGGCAACAGCCGCGAGCAGAGGCAGCCATTGACCGACAAGACTCCCATACCCCAGGCCTGAAGCTCGGCGATCCGGCCGCCGCCGAGCGCTAGCAATTCGGTCAGCGAAAACATCGAACTCAGATCCGGTGTGCCGTGCGCAAGCGTCCAACCGAGCGCGCGAACCCGGGCGGCGTCGAGCGGCAGCTCGCTGACGATCGCGTCGAGACTGGCGCGATTCAGTTGCGTCACGCGCTCACGGCCCCGTGCAATCGCGACGGCGATCGCGTCGCGGTCGTCGTCGCGCAGCGCCAGCGGATCGAGCAGCGAGACGCTCGCGGCGAATGTGTCGCGGGCGTTCGAGGTCAGCTTCGGCGCCTCGAGCATGTGATCGGTGGCGACGCGCCGTAGCGCGAGCGTCGACAACGCGATGTCAAGTCCGAGCAGCGATCCGCCGACGTGCCACGGCACACCCGGCGACACTTCCTGACGCGGCACCGCCCACACCAGGCGCGCGCGCATCTCGCTGTCTTTCAGCGCAAAGCCGAAGTCGTGCCGATGCGAGACGTCGTCGGCCAGCAGCACAGTCCCTTCCGGATCGCCGACGCTGATCGCATAGGCCAGCGACAGCAGGTTGCGCGCCAGCAGGTCGTCGGCCAGTTCGATGATCGGTTCGGCAACTTTGGCGGCACGTTTCAGGTCTTTGCCGCGCAGCGCCCTGGTCAGGTCTTCGTTCGCGCGCTTGATTGTTTCGTGCAGCGGCGGCGGCATTGCGACCCCGACCGGAAGATCGTCTGCTTCCTCGTCGCGGGTTTTCTCTGGCAAGTCGGTGGCGAGCGCATTGAACTGTGTCACGACGTCCTGCAGGTCGTCGGTCGTCAGTTTGTCGGATCGCAACGTCTGCGCCGCTTCCGCCATCTGCAACGGCACATCGATCGGCGGCGCGGCCTGTTTCTCGCGAACCCGGCGCAGGCGCTGCTGCTCGGCCGCGGTCAGGTCGAGGCGATAGCGTTGTCCCTCCCAGGTAATCCGACGGGCGGTCGCCGGGTTGAGCGGACGTCCCGCCAGACCGCCGATGATCGCGCCCTCGATGTCGGTCGCCTGCGGCATCAGCGGATAGACCACTTCGCGCAGCCACCGCGCAACACCTCCCGCGTAGCCGGTACCGCTTTCGACCGGCAACGCGCTCAGTCGCTCGAGCAACCGTTCGGCGGTCGCACGGTCGAGCGTGCCAACCGTGGTCATGCGGGTCACAATGGCGATCGCGGCCTGCAGTTGCGCCTGAGCGACGTAGCCGCGGCGACCTTCGAAGCTCGATGCTTTGCCGGCGTGACGCACCAGCGCGGCGTACAGCCCCGGTGCGCGAATGCCGGCGCGCTCGAGCGATAGCAGCAGCGCGCGGAAGCGCGGCATCGAACGCAATGTGAACAACTGGTCCGTACGGTTCGACGAGTCGTCGCCGAACACGCGCTGCGCGAACGTGATCTGATCGAGACGGTCACCGCGCTGCCGCACGTCCGCGGCCACGATCGTCTCGGCGACCCACGCGGCATCGAACGGCTGCTCGTCGCTTAGCTCGGAACCGGTGAAGATCCGGTGCCAGTATCCGCGCCCCGCCGGTGGCGCGGGACGACCGTCGGTGTTGAACGCAATACGCGCCAGCGCCATTCCGAGGTCGTATGACGACCGGCCGAACGGCAGCACGCGCACGTGCCATTCCCGAACGCCGCTCATGGCGGCGGCGAGCGCTTTGAAGCGCTCGAACCGTGCGGTGTCGGTCAGCCACGTGCCAAGCATGAACGCCTGACGCGGTGCATTGACTTGCGCGATGGTGTCGTAGAGATACGCCAGACGGCCGTCGTTGTTTTCGAGCAGGGCGGTAAAAAAACGATCGGCACGCGTCGTTCGTTCGTTGAGAACGAGTTCCCATAGCGCGGCCGCCGCATCGTCGCCGGCCGGCACGGCACGGTTATCTCGAATACGAATGCTGTTGGCGAAAGCGGCAAACAGCGGCGCCGAGCGCTCGTAAATCCGCGTCAACAGCGACGGATGCGCCGCAAAATACTCGAGCGTTGCGTCGTCCAGCTTGGTCAGGCCGTGACAGAGCAGCGACGCGTTGCGGTCCGCAATGATCGCTGCGACGAGCGTGTCGCGGGTGACACGCCGATGGAACACGGCGTCCCCCCACGTGTCGGGGCTCAGCGGGACGGGAATCGCATCGGCTGTGTTCGGTCCGCCGAGCGGCGGACCAGCATTCTTCGGCGGCTGCCGAATGGACAGGAGAAAGGCCGCAACCGACGGCGTTCGGAATTCCGTCGTGTCGTACACCAGGCGAGTGATCTCGTGCATGAAGCGCGCACGATCGGGCGGCGGATCCACTCCGAGCGCATGCGCGAGCGCCGTGGTGCTGCCAGGCACCGGCACGTCCTCGATAATCGCCGCCGCGCGGGCGTTCAGCGGCAAAAATGCCGCTACAATCAGGAGGCACACACACAGCAGCCGACACGCGATCGTGGCCACACTTCTCACAAGGCGCACATTATAGACATGGCATCCGCGAACTACACCGCGAAAGACATCACGGTCCTAGAGGGTCTTGAACCTGTCCGAAAGCGGCCAGGTATGTATATCGGCGGTGTCGGCTCGGCTGGGCTGCATCACCTCGTGTGGGAAATTCTCGACAACTCCGTCGACGAGGCCATGAACGGCCATGCTTCAAACATTTGGGTGACACTTCATGCCGATGGATCGTCGCTGACGATCGAAGACGATGGCCGCGGCATTCCGATCGACAAACATCCGACCAGCAAGAAAAGCGCGCTTGAAGTGATCTTCACCGTTCTGCATGCGGGCGGCAAGTTCGAACATGGCAGTTACAAGACTGCCGGCGGTTTGCACGGCGTCGGCGCGAGCGTGGTCAATGCCCTGTCCAAGGAACTGATCGCCACTGTTCGCCGCGACGGATCCGAATGGGAGATGCGGTTCAAGCAGGGCAAGGCGGTCAGCGGCCTCAAAAAAGTCGGCCCCGCACGCGGCAGCGGCACCAAAGTCTACTTCCACCCGGACGCCGCGATCTTTCCCAAGATCGAATTCGATCCCGAGGTGATCAAAGAGCGTCTCGAGGTGGTCAGTTATCTGCACAAAGGTGTCAAGGTTTCCTTTGAAGACGAAACCAGCAAGAAAAAGTACAGCTTCGAACAGGCCGAAGGGCTGATCGACTATCTGAAAAAGATTGTCGGCGAACGAAACGCCAAACCGATTCACGACACGCCGTTCACCTTGTTCAAGGACGAAGGTCTGCGTCTCGACCTGGTGTTGCAGTGGACCGAGGCGACCGACGAACACGTGCGGTCCTACGTCAACGGTATCCCGACCGGATCGGGTGGCACGCACGAAAACGGTCTGCGCGCCGGCCTCGGCAAGGCGGTTCGGAACTACATCGAAACCCACAGCATGTCGCCGAAGGGTGTCACGCTGGTTGCTGAAGACATTCGCGAAGGCGTGACCGGCGTCCTCAGCGTCTTCGTCCAGGAACCACAATTTCAGGGACAGACCAAGGACCGGCTGAACAACCCCGAACTGGTGTCGGCCGTCGACGGCGTCGTGCGCCCGGCGCTGGAACATTGGCTGAACCACAACGCCTCGATCGCGAATCAGATTGTCGCGCGGATTATTCTCGCGGCGCGGGCGCGCGAGGCAAGCCGCGCGGCGCAAGCCGAGGTATCGCGCAAGAGCGCCACCTCGACGCGCCTCAACCTGCCCGGCAAGTTGAGCGACTGCACCAACTCCGAGGCGGAGAGCAGCGAACTGTTCGTCGTCGAAGGCGATTCGGCCGGCGGTTCGGCCAAGCAAGGACGCGACCGCGCGCGGCAGGCCATCCTGCCGCTCCGCGGCAAAGTGCTGAATACCGAAAGCGTTTCATTGGCGAAAGTACTCGAGAACAAAGAACTGTCCGACCTGGTGACGGCGCTCGGCTGCGGGCTCGGCAACAATTTCGACATCACCAAGCTGCGTTACGGAAAAGTGATCATCCTCGCCGACGCGGATTCAGACGGAAATCACATTGCGACGCTGCTGCTGACTTTCATCTATCGGCACCTGCCGAAGCTGATCGCCAACGGTAAGGTCTTTCTGGCACAGCCGCCGCTCTACCGGATCGACATCGGCAAAGAAACATTCTGGGCGCTCGACGACGCGCATAAGGCGGCGATTCTGAAGCAGCAGCAGAAGAACGGCCACCACCGCTCTACCCCTGAAATCACGCGTTTCAAGGGGCTCGGCGAGATGATGCCGAAGGTGTTGTGGGAAACCACCCTCAATCCGAAGACGCGGCGACTGTTGCGTGTCGAAGTGAACGATCACATCGTGACCGACCGTGTGATCAACGAGTTGATGGGCAAAGATGCGTCAGCGCGATTCCGATTCATCATGGAGCGCGCCGACGAGGCTGAGGAACTGGACGTTTAGCCGAGGATCTGGCGCAGGCCCGACACCAGTCGGCCGACCCCTTCGGCAACGGTCGCTTTTTGCAGAGCGCCGAACGCCACCCGGAAATAGCAGCCGTCGGTCATGCCGAACGCATCACCGGGGATCACCGCGACGCGATGCTCGCGGATCAGCCGCTCCGCAACCTGCATCGGCTTGAGGTCGGCGTTGACGCGAATGAAACAATAAAAGGCGCCGTCGGCTGGTGGAACCACACACCGCGGCTCGAGCGCCCGCAACTCGGCAATCACGACGTCGCGAATTTCGGCGAAACCGGCCACGAACTGTTTCGGATAGGACGGCCCGACGCGCATCGCGGCGACCCCCGCCACCTGGGAAATCACCGCCGGGCAGACCAGTACCGTGTCCTGCACTTTCGCCATCGCATCGGCCAACTGTTCCGGGTACAGCATGTAGCCGAGCCGCCAGCCGGCAAAACCGTAGGCTTTCGACAGCGAGAACAACGAGATGGTGTGCGCGGCGGCATCATCGAACCCGCCCGGTGACGAGTGGCCGATCCCGCCGTAGGTGAAGTACTCGTAAACCTCGTCGCTGATGTGAAACAGGCCGCGCTCGGCGCAGAGCCGGTTGACGGCGCGCAGCGCCGGTTCGGGAAACACTGCACCCGACGGATTGTTCGGGGTCACCGTAACGATCGCGCGCGTGCGCGGCGTGATCGCGCGCTGAATCGCCTCCAGATCCAGTTGGTACTCCGCATCGGTCGGCACGCGCACGACACGGCAGTCGGCCATCTGAATCGCCATCTCGTGATTGAAATAGAACGGCACCGGCAAAATCACTTCGTCACCCGGCCCGGTGATCGAGAGGATCGCGTGAACAAACGCCATGTTGCCGCCGGCCGTCACCATCACGCGGCTGCCGCGAGGATCGATGCCGTTATCGCGCCGCAGTTTCTCGTCAATCGCTTCGATCAGATCGGCGTTGCCATTCCCGTCCGCGTAACCGTGCGTCTCGGGGTCAGCCACCGCCGCGCGGGCGGCCGCGAGTGCTTCTGGCGGCGGCCCGTAATGGACGACGCCCTGGCCGAGCGAGATCGTGCCCGGCGTCTGGCGTATGAGATCGCCAATTACCTGGACAATCGGCGTCTGAATCGCGTCCATCCGCGAGGAGAGCCTCAGAGCCTGGGGCATATCGTGGAACCACGGAGAGATTGACCACAGGGCCACAGAGCCACAGAGCATTCAATCTGATCGCTACTCGGTGACTCAGTGACTCGGTGGTGGATCTCTCGGTGGCGATCTCTCAGTGGTGCCATCTCGGTGGCTCTCGTGGCGGACTATTATAGTGGCTGGCCGCTGGAGGTCCGATGCTATCTCGCAGCTCTCTTCGCTTCGCTCTTCTTGTCACCGCGGCGTGTACGTTTGTCGCGACCGCGGCCGGCACACTGCAGACGCCCGAACAGTTCGTCGGCCACCGGATCGGCGCCGACGGAAAACTGGTCCGTTGGGACAAGGCGGTTGAATACTACAAGCTGGCCGCCGCCAATTCCGATCGGGTGCGCGTCCGCGAGCTTGGCAAGACCAGCCAGAACAATCCGTTTGTGGTTCTCGAGATTTCGTCGCCCGACACGTTGAAGAATCTCGACCGTTACAAGCAGCTGGAAAAGAAGCTCTACTTCCAGGGTGGGTCACCAAGCGACGCGGAACGCGACGCGATTTTCCGCGAAGGCAAGATCGTCCTGGCCATCACCTGCAGCATTCATGCGACCGAAATCGGCGCAACCCAGATGGCCATCGAACTGGTGCATCGGCTGGCGACCGAGGACTCACCAGCAGTGAAAAAGGTTCTCGACAACGTGATCTTCTTGCTGGTGCCGAGCCTCAATCCCGACGGCCAGATCCTGGTGACCGACTGGTTCAACAAGAACGTCGGCACGCCGTACGCGAACAGTCCGATTCCGTACCTCTACCATCCGTACGTCGGGCACGATAACAACCGCGACATGTACATGTTCACGCAGAAGGAAAGCCAGTACACCGCGCGGTTGTTGTGGCACGACTGGTTCCCCTCGGTGTGGCTCGACGAGCATCAGATGGGTAGCAACGGCGCGCGCATCTTCGTCATGCCGGCAACCGACCCGATCAACCCGAACGTGCATCCGTTGATCTATCGCTGGAACGGCATCCTCGGACAATCGCAGGCGGCAGCGCTCGAGGCGGCCGGCAAAGAAGGGATCATCTACAACTCCACCTACACCAATTTCTGGGAAGGCGCGATGGCGTGGAGCGGGTGGTGGCATAACCAAATCGGGCTGCTCACTGAAGTTGCCAGCGCACGAATCGCGGCGCCGATGGAGCAACAACGCGCCACGCCCGGCCGCCCCACCCCTGCAGCCGGCGGCGGACGTGGTGAGGGCCCTTCGACAGGGCCAGGCGGACGAGGCAATCAGTTCAGCGACGCGCCGCTGGCGGCGCCGTCTGACATTAATTCGCGCACCGAGTATCCGCGTCCGTGGCTCGGAGGCCGCTGGACGCTCCGCGACATTGTCGACTACGAGTTGATCGCGACGATGGCGCTGCTCGACACGGCGGCGGACCGCCGCGAAGCCATCCTCAGGCAGATTTACGAAGTGAACCGGCAGACGATCGAAGACGGCCGCAAAGGTCCGGTCAGCGCGATCCTCGTGCCGACCGAAGGCCAGCACGACGTCCGCGAGGCGGCTCACCTGATAGAGAAACTCCGCACTGCCGGCGTGGAAGTGTTCCGCGCCGACGCCGCGTTCGACGCGGATGGCAAGAAGTACGCAGCCGGGACGTTCGTCATTCCGATGACGCAGGTGTTCGCGCGCTATGCGAAGGACATGCTCGAGGTTCAAACCTACCCGGAGGTCCGCCGCGGACCGAACGCACCGCCGGAACCGCCCTATGACGTAACGGCCTGGTCGCTCGGCATGCTGCTTGGCGTCGACACGGTGTTTGTCAAGAACGCCTTGCCCGACGTCAAGATGACGCGACTCGAATCCGAAACGGTTGCGAAAACCGGCGGCGAGGTTTCCGGTTCCGGCAATCGATACGCGTTCGACTACAAGGGACCCGATTCCGCGATTGCGATCAATCGCCTGCTGAAGGATGGCGCACGCGTCGCGTTCGAGGGTCCTTCACACGTGACGGTGGCTAACGTCGGCCGCGATCGAGTGGAGCGCGTCGCGAAAGAGTTCGGGCTGTCGGTCAAGGCGATGGCTGAGTCGCGAACAAAGAATTCGGAACCCCGGAACCCCGAACCCCGAACCCTGAACCCCGAACCCCTGAGCTTCCGCGCGCCGCGGATCGGCATGTATCAGCCGTGGACCGGCGGCAACATGGACGAAGGGTGGACGCGCTGGGTGCTCGAGCATTACGAGTTCAACCTGACGTCGATCCACAACGACGACGTCCGCGCCGGCCGGCTGCGCCAGAAGTTCGACGCCATCATCCTGGCCGATCAGGATGCCCGATCGATCGTCGACGGTTACGATGCGCCGTCGATCCGGCCCGAGTACCGTGGCGGCATCGGCGAAACCGGCGTCGACAACCTGAAGCAGTTCGTCGCCGACGGCGGAACGCTGATCACGATGGGCAATGCCTGCGATCTGGCGATCGAGCGGCTGCCAATCCCCGTGCGCAACCTCAAGAAAGGCCTGACACGCGATCAGCACTTCGCACCCGGCGCCATCCTGAAGCTCGAAGTCGACACGCAGCACGCCATCGGTTCCGGCATGGAGGCCGATACGTACGGCTTCTACATCAACAGCCCGTTCTTCTCGATTGTCGAGGGCTTCGCCTCGCAGAAGACCAACGTAATCGCGCGGTATCCAAACACTGGCGTCGTGGCATCGGGCTGGTTGAAGGGTGAAGAACTGATGACCGGGCGGGCGGCGGTGGTCGCCGTCGATCTGAACCCCGGCAAGGTGGTATTGTTCGGCCTTCGGCCGCAGCACAGGGCACAGACGCATGCGACGTTTCCGATGCTGTTCAACGCGCTGTATCTGTCGGCGCGCGGCGACGCGCCACCGGCGAAGCCAACGAACTAACGCCACTTCGCTTCCGGATTTCCGGCAGTGGGCCGCTTCAAGCGGGCGTTTCTTTCCGTTGCGGCTGGCGCGTGACTTGCCCGACCCAGCGCGCGGACACGTAACGGATGCCAAACACGCCTACTGACTTTCCGTTTGCCCGGCAGGGCGGCGATCAGCCGTTCGATCGACGCAGCTTTCTCGACGCCCTTCTCGCCGTCGGGTTCGTTTCGACCGCGGCCGCGATGGCGTATCCGGTGGCTCGCTTTCTGGTTCCACCGCCAAGCGGCGAACCCGAGACGGCGACGGCGGTCGCCGGCCGCGCCGCCGAACTCAAACCGAATTCGGGAAAGATTTTCAAGTTCGGCAACAAGCCGGGCATCGTCGTGCGTACCGCGGAGGGCGAGCTTCGCGCGTTCAGCGCGGTGTGTTCGCACCTGGACTGCACCGTCCAGTTCAAGGCGGATACGTCGCAACTCTGGTGCGCCTGCCACAACGGCACGTACGACCTGGGCGGCAACGTCGTCTCCGGGCCGCCGCCGCGTGGACTCGAAGCGTTTGTCGTGAACATCCGCGGCGAGGGCACCGACGCGGAGATCGTGGTGTCACGTTCATGACTCTTCTGCAGCGGACGATCGTCTGGCTGGACGAGCGCATCGACTTGAGCGATGTCCGCCACTTCGTCGCGGAAAAAGGCGTGCCCGTCCACGCGCAGAAGGTCTGGTACTACCTGGGCGGCATGACGCTGTTTCTGTTCGCGGTCCAGGTGTGCAGCGGCATCCTGCTTCTTCTCTACTACCGGCCGAGCGCCGCCGAGGCGTACGAAAGCGTCCAGTTCATCGTCACCCGCGTCGAGTTCGGCTGGCTGGTTCGAAACATCCACAGCTGGTCGGCGAATCTCCTCATCGCGCTGGCGTTCGCGCATTTCTTCAGCGTGTTCCTGCTGAAGTCGTATCGCAAACCGCGCGAGCTGACCTGGGTGAGCGGCATTCTGCTGCTCTTCCTGATGCTCGGGTTCGGCTTCAGCGGGTATCTGCTGCCGTGGAACGAGCTGTCGTTCTTTGCCACCAAAGTCGGCACTGGCATCGCCGGCGCGGTGCCCTTCGCCGGCAAGTTTCTCCTTCGCGTGCTTCGCGGTGGCGACGATGTGACGGGCGCGACGCTGTCGAGGTTTTACGGATTGCACGTCGCCATCCTGCCGGCGATCACGACGGCGCTGGTGGCGCTGCACCTGCTGCTGGTCCAGCGACAGGGGATGAGCGTGCCGATTGCGGTCGAAGAACGGATCAAACAGGGCGAGCGCGTTCCCCAGATGCCATTCTTCCCCAACTACGTTCTTCGCGACGTGCTCGCCTGGTACGTCGCGCTGGCGCTTCTTGCGGCGCTCGCGCTGTTCTATCCGTGGGAGCTCGGACAGAAGGCGGATCCGTTCGCGGCGGTGCCCGCGGGGATCCGACCCGAGTGGTATTTCCTGGCGATGTTTCACACCCTGAAGCTGCTCCCGAGCCACATCGCCGGCTTCGAAGGCGAGCAGGTAGGCGTGCTGGCGTTCGGCGCGGCGGCGGCGTTTCTCGTGTTCGTCCCGTTCCTGGATCGCCGGGCTCTGCAGGGCCGGAAGAGTCCGGCGTTTACCATCGTCGGCGTGCTCGGCCTCCTGTACCTCGTGGTCTTCACGATCATCGGTCATTACGCGAAGTAGGCTGCCATGCTGCTGTTGCTGCTCGCGCTCGCTGCCGCACCTGAAGCGAACAATTGCGTGACGTGTCACACGACGCAGCAGGATCAGCGGCTCGCCCGACCGGCCGTCCTCTTCTCCGAAACGGACGTTCACCGCGAGCGGGGATTTGCCTGCATCGACTGTCACGGCGGCGATCCCACCACGCCCGACAAGGCGAAGGCGCACGACCCGGCGCGCCTGTTCAAGGGCAAGCCGGTCGGACAGGCGGTGGTCACGACCTGCGCGCGCTGTCACAGCGACGCCGGGCTCATGCGGACGTATGCGCCGCGGCAGCGCGTCGATCAGGCCACCGAGTACGCGGCCAGCGTGCACGGCAAGCAGCTGGCGGCCGGAGACCAGCGCGTCGCCACTTGCGTGTCGTGCCATGGCGCGCACGGCGTCCGCCTCGTGTCCGATGCGAAGTCGCCGGTGTTTCCGACCAGCGTCGCGACGACCTGCGCGTCGTGCCATGCCGATGCCAAACACATGGAGGGCTACAAGCTGGCGGATGGCTCGACACTGCCGACCTCCCAGCTCGCGGACTATCGGAAGAGCGTGCACTTCGCAGCAATGACCAGGAACAACGATCTGTCGGCGCCCACATGCAACGACTGCCACGGCAACCACGGCGCCGCGCCGCCCGGCGTCGGAGCCATCGCGAACGTCTGCGGCACCTGCCATGCGGTGTTCGCGCAGAAGTTCGAGCTGAGCGTCCACAGTCAGATCTTCGACAAAGGATGCGTCGAGTGCCACGGCAACCATGCCGTGCTGAAACCATCGGACGAGATGCTCTCGGCCACCGGTCACGGGATCTGCGTGCCTTGCCACAACGGCGATGACAAGAATGATTCAGGCGCCAAGGCGGCAGTCGGCATGCGCGGCGACATCGAAGGGCTGAAGACCCGACTCGATCAGGCGAGGTCGCTGATTGCGGGCGTCAAGAATTCCGGCATCGAGGTCAGCGACGACGAACTGGCGTTGCGGGAAGCCGCGACCAAGTTGACGCTGGCGCGGACCGAAGTGCACACGTTCGAGCCCGCGCGCGTGACCGAGGTGATCGCCGACGCCACGAAGATCGTCGGGGGAATCGACCAGGCGGGGCAGCGGGGAGTCGCCGAGCTGAAGTATCGCCGGCGCGGCCTCGCCCTGTCGCTTGGAGCCATCCTGCTCGTCGTGGTTGGACTTGCGCTGAAGGTACGGCAGATCGATCAACAGCATCGCTGAGCGAGCCATGGACGAGCGGCTTTCGCGCATCGAAGCCAGCATCCGGGATCTCGATCGCCGGCTGCAGGCGCTCGAGCGCGGCGATCGGTTCACTGGCGCGGCCGCACTCGAAGAACCCGACGAACCGGTGGCGCCGCTGGTCCGCCGCGAGACGGCCACGGAAGCGATCACACTGACGGGGCGAACGCTCGTGGCGCTCGGCGGCGCGTATCTTCTGCGGGCGCTCTCGGATTCCCACGTGCTGCCGCTGCCCGCTGGCGTCGCGTTGGCGTTTGCCTACGCCGCACTGTGGCTCGCCGCTGCCGATCGCGATGGCGGATGCACGCGCAGCACGAGCGCGTCGTTTCACGCGCTGGTGACGGGGCTCGTCGCCTTTCCACTCGTCTGGGAGGCGACGGCTCGTTTCGCCATCCTCGACACGCTGATCAGTGCCACGGCGCTGACGGCGGCGACGCTCGGGATGATCGCGGTGGCGGTGCACCGGCGCATCCAGACGATCGCGTGGCTTGCGCTCTCGTTGGCCCTGCCGACAACGATCGCCCTCATTGCCTCCACCGGGGCCCCGCTGCCCTACACCGTCTGTCTCGTCGTCTTTGGTGTCGCAACGCTGTGGGTCGGGTACGCATGGAACTGGACCTGGCTGCGCTGGCCCGCGGCGCTGTTTGCCGACGTGGCGGTCAGTGCCCTGGCTGTCCGCGCATCGGGCACCGATGCGTCCGCAGTTGTCGAACCGCCGCTCCAGGTCGTGGCGATCCAGATGCTGCTCCTGAACGGATATCTGGGCAGCGTGGCCATCCGTACGATCGTCCGCGCCCGGGACGTGATCGTGTTCGAAGTGGTGCAGACTGCCGCTGCGCTGGCCGTCGGGTTCGGCGGCGCCGTCTACGTCGCTCAGCGTTCGGGATCGGGCGTTGCGGCGCTCGCGCTGTTGAACCTGGCGTTTGGCATCGCCTGCTACGCAGTCGCGTTTTTCTTTGTCCGCGAGCGGCCGCGCAATTTCTCGTTCTACAGCACGCTCGCGCTCGTGCTGCTGATCACAAGTGGGCGCCTGCTGTTGTCGCCGCTCTGGCTCACACTCGCATTCGACGCCCTCGCGATCGCATGCACGTGGACGGCCGCGCGAATCGGTCGCGTGGCGTTGATGGGGCACGCCGCGATGTACCTGGCCGCCGCTGGAGTGGCGTCGAATCTGTGGTCGTCGTCAGCGCAGGCACTCGTCGGTCCGGCAGTCAGCACCTGGACCCCGATTGAAGGACCGGCGAGCGTCACGCTCGCCGTCCTCGCCGTCTGCTGGTGGTGGCCCACGACCGGACGCGACACCCTGCGGCCGCACGAGTGGGCCCCGCGCGTCATGATCGCGGTCCTTCTCGTCGCCGCTGCGGCCGGATGGATGGTGTCGGTGGCCACGCCGCTTCTGGCCGGCGAACCAGGACAAGGCGCCGACAGCGGCGTGATCGCGACGATTCGCACGGCGGCGCTCGCCATCGCAGCGGTCGCGCTCGGTCGGTTCGGCCGCGACGCGCGATTCCGCGAGTCGCTGTGGCTCGTCTACCCGCTCCTTGCCGCCGGCGGTCTCAAACTCCTCGTCGAAGACTTCCCCCAATCGAAGCCGGCGACGCTGTTCCTGGCGCTCGCGCTATACGGCGGGGCGCTGATCATTGCGCCGCGGTTGACGCACCGCCGCGCATGATTGGAGTACGCTTACCGTCCGGATGATTCGAATCGTGGTCACCGGCGGAACCTTCGACAAACAGTACGACGAGCTCAAGGGCGCCCTGTCGTTCAGC
>Ga0070675_100002384_pt1 | contig 13994 bp, 8 predicted proteins | sample KBSM43metaG_FD_65343 | JGI IMG/M metagenome (GOLD analysis project Ga0070675, IMG submission 65343) | Miscanthus rhizosphere microbial communities from Kellogg Biological Station, Michigan, USA - KBS M4-3 metaG | ecosystem: Host-associated > Plants > Roots > Rhizosphere > Soil ...
GAGCAGCAGCTGCGCCAGCGGGCGGAGTTCGACGCCCTCACCGGCCTGCCGAATCGCGGGCTGTTCAACGACCGGCTGGAGAGCGCGATCGAGCGCGCCCGGCGCAGCGGCAAGACCCTGGCCCTGCTGTTCCTCGACATCGATCACTTCAAGGGCGTCAACGATTCGCGCGGCCACGGCGCCGGCGACACGCTGCTCAGGATCGTCGCCGAGCGCTTGCTGGCGACGGTGCGCGGCGTCGACACCGTGGCCCGCCTGGCCGGCGACGAGTTCACGGTCATCCTCGAAGGCCTGGCCGAGCCGGCGGACGCCGAGGTCGTGGCGATGAAGATGGTCGAGGCACTGCGCCCGCCGATGCGCATCGGCGCCGATCTGGTGAGCGTTTCCACCAGCGTCGGCCTGGCGGTGCTGAGCGAGGCCGATGTCGACGCCGCGAGCCTGCTGGCGCGCGCCGACGAGGCGCTCTACGAGGCCAAGCGCGCCGGCCGCGACCGCTACGTCAAGAGTCCAGCCGTCGCCTGACGCAAAGCCGCCCCGCAGCGGCGACCTTCCGACAGAATGCGCCAGCGTGGACATCCGCACCCGCCTTCGCGCCCTGACCCTGGCGACGCTGATTCCGGTCGTGGCCTTCGGCATGTTCGGCACCTACGTGCTGGCCGAGCGCGAGAAGGCGACGCTGGAGCGCGCGATGAGCGACCACGCGCGCTCGCTGATGACCGCGATCGAGTCGGAGCTGCACGACTCGGCCACGTCGCTCGAGGCGCTGTCCCGCGAGCCCAGCCTCGATCGCGGTGAGTTCGAGACGTTCCGCGTCGAGGCGCTGCGCGCCTTCGAGGCGCGCAGCGGCGAGTGGGTCAATTTCCAGGTGTCGCGGGCCGATACCGGCGAGTTGATGATGAGCCTGCTGCCGTCCGCCGGCGCCGCACCGCAGCGGCCCGCGGGCGCGGCAAAGTTCCTCGGGGTGGTGCGCCCCCGCCCGTTCGTCGTCAGCGAGATCGTGATGAGCGAGGTGCCGAGACGGCCGCTGTTCGCGATCCGCCTCCCGGTCGTGCGCGGTGACCGGGTCGACCTGGTGCTGTCGGCGGTGATCGATCCGGCGACGATCGGCCAGATCATCGACCGGCAGAAATTTCCGTCGCAGTGGGCGGTGGCCGTGATCGACGGCAACTTCCGCTTCGTCGCCCGCCGCCCTTCGCCCGGCTTCGGCAACGCCTTTGCCAGCGCGTCGCTGCGCCAGGCGATCGAGTCGCCCGCCGACGGCTGGACCCGCGGCGAGCTGCTCGACGGCAGCGCGGTCTACCGCACCGTCCAGCGTTCCTCGTCCAGCCGCTGGGCGGTATCGATGTCGGTGCCGACCGGCATCGTCGATACCAACCTGCGCTTCCTGTGGCTGCTCTGGGCCGGCTTCGCCGTCGCCGGCGGCCTCGGCCTGTGGTTCGCCCGGTGGCTCGCCCGCGGCCTGTCGCGGCCGATCCGGGCGATGGCCAAGGCGGCACCGGCGCTCGGCCAGGGCCAGCCGCTCGCCCTGCCCGATCCGGGCCCGGTGGACGAGCTCCGCCAACTGGCGCGCGCGCTCGAGGAGGCGGCAGCGACGATCCGCGACCGCGAGGACCGGCAGCAGGCGGCCGAGCAGGCGCTGCGCGCCGCGGACCGCGCCAAGGACGAGTTCCTGGCGATGCTCGGCCACGAGCTGCGCAACCCGCTCGCCTCGGTGGCCAACGCCTCGCACCTGCTCAAGCTGGCGCCGGGCCGGCCCGAGGTGATCGAGACCGTCGGCGCGATCCTCTCCCGCCAGGTCAAGCAGATGACGCGCCTGGTGGACGACCTGCTCGAGGTCGGGCGGGTCACCGGCGGCAAGATCCGGCTGGAGCGCGAGCCGCTCGACCTGGCGGCGGTGGTGGCGACGGTGATCGAGACCTGGCGCAGCGGCGATCGCTTCCTCCACCACGAGGTCATCAGCGACCTGCACGAGGTCTGGGTGCATGCGGACCGCACCCGGATCGAGCAGGTCGTGGCCAACCTGATCGACAACGCCCTGAAGTACACGCCGGCCCGCGGTCGGATCGACGTCTCGGTGCGACCCGAGGCCGGCAGCGCGGTCGTCGAGGTGCGCGACAGCGGCGAAGGCATGCCGCCCGAGCTGATCGGGCGGGTATTCGACCTGTTCGTCCAGGGCGAGCGCAGCCTCGCCCGCGAGCGCGGCGGGCTGGGCATCGGCCTGACCCTGGCGCGCCGCCTGGTCGAGATGAACGACGGCACGATCCGGGCGACGAGCGCAGGCCGCGGCCAGGGAGCGACCTTCACCGTCAGCCTGCCGGCGATCGCGCGTCCCGTCGCGCCGGGCGCCGCTGCCGCCGAGCCGGCGCCGAACGCGCCGCGCCCGGCGCCTCGGGTCCTGATCGTCGAGGACAACGCCGATGCGCGCGACAGCCTGGCCAGCCTGCTGCGCCTGCAGCATCACGAGGTGCAGACAGCGGAGAACGGCGAGCAGGGTCTGGCGCTGGCGCGCGCCGGCGGTGCCGACATCGTCCTGCTCGACATCGGCCTGCCCGATATCGACGGCTACGAGATCGCGCGCCGGCTCAAGGCCGATCCGGCAACCCGCCACCTCTGGCTGCTGGCGGTGACCGGCTACGGCACCCAGGACGACCGTCGGCGCGCCCTGGCCGCGGGCTTCGACGAGCACCTCGCCAAGCCGGTCGAGCCGGAGGAGCTCGAAGCGCTCCTGCAGCGCTTCGCCGGCCGCGCCGGCGAAGCGGCGCGGGCTCCACAGCTCAGCTGAGCTCCCCGGTCAGCCCATCTGCGCGGGCTTGCCGCCGCTGATCATCCAGGCAGTGCCGAAGCGGTCGGCGAGCATGCCGAACGATTCGACCCAGAAGGTCGGGCCGATCGGCATGTTGACCTTGCCGCCGGCGGATAGCGCCGCGAACACCTTCTTCGCCTCGTCGACCGAAGGGTACGAGAGGGCGATCGAGAAGCCGTGCATGCCGGCGTACTTGTCGCCCGCCATCGTGTCGGAGGCCATCAGGCGACGGTCGCCGAGGGCGAGGCTGGCATGCATGATCCGTTCGGGCGAGCCGGGCGGCACGCCGGCCGTCGGCGGCGCCTCGGCCTGGGTCATCATCATCTCGAGCTTGCCGCCGAGCGCCTTCTCGTAGAAGCGCATCGCCTCGGCGCAGGTGCCGTCGAAGAACAGGTAGGGGTCGAGCTGGCTCATTTCGTCTCCTTGCGGGCCGACGTGCGCTGCATCTCCTCGAAACCCTCGGCCGCCTTCTGCACGTCGGCAGGGAAGTCGGCCATTTCCTGGACCTGGCGGATCTCGATGACCTCGTTGGGCCCGCCCGGACAGCGCTTGGCCCACTCGATCGCTTCCTCCCGGGAGCGGACCTGGATCATCCAGTAGCCGCCCAGCACTTCCTTGGCCTCGGCGAACGGGCCGTCGGTGACCCTGGGCTTGCCGCCCTCGAAGCTGACCCGCGCGCCCATCGAGGGCGGGTGCAGCCCGTCGAGGGCGAGCAGGACGCCGGCCTTCTGCAGTGCCTCGTTGTATTTCATCATCGCCTCGACCGCCTTGGCGTCGGGCATCGTCCCCGGGGCCGCGCTCTCGTAGCCCTTCGGGATCATCAGCATCATGAATCGCATCGTCGTCGCTCCTCTGGTGGACAGTGGCAAGACCTCATGGCCTCATCACCACGACGCGCGGCCGGCGCCGGTTTCGACAGGGGTGCCGGCCGTTTTTGTAACAGCGCTCAGACAGGCTGCTTGACGACGCGCAGGTAGGGCTTGAGGGTCTTCCAGCCCTCGGGGTACTTCTGCTTCGCCTGCTCGTCGCTGACGCTGCCGGCGATGATCACGTCCTCGCCCTGCTTCCAGTTCACCGGCGTCGCCACCTGGTGCTTCGCGGTCAGCTGCATCGAATCGAGGACGCGCAGGATCTCGTCGAAGTTGCGGCCGGTGGTCATCGGGTAGGTGAGCATCAGCTTGATCTTCTTGTCCGGGCCGATCACGAACACCGAGCGCACGGTGGCGTTGTTCGCCGCGGTCCGGCCGTCGGCGCCGACCTCGTCGGCCGGCAGCATGTTGTAGAGCTTGGCGACCTTGAGGTCGAAGTCGCCGATCATGGGGTACTTGACCTTCGCCCCCTGGGTCTCCTCGATGTCCTTGGACCAGGCCTCGTGCCGGTCGACCGGGTCGGCGGAGAGGCCGATCAGCTTGGCGTTGCGCTTGGTGAATTCGGGCTCGATCTTGGCCATGTAGCCAAGCTCGGTGGTGCACACCGGGGTGAAATCCTTCGGGTGCGAGAACAGGATCGCCCACTTGTCGCCGATCCAGTCGTGGAAGCGGATCTTTCCTTGCGTGGTCTCGGCTTCGAAATCGGGCGCGGTATCGTTGATGCGCAGTGACATGGGGCCTCCTCGGGCTTTCGGTGGGGCCAGAAGTATGCCGCGCTATGCTTGTCCCCGAGAGGAGCGCGCTCCGGGGCGCGGCCACCCATGCTGATCAACTTCTTCTTCACCCTGCGCGCCGCCAAGCTGAAGGTCTCGGTCAAGGAATACCTGACCCTGCTGGAGGCGATCAAGTCGGGCGTGATCGACGACCCCGAGGGCGGCAGCCCCACCGTCGACAGCTTCTACTACCTGTCGCGCGCCGCCCTGGTCAAGGACGAGGCCCAGTACGACAAGTTCGACCGCGCCTTCGCCGCCTACTTCAAGGGCGTCGAGCTGCTCGCCGATTTCACCCAGGAAATCCCGCTGGAGTGGCTGCAGAAGCGGCTCGAGCTCGAGCTCTCGGCCGAGGAGAAGGCGAAGATCGAGAAGATGGGCTGGGACGAGCTCATGGAGACGCTGAAGAAGCGTTTCGAGGAGCAGAAGAAGCGCCACGAGGGCGGCACCCGGATGATCGGCACCGGCGGCACCTCGCCCTTCGGCGCCTACGGCTACAACCCGCAGGGCATCCGCGTCGGCCAGGAGAAGGGCCGCAACAAGAGCGCGGTCAAGGTCTGGGACCAGCGCCAGTTCAAGGACTACGACGACAACCTCGAGCTCGGCACGCGCAACATCAAGGTGGCGCTGCGAAGGCTGCGCCGCTTCGCCCGCGAAGGCGCGGAGGAAGAGCTCGATCTCGACGACACGATCCGGCAGACCGCGGCCAATGCCGGCTGGCTCGACATCAAGATGGTGCCCGAGCGGCACAACAAGGTGAAGGTCCTGCTGCTGATGGACGTGGGCGGGACGATGGACGAGCACATCCACCGCGTCGAGGAGCTGTTCTCGGCCGCCAAGACCGAGTTCAAGCACCTCGAGTTCTACTACTTCCACAACTGCGTCTACGACTTCATGTGGAAGAACAACCGGCGCCGCTACAGCGAGAAGTTCAGCACCTGGGACATCATCAGGAAGTACAACAAGGACTACAAGCTGATCTTCGTCGGCGACGCGACGATGAGCCCGTACGAGATCCTGCAGCCCGGCGGCAGCGTCGAATACAACAACGAGGAACCGGGCGCGGAGTGGCTGCAGCGCCTCACCAGCGCCTTTCCGAAATTCGCCTGGATCAACCCCGAGCCGCAAGGCGTCTGGGGTTACCGGCAGAGCATCTCGGTGATCCAGCAGATCATGAACCACCGCATGTTCCCGCTCACCCTGCCTGGGCTCGAAGGAGCCATGCGACTGCTCGTCAAATGACGATCGTCACAGCGCTGCCCAGGGCGCTGTGGATCGGGTTGCTGGGGATGCTGCTCGGCGGCTGCTCCAGCCTGCCCTTCTTCAAGGACGAGGCCGAGCCGGCCGAGCCGCGCGAGCCGGAGATCGCGCTCTACGAGTTCGAGGTCGACGCGCCGTCGGAGCGGGTGCGCGACCTCCTGGCCGAGTACATGGACCTGGCGCGCTTCCAGAAGGCCCCCAAGGCCGATGCCATCTCCGGCCCGGAGATCGACCGGCTGGCCGCCGTCGCGCCGGCGCAGGCGCGCGTCCTGCTCGAGACCGAGGGCTACTTCGATGCCGACGTGAAGATCGCGCAGACCGTGGGCGCCTCCGGCCTGCCGCATCTCAAGCTCACGGTCGTGCCCGGGCCGCGGGTGCGGGTGCAGAGCATCGCGCTCGACTCGGCCGCGCCGCTGGCGCCACGCACGCCGACTCGCGACGAGCCCTGGACCGACCGGATGGAAAAGCTGCGCAGGACCTGGCGGCTCAAGCCCGGCCAGCCCTTCCGCCAAGGCGACTGGAGCGGAGCCAAGAACGCGACCCTCGCCGAGGTGCGCGGCGACGGCTATCCGACGGCGGCTTGGCAGTCGACCGGCGCTCGCATCGATGCCACCGAACGCACGGCGGCGCTGGCGGCGACGCTGGCCCCCGGCCCGCTGTTCCACTTCGGCCCGGTGCGGATCGACGGCATCCACCGCTACGACGAGATCGCGATCCGCAACCTGGCGACCTTTCGCCCCGGCGACGTCTACAACGAGAAGCTGCTGCTCGACTATCAGGAGCGTCTCACCAAGATCGGCCTGTTCGAGGGCGCGTCGGTCGAGCTCGACGCGACCGGCCCGCCCGAGGCGGCGCCAGTGGTGGTCAAGGTGAAGGAGCAGTCGCAGCACCAGGCGACGTTCGGCATCGGCTACAGCGCCAACACCGGCGGCCGGGTGTCGCTGGAGCATTACGACCGTGCGGTGTTCGGCCTGCCCTGGATCTCGCACACCACGCTGAACTACGGCTCCGAGCTGAAGTCGATCGGCAGCGAGCTGACCGCCTATCCCGACGAGAACCTGTGGCGCAACCTCGCCGCGGCCAACTACGAGCAGCTGAAGGCGGCGGACGAAATCCGCTACAGCTGGACCGTCCGCGGCGGTCGCTCGAAGGACACCAACCGTTTCGAGCGCCTCTACTACCTCGAGGTCGCGCATGCCAGGGTGACGAGCGCGCTGCTCTCCAACTCGAGCGAAGCGATCTCGGCGAACTACAACTGGCTCAAGCGCGACCTCGACAACATCCTCGCGCCGACCGAGGGCTATGCCTTGTCGTTGCAGGGCGGAGTTGGCTATGGCCGCGGCGTCGAGACCCGGCCCGACGTCGCCGGCGAGGAGCGCAGTCGCGACCCCTTCGTCCGCACCTACGCCCGCTACACCTGGTTCCGGCCGTTCGGCCGCTGGTTCGCCAACGCCCGGATCGAAGCGGGCGAGGTGTTCGTGAACAACCGGATCTCGGTCCCGGACACGATCCTGTTCCGTGCCGGCGGCGACGGGTCGGTGCGCGGCTACGACTACCGCACCCTGGGCCCGACCCGCAACGGCGCGGTCGTCGGCGGCCAGGTCATGCTCACCGGCAGCGTCGAGCTCGAGCATCCGTTGACGGCCAAGCTGCCGGCGCTGCTCGGCGCGGTGTTCGTCGATGCCGGCAACGCCGCCGACCGCTGGGGCGAGATCCGGCCGGTGTTCGGCTACGGCGTCGGCGTGCACTACCGCAGCCCGATCGGACCGCTGCGCCTCGACGTCGCCTACGGCCAGGACGTGCACGACTGGCGCGTCCACATCACCGTCGGCATCACCTTCTGAGCCGCCTGAGCATGGCCGACGAGGACGCTCCGATCGCCAGCCCGCCCGCGGGGCTGCCGCCACCACCACCGCCGCGGCGCCGCCGGCGCTACCTCCGGTGGCTGGGCGGCGGCGCAGCGCTGCTGGTGGTGCTCGCGGCGATCGCCGGCGGCGTTCTCGTCTGGGTGCTGCATACCGCCGCCGGCAGCGCCTGGGTCGTGACCCTGGCGCCGCAGCTGAAGGTGGTGGCGCCGCGCGGCTCGCTGCTCGGCGACTTCTCGGCCGAGCGGATCGAGATCACCCTGCCCGGCACGAGCGGCGTGCTGCGCCTCGACGCGCCGAGCTGGCAGGCCCTCGAAGCGAGCCGCGGCAGCGCCGGTCGCTGGCTGCGGCTGACGATCGCGAGCCTGCACGCCGATCGCGTCAGCCTGCTGCCCGGCGCCGCGGCGCCGACGGAGCGCGCCGCGGCGGCAACGCCGCCACAGACGCTGCGCCTGCCGGTGGAGATCGAGGTTCGCGAAGCGAGCGTCGGCGAGCTGCGCATCGGCGCCGGCGACGACGCCTTCGTCCTGCGCGCGCTGCGCGGCCGCGTCCACCTCGGCGCCGAAGACGGCGCCCTGCACCGCTTCGCCGCGCTCCAGGCGAGCCACGCGCGCGCCACCGCGTCCGGCGAGGCGACGGTCGGCGCCGACGCGCCGTTCGCGATCGATGCCAAGGTCAGCGCTGTCTCGGCCGGAACCACGCCGCCATGGCAGGCGAGCGCGAGCGCCCGCGGCCCGCTCGGCGCGCTTGCGGTCGCGGCGACGGCGCGGGTCGCGCCAGCGACGGCCCAGGCCGCGCAGACGTTCGACGCCAAGGCGGTCGTGCGGCCGTTCGCGGCCTGGCCGCTCGGCGAGCTGCAGGCATCGACCGAAGCGCTCGACCTTTCCGCCTTCGCCAGCGACGCGCCGGCGACGAGCCTGAGCGGCCAGGCGACGGCGACGACCAGCGGCCTCGATCGGCCGGCCCTCATCGTCCTCGATCTGCGCAATGCCCGCGCCGGCCGTTGGAACGAGGGCCTGCTGCCGGTGCAGCGGCTGGCCGCCGAGCTGCGTGCCCGGCCCGACGATCCGGGGACGATCGAGGTGCAACGGCTCGCCGCCGAGCTCGGCTCGGGCCGGCTCGGCGGCGGAAAGATCATGGGCAGCGGCCGGTGGACCGCGGAGCGCTGGAACGTCGAGCTCGAGCTCGATCAGCTCAGGCCGTCGGCGCTCGACGCCCGCGCGCCCGAGACCACGCTCGACGGCAAGCTCGGCGCCATCGGCACCGGCTTCGCCGCGGCGACGGTGGCCGAGGCCGCTCGGGTCGAGCTGCGCGCCGACCTGGCCGGCCGCCTTGCCGATCGCCGCCTGCCGCGAAGTGCGCCGCAGAACGCCCGGATCCGCCTCGAGGCGAGCGTCGGCGCGCGCGAGATCCTGCTGCGCTCCGCCGAAGCCAGCCTCGGCGCGGCGCGCGCCACCCTCGCCGGCCGGCTGGGCCGGGCGAGCGCCGATGCGCCCTGGCACGCCTCGGGCAAGGCCTCGCTCGTCGATTTCGATCCGGCACCGTGGTGGCCCGGCGCGCCCGATTCGCTGCTCGCAAGGGGCGCCAATCACCTCAACATGAAAGGCGAGTTCGAGCTCGACCTGCCATCCGCGAGCGCCGGATCTGCGTTCCAGCTGCTCGCGGCGACGCGCGGCAAGGCCACGCTCGCACTGGCCGACAGCCTGCTCGCGGGCGTGTCGCTGCACGGCGAGGCGAGCTATGCCAACAGCAGCGGCGACGCCCGCACGAGCGTCGAGCTGCTGGCGGCCGGCAACCACCTGCGCGTCCAGGGGCAGCTCGCCGCCAGGCCGGCGCAGGACGCGTGGCAGGTGAGCATCGATGCGGCCCAGCTCGCCCGTCTCGCGCCCTTGCTGGAGGCGCCGCGCAAGGGTGCGGCGAACGCCCCGCCGCCCCTGGCCGGCACGCTGACGGCGAACGGCCGGATCGAGGGCCGCTGGCCCGACCTGCGCAGCGACGGCGAGCTGCAGGCCGCGGCACTGCGTCTGGGCTCGCTGTCGGTGCGGCGCGGCGAGGGCCGATGGCGCGTCGGCAGCGTCGCCGACGCGCCGATGAGCGGCACCCTCGCGCTCGACGGCGTCGACCTCGCCGGCCGGGCGATCGAGCGGGTGCGCGTCGAGCTGGGCGGCACCGCGCGGGCGCACAAGGCCGAGCTCCGGATCGAATCGAATGCGCTGCCGCCCGAATGGATCGACGCGATCGCGACCCAGCGTGCCGCGACCGCGCCGGCGGCCGCAGCGCCGGCGAGCGCCGCGACCGGCACGGCCACGCCGCCGGCAACGCCGTCCGGCAGCCGCAGCGCCGTCGTCGTGAGTCTCGAAGGCGGCCTGGTCGACGCCGGCGGGGAACACGCCGCCGGCTGGAGCGGCACGGTGCATGAGCTGCTGGCGCAAAGCCTGGCACCGCCGGCCCGAACCTGGCTGCGCGCGCACGCGCTGCGCGGCAGCTATTTCTGGGGCGGCGGCCCACAGCGTGCCAGCCTCGAGCCGGGCAGCGCCGAGGCGCTGGGCGCAAATGTGCGCTGGAGCCGGATCGCCTGGCAGGCGAGCGACGGCCGCGGCGGCAGCGCGCGCCTCGATGCGTCCGCGACCATCGACCCGCTGCCGATCGCACCGCTGCTGCACGCCATCCAGCCCGACTTCGGCTGGGGCGGCGACCTCGCCGTCCAGGGTCGGCTCGAGGCGCACGGCGCGCCCGCGGTCCGGGTGGATGCGGTGGTCGAGCGCGCCAGCGGCGACCTCGAGGTCACCGACGAATACGGCACCCAGCGGCTCGGCCTCACCGACCTGCGCCTGGGCATCGCCGCCGACGGCGGGGTCTGGCGGCTGACCGCGGCCCTGGCCGGCGAGAGCCTCGGCGTGGCCTCGGGCGCGGTCACGGCGCGAACCTCGCCCAGCGCCGCCTGGCCCGAGCCGAGCACGCCGCTGGAAGGCGTGCTCGAAGTGCGCGTCGCCAACCTCGGCACCTGGGGACGGTGGGTGCCGGCGGGCTGGCGCCTGACCGGCGACATGCATGCGAGCGCGTCGATCGGCGGGCGCTTCGCCGCCCCGGAGTACACCGGCCGGATCGAAGGCGCCCACCTCGGTGTGCGCAACTTCCTGCAGGGCGTGAACGTCAGGGAAGGCAGCGTCGCGATCGCCTTGCAGGGCAGCAGCGCGCGGATCGAGAAGTTCACCGCCCGCGGCGGCACGGGCAGCGTCTCGCTCGAAGGCGAGGCGAGCTTCGATGAAGCTCCCGCGGCACGCCTCAAGCTCTCCGCCGACCGCTTCGAGATGCTCGGCCGTGTCGACCGGCGCATCGTCGCCAGCGGCAACGCCTCGCTCCGGCTCGACGCGACGAACCTCGCGCTCGAGGGCCGCTTCGGCGTCGATGAAGGACTGGTGGACTTCAGCCACTCGGACGCGCCCAGCCTCGGCGACGATGTCGAGGTGATCCGGCGACCGGCCGCAGCGCCCGCCGCGGCGACGGCTTCCGCGGGCGCGGCATCGGCCGCCGCCGCGACGTCGGCGGCGCCGGTGCCGGCGCTGCCGCCGAGCCGGCGCAAGGTCGACCTCGACCTGCGGGTGGCGATGGGCGAAAAGCTTCGGGTCCGCGGCCGCGGCCTCGATTCCGGGCTGCGCGGCGAGCTGCACATCAGCTCGCCCGGCGGCAAGCTGAACGTCGACGGCAGCCTGCGGGCGGTGAACGGCACCTACCAGGCGTACGGGCAGAAGCTCGCCATCGACCGCGGCGAGCTCACCTTCGTCGGGCCGATCGAGAACCCGCGCCTCGACATCGAGGCGACCCGGCCGAACCTCGACGTGCGGGTCGGCGTCCAGGTCGCCGGCCCGGCGCTCGGCCCGCGGGTCCGCCTGTTCTCCGAGCCCGACATGTCGGACATCGAAAAGCTGAGCTGGCTGCTGCTCGGCCGGCCCAGCGACACCACCGGCGGCGCCGACACCGCGCTGCTGCAGCGGGCGGCGCTCGCCCTGCTCGCCGGGGAAGGCACGGCGCCGACGGAGCAGTTCACCCAGGCGATTGGCCTGGACGAGATCTCGGTCCGGCAGCAGACCGAAGGCGACACCAAGGAGACGATCGTCAAGGTCGGCAAGCAGCTCTCGAAGGACTGGTACATCGGCTACGAGCGCGGCCTCAACGCCACCACCGGCAGCTGGCAGCTGATCTACCGCCTGGCGCGGCAGCTCACCGTGCGGGCGCAGGCCGGCGGCGACAACTCGCTCGATCTGATCTGGACCCTGCGCTGGAAGTAGCGCCGCGCGTCAGTGCTCCGGCAGGATTCAGGGGGCGGCGTCCCAGTCGGCCTTCTCGATGTGGTTCTGCAGAAAAGCGTCGACCGCGGCGGCGGCGTCGAGCTTGGCCGGATCGAAGTCGAACTCGCCTTCGTGGGTCGCGCCGCCGTCGAACGAGGCGAAGAAGCGGATCGTGTTGTGGCCGACCTCGTAGTCGGCGATGTAGCGCACCTTGCGACCGCCCGCGCCCTGCGCATGCGTTCCTTCGATTCTCGCCATGCCAATCCTCGCTGCCTGGATCGATCGGCAAGTATGGAGCCGCTGCCCGCACCGCCGCCGAACCCGTGAACAGGTTCACCGAATCGGCCCCTGCCGCCCGTCGGCCGGCCCGGCCCCGCGGGCCCGGGTCCGGTCCATTTGCCCTCTATAATCGGCAGGTCCAGACGACGCTGTAAGTGTTTGATTTTTCAGTGAATAGCGCCGCGATCCGCGGCGCTGGCCCCTGGCAGCTCGGATGGTGGGCCGGATCCTGTTCCGGCAATCGGTGATGCAACGTCCCGCCGCTTCGGCAGGCCGCGTTCCCAAGTGACGCGGCGGCTTCGAGGCACGGGACGGCAGAGCAAACAGACAAGAACCCAACAAAAGGTTTCCCGGCCGAAGACGAGAACCCCGAGAGGATCGACGCTCACGCGCCCCTTTCGGCCCACCGCGCTTCGGCCTGCGTCCCAGTGATCGCCAGCGTGCTCCCAATCCGCTTTTCTCTCACTGCTTCGCGCGCGCCAACGCTGCCCGGGCCCGCGGTCTCGCGACCGCATCTCACACCCGCGTAGTCCAGGGCGATTCCTTCCGGTTTCTTCTCGGCGTTTTCTCGTGCATCGATTCGTCGCCAGCGGCCGGGCCGCGGCGGCTTGAGTTCGGCGCGGCCATTCAGGTGCCGCGCCGCGGAGGAGTGCACATGAAGAGAATGCTGATCAACGCGACGCAGCCGGAAGAGCGTCGCCTCGCGATCGTCGACGGCCAGAAGCTGATGGACTTCGAGACCGAGATCGAAGGCCGCGAGCAGCGCAAGGGCAACATCTACAAGGCGGTCGTGACGCGAGTCGAGCCCTCGCTCGAGGCCTGCTTCGTCGACTACGGCGAAGACCGCCACGGCTTCCTGCCGTTCAAGGAAATCTCGAAGAACTACTTCCGCGAAGGCGTCGACGCCCGCACCGCGCGCATCCAGGACGCGATCAAGGAAGGCGACCAGCTCCTGGTGCAGGTCGAGAAGGAAGAGCGCGGCAACAAGGGCGCGGCCCTCACCACCTTCGTCTCGCTCGCCGGACGCTACCTGGTGCTGATGCCGAACAACCCGCGCGGCGGCGGCGTCTCCCGCCGGATCGAAGGCGAGGACCGGGAAGAGCTGAAGGAAAACCTCGACCAGCTCGAGTACCCCAAGGGCATGAGCCTGATCGCCCGTACCGCCGGCATTGGCCGCACCGCGCCCGAGCTGCAGTGGGACCTGAACTACATGCTCAAGCTCTGGACCGCCATCGACGGCGCGGCCAAGGCGGGCAAGGGCGCGTTCCTGATCTACCAGGAGTCGTCGCTCGTCATCCGCGCGATCCGCGACTATTTCACCGCCGACGTCGGCGAGATCCTGATCGACACCGACGACATCTATGACCAGGCGCAGCAGTTCATGACCCACGTGATGCCGGAAACGGCGCACAAGGTCAAGCGTTACAAGGACGACGCCGCCCTGTTCTCGCGCTTCCAGATCGAGCACCAGATCGAGACCGCGTTCTCGCGCACGGTGAACCTGCCCTCGGGCGGCGCGATCGTCATCGACCACACCGAGGCGCTGGTGTCGGTCGACGTCAACTCGGCCCGCTCCACCCGCGGCAGCGACATCGAGGAGACCGCGACCCGCACCAACCTCGAGGCGGCCGACGAGATCGCCCGGCAGATGCGGCTGCGCGACCTGGGCGGGCTGATCGTCGTCGACTTCATCGACATGGAAGAGTCGAAGAACCGGCGCGAGGTCGAGACGCGGCTGCGCGACGCGCTCCGCTCCGACCGGGCCCGGGTGCAGTTCTCGTCGATCTCGAAGTTCGGCCTGCTGGAGATGAGCCGGCAGCGCCTGCGCCCGGCCCTTTCCGAAGGCAGCCACATCACCT
>Ga0070675_100002392_pt1 | contig 13982 bp, 11 predicted proteins | sample KBSM43metaG_FD_65343 | JGI IMG/M metagenome (GOLD analysis project Ga0070675, IMG submission 65343) | Miscanthus rhizosphere microbial communities from Kellogg Biological Station, Michigan, USA - KBS M4-3 metaG | ecosystem: Host-associated > Plants > Roots > Rhizosphere > Soil ...
TCGCGCGACTTCCAAATCGGCAAGATCGCCTTCAACGAAATCCACCGACGTGAGGTGCGCGATGTTCTGGCGCTTCCCGGTGCAGAGGTTGTCGACGACGCGCACGCGCGCGCCGCGGCGAACCAGTTCTTCCACCAGATGAGATCCGATAAAGCCCGCGCCGCCAGTGACCAGATAAGTCGCCATAGTGAAGGAGAACTGAGCAAAAAAAGGGCCGACCTCACGCCTTCACGTTCCGCTTCGGCGAGGTCGGCGTCAGATTGGGTTAAAGCGTCACAGTCAGCCGATAAGCCGAATTCTGTCCGCCTTCGCGACCTGACGGCCGCTACGGCGAGACGATCATTCCTCTGGGACCGTGATTGCTCACGGTTTCTAGCGACCTACCCGGTGGCTCGGACGGGCCGTCCGTCAGGCGATGCCTTTGCCACCCTATTTGGTCTTGCTCCGTGCGGGGTTTTGCCTGCCACCGACGTTACCGCCGGCGCGGTGCGCTCTTACCGCACCTTTTCACCCTTACCCACCTCCGCCCTTTCGGGCTTCGGCGAGGCGGTATGTTTTCTGTGCCACTTTCCGTCAGATTGCCCTGCCCGGGCGTTACCCGGCGCACTGCCCTGTGGAGTTCGGACTTTCCTCCCGCCTTCGCACCTTGCGGCGCTTCGGCGAGCGATCGTCTGGCTGACTGCGACTACTCCATTATCAAATCCCAAAGCCCAAATCCCAAGTTCCAAATCCCAAGTATGGGATTTACCCGTCTATCTCCTGCTTGATTCCGTACTGTTCGAGCTTCTTATACAGATTGCTTCGCGGCGTATCCAGCGCTTCGGCGGTCTTCGAAATGTTCCAGTTGTTCTCGCGGAGCTTCTCGACGAGGAAGGCGCGTTCGGCGGCCTCCTTGAACTCTCGCAGTGTGCCGGCTGCTGGTGTCGGGCTGCTCGACGGCGCCGCTGCGGCAGCCGTCGACTGCACCGGAGCCGCCGCTTCTGAAGCCATCGGGCGCGCAGCTGAATCGCCGCGAATTTCGGCCGGAAGATCCTCGACGCGAATGAGATCGCCGGGCGCCATGATCATCACGCGCTCGACCGTGTTGCGAAGCTCGCGAATATTGCCTCGCCAGCGATACCGCTGAAGCACCTCCATGGCCCGTGGCTCGAACCGCTTCGGCTTCAGGTTGTGCTCCTCGCTCGTCAACTTCGCGAAATGCTGCACGAGCGCCGGCATGTCTTCGCGCCGGTCGCGGAGCGGCGGCACGAGAATCGGGATGACATTGAGCCGGAAGTACAGGTCTTCCCGGAATTCGCCGCGCGCGATCGCGTCTTCGAGATTCTTGTTCGTGGCGGCAATGACCCGGACATCTACCTTGATCGTGCGTGCCGAGCCGAGCCGCTCCACTTCCTGCTCCTGCAGGACGCGCAACACCTTTGCCTGGGTCTTGGCGCTCATATCGCCGACCTCGTCGAGAAAGATCGTGCCGCGGTCCGCCTGTTCGAACTTGCCGATCTGCTTCTCCGTCGCGCCGGTGAACGAACCCTTCTCGTGTCCGAACAATTCGGACTCAATCAGCTCCTCAGGAATCGCCGCGCAGTTCACCTGAATGAACCGTTGCCCCGCGCGCGGGCTGTTTCGGTGGATCGTTCGCGCGACGAGCTCTTTGCCGACTCCGCTCTCGCCAAGCAGCATCACCGTCGCATTGGTCGGCGCCGCGCGCTGAACCGCCTCGAGCACCTTCCGCAGCGAGGTACTGTTGCCGACGATCTCGTACTTCGCCTCCATCGCGAGCTTCAGCTCGCGATTCTCGCGGCGCAGCGAGCGCAGCTCGAGCCCCTTCTCCACCGTCACCAGCACGCGTTCGCTCGTGAACGGCTTCTCGATGAAGTCGAACGCGCCGAGCCGTGTCGCCTGCATGGCATCGGTGATTGTCCCGTGGCCCGAGATCATCGCGACGGGGACCGATTCGTCCATCCGCCGGATTTCGGCGAGCGTTTCGAGGCCGTTGGTGCCGGGCATCTTGATGTCGAGCACGACCATGTCAGGGGGATCGCGCTTGATCTGCGCGAGTCCATCGGCGCCGGACGCGGCGCCGCTGAACTCGTAGTTCTCGTATTCCAGAATCATCCGCAGCGAATCGCGGATGGCTGATTCATCATCGATGACGAGGATCCGAGGCTTCATGGGAGACTCAGAGCGCAAAAGTCCCTGTGCCTCTGCGCCTCTGAGGCCCGTTCGATGTTTGCACTGCGCATTCGGAGTTTGAATTTACTCGATCTTCACGGTCAGCAGCGCGCGCGTATCGTTCTCCGGCTTGTAGACGTACAGGGTGAGGATGTCGCCTGCCTTGGCGCTCAGGGTCAGGCGCCGGTAATCGTCCACGGAGCGCACCGGATGACGGTTGATCTCGAGCAGCACGTGTCCGCGCTCGACTTCCGCGTCAAACGCAGGGCTCATCGGCTCGACGCGCGAAATCACGACGCCCTGCATCCCGTCGGGCAGCTTGAACCGATCGGCAAAATCGCGATCCAGATCTCTGACCGAAAGACCCAGTCCGGATCCGCGCGCGCTCGACGGCTGCGGCACCTGATCGTCCGTGCCGGCCGGCCGCCGGTCGCGCTGCGGCCGCTCGGCCAGCTTGACCGGAATGTTGATCGGATGATTCTCGCGGAGAATCTGCAGTGACGCCACCGTGCCTGGCTGGCGTGCGGCAATCATCTCGATCAGCTGATCGTTGCCGCTCACCGGTTTGCCGTCCACGGCCACGATCAGGTCGTACGCGCGGATGCCTGCGCGGGCGCCGGGCGATCCCGACGTGACGTCCTGCACCAGGACGCCGTCGTTGGTGGACAGGCCGAGCGACCGCTGCAGGTCCGGATCGACGTCGCGGAGTGAGACACCGATGTAGCCTCGCGACACGTGTCCTTTCTCGCGAAGCTGAGGAAGAATCGCCCGCGCCTGATTGATCGGCACCGCAAAGCCGATGTTCGCGGCGCGGGAGCTGATTGCGGCATTAATTCCGATCACTTCGCCGCGTGCGTTGATCAGCGGCCCACCGCTGTTCCCGAAGTTGATCGCCGCATCGGTCTGGATGTAACGATCCAGGGAGCTGTCAAACAGCTTGCGTCCGATGAAACTGACCACGCCGACCGTGACCGTGTGTTCGTACGCGAGCGGATTGCCGATTGCGACCACCCATTCGCCGACGCGAAGCGCATCCGAGTCGCCGAGTGACGCGTACGGCAGCGGTCGCGTGGATTCAACCTTGATCAGCGCGACGTCCGTATCGGGATCGGAGCCGATCCGCGTCGCGTGGAGGTTGCGGCCATCCGTCAGGCGCACCATGATGCGATCCGCGCCGTCCACGACGTGATGATTGGTGAGGATCAACCCCGCAGGATCGATGACGAAGCCGGTACCCGCCCCGCGGCGCGGGCCCTGCGGATCGCGGCCGCCGGGACGGTCGAACAGCTCCGGCCCGTCCGGCACGGGGAGGCCGCCAAACCGTCGGCTGCGAGCCGATCCGCGCGTGGTCGCATCGATATTCACCACGGCCGGGTTCAACCGTTCGGCCACATCGGCAAACGAAGAGGTCACCGGCGCGAGTGTGGCCCCGGTCCGGCCCCGCACTGAAAACGCCGGCGCGGTTGGTGCGGAGATCGCGGGCTGTGGCGTCATCGAGCCAGCGACAATCAGGCCAATCAGAAACGCGATGGTCGCCGTCAGGCAAACCGTGACGACCACGAACCGACGGGTCATGAACTCAATTATGAAGGGGGAACGGGGAAGGGGGAAGGGGGAAGCAAACCGAGAAGCTCTATTTGATCAACTCCATAAACGCATCTTCATCGAGCATGGGAACCCCGAGCGTCTGAGCCTTCTCAGCCTTGCTGCCTGCCTCCGCTCCAACAATCACACCCGTCGTCTTCTTACTGACAGAATTCGTCACTTTCGCCCCGAGCCGTTCGAGCGCAGCTGTGGCTTGCTCGCGCGACATCGATTGCAGGGTCCCCGTAATGACGTAGGTTCTCCCCGTCAGCGGACCTGGAACCTCGGTGGCCATGCGCTGCTCGAGCGGCACCTCCATGTTGATGCCGGCCGCGCGCAACCGATCGATGAGCTGTCGGTTTCGAGGCTCGTCGAACCAGCTGCGCACCGATTCCGCGAGGACGGGTCCGATTTCCGCGGTGTACTGAAGCTGCTCCTCGCTTGCGGCGCACAGGGCCTCCATTGTTCCGAAGGCCCGTGCCAGTACCTGTGATGCGCGCTCACCGACGTGCCGGATTCCGAGGCCGTAGATCAACCGCCACAATTCGTTGCTGCGACTCTTGTCGATCTGCAGCATCAGCTTCGCGGCCGACTTCTTCCCCATGCGTTCGAGCTCTTGAAGCTTCTCCGCCGTCAACGCATAGACGTCAGCGTAGTCGTGAACCAGGTCGGCGTTGATCACCTGCGCGATCAACGACTCGCCGAGGCCTTCGATATTCATCGCTCCTCGCGAGGCGAAGTGCTCCAGGCCGCGCTGCAGCTTCGCGGGGCACGACGTGTTCTCGCACCGCCACACCGCTTCGTCTTCCGCCCGGTGCAGCGTGCTTCCACATCGCGGGCAAATAGTTGGCATCATCCACGGCCTGGAATCTGCCGGTCGCTTGCTGAGAATGGGCCCGACGACCCGGGGAATCACATCGCCGGCCTTCTCGACGATGACCCAGTCGCCTTCGCGAATGTCTTTCCGAGCGATATCGTCGGCGTTATGGAGCGTGGCCATGGACACGGTCGATCCCGAGACAAAGACCGGATCGAGGTTCGCAAACGGCGTCACCGCGCCGGTGCGCCCGACGTTCACCTCAATGCTCTTGAGGCGCGTCGTCTTCTGCTCCGCCGGGAACTTGAACGCAACGGCCCATCGCGGAAACTTGCTCGTCGTGCCGAGCCGCGCCCTGAGGTCGATGCGATCGAGCTTGATGACGACGCCGTCGGTGTCGAATTCGAGCGTGCGACGTTTTTCGTCCCACTCGCGACAAAAGGCGAGCAGCTCCTCTACGCCTCGGCATCGTCTCCAATGCGGTTCGACCGGAAGTCCCGATTCCTTGAGTGCTTCAAGGGTCTGGGCGTGGGTCGGCGGAGATTCGCCGACAACCTGATAGGTCCACGCACTGAGGCCGCGCTTGGCGACGAGCGCTGGATCGAGATTTCGCATCGTACCGGCGGCCGCATTCCGTGGATTGGCAAAGAGCGGCTCGCCGGCGTCGGCCTTTTCCTTGTTGATCCGCTCGAACACCTTCCGCGGCAGATATACCTCGCCTCGGATTTCGATCCGCCGCGGACGTTTCAGGTCCGCAGTCCTCAATTTCAACGGTATCGCGCGAATCGTGCGAACGTTCGACGTTACTTCCTCGCCGCGAATTCCATCTCCGCGGGTTGCACCGCGCACCAGGACCCCATCCTCGTAGGTAAGCGCCAGGCTGAGACCGTCGATCTTCAACTCTGCGACATAGTCGACCTGCTCGACGGCCTCGCCGGAGGCGGTCAGGCCGCGGCGCACGCGCGCGTCGAACTCGCGCAACTCCTCTTCCGAATATGCGTTATCGAGACTGAGCATCGGTTCGGCGTGTTCGACGGTGACGAATCCCGCCGCCGGCCGGCCACTGACCCGCTGCGTCGGGGAATCCGAGCTGACAAGGTCCGGATTCTCCGCTTCGAGAGCCTCGAGCTCCCGCATGAGCGCATCGAATTCCGCGTCGGCTATGTCCGGATCGTTGAGGACGTAGTAGCGCTCTTCGTGATACCGAATCAGGCGCCGGAGTTCAGGGATACGTTCCGCGGGGTTCATCGCTCGTTAACCACGAAGCGCACGACGCTTCGCGGTTTGAATTTCAGCGGTCCCGTGACAGGACGTAATCAGGCAGATACATCAACGCGTCACGCTCGGCGCTCGCCGGAAAGATCTGCAGCGCGTCCTTGGCGCGTGCGACGAAGTCGGTGGCCACGCGACTCGCGTAATCAATCGAGCGGTGCTGGGCGAGCAGGTTCCTCAGCTCGCGCCATTCGTCTACTGACGCATTCCGTTCCTTCACGATCTTGCGAATCAGCAGCTCCGCGCGCGCGTCGTTGCTGGCGAGCAGGTGGATGACGGGAAGCGTCATTTTTCCTTCACGAAGATCGCCACCGACTGGCTTGCCGAGCGCGTCCTCCTCGCCGGTGAAGTCCAGCAGATCGTCGACAAGCTGGAAGGCCATCCCGATGTTCAGCCCGTAATCCCAGAGCGCATCTTCCTGCTCCGTGTTCGTCCCTGGCCCGAGCATGCCGCCGATCCGGGCGCTTCCCGCGAACAGGTACGCGGTCTTCCGGCGGATGATCTCGAAGTGCTCGTCCTCGGAGAGATCGACGACGCCGTTCTTGGTGAGCTGGTACAGCTCGCCCTCAATCATGCGAAGCGTGACCTCGCACAGCAGGCGGATGAAGTCGAGACTGTCGCGCGACAACGCCATCGACATCGACTTGATGTAGAGAAAGTCGCCAAGCAGCACGGTGACGTCGTTTCCCCAGCGCGAATGGACCGCCTGGCGGCCGCGCCGCATCTCGGATTCGTCGATGATGTCGTCGTGAACGAGTGTCGCCGTGTGGATGAACTCGATGACCGAGCCGAAGAGCGCCGCGTGCTCACCCGTGTAACCGCTCATACGGGCCGCCATCAGCAGCACCGCCGGCCGGATGCGCTTGCCGCCGCCCTGCTGAATGTAATGCCCGATCGTCGGAATCAACGCCACCTGTGATTCGAGATGGCGGACGAATTCGCGCTCGACCTTTTCGAGGTCTCCACGAATTGGCTCGAACATCTGCGCGAGAACGGCCGCTGAGGGTTTTTGCGCGGTGGGATTCACGCGCGTCAATCATATCCCGGCTGAAACAGTCGTGCGAAGTTGGCGCGAGCCGCCTCGCCGATCGTCGTCACGTCGACGCCGCGCAGCGCCGCGATTGTTTCCGCAACGTGCACGACGTTGGCGGGCTCGTTGCGCGTGCCACGATGTGGCACCGGTGCCAGAAAGGGACTGTCGGTCTCGATCAACAGCCGTTCCAGCGGCACCATCTTCGCCACCTCTTTCAACTCGCTCGCGCGCGGGAAGGTGACGATGCCCGCAAGCGACAGGTGAAATCCGAGATCGAGGACGCGCTGCGCCATCGCGCGACCGCCGGTAAAGCAATGGAAGACACCGCCGATCTCGTGCGCGTCTTCCTCGGTGAGAATTCGAAACGTATCCTCTTCGGCTTCGCGCGTGTGGATCACGATTGGCAGCCGACGCTGTTTCGCAAGTCGAATCTGCTGGCGAAACACCTCCTGCTGCACCTCGCGAGGCGCAAAGTCGTAGTGGTAATCGAGCCCGATCTCTCCGAGCCCTCGAGTCAAAAGCTGAGAGTCGATGACGGCAGCCGTGGTTGTCGCGGCGTCCGCGGGATTGTCGGCGAACTTGCCCGCCGCATGCGGATGAATGCCGATCGAAAATCTGACAGCCGGCCACTGAGCGGCGAGATTGCCTGCCTGCGCGATCTCCGGCTCGTCATCCGCCGCGAGAATCACGAGCGCATGCGCGACACCCGCGGCTTTCGCGCGACCGATAACGTCGGCGAGATCCGCGGTAAATTCTGGACCCGCAATGTGGCAGTGCGAGTCAACTACCGTACTCGAGCTCCGGGCGGAACGGGTTCATCGAAGCTCACGAGGATCGGCTTGCCGTCGCCCACGCTTGCGGCGAGCACCATGCCATTTGATTCGATGCCCATCAACTTGGCTGGTTTGAGATTGAAGACGATCGCAATCGTCCGGCCGAGGAGCTGCTCGGGCTGATACGCCTCAGCAATTCCAGCGACGATGGTCCGCTGCTCGTTGCCGACATCCACCTTCAGCTTTACGAGCTTCTTCGACTTGGGAACCGCCTCAGCCTCCAGAACTTTGGCAACCCGCAACTCGACCTTCATGAACTCGTCGATCGAGATCCGGTTGTCCTCTGCTGGCGTGACCCCTGCTCCGACTGCCTGGGTTGCCCCTGGCGCGGATACGGCTCCCGCACCCCCAATCGGCTTCTGTTCACCTTCGGTCGTCATCGCGCGCAATTCCTCCACGTTCTTTTCAATGCGCGGGAACAGCGGCTCGATGGCCCCAAGCCGTGTGCCCGCGCGAAGTGTGTTCGGTCTCAGGTCGGTCCATGGCTCCTGCTGCACCCCGAGCATCCGGCGGATGCGTTCGGCCGCTTCCGGCATGACCGGATCGACCAGCGCAGCAATCACACGCAGCGCGTCCGCTGAGCGGTAGAGGGTCGTCTCCAACAACGGGCGCTCCTCGGGCTTCTTTGCAAGCCTCCACGGCTCGCGCCTGACGATGTACTGGTTGACGCCGCGAACCAGGACATCCCAGATCGCCTGAAGAGCGACGCTCAGTTCGAACCGGGCGAAACCGCTGCGCGCTGCCTCGATGGTCCTCTGAATGTCGGCCTCGAGCGAACGATCCAGATCATCGGCGGCATGAGCGGCCGGTACGGAACCGTCGCAGTAGCGCGCAATCATCGTCGTCGTGCGGCTGACGACGTTACCGAGATCATTGGCGAGCTCCGCGTTGTACCGCGTCAGAATCGCTTCGTCCGAAAAGTTTGCGTCCTGTCCGAGCGTCATCTCACGCATCACGAAATACCGCAGCGCGTCGACTCCAAATACGCCGGCGTAGTCCTGATACCGTGCGACGTTGCCAATCGATTTCGACATCTTCGCGCCGCCCATCAGCCACCAGCCGTGCGCGATGATGCGCCGCGGTGTCAGGATGCCGGCCGACATCAGGAACGCCGGCCAGTACAGCGCGTGCTGGCGGACGATCTCCTTGCCGACGAGATGGGTGACAACAGGCCAGTACTGCTGAACCCGACTCTCGTCGGCCGTGCCAAAGCCGAGGACGGTCAGATAGTTCGTGAGCGCGTCGAACCAGACATACATCACGTGTTTCGAATCGTCTGGAACTGGAATGCCCCACTGAAATGACGTGCGGCTAATGCTCAAATCCTGAAGTCCTGCTGCGACAAACGCGCGGACCTCGTTCAGCCGGAATGCTGGCTGCAGAAACTCCGGGTTCGCGTCGTAGAAATCGAGAAGCGGCTGCTGGTACTTTGACAGACGAAAGTAGTAGCTCTCCTCCTTGAGGCGCTCTACTTTGTTGCCACACGTCGGACACTTGCCGTCGACCAGCTGCGTTTCCGGTACGAAGATCTCATCGACGGTGCAGTACCAGCCTTCGTAGTCGCCCTTGTAGATATCGCCGTTGGCCGCCACGCGACGCCAGAGTTCCTGGGACGCGCGATGATGGCGCGGCTCGGTCGTCCGGATGAAATCGTCGTTTGAGATGTTCAAATCGCGGCACATCTGTCGAAAGCTGGCGGCCATCTTCTCCGCAAAGACGTCGGTCTTCAGTCCAGCTTTCTGAGCCGCGCGCTCCACCTTCTGGCCGTGTTCATCCGTCCCCGTGAGAAAGAACACGTCGTCGCCGAGCAGCCGTCTCGATCGTGCGATGGCGTCAGCGACCATCGTCGTGTACGCATGCCCGATGTGCGGCTGGGCGTTGATGTAGTAGATGGGCGTCGTGAGGTAGAACGGATTCATGGGCGGCGGGTGTCGAGCCACGCCTTCGTGGCCGCGGCCTGGATCTCCTTGACGCTCCTGCCCGTGGCGGTCGCAATACGGACACAATCGTCGAACTCGGGTGCAGCGTTCAGCACTTCGCCGCCGCGCCTGGCGACCTTGAATCGAATCGGCCCAAACGGCGTCACGACGTTTTCGGTTTCGCGATCGAGGCACTCGCGAGTCATGTCGCGATGTCTGACGCCAATGGTCGTCGTCTCGCGAAAGATTGTTGATGTCAGCTTCTCGCGAGTGGCGGGCGTCGCAATCACCGACAACAGCGTGCCGGGCCGATTTTTTTTCATCTGAATCGGCGTATAGAACACATCGAGCGCTCCTTCGACGAGCAGCTTCTCCATCACCACGCCGAAGATCTGCGGATTCATGTCGTCGATTTCCGCCTCAATCACGGTGACGGTGTGCGACGAAGCGGATGCGTCGGAATCGCCCACCAGGACCCGCAACACGTTCGGCGTATCCTCGAAATTGCGGGCGCCCGCACCATATCCGATGCGGCGAACCTTCATCGGCGGAATGCCGCCAAATTCCGTGGCATATGCGGTCACCAGCAACGCCCCCGTGGGTGTGACCATCTCCGCCCCTTGCGTTCCTGAATAGATCGGCACCCCTTCGAGCAACCGAACCGTGGCAGGCGCCGGCACCGGATAGAGGCCGTGCGACGATCGGATCGTCCCGCTGCCGATGTTGAGTGGTGATGCAACGATGCGAGTGGCGCCAATCAACTCGAGTGCATGAACGCTGCTGACGATGTCGACGATGGAGTCGAGAGAGCCGACTTCGTGAAGATGGACCTTGTCGGCCGACGTTCCGTGAATGGTACCCTCCACTTCACCGAGTCGTCCGAACAACGCCTTCGCACGAGCCTTGCCAGCAGAACTCAGCCGCGAGCCGTCGATGAGTGCATAGATCTCCGTGAGCGTTCGGTGCGCGTGCGCCTCGGTCGCCACTGCGCCGTGCGTGTGATGATGATGTCCGCCGCCGGTATCCTCTCCGCGGACGTGGAACTTTGTCCCGCTGATTCCTGCGCGTTGCACACGCTCGGTCCAGACTGCATCACGATCGATGGACAGGCTGCCCAGCGCCGCCCGAATCTCGTCGAGCGGAACGCCTGCATCGATCAGCGCGCCGACGATCATGTCGCCGGAAGCACCGGAGAAGCAGTCGAAGTACAGAACGGTCACAATCCGACAATCTTACTCGACGCGCGCGGTCAGCTCCCCGGCCTCCGCCAAGGAGTAATACCGCTGGTCGGCAAGAATGAGGTGATCGATGACGTCAATGCCCATGATGTCGCCGGCACGCAGCATCCTGTACGTCAACAGCAGATCGTCCTTGCTCGGCCTCGGATCGCCTGATGGATGGTTGTGAAACAGGACGATGGCTGCCGCAGAGGCGGTCGTCGCTTCCCGGAACACCTCACGTGGAAAGACGACCGCCGAGTCGAGCGACCCAACCGCAACCACTTTTACTCGTATCAAGCGGTGCTTGGTGTCGAGCATGACGATGCCGAACTGTTCGACGGAAGCCGCGCCGTATTGCGGCAACAGATAACAGGCAAGCTGCTGCGGCGTGTGGTACTGCGGACGTTCAAGCGCGGTTCGTATCAGCGTGCGCCGGCCCAATTCGACGGCCGCGACAATCTGCGCTGCGCGTGCGGCGCCGACGCCGGGCACGCAGAGTTCGTCAGGGGCACGGCGCGCCAACGCGTGTAGTCCGCCGGCGCGTTCGAGTATGCGGTTGGCCAGTTCCAGCGCACCGGATTCGCGCGAGCCGCTGGCAAGAATGATGGCCATCAGTTCGTTGTCACCGAGCGCGGCAACGCCAGAACGCTGCAGCTTTTCGCGCGGGCGATCGTGCTTGGCGAGCTGTTTCATGGCGCTATACTCAAATCCTCATGTCGCTCCGGCTTTCTGCATGCATCGCGGCCGCAGTCTTTTTCATGGCCTGTGCCGACCCGCCCAACAAAGAGATGGATCAGGCCCAAGGTGCGATCGACGCGGCGCGAGCCGCCGGCGCAGATCGGTACGCCTCCAGTGAGTTCACGGCGGCGACTGATGGCCTCAAACGCTCGCAGGATGCCGTGACGCAGGGCGACTACCGGCAGGCCCTCAACGAGGCGCTCGACAGCCGCGAGCATGCCCAGAACGCCGCCCGGGAAGCGGCCGAAACGCGGGCGCAGCTCCGCGGCGAGGTCGAACGCGACATGGCCCAGATCGCGGGGCTGATTGCCGAAGCCAATACCCGCCTGGCGGCCGCCGGGCGAACGCGGACGCCACGCCGTGTCATCGACGCATCGCGCAGAGAGCTGGCCGCCGTCAATGAACCCGTGCAAAAGGCGGGCGCAGCGATGAAGGCCGACGACTATCTCGCCGCCCGCACGGCATTACAGGGTGTTAAGGAGCGCATCGAGGGTGCGATGAAGGCGCTGGAAGCGCCGGCAGTGCAATCTTCGCGACGCGCGCGCTAGGCCGAGTAGGCAGTTCCTTCGAACACGAGTTCAGCCCAACCAGTCTGGTAAATCCCGTCCTCGCGCCATTCGACCCGCTGGGTGCCACCGGGTGCGACGACGTCGATGTCGCGCGCCGCGCCACCATGTGCGGCGGCGGCAACCGCCGCGGCTGCCGATCCGGTTCCTGACGAACTGGTCGGGCCCACGCCGCGCTCCCAGATCACGATCCGGACGCGATCCGGCGCCTCAATGTGCGCAAATTCGACATTGGTACCGGCCGGAAAGATTGAATGGGTCGATAGCGCGGGACCCAGGCGGTTGAAACGAACATCGTCCGGCAACGCACCCAGGACGACGCACTGCGGATTGCCAACCGACAGGACCGAAGCCGTCACGGTTTCGTCGAGAACTCGGATGTCGACTTGCTGAATGTCCGCGGGTGGTCCAAGCCCTGTCCGAAACGTGTATCTCGAACCTGCAACAGCGAGCAGCTCAAGATGCTTCGTTCCCGCGCACGTCTCGACCGTGATGGTTGATTTCTCGGACAGCCGTTGCCGCTGCGCAATGAGCGCCGCCAGACAGCGGAGACCGTTGCCCGACAACTCCGATTCGCTGCCATCGGCATTGAACAGCCGCATCGTTGCACCGCCCTCGCGCAGCTCGTAAAGGACGATGCCGTCGGCGCCTGCTCCGGTGTGACGTGCGCAGAGGCGACGAACGGCGTCAGGTGAGAACGGCTGATGCCCATCAACCAGCAGAAAGTCGTTCCCGTACGCGTGAGCCTTTGTGATCTGAAGTTCGCGGCTCACGGCACCTGGAACGCACTGAATACGTATGTAAATCCTGCGGTAAAACCGACGCCGGGATCGTTGTTCGTTGCGCCGAGCAGCAACGCCGCGTCCCCGCGCAACCCGCCGTAGGTGTAGCGCAGCCCCATTCGAACAATGCTACGCGACTCGGTGCCCGGCAGCGGTCCAGCGCCACGAGTGTTGGCGCGCCCGGTCACCTCACCGACTATTTCCGCCGCGTTCGTTATGGCGCGGGCAAACGAAACGCCGTACAACAAAACATCGTTCTGACGATTGCCGTTCGTTGGATCGCTGAGAATGCCAAGGCCGACGTTGCCGACGATCCGCACCGATTGCGTCGTCTTGCCCACAAGCACCGTCGCGAAGAAGTCTGTGGTGTCGAGGCCGAGTCCGCTTTCGTTGCCAGCGTTCGGCAGCTTGGTGGCAAACCGGAAACCAAACGCGGGACGCGAGCTCGTTTCGCCGGCGATTCGTATCTTGGTTCCGACGATCACATCCTCCGCATCTGTGGTCGAGGAGCCCGTGGCCGTGACCAAATCCGACAACGGCGCCGGACGGCGGCTATCGATTGACAGCCGCGAAAACGAGATCTGATCGAACTGAACTTCAGCAATCGAGCTGACGCCGATGCTCACGCCGGCAATCGGCACGCGAAAGAGGTCGCCGCGCAATCCCGAGACCGGGTAGACCGCGTCGTTGTCATACTCGACCCCTCCCTCGACAAGCACGCGACCCGCGCCGATCGTCTCGGGATCTTCGGTGAGGAGCGGCCGCTGCTGTGCCACAGCGCTGCCCGCCCCGAGCAAAAGGATCAGGCTGGCGAGAACTATTCGCATCACTCTTTAGAATTGTCGTTTGCTGTCGATCAAGACGGTCACAGGTCCGTCGTTGACCAGCTCGACGCGCATCATGGCCTGGAATTCGCCGGTGGCAACCGGCAGTTGTGCCGCGCGCAATTCTCTCACGACGCTTTCATAGAGCGTGCGTGCGATTTCCGGCGGAGCCGCCGCGTCAAACGCCGGGCGACGCCCTTTTCGAATGTCACCATACAGCGTGAA
>Ga0070675_100002395_pt1 | contig 13979 bp, 11 predicted proteins | sample KBSM43metaG_FD_65343 | JGI IMG/M metagenome (GOLD analysis project Ga0070675, IMG submission 65343) | Miscanthus rhizosphere microbial communities from Kellogg Biological Station, Michigan, USA - KBS M4-3 metaG | ecosystem: Host-associated > Plants > Roots > Rhizosphere > Soil ...
TCGGTCAACGCCGCACCCAGGTCGCTTTCGGGATCGACGAAGACGAGCAGAACTCGTGCGCTCGAGGCGTCGACTTCGTGAGCAGCGTCCGCCTTGACCAGCGCCGCTCTGCATTCCATCCACTGATCGGGCGAATCGCGGCGTATCAACAGGCGGCCTTCAATCGCCATGACCAACTGCACGCTGTGATGTCTGTGCGTGTCCGAGACGTACCCTGGCCCCCAGACGATCATCGCAGCGGGCCAGAGCAGCGCACATGGCGCTGCGGTGATCAGCGAGGGTGTCAACTTCTCCGGGCCATCAATCTGTCCGATAAGCATCGTTCGCGTCCCCCAGCCAGTTCCTTCAATACACGATTCTCTCGCCACGCCGACAATATTCAAGTAGGTACGTTGAGGTAACCACCAGCCAAATTTACCGCGACTCGCCGCGCAGAGTCTTGAGGGCGGCTACGGGCCGGCGGTCCCGTGTTTCGTCGGTCTTCGCCTGCTCGATCGGCAGAGCTAGCGCCTCTTGCTTGCTGTATCCCTGGCGCTCTGATCGTCTCCCACGCGAGAACCCAACGGTTCGTGACCTCTGGCTAAACACATGCTGCGCACCGTTCGCGCCGCACAGGGCTCACAGCCAGTTCGTTCAAGACGCAGCACTGCGTCCTCATTAGGATCGCAAACGGATCGAGGAGATGCTCCGTGCATAGAAGGCTGACTGTCCTTGCTGTCGCATTGCTGTGCACGCCTTCCTCACTGTGCGCTCAAGTCATCAGTCTCGCGGAGGCCGCGCGGGGCGCGGCAGCCAACAATCGATCGATTCAGGTCGCTCAGCTCGAGCGGGAAAAGGCCGCGGGCGAGATCAGCGCCGCGACAACGAACCGTTTTCCGATCTTTTCCGTGACCGCACTGGGCTCCCAACCGCTCAGTCAGTTAGGGATCACGTTGGAACGAGGAAGTCTGGGCGTCTATCCACACGATGGACCAATTCCAGGCCAAACGACGACGCTCACGAGTCCCCTGCGATTCGGGTTCATCGGCTACGCGAGCGTGGCCCAGCCGCTCACCCAACAGCACAAGATCGGGTTGGGAATCGATTTAGCGCGTGTGGGCGCCGAAGCCGCGAGCGAGCAGTTCCGTGCGAAGCAGCAAGCCGTCGTCAACGAGGTGCGACGCCTCTACTACGGAATCGCGCAGGCCGAGAGCGGTCGAAAGACGCTGCGGGCGACCGTCGACTTTCTCCAACAGCTCGATCGCGAGACGAACCAGCAGGTCGTGCAACGGGTTGCGTTGCAGGCCGATCTGCTTGCCGTGAAAGCACAACTCGCGCAGGCGGAGTACGCCCTTCTGAAGATGGACGATCCGGTCCAAACGCAGAAGGAGCAACTGAATCGGCTGATGGGGCGTGCGGTCGACACGCCGCTTGAGATCGATCCAGCGAGCATCGTCGACGCCGAAGACGTGTCGCTGCAGGACGCATACGCCGAAGCGCTCGCAGCCCGCCCAGAGATCCGTCTGGCCAAGATCCAACAACGAAAAGCCGAACTGGAGCGTCGGCTCAAAAGCGCCGAACGGATCCCCGATATCAGCCTTTCGCTCTTCGGGCTGCGGACGATCAATTACAGCAGCGTCCTTCCCAATAACATCAGTAGCGTCGGGATTCAAGGCACCTGGGATGTGTTCGACTGGGGCAAGAAACGGGAACAGCTCGACATCAAGCGCCAGGCCGAAGCGCAGGCAGCGCTTGAATTGAAGGACGCCGAAGCGCTCGTCATGGTCGACGTCGGTCATCAGTACCGGCGAATCATCGAAGCGCGGAAGGAACTCGAGCTCGCGCGAGCGCTTCAGACGTCGAGCGTCGAAGCCTTTCGCGTCGCACGAAACCGATACCTCCAACGGGAGGCCATCTTAAGCGAGGTGGTCAAAGTGCAATCGGGCCTTGCTGACGCCGATCATCACTACACCCAGGCTTTAACGGATCTCGCGACGGCACAAGCCGACTTTGAAAAGGCGCTCGGGAGGGATCGATGAATTCTCAGTGCCTTTCCAGCTCTTTCTTGTTCGCGGCAGTTCTCGCCGCCCTCAACAACGGATGCACCGGCCAGGGTGCGACAATCGCCAGCGTTCACAACGCGAAAGCCGTCCGCATGGTCGCGGTCGAACGGGTAAGCGGCCCCGGGCCCACGGCCTACTCAGCGATCATCGCCCCGAACGCGCAAGTTGATCTGGCCTTTCGCATTCCGGGCTACGTCGTCGCGGTCCATCAGGTGAAAGGCGGCGATGGGCGAATTCGTCCGTTGGAACCGGGGGACGCCGTTACGTCCGGGTTGATCCTCGCGCACATTCGCGCCAGCGATTATCAGGCGATGGTCGACAAAGCCCACGGCGCGAGCGATGAATCCGCTGCGGGAATCAACGCCGCTGAAGCCCAGCTCGCTGAGGCTCAGGCCGGCTTCGCTCAGGCCGACGCCGACTTCGCACGCATCGAGACCTTATGGCAGCAAGAGAGCGTCACGAAACCGGCGTACGACGGAAGCAAAGCGAGACTCGACGTTGCACGCGCGAAGGTCGATGCAGCTCTCGCGGCGATCGCGGCGGCGCGGGAGCGCAACACCGAAGCGGGTGCCCAGCTCCACGAAGCTCGCATCGCGCTTGGCGACACCGAGCTCCGTGCGCCGTTTGCGGGAACGCTGCTCGAGCGCCGCGTCGACGTGGGTACGTTGGCCGCGGCGGGAGCTCCGGCTTTCGTGGTGGCGGACCTCCGTCTCGTGAAGGTCCGCTTCAGCATCCCCGATACGGCTCTTCGCGAGTTTCGCGCGGGGCAGGTTTTGCCTCTGAGCGTTGACGCGTTTGGAGACGAGCGGTATGAGGGCCACGTACTCTCGATCGCGGCGGCCGCAGATCCCAAAGCGCGGTCCTTTGAAGTCGATCTAACGGTTGCTAACCCCGAATTGAAACTGCGCTCAGGAATGATTGCGTCGATCCACGTTGCCAGCGGCAAGGATCACCAGCAGCTCCGCATTCCAGTCGACGCCCTCGTTCACGATCCGACGACGGATCGATATCTCGTCTACACGGTGGAAGAACGGGACCGGAAGACGGTTGCGACGGCCATTCCGATCCGGCCCGGGCCGTTGTCCGGAAATCAAGTGTCGATTCTCGAGGGCTTGCAGCAAGGTCAGCGAATCGTCGCGTCCGGTGCCAACCTGCTCAGGCCGGGCGATGTCGTGAAGGAAATTCAATGAGCATTGCGCGGTTCTTCGTCGAAAACCGGCACGTTGCCTGGGTGCTTCTGGTCGGCGTCATCGCCTGGGGTGTCTGGGCGTACGACGCGATGCCCAAACGCAAGGATCCCGACATCCCGGTGCGACAGGTGGCCGTGATCACACCCTGGCCGGGCCAGAGCGCGGAGCGCGTCGAACAACTGGTGACGCGCAAAGTCGAAGAGCGCGTCGCCCAGAACATTCGTGTGTCCGAGATCAAATCGACCTCTCGATCCGGACTCTCGATCGTCTACGCCGAAGTCGACGAGATGGCACGGATCGACACCAGCAAGGAATTCGACGACATCAAGGTCAAGCTCGACGCGCTGGCCGATCTACCCGAGGGGGCTGGGCCGATTCAGTACATCAAGGAATTTGGCGAGACCTCGGCCCTCATGCTGACGGTTGCCAGTCCGCCGGCGAGCGATGTGCAGCTTCAGCTGCTGGCGAGTCAGATTGCGGTCGCAGCGCCGCCGCAGCCGACATCGACTGACGTGGTGCTGTGCAGTTCAGGCACCCCAGATCCTTCGTTTGTCCACGAGGCCGGCGGATTGCTTGGCGAAGCGCTGATCCGCCAAGGCCTGACCAACGACCTTCAGACGATCCCTGGCAGTAACTTCGTCGTCCTCCGCATGTCCGCGCGACGGGAGGTCAGCAACTCGGCTCTGGCGGTTCAGCGCGTCTGGGAAGAGCTGCCGCAGGGGGCCGACATCCATCCTGACGTGTGGGATCCGATCGTCGTCGCCTCCGGCAGCAATGTCGTCGATGCACTTCGACGTCATGCCGGACCGAGATACTCGTACCGCGAGCTCGACGACTTCACCGATCGCATCGAGAAGGCGATCCGGGTTGCGCCCGAAGCCTCGCGTGTCACCAGGGTCGGTGTCATTGAAGAGCAGATCGAAGCGCGCTATTCGCAAAACCGGCTGGCAGCGCTCGGGATCGTGCCTGCCGCGCTCGGCGGTATTCTGCGGAACCGCAACACAACCTTTCCAGCCGGCACGGTGAACGCCGGAGGACGCGATCTCGCGCTCGAACAGTCTGGAGAATTCCGGACGCTTGCGGATATCGACACAGCGGTGTTCACGACCGCGACCAACGGCACGCCGATCTATCTCCGCGACATTGGCAGCGTCCATCGTGGGTATCAGCATCCTGCGCGCTTCCTGTCCTACTACACGTGGCGCGCGCCGAACGGCGATTGGCAGCGGGGCCGCGCGATCACCGTGTCGACCGAGATGAAGAAAGGCGAGCAGATCGATCGGTTCGGGACCGCCGTCGGCGCTCGGGTCGAAGCGATCCGTCAGTCTCTGCCGTCAGACCTCGTCATCGGCACGACGTCCGACCAGAAACGTCAGGTGCGTGAGAAGCTCGACCTCTTCAATCGAAGCCTCTGGGAGGCAGTGGCGCTGGTCGTCGTCGTGTCGTTGATCGGCTTCTGGGAATGGCGATCGGCCCTGCTGATGGCGCTGTCCATCCCGATCACGCTGGCGATGACGTTCGGATTGATGGCGCTTGCCGGACTCGACATTCAACAAATGTCGATCGCATCGCTCATCATCGCGCTGGGCCTACTCGTCGATGATCCCGTGGTCGCCGGCGATGCCATCAAACGCGAACTCGCGCAGGGGAAATCGCGATCGATTGCAGCCTGGCTCGGACCCGACAAGCTCTCCAAAGCGATTTTGTACGCCACCCTGACCAACATCGCCGCCTACTTGCCGTTCCTGCTGCTCAAGGGCGACGTCGGCCGGTTTATCTACAGTCTGCCGGTCACGATTGCCTGCTCGCTGATTGCATCCCGCGTCATGTCGATGACATTCCTTCCGCTGTTGGCGTACTACATCCTCAAGCCGGAAACCGAATCTGCCGAGCACTCCGGTGACACTCAATTCGGCATGTGGTACCGGCGTGCGGTCAGCGTCGCGATCACACATCGTGGGAAGGTGCTGGCCGTGTCTTCGCTGGTGCTCGTTGCCGGCGGTTTTTTCGCGACTCATCTCCGTCATCAGTTCTTTCCCCGAGATGACTTCTACCTGGCGTATGTCGACGTTCGTCTGCCGGAAGACTCGCCGTTGGCTGAGACCGTGCGTGTTGCCCGGGAAGCCGACCAGGTGATTCGCGACGTAGCTGCGCAATTCGATCGCTCGCCTTCACGGCCTGCGGAAAATGTTTCTGTTCTCGCGTCGGTCACCTCGTTTGTCGGTGCCGGCGGACCGCGCTTCTGGTTCTCGGTGCCTCCGGAGCCGCCGGCGCCCAATTATGCGCAGCTGCTGCTGCAATTCACTCGAAGCGAAGACACCAACCGCGTCGTGGGCGCGCTTCAAGAAGCGCTCGCGACGCGCGTCGCCGGCGCGAGAATCGACGTCCGCACGGTTGAGACCGGACCGCCAACTCTGATTCCGGTATCGATGCGCATCCTGGGCGACGATGCGCGGACGTTACGGAGCGAAGCCGAGAGGTTGAAGGGGATTGTGAACGCCTCTCCCTTTGCGATCAACGTCCGCGACGACTGGGGCAATGACGCCATCCGCATGCGTCTCGAGATCGATCAGGATCGCGCCGGGCTGGTCGGCGTGTCGAACCGGGATATTGCCGTCTCCACGTATTCCGCCGTCAACGGTGCGCCGATCGGAATGTTGCGCGAAGGGCGCAAGAACATCCCGATCGTCCAGCTGATGGATTACGGGCAGCGCGAAACCGTGACCGACCTGCGCCAGCTTTATGTCTACGCGAGTCAGGCACCCTCCACATTCACACTCGGTCAGATCGCGAGCCTGACCTACAGTCCGGAGGTGGCCGTCATTCATCGCGTCAACCAGTATCGTGCGATCACCGTCGCGGCGCTGCCCGCGCCGGGGCATCTCGCGGCGGACGTGACCGAGCCGCTCATGCCGCGACTCCACGAGTTCGAACAACAGCTGCCCCAGGGTTATCGCTTTGAAATCGTCGGAGAGTTGGAGGAGCAGCTGAGGGGCCAGAAGCAGTCGCTGGTCGTCCTGCTTTCGTCAGTCATCGCGATCTATGTGGCGCTTGTCTTCCAATTCAAGAACGCCGTCAAACCGTTCATCGTCTTCGCGGGTATTCCATTCGGAGCGGTCGGTGCCTTCGCGAGCCTCTGGGTGATGGGGATGCCCATGGGATTTCTCGCGATCCTGGGGATCACGAGCCTTATCGGCGTCATCGTCAGCCATGTCATCGTGCTGTTTGATTTCATCGAAGAACAACACCGGCACGGCGCGCCCTTGCAGGAGGCCTTGATCGGCGCAGGGATTCGCCGAATCCGGCCAGTCCTCATCACGGTCGGCGCGACGGTGCTGGCGCTGTTTCCGCTGGCGTTGCACGGCGGGCCGCTCTGGGAAGCGCTCTGTTACGCGCAGATTGGCGGCCTCAGCGTCGCCACGGCAATCACGCTGTTTCTGGTGCCGGTCATCTACTCAGTGTTTGTCCTTGATCTGAAGATTGTGGGCTGGAACGTCTCACCGAAGGAAACCTGATGCTCTTCCTTGTCGAACTCGACCACGTCAAAACCACCGCGCCCGCTACACCGGAGGCCGGTCGCGCGTTCATCGAACAGGTAATCTTTCCGACGCTTGCACGCGGCGAGGAGCTGATGTCGGAAAAGAAAATCGTGGCCGGCGGGGCCGTGGTCGGCCGAGTGTCGCTACGGTTCATCATCGAGGCCGAAACACCCGGACAGGCTGATCAAATTGTGTCGAGCCTGCCGGTATGGGTGGTCGCCGAAACTCGAGTAACGCCACTGATCGCGTTGAGCGAGCGAAGAAATCACGTGCAGCAGCTTCTGGACAAGCTCAAATAAAGGTTATCTGCCCTGCGCTTCTCGTTGCGCACGGGCTGATGTTCTGGCTGCTGCTGCGGCCAATCGGAGTCTTTCTTCCACAACACTGAGGACGCCGTGAAACAACGCACGCTGATAACCGGTCTTGCGTTCGGCGAGTCGCCACGCTGGCACGACGGCCGGTTGTGGGTTGCCGACTGGGGTGCGCGACAGATCCTCGCCATCAATCTTGAGGGCAAGAGTGAGGTCATCGTCCAATTGGAGTCTTCTGCATTTCAGCCGATCTGCTTCGATTGGCTGCCGGATGGGCGCCTCTTGGTCGTCTCCTCGAGAGACGGGCTTCTCTTGAACAAGCAGGAGAACGGAGCGCTGGCGACTTATGCCGACCTGACTCAGGTCGAACGTGGTTTCAACGAGATCGTAGTCGACGGCCGCAGAAACGCATACGTCAACGGCGGCGGTTTTGACCTCATGGCGGGCGAGAAGTTTGCCCCGGGAATCATCGCGCTGGTGAAGAACGACGGTTCGGTTCGCCGCGTTGCCGATGGCCTGGCATTTCCCAACGGCATGGCAGTGACAGCCGATAACTCGACGCTGATCGTCGCAGAGTCCTACGGCAAGAAACTCACAGCGTTCGGCATTGAGCAGGATGGCGCGCTTTCGAATCGCCGTGTCTGGGCTGACCTCGGCGACGGAGTGCCCGATGGCATTTGCCTGGATGCCGACGGCGCGGCGTGGTACGCCGACGTGCCGAACAAGCGCTGCGTGCGGGTCCGCGAAGGGGGAGAAGTTCTGCAGACCGTCGAGCTGAAGCTCGGGTGCTTCGCCTGCATGCTCGGCGGCGCCGACGGCAAAACGCTCTTCATGGTCGTTCGTGAATGGCGAGGCATTGCAAGTGCGGCCGACACCGCGCGAACCGGTCAGGTGTTAGCGATAGATGTGGTCGAACAGCACGTCGGTTGGCCATAGAGGCCCTTGCGCGACGCGGGGATTGAGTCAGGATGATGACCCGTGGACCTAAATGACAAAGTTGCACTGGTGACCGGGAGTTCGCGTGGGATTGGTGCGGCAATCGCCCGCCTGTTCGCCGATCGAGGCGCAAGGGTAGCGATACATGGCCGAGATGCCACGGCGATGTCAGCAGCGCAGGCGGCCGCCGATCGCGCCGGGGGACGGTCAATTCAAGTGGCGGCCGATGTCACAAGATTCTCCGAAATCGAAGCCATGCGGTGCCGGATCGAACAAGAGCTCGGGCCCATCGCGATCCTCGTCGCGAGTGCGGGCGGCAGTTTCACGCCGCCAGCACCCCTCGAAGAGATTAGCGAGGAGGGATGGCGCGCCTCTGTCGACGGCAACCTGACGGCCACGTTCTTGACGATCAAGAGCGTGTTGCCTGGGATGAAAGAACGGAAGGGTGGCTGCATCATTACCATTTCGTCGATGGCCGGCCATCGACCTCACGCCAAGGCACCCATTCCGTATTCCGCCGCGAAGGCCGGGATCGAAATCCTGACGAAGGACCTTGCCGCCCAGGTCGGTCCGTACGGCATCCGAGTGAATTGCATCGCTCCAGAAACGATCCTCACTGAACGGAACAAAGAGCGCATTCCCGACGCGCAGCAACGGGAACTTGCGGAGCACCACCCGTTAAAGCGTCTTGGCACACCTGAGGACGTCGCACGAACGGCACTCTTTCTCGCGGCGGAGGAATCGAGCTGGATCACCGGCGTCGTATTAGACGTCGCTGGTGGCGCCTTGATGTAAACGTCGATGATTCTGAAGATCTGGCAGTTCATCAACATCTTACTCAGCGCTTTGGTCGTGGGTGTGTTCTGGGGTCCTTGGCTGGGCCTGAGTCGGTCGATCGCATCGTTCCCACCGGAAACGTTTCTTGCGATCGGACAGAAGATGATTGCCAACCTGGCTCCGGTGATGCCGGTGCTCATGCCCTTCGCCATTCTGTCGACCCTGCCGGGCCTGTTTCTGATGTGGCGCCGACGCTCGGCGGCGTTTCATTTGACGCTCGTCGGTTTTCTGCTGTTCGTAACCGCACTCGTTGTCACCCTGGTCGTTGAAGTACCCATTGACAATACAATCAAAGCGTGGACGGTCGCATCGCTGCCGCCGGACTGGTCTCAGCTTCGCGATCGTTGGGAGACCTTCCACGTGATTCGAACGTTCGCTTCAGTGACCGGTCTGGCTCTCATCCTGGCCGGTGCTGTGTGGCAGGCACCCTCCGCATGACGACGGCGCTTGCGGGACAGGCCGACTTGAATTCGATTGAAGAGGCAAGCCTGCGCACTCGACGAGCAGCATTACGGCGGCTCGGTCTTCGGCGCGGGCTGTTCCAATCTGAATATTCATTGACGCCGGAATCGCGGCGTATCAACAAGTGGCCTTCGATCGCCGTGACCAACGGCACGCTGTGATGTCCGTGCGTGTTCGAGATGTACCCGGGTCCCCAGACGATCATCGCAGCGAGCCAAAGCGGGGCGCATGGCGCTGCGGTGATCAGCGAGGGAATCGCGTTCTCAGAATCATCAACCTGTCCGATAAGCATCGTTCGAGTCTCCGAGCGGTTCGTTCAAGACATGATTCTGTCGCCCCGCTGACAATACTCGAGGGGGTCGGTGAGGTGACCACTAGCGGAGACGAGTGCGATGTCGGCGATCGTGAACAGTGCAGGAGCGACTACGAATATCACCGCGGCCGGTGGACTGGATCTTGCGAATTGATTCGTATCGCGCCGAACGCTGCGAGGACCAATTCAAAAGCAACATTCGGAGTGCGCCGGCCGACGGCATCGAGGTACAACGCAGTCGATGTGGACTGCGGCCGACATTCACGAGTCTAAACGATGGTCTATCGTGGTACGGGGTAGGGCATCGAACGAACTCGAGAGGGAAGCGTCGGCGAGCACATCGGAGTCCGATTCAATCAGTCCGAGGAACTCGAGGCTCGCGGAGGGGACTCTGAAAGTGAAGAATCTAGTCGAGTTCACTGACGGTTACATAGCAGTCTGGAGTGAGTCGGACGCGGAACGTCGGGGCGCCATGGTTCGCGATCTCTGGACTCAGGATGCGCGTCAGCTTCTGCAGCCGCCGATCGAGATCAAGGATGCCGCGACGGCAATCGGAATGATCCCGGTCCTCGAGATACGGGGACACGAGGCGCTCGAGCGAAGGATCTCCAAAGCGTACGAACGCTTCGTCGCACCCGGAATCTTCGTGTTCCGGCGACGAGCCAGTCCCGAACGCATCCGCGACCTGGTCAAGCTCAATTGGGACATTCGGTCGACCCCCTCTGGACTCTGCTCGGCCAACGAGCCGTACAGACCGACGCCCGCGTTGTTGATGAGGATGTCGATCGCGATCCCAGCCCTCGTGAGGTCGGCGCATAGTTGAGAAATGTCGGTTGCGCTTGACAGATCCCTCGATTCCGCGCGGACGCCGACACCATACCGCGTGTGCAGGTCTGCCGCGACCATTTCAAGTCGGTCGCGATCGCGACCAACGATGACCAGGTTGTGTCGGTCGTTGGCCGCCAGCCGTGCCAGCTCGAGGCCGATGCCGCCGGACGCTCCAGTGATCAGTGCCAATCTTTGGTCCATGGAAGGTCTCGAACGGCGTGTCTCGCAAAGACCGCGCCGACCATCTGCAACAATCTGCGGGGAGTCGGTCGCATCGACGCACGCGCGGATCAATGAAGACGCATTAGTTTCTTCCGCAAGACGCTACGCGTCGTAGGCCGAAACCAATAGAGGTCACACTCGATCCTCAGCGGCCCCACCGCGTTGGCAACATGCCGATTGGAGGACATCGACGCGAGCATTTGAGAGTGCCCTATCGCTCCGCGCCGTGATTCCAACCGCGGTATCCCTTCGCGTTAGCTCGGCTCAATTCGACGAAGGGAATTAGCACGTCCGTCTGAGCTGGCCGGTTGCCGGCGACGATGGCCGCGCCGATCTTCACCGCGGTTTCTCCGACGACGAAGGGATCCTCGCCGGGCGAAGCGGCGATCAAGCGTTCCGGAGAAGTCATCGCGGCGACTGACGTTGGCGAGCCTTCCATGCCGACAATGAAGACGTCGGATCGTCTTCGTTCGAGCGCCTCCTGTTCGCAGTAATAGGCGACTGGGTCGTTAACGCCATACACGGCGTTCAGATCTGGGTAGTCGGCGAGGAATTCACTCATCACGCGACGGGCACCATCACGCGTCATCCCGGTATTTCGATTGGCGACGATTTCGATCGCCGGAAACCTGTGAAGCTCGCTCACGAATCCCGCAACGCGCAGTTGTATGGGAGCCGCATCAGCAGGCCCGTTGGCGATTGCCACCTTGCCCTTGCCCGACAGCTTTGTGGCCACGAACCGTGCCGCGAGCCCCCCACCCTGGCGCTCGTCGGGCTTCACGACCGCGTCGGTTCCGCCGGGGACGTCCGCGTCGATCGCCACGACAGTGATGCCAGCCGCCCGGGCCCGTTGCACGGCGGCCGAGCCATCGCCCGCATAGGTGCGTTGAATGACGATCAAGTCAACGCCATCCCGCATCGCGGCCACGATTTGGTCGGTCTGAACGTCGGGATTGTTCGTGCTGCTCACGGCGGCGAATCGGACGTTCGGATTCGCGTCCTTGGCGGCTTTCTCGGCTCCGCGCACGACTTGATCGTAGTACCGTCCGCTGCTGTCCTCGGAAAGGACAACGAGAGCGGACGTCAGACTCCTCGACTGGGCGATCACCAAGAAATGGACGACTTGCAGCGCCAGACTTACTCCTACGGCAACAGCCGCGATTGACGGGCCGAGTCGCCGAGGGCACGGGGCACCGCCCACGGAGAACTGAGTAATGACGGTCTTCTTCGTATCGTGCGCTGTGGAGAACAATATAAGGCTCCTTGTCGCGAAAAGGCAGTCCGCGGACCACCAACCGCCCGAGTGCGATTTTTCCTACACCACCGGGATCTTGCATCGCCATCAATCGAGATCTATTCCGCAGCGGCCACATGTCTGATTGGATCCCATCCTCCGCGTCGAGTCGTGCGAGGACTCTCACTCAAGGCCCACGGCGTTTGATCCTACAGACCGTCGGTGCATCGCGTCTTGAACGAACCGGCTATCAGATGGCGAGCGCGATCTGCGCGCCGCTCGGGGGCGTGCGGAGCGAGCGCGGTGGTCGGCGTCGACCTCGCAGGCCGGCGATTCAGCCGAGCTCCGACGCTCTCACGCTCCCTTCGATGCAGACGGCACGGTGAGATCAGCCAGTTCGTTCAAGACGAGGCCGTTGGTCGATCGTTACGATCGATGGGCTGTCATGCTGGTGCTGATCGTCCTGTTCGGATCGCTGCTCGTCTTTCGAGCAAGCGGCCTCGGCGGCGTGACGATGTTAGCGACATGGCTCGCGAGCGCGCGCGCCGCACTCGCGGTCATGTTCCTGTTCACATCCATATCGCATTTCACGCCGATGAAGAAGGATCTTATCGCTATGGTTCCGGCATCATTGCCGCGCCCCGACGTGTTGGTGTTCATCACAGGAATCGCGGAGGCGCTCGGCGCCCTTGGATTGCTCGTACCGACGACGCGGTTCTGGGCTGTGTGCGGCCTCATCGTGCTGCTTCTGGCGATGTTGCCGGCGAACATCAGTGCAGCGCGGCGCGGGGTGCTCCTAAAAGGCCGTGTTGCGACGCCGCTGTCGCTCCGGATCCCAATGCAGCTGCTGTTCATTGGGTGGGCCTGGGTCGTCCGATGACGCGGTCAAGCCCCCCAGACTCTTTGCTTCAGGAGGGTAATCGTGGCGACCGATACATCGGTTCTCGTCGTCGGGGGGAGTCTGACTGGTTTAACGATGGCCCTCATGCTGGCTCACCGACAGTCCCCTGCGTCGTCGTTGAGCGAAATGCGGGGACGACGGTCCAATATAAGTTCCGCGGCATCTCGCCGCGATCGATGGAGATTTACCGGAGCCTCGATGGAACGTAGCCCTGGCTGAACAAAACGAGATGGCGGATGGGGCAATCAGTTGGCGTGGAGTCACGCCCACGGTTCGGCGGACGGTACGAGTCAGGTGCGGCGCGTCGGCAAAGCCGGCAATGTATGCAGCCTCGGTGACCGTGTGGCCCACGGCAAGCGCTGCGGATGCATGCTGAACGCGCAGCCACGCGAGGTAGGGACGCAGAGGAATTCCCAGAGATTCGGTGAAGACGTGCATCAAGCGCGACGGGGACATCTGCGCGACCTGCGCGAGGCAGACGAGCGAAGTCGCGTGTCGCTCCAGTCCATGTCGACGAACATAGTCAACTACCCGCCGAACGCCGGGATGAATCGGTCGTTGACGGGTCGCACTCACAAGTTCCGATCGAACCCACGCGTTGAGACGACTGGCGTCAACCGCTTCGGTTCCCACCAGCGCGCGTCGCCAGCGTTGGACAACAGCCTCTGGTATCGCAGCGACGCGCGAACCATGCCCGAGCTCGGGACCCGCCGTGATGTCGTTGTCAGGATGCACGAATCCGATCACGAGCGGAGCGCCGCCGCTGTCAATCTCGAACGGCGTCGGTGCTGCGGCGGAAATGGCGCCACATCGCCTCCACGTCGCTCCGCCTTTCAGCCTGACACGCAGGCTGCCTGTGAACGGGAAAATTACTTGAGCGGCATAGTGCGACTGCGGCCGATAGCCGGCGCCCGGATTCCAGACGACGATTGCCGTAGGCCATGGTGAAGCGGCGTCGTGTCTCACGGCGACGGGCGATTGTTCACGTCGAGTGGCGGCATCAAGAAGCCAAGGCACAATGACCCTACTGATATCGAAGGGAGGTGGATACTCACAATGACCAGTTTGGTAAATTTCGACATAACCACCGTGTGGGGTCGTTGCGCCTGGAAGAATACGAAGTCGTTGGTGTCGAGGACACACATGGTGTCGTTCACCTGCAGG
>Ga0070675_100002400_pt1 | contig 13971 bp, 12 predicted proteins | sample KBSM43metaG_FD_65343 | JGI IMG/M metagenome (GOLD analysis project Ga0070675, IMG submission 65343) | Miscanthus rhizosphere microbial communities from Kellogg Biological Station, Michigan, USA - KBS M4-3 metaG | ecosystem: Host-associated > Plants > Roots > Rhizosphere > Soil ...
CCCGCAGCTACCCCTTTCTCGTCAGGAGGGATGGGCTATAATCCTCGCCTCATGGCGGTTCGTTCCTATCTGGGTTTGATTCGGAAATACGGCGCGTTGGATTTTTCCAAGATCGCTGTCGAGCGATTATTGCGCCAGCTCACGGGCGGAGCCGTCAGCGCGTTCTTCTGCGAACGGGCAATGCAGAATGGATATGTCTATTTTGGCGAACATCTCGGGGCGCGGCAGGGCGTGTTGCAGCGACACTTCTTTATGTATCGCCTCGCCTGCGATGAAGTTCGCCGCAGCGAGTCTCATCCATTTCTGGTTCTGGAAGTTGGAAGCTACGCCGGGGCGAGCGCCATCACCTGGGCACTCGCAATCAAGACCCGCGATGATCGAACGGGGCAGGTCTTATGCGTCGATCCGTGGCGAAATTATCTGAGCGAAGAAGATGTTGAGACGAGCGCCACTCCCGACGTGTTGCGCGACATGGCCCAGGCTCTCGAGAGCGGGCAGGTATTCACGCTCTTTGATCACAATGTCAGGGCGGCTCAGGTGGCTGATATCGTGCAGCCTCTGCGCGGCCGCTTTGCCGATGTTGCGCCCTCGACTGCCCCGGAGTCGTGCGACATTGTTTATATCGACGCAAACCATAAGTATCCGGACGTTATGGCTGATCTTCAGTGCGCTGCTCAACTGGTGCGTCCGGGAGCCATCCTCTGCGGCGACGATCTGGAGGTTCAGTGGCCGTTCCTCGATAAGGAGTTTTGCGGCTCGCGCACCAGTTACGATTTAGTCGTTGACCCCGGATCGAAACAATTCGTTCATCCAGGAGTCAGCAAGGCCGTATGGGACTTCTTCGGCACCAGAGTTTCGGAATGGAACGGTTTCTGGGCGATGCGGAAGAAAGCCGATGGCGCCTGGGAAGAAGTTGCGCTCAACGCCAGATTCCGCCACAGCCAGATCCCGCCTCACCTCAAGTGGTGGAGGACGAAGACCCGGTTTGGGCTCGCTCTGCCGCCACAGCCACAGGTCCCGCCGTTTTCCAACGAATGAACTTCGCGCCCGCGTAGAGCGCGTTCAGGCGTGCATCACCTGGATTTCCGGAGCCACCTTCTCTGCGATGGTCTTGCCGCTCCGGATGGAATCTTCCATGGAGTAGTAATCCCACTGCCCGTAGCGCCCCGCTGTGTGGATGTCGCGCGACTCGAGGTATCCGATCAGATTCTGAAGATGTGTTTGCCGGTGCTCATCGAAGATGATGTACGCGGTCTTGATGTCCAGGTCCAGTCGCGTGAGGATTCGATCGCTCTTGCGTAGAATCCCGCACCGCTGGAGATCTGCAAGAGAGCGTGAATAGGCTTCCTCCGCATTCGGTTTCTGCCCCGGCTGATAGGTGATTTCGATATACATCGAGCTTGTCCCGGCCGGAGCGACGGCTTTGGAGAAATTCATCGGAAAGCCCACTCTGGAGAAAATGAACTGACCTTCCGGATAGTAGATCCAGTGCTGGTCGCTTATGTTGGGACGATCGATACCGATGTTGATATTGAACACCCCGATCGCGCGGAGCAGCGATGCAGCCTGCCGCAGCGTGTCCGGCGTGTCTTTCAGAAGGCGGAACGTTTCAGGGAGCGGCAACGTCGTGACGAGGGAGTCGTAAGGCTCCTCTCGACCACTCGCCATCCGGACGACCTTTCTTTTCGGGTCGATAGATTCGAGTGTCTCCTTCAGATGAACCCGCTTGACGGGTTTGACGAGTGCCTGGGGCAGGCAATCGATGCCCCCCGTCCTGGGATAAACGAATCGGGGGTTATATCCCATCCCCTTGTTGGTAAGGCCTAGCGCACCGTTGACGACTTCATCAAGTGACGGCTTGGGAATCGACCAGCTGACCCAATCCGATGTGATGGTCCGGAGGTCCTGCTTCCAGAACTTCTCGTTGTACGGAAGCATGAAGTGCCTGGCGATACCAGAGCCGAAGGTTTTCAGCACCCAATCATGGAAGTTCTTCGGGCCACCGTTGGGCGGCGCCTGCAGAGACTCCACGAAGCCCACGACGCATTCCTTTACGACTTCCGGTGGAAGGCCGTATGTATTCGCCTGAAACGGATATGGCGTCATAGTCGACTGCGAGTAGATTGCCGCGAGTCGTTCATGCGAATTGAAAGCATCCGGCAGCAGTTGCGCCACGAGTTCCTTGACGTAGGCGTTTTTCAGGTGGATCAGGTGTCCAGTGCAATCGAACGTGAATCCGTCCTGTGTGAAGGACCGGCAAAGTCCTCCGATCGAGGATTCTCGTTCGAAAAGAATCGGATCATATTCCAGCAGGTGATAGGCGGCGCTGACACCTGCCAGCCCTCCCCCGATGATGACAACTTTCTTCATGAGTGCATGTCTACTTTCATCAACAGATATGCGGAGAGAGCGGCGAGCGACATCGTGCCGCCGACCGCGGCGAGAGCCCATCCGAATTGAATATTGCTCATCAGCAGAGCGACGAAGCCAAGTAGAAATCCAACGATGTACGTCGTGATGGCGGTTTCCCGCACGGTGAGGTTGCAGCGGCGCAGGCGCAGCGCGAAATGGTCCGGGCTGCCTTTCGTCATCGGGATGCCCTTGCGCCAGCGGATGAACATGACCAGCATCAGGTCAAACAGCGGGATGCCAAGGATAAGAACCGGGCTGATTACCGCGAGAGGATTCACACGCGTAAAACCTGCATTCATCGACAGCGCTGCCAGCATGAACCCGATGAACATGCTGCCTGCATCACCCAGGAAAATTCGCGCAGGATGAAAGTTGTGGCGGAGAAATCCGATGGCGGCTCCGGCAAGAACTGCGGCCAGGAAGGCCTGCGAGTCTCGTCCGGCGAGATGATTCGCGACAGCAATACTCACTGCGGCTACCGCTGCCACTCCGGAGGCGAGGCCGTCCATGATGTCGATGATGTTGAAGGCATTTGTGACGGCGACAACCCAGAGAATCGTGAGCGGGATTGCGATGTAAATCGGAAGAAACGCCAGCTTGATGAACGTCCCGGACTTCACAAGTACGAGGGCTGCAAGAATCTGGCCCAGCATCTTCTGCTTCGGAGTCATCGCTCCAAAGTCGTCGATGAGGCCGACAAGCAACGCGATACAGCCCGAGAGCAGAAGTCCGAGTGTCTCCCGGTCGTCGAAGTCGGTCAAAATTCCAATGGTCAGCAGGTAGGCTGCGAAGACTGCGATTCCACCGAGATAGGGTATGGCGTCTTCATGCTTCTTGAGTTTGCCGTCCGGCTTGTCCACGATGCCGAGCTGGAGCGCTGCCTCGCGCAATATGGGTGTCCAGCACAACGCAAAGACAAAACTCAGGCCAAAACCTGCGATGTACCAGAGAACGCGAATCATAGGGACTCCAAGCACTCGCGGTAGGCGGATTCCAGGTTCGCTACCGAAGTGCTGATGTCGAATTCCATTACGCGTGCTTTGCCCCGTGTACCCATGGTTTCCCGCAGTTCCGGATCTCGAATGAGTTTCAAGACCGATGCCGACATACCTTCGATATCGTGTGGCTCATGCAGGAAACCGTTGTCTCCATTCACAATGGCTTCGCGCGCGCCGTCTACATTCGTTGCGACAATGGGCAAATTACCCGCCATTGCCTCAGAAAACACACACGGTAAACCTTCCCACAGGGACGTGAGGACAACAATATCCAAGTTGCGGTACACCTCCGGCATGTCTGTCTGCCAGCCGAGCAGGGTGAAGTGGTTGCCAATCCCTTGAAGCCGTATGCGGTTTTCAACGTCATGCCGCAACTCGCCATCGCCAACCAGGACGAAGTGGGCCTGTTTGTTTTTCTTCAAGACCAGGGCAGCCACGTCGACGAAGTCCATGGGAGACTTCTGGGGTTTGAGGCAGGCGATCATTCCGACGACAAGCTTGTCGCTCGGAATCTTCCATTGCCGGAGCATCTGCCGGCGCGGCCCAGGCTGCATGAACTCACTGACGGAAATGGCATCGCGGCAGAGTATCCAGTCTCCACGTTTGAAAACACCATTCTGCTCGCCCTTCGCCGCATTGGCATAGGAGACCACGACGAGTTTGGTGGTGATGCTGGTCGTAATGCGCTCCAGCCAGACATAGACACGCTTCACCATGGGGCTTTGAAAATCATGGAAGCCGAACCCATGCGCGGTGTGGAAGATGAATGGAACACCTGCAAGTCTCGCCGCCCACCGGCCAAGAATTCCCGCTTTCGAACTGTGCGTATGAACGATGGCCGGCCTTTCCCTGCGGAACAGTTGCAACATGCTGAAGAGGGCTTTGAGATCCTGAAGAGGACGGACTTCACGAATCAGCGAAGGGACCCAGACGCGATCCAGATTTTCGATCCTGTTGGCCCAATCGACGAGCAGCCCGTCTGGCCCGGTAACGAGCCCGAGTTCGTAACGATCGCGTGGCAGTCGTTCGAGAGTCATCAGGGTGACCTTCTGGGCGCCCCCGAGTTCCAGTTTCGTGATGACGTGAATAACTTTCCGTTTCATTTTCCGCTCAGCCGGCCTTCAGTTCTGCCTCCTCAAAGACAGACTTCGGGCCGCTTCGGCGGCAGTATAACAACGGGCCAGAGAAAGCCAGCCCTGCGTGAACTGGTTCCAGGAAATTGACATGCGTGACAGGGCCCTGTCTCCTATGATTCACTGATTATCCTATGTATAGACAACGCAAAGGACGCAGCAGGCGCTCATGAAAACCGCATTGATCACGGGTATTACAGGGCAGGACGGTTCGTATCTGGCGGAATTTCTCCTCGGCAAGGGCTATACGGTCTACGGCATCATTCGGCGGTCCAGCTCCTTTAATACGGGCCGAATCAACCATATCTATAAGGACCCGCATGAGCCGCATCCGGAGATGCGATTAGTCTACGGAGACCTCAACGATGGCAGTTCGCTAAACCGCATTATCCGCACGACCCAGCCGGACGAGATCTATCACCTCGGTGCGCAGAGCCATGTTCGAGTCAGCTTCGACGTTCCGGAATACACGGGTGAAATTACGGGCCTCGGTACCGTTCGATTGCTGGAAGCGATTCGGGAAACGGGTGTGAAAACCAGGTTTTACCAGGCCTCCAGCAGCGAGATGTTTGGGAACATGCCTGGACCTCTTAATGAGAACACCCCGTTTCAGCCCAGAAGCCCGTATGCCGCTGCCAAGGTCTATGCGTACTGGATCACCGTGAACTACCGGGAAGGCTATGGCCTTTTCGCCACCAACGGCATCCTGTTTAACCACGAGTCTCCACGTCGTGGAGAGACATTCGTCAGCCGCAAGATCACGAAAGCCGCTGCGAAAATCAAGCTCGGCAGGCAGGACAAGTTGTTCCTTGGGAATCTGGACGCGAAACGAGACTGGGGTTATGCTCGCGACTACGTCGAAGCGATGTGGGTGATGCTTCAGCAGGATGAGCCCGATGACTTCGTCATTGCAACCGGAGAGACACATTCGGTTCGGGAATTCCTCGATGAAGCTTTCGGATATCTGGATCTCGACTGGAAGAAATATGTGGAGATTGACCCTCGTTACTTCCGGCCAACGGAGGTCGATGTGTTGCTTGGTGATGCATCAAAGGCAAAAAGGGTTCTCGGCTGGAAACCCCGTGTGCACTTCAAGGATCTCGTCAAATTGATGGTTGACGCTGACCTCGAATCGGAAAAACAGAAGCCTCAGGCTTCCGACACTTCAGCTCATCATGAACTTCTGGGAAGGTAAGCGCGTCGTCGTTACGGGCGGAGCCGGCTTCCTCGGTGCGGTAGTTGTAAGAAAGCTCCGAACGAGGGCAATCAGCGAAGTCATCGTCCCCCGTCGAGTGAACTACGATCTCGTGAAATGGGACAATGTTGTCCGCCTCTACGAGGATACGAGACCCGACATTGTGGTGCATCTCGCTGGAAATGTCGGCGGAATCGGAGCCAATCGCGCGAATCCCGGCCGCTTCTTCTACGACAACCTGATGATGGGCGTGCAGATGATGGAGTACGGCCGCAGGCAGGGCATTGAAAAGTTTGTCGCGCTCGGTACCATTTGCTCGTATCCGAAGCACACCCCTGTCCCTTTCAAGGAAGGGGATCTCTGGAACGGATATCCCGAAGAAACAAATGCGCCATACGGCCTGGCGAAGAAAATGCTGCTGGTGCAGGCACAGGCCTACCGTCAACAATACGGGTTCAATGCCATTTTCCTGCTGCCCGTGAACCTTTACGGTCCCAGGGATAATTTCGATCTCGAGACATCCCACGCTATTCCGGCAATTATCAGAAAGTGTGTGGACGCTGTGGACAGCAATGCAGAAGAGGTCATCCTGTGGGGGACGGGAAACGCTACACGCGAGTTCCTTCATGTGGACGACGCGGCAGAGGGAATCCTTCTAGCGACGGAAAGGTATGACAGCCCTGAGCCGGTCAACATCGGCGCGGGAATGGAAACCAGCATTCGGGATCTTGCGGGCGTGATTGCGAGGTTGACCGGATTCAAAGGGGTGATTGTCTGGGATTCCGGCAAGCCCGACGGACAACCGCGACGATCTCTCGATACCAGCAGGGCATTCGAACAATTCGGATTTCGCGCCAGAGTTCCGTTTGAAGCGGGCTTGAAGGAAACCATTGACTGGTACCGCTCCACTCGCGCAACGACGTCAACCCGAACGCCGACTCAGCTTCGACCTAAAACCGAAGCATAAACTTCTTCCATTTGCCTGGCGACTGCGCAGGGAGAGTGCTGTTGTATGGCATGTTCTCTCCCGCGGCGACCCATCTCCCGCCAGCTTTGAGGTTGTTCCAAAAGGTTGCAGAGGGCTTCTGAAAGCGAGTCGATGTCGTTCTCCGGCACCAGGCGTCCAGACTCTCCGTTCCGGACGATCTCGGGAATATCCGCGTGAAACGATGAAATGACCGGCAAGCCCATGCACTGGGCTTCGATCAGCACAGTAGGGGCGCCGCCCTCGGTCGTTCCATCCCTGGCAACAATGCTGGGCTGCATGAATATGTCCGCCTTCATCGCTTCATCGACGAACACGGAATGCGGTTGCGGGCCAAGGAGAGTGACGGCATCCGTGAGGTTCAGTTCCCGAATCAGGTTGATGACGGTGGTTTCCAGTTCTCCGGAACCGATGATCCGGAGTTCGGTGTTGGGAATTCGCTCATGTGCGAGAGCGAAGGCGTGCAGTGCCCACGGTATGCCCTTCTTCTCGACAAAATTGCAGCACATGAGGATGACTCGTTTGCGTCCGGCGGCATCGATATGGGTTTTGACCGGCAGTTCTTCAGGATTAACCGGTACTCGTACGATGAAAGCCTTGGCGGGAGCACAGCCCAGATCCATCAGCGTTTTCTTCATGTGGCTGCCTTCGACGATGAATCCGGCTCCGCGGTCGAACAGATGAGCGTAGGCTGCCTTCCAGAACGGGCTTCGCGGGAGCATCGAGATGTCATAGCCGTAGAAGGATGTAACGAACGGCTTGCTGTCCGCTTGGCCCATGCTCAGCACGTAACCCATCGGCCCGTAATGCGCGTGAACGACCGACGCGGGGACCGATTTCACAACCGCAGCATAGGCCGCCGCACCCCAAAGGACCGGACGATCGATCAGCCGGCGCGAACCGCGATTGATGATCTTCTCAAGGAGGTTCTCATGCGAGACGCGAAGGAGTTCGGTTTTTCCCAGTGGAAACTCTTCCAGATTGTTCGTAAATCGGCAGGCCAGCCACTTTTTGCCCCCTGAATTCAGATTAAGAATGTAGTGGAACCATTTTTCTGACTTTTGCAGGTAGGTTTCTTTGACGTGCAACACGTCTATACTGGCCGTCATTGAGCGGTATTCTACACAGCGGTCCTGACCCCAGGACAAAATTAAGCCGCCCTGACTTTCCGGGCGGGAGCATCGAATGACACGATTGGCGGGATTGGAAGCGGACACACCCAAAGCATCCCGATCGTTGAAGTCTCTGTTGCCACAGGAAGCTCGAAGCGTTCTTCGGGTCGGCGCAGACCTTGCGCGTGGCGGCTGGCGCTGGATCAACGGGCAGCCACTGGTATTTCCGGAATTCGGCTCGCAAACAATCGAGGACGACGACATCGCTCTTGTGGACACACTGCTTTCTCAGCCAAAGATGTGGACGGACGCCTCCATTGAGGAGTCGCTGCATACTGAGTTTTCGAGCTGGAATGGCAGTGCCGCGGCATTCGCGTTCATGGGAGGACGCGTCGCGCTGTCCGCATGCATTGATGCCCTTGGCCTGAAGAAGGGAGACGAAGTTGTCGCGCCAGGTTACACCTGTATCGTGGTTCCGAATGCGTTTGCTCACGCTGGCATCGACGTGCGCTACTGCGACATCGAACTGGACACTTTTGGCCCCGACTTCGATTCCTTACGAGCGGCCATTACACCGAGAACTCGGGCCGTTCTTGTCCAGCATCTCTATGGACTCGTCTGCAGGGACTTCGAAAATATTCTCGACTTTGCCAGGGATCGAAAACTGTTGGTAATCGAAGACTGCGCACACTCGCTCGGAGCCACTTTCAGAGGCAGGAAGGTTGGAAACTGGGGTGACGCCGGTTTCTACAGCACCGAGCAGTCGAAGGTCATATCCACATTCAACGGTGGTATTGCCGTTGCCAATGCGACCGACGTTGTGGAGCGACTGCGCCTCTTTCACAAACGAGCGCCATACCCCGACGGCGATCGAACCCGCCGCTTACTGCGTAACGTTCGCTATTATTCCCTGGTGCAGAAGGCGCCGTCGCGCTGGTTCCTGCGAGGGCTGTGGGCCTATAGCTACCGTGGCGATATCCTTGTTTCGACAAGCGAGGATGAGTTGCGCGGGATATTGCCACCCCATTATGGAGAGAAGATGCCCAGCCCCCTGGCCAGGATCGCGTTGAACCAGCTTTCCAAAGTCGATCGGTTCAACGATGCGCGTCGAAAAAATGCGGCAAGATGGCGGCAACGTTGCGAGAGCCTGGGCCTCGAAACTCCAACTGTTATCGAAGATTCAACGCCGGTCTTTCTTCGCTATCCTGTGATTGTTCCGCCCGGGAGAAAGTATGACGTCGCCTGGTGCCTGAAACAGTTTGAAGTTCTGCCGGGCCACTGGTTCACCGGAGAGTTGCATCCCCTGAGAAAAGTGATGCCGGAATGTCCCAATGCCACAATAGCCGTGGAGCGCTGCCTGAACTTGCCGACTCTGCCTTAAACGATGCGCCGATTTCTCAGCGTGATTGACAGTCTTTGGTTGTGGATGATCCAGGATATGCCTGGAGCGGCGGGGTTTCGTCTTCGGTCGAACTACTGGAAACGGAGGCTCAAACATCTGGGGAGAAAGACACGGATCGATTGCGGCGTCTACTTCCAGTCTCCTGAATACGTTTCGATTGCGGACAACAGCTGGATCGATCGTGGTGTCATGATTCTTGCCGGACGCGACCGATCAGCGCGACGAACAAAAAAACTGGAGGTCTTGAGCTTTGCCCGTCCCGGAGAGGTACATATCGGCAGCAATGTTCACATCGGAGCGTTTTCGATTATTTCGGGTATCGAGGGAGGTGTTCATATCGGTGACGACTGCACGTTTTCGCCGTCCGTGAAAGTCTACGCGTTTTCACACCACTTCCGGTTCGATGACGATCCCGGAGATCGCTCATGTTCGTTCGGATCCATGGTGGAGCACGAGCGGCAGAGCATGGTTTGCGGGCCCGTTACCCTGGAAGGCAATATTGGTGTCGCGATAAACGCGGTCATTCTTCCAGGTGTCTGGCTCGGACGCGATTCTTTCATTGCGATTGGTTCTGTTGTGAAGTCGGGCCGCTATGAAGAGAACTCCCTGCTTTCGGGCTCGCCGGCTGTTCGCGCAGCGGCGCGATTCCGCAGCAAGCCGAGCGGTGTCGCAGCGCAAAACACTCCATGACACTGACGAAGTCTGTTGTCCATGCGACTCGCTGGTCCGCGTTTTCCAAAGCGTCACAACTGGCCGTTACCATCATCCTCGCGCGGTTGCTGTCTCCGGACGATGTCGGCATCGTTACGATGGCTTCCGTGTTCACCGGTTTTGTGATTCTGCTGAGTGATCTTGGAACTTCCGCGGCGATCATTCAGAGAGCGAACCATCCACCCGGGTTCCTGTCGTCATTGTTCTGGATCAACATCGCCGTTGGTGTGATCGCTATGGCAGTCGTGGCTGTGGCGTCCCCGGTAGTCGCATTGATCAATGACGAGCCAAGGCTTGTTCCTGTTTTGATAGTTCTGTCCCTTTCGTTTCCGGTAACGGGTCTGGTGGCTCTGCAAAGGGCTCTTCTCGAAAAGGTCATGAGATTCGAGACCCTCGCGCGAATCGAAATGTTCTCAACTGCCCTGGGCGGCATCGTGGGTATCGCTGTTGCGCTGGCGGGCGGCGGTATCTGGGCTCTCGTCTTTCAAACACTGGCGATGCTGGCTGCGACAGCCGCGGGCGTTTGGAAGAAGTCGGTGTGGCGGCCGGGTTTCGAGGTGAGTCTTACGGAAATCCGGTCCATCGTTGGATTCAGCGGCTATCTGACCGGCTTTAACATCGTGAATTACTTCGCCAGGAACGCTGATTACATGCTCATCGGCTCCGTGCTGGGCAAGACAGAGCTCGGCTATTACTCCATGGCCTACAGGGTCTTGATGTTCCCGTTGCAGAACCTCAGCGCCGTGATCACCCGCGTCACTTTGCCGGCGTTCTCGAAGATACAGGCGGATGACGCGCGGTTCCGGCGGGGCTATCTTGCGTCTATCGGCGCCATTGCACTGATTTCATTTCCCGTGATGGCAGGCATTTTCTCGGTTGCCCGGCCATTTGTCGATGCGGCTTTCGGTGAGCAATGGTTGCCGATCGTTCCCATATTGATGATCTTTGCGCCTGTGGGACTTCTTCAGTCGATCGTTGCGACGGCGGGCTCGATATACATCGCGAAGAATCAAACAGCGCTCATGTTCAAATGGGGACTCTTTGCGGCCGTGGTGGTCGTCACCTCGTTCGTAGTGGGGCTGTCATGGGGACCAACCGGCGTTGCCGCTTGCTACGGGGCAGCGTCTCTGGCCCTGGCTTATCCCGGCATGGCGATTCCTCTGCGATTGATCGGATTGAAAGTGAAGGACAGCCTTGGCGTTCTTTGGGCGCCATTCGTGAGCGCGTCGCTGATGGCGCTTCTCGTAGTTGCCACAAGCAGGGCCGTTTCCACCGTCCTGACAGGGTGGCCACTCTTGATTGTCGATGTCGCTGTTGGCGCAGTTGCCTATTTTGTTCTGAACTTCCTCATCAATGGAGACCAGTTGCGCATGTTTCGCGGTTTTTTCACCGAGCAACAGTAGGCGCGTCTCCTATCGACCGAGTGCCCGGACGACGCTTGCTATTACGCGCTCGACGTCTCCGTCCCGCAGCCCCGGAAACAATGGCAGACGGATTAACCGTTCACTGACCATCGTTGTGACAGGGAGGTTGTCAACCGTTCCTCCGCGTTTCACCATGCACGGAGCGGAATGCAGCGGCACATAGTGGAAAGTCGCGCCAATGCCGTCCTGATGCAGACAATCGAGAACCTCATTACGTCGTTGATGGCCGCTGACGAGGAAAGGGAAGAGATGGTAATTCGGATCTGCTCCGGTCGGTATCGAGGGGAGCGTGAGGCTATGCCTATCCCGCAGCGGCCGCAGCGCATCGAGATACCGGTGCCAGATTCTCTTTCGAAGCGACTTGATGGTCGCTCTGTTGGCTAGTTGAGACCGCAGCAGTGCAGCAAGCAGATCGGAAAGAACATAGCTGCTTCCGGAGTCTATCCAGCTGTAGCGATCGATTTCTCCGCGGAGGAACGCGTGCCGGTTCGTTCCTTTCTCCCGCATGACGTCGGCGCGTTCGGCGATTTTGGCGTCATTGGTGAGGAATGCGCCGCCTTCGCCGCATGTGATGTTCTTGGTGGAGTGAAAACTGAAGCAGCCAATGTCGCCGATGGTGCCTAGGTGTCGTCCTTTATACCGTGCATCCACCGCCTGGGCTGCATCTTCGACAAGCGCAATCCCGTGCGTCCGGGCGATGTCTCTGAAAGCGTCCATCTCGCAGGGCATGCCGGCGTAATGCACCAGGACGATTGCTTTCGTCCGCGGAGTGATCCGCTTCCTCACGTCCTCAGGATCCAGGTTGAATGTAGCGGGATTGATATCCGCGAAGATCAGTCTGGCATCTCTGAGCAGAAATGCATTTGCCGTAGATGTAAACGTAAAGCTCGGAAGGATCACCTCGTCATCCGCCTTCAAATTGAGGCTCAGTGCGGCCAGCTCCAGGGCATGCGTACACGAGGTCGTGAGAAACACATACCGGGAACCGGTCATCCGGGAGATCTCTGCTTCGACCTGCTGGCAAACAGGGCCACTGCCCGCGATCTGATCCGAAGAAATCGCTTCGAACACCGATCCCCGGTCCTCGTCTGTAATGAATGGGGATTGAAGGGGTATCCGGCGAGTGCTGGACTTGTCGGTCGTTTCCAATAGGCTCTTGTTCACGAAGCCGACTCTGACATGGGGACATTGGCGGGACAACGCTGGAAGATCAATAGCTCAAATCGCTTGGATAATGTGTCAACTTTTTGACGTTTGGCCCTTTGGGACAGGGGCACCTAGGTATTGACGACCAGGTGTCCCCGCCCCATAGTCTCCCTCGCAAGCTCGGTGGGCTGAATCGGGTGGTTACTGGCCCAGGATGGGTTATGCCGACTCCCGCCAAAGTCTTGCATCTCTAATTGTAGGCGCACGAGTTTTATGGAGGGACCCATGGAAGGGAACTTTTCTGTATGTCTGCGGCTATTGTCTTCGTTCAAACGATCTCTTGCAGTTGCCACTGCTTTACTGCCAATAGCCGGAGTAATCCTTATTGCTGAGGTGGATGCCGAAGCACATGAGGGGAACTTTGACCCGAATACGATCCACGCTTGTGTTCACAAGGAGAACGGTCGAGTTGAGATCGTAGGAGTAAATGGCAAGTGCGGGCGCTCCGAGGTGGCGGCCCACTGGTCGCTCGGCGCGCCGGGACAGGTTGGCACACAAAACACGGGTACCGTGGGTCCTATGGGCCCGATGGGTCCCATGGGACCTCAGGGTCCCGCGGGCCCCGCTGGCGCTCAGGGTCCTGCCGGCCCTGCGGGTCCTCAAGGTCCTGCGGGCCCCGCCGGCCCACAAGGTCCGGCTGGAGCGGATGGCGCACAGGGTCCTGCCGGCCCTGCGGGCGCACAGGGTCCTGCCGGCCCTGCGGGTCCTCAAGGTCCTGCGGGTCCGCAAGGCGAACCTGGAGCAACCGGAGCGCAGGGTCCCCAGGGCCCTCAGGGTGCTCAGGGTCCCCAGGGTGACACTGGCGCTATGGGTCCCCAAGGCCCGAAGGGCGATTCTGCCCTGTTGAACTTCGCGATTGCGACGTCGCTTCCGGATGTTCGCCTGACCACAGCTCAGGCGGCCGGTGCGTGGTTCACGCTTCCGGGCCGGTCGGTGACGATCAACAAGGCTTCGGATACGTCGAAGTTGCGAATCACCTATCAGGACACCCTTGGCACGAAGTCTCAGAGCTATAACGGCTGCCAGTGGCGCTTCATGCTGGATGGGAATGTCGTGGCGTTCTTCTCGGACGCGGACGTCGAATCCGGCTTCGGTTGGAGAATGCACAACGGGGCGCACGTCGCATGGAGTCTCAATGTGCCTTCCGGTGCCCACACAGTGCGCGTGGACAACCTTCGGATGGCCAGCGCAACAGAATGCCTGTCTGGCTGGAACAACATTGGGAACTTCCTCAGCATCGAGGAATTTCAATAGACAACTGCTCTCTAGTCTGCGTCTACCTAAAGCGGGTGGTTCTGCCACCCGCTTCTTATTTGCCGTTTTGCCGGGCTTTGAAAAACACTGTGCGGAATGGTGAGAATGGCGGGCGTCCTTTCAGGAAGCTCTTGATGAC